>Ga0315902_10009222_pt1 | contig 13231 bp, 18 predicted proteins | sample LakEriMetagenome_9_FD_203523 | JGI IMG/M metagenome (GOLD analysis project Ga0315902, IMG submission 203523) | Freshwater fungal communities from buoy surface, Lake Erie, Ohio, United States - Buoy 12 MA117 | ecosystem: Environmental > Aquatic > Freshwater > Lake > Lake biofilm | place: USA... | reverse complement strand
CTCAAGGGCAAGGGCGGCCGCTACGGCCTGCAGACCATGTGCGAAGGCGGTGGTCTGGCCAACGTGACCATCATCGAGCGCCTGTAAGGCCTCGGTGTCCGGCAGGCGGATCGTCGTCACGGGGGCCTTCGGGGTCCTCGGCGCTGCGGTGGCGAAGGCCGCTGCGGCGGACGGCGGTCGCCTCGCCCTCCTGGACTTCGCGCCCGCGCCCCCGGACGGCCTCGTCGCCAACTGTGGGCCGGGCGTTTTCGTGCGGGGCGGGGTCGACCTGACCGACCCCGGCGCCGCGGGCAAGGCGATGGACGCCGCCGCGGCGGGCCTGGGCGGGATCGACGCCCTCCTGAACATCGCCGGAGGTTTTTCCTGGGAGACCCTCGACGGGGGTGATCCTGCGACCTGGGACCGGCTCTACCGGATGAACGTCTCGACGGCGGCCAACGCCTGCCGGGCGGCCCTGCCGCACCTGCGCGCCTCGGCGGCGGGACGGATCGTCAATGTCGGGGCCAACGCCGCCCTGCGCTCGGGCGCGGGCATGGGCGCCTACGCCGCCTCCAAGGCCGGGGTCCACCGCCTGACCGAGAGCTTGTCCGATGAGCTGAAGGGCGACCGGATCACGGTCAACGCCGTCCTGCCCTCGATCCTCGACACTCCGGCCAACCGGGCGGACATGCCCAAGGCGGACCCGTCCCTCTGGGTCTCTCCCGCCGAGCTTGCGGCGGTGATCCTGTTCTTCGCCTCGGAGGCCGCTTCGGCGGTGACCGGCGCGCTTGTCCCGGTGACCGGCCGGGTTTGACCCTGGCGCTGGCGCTTTTCTCTGGCCCTGAGGCGCCTTGCGCGTCAGACTTCCCCGCTGGGAGGAGAGTCCGTTCATGCTTGCGTCTGTTCTCGCGGCCGTCTCGGCCCTATCCCTGACCGAGCCACCTCCTCCGGCGTCTGATCCCGGGGCGACGCCCCCTCCGGCCGCGGCGGCCGAGCGGGGAGTCATCTCCTATCCACCTTCCTTCTTCGCGGATGTGGGCCCTTCCACCGCTCTCGAGATGGTCCAGAGGCTTCCCGGCTTTTCCTTCGACAGGGGCGCGGCCGTCCGCGGGCTCTCCGGCTCGGGGGGCAATGTGCTCATCGACGGCGAGCCGCCGGTCTCGAAGAACGACTCCCTGGAAGAGATCCTGAGGCGGATTCCCGTCTCCTCCGTCCTTCGCATCGACGTGATCCGCGGCGGCGCGCCCGGGATCGATATGCAGGGCCGGACCGTGATCGCCAACGTCGTCCGCAAGTCCTCGGCCGGCCTGAAGGGCGCCTTTGTCTGGACGATGTGGCCCATCTCGGACGGCCGGTTCTTCTATGGTCCGAGGGGCGAGATGCAATGGCGCGAGGGCCAGCGGCTGGTCGAGCTCTCGTTTGTGATCGGAAAGGGCCCCCAGGACATGGCGGGCGACGGAACCCGTGTCCGTGTCGACGCCAACGGGAATCCTCTGATCCGCTCGAAGATCGACAACGACGCCCAGGGGTCGCGCCGATGGCTCGTCGGCGCCTACGAGACCCCCCTGGCCGGCGGCCGCCTGCGCCTGAACGGCGCCTATATCGGCGGCGACGCTGATGGCGAGTACTATGATGATATCGTCTTCCCGTCGGTCTTCCGCGAGTTCCAATACTTTGCTGAGGACCGGTCGCAGAGCGAGCTCGGCCTGCGCTGGAATCGGCGCGCCGGGCCCAACCAGCTGGACCTGGTTGCCTTTCAGCAGTGGAACCGGACGGACAACTACGCCCGGTTCGACAGCCCGACCCTCACCCGCCTGTTCCAGAACGAGAAGGACGTTTCGGAGTCGGTGGGGCGGATTATTTTCCGGCGGACCGCCAGCCCGGCCCTCAACCTCGAGGCCGGGATCGAAGGGGCGCTGAACACCCTCGACTCCACCACCAGCCTGAGGATCAACAGCAGCCTGGTGCCTCTTCCCGCCGCCAATGTGACCGTGGAGGAGCAGCGCGGCGAGGTCTTCGCCGTCGCCGCGGTTCGCGCCTCGCCTCAACTGGCCTTCGAGTTCGCGCTTCGCCAGGAGGCCTCCACCGTCACCTCCTCCGGCGACGTGGTGCTGGAAAAGTCGCTTTCCTTCACCAAGCCGCGGGCGACGGTCACCTGGTCGCCGTTTGAGTCCCTGCAGGTGCGCGGGCGGATCGAGCGGGAAGTCACCCAGCTCAACTTTGACGACTTCGTCGCGAACAACAGCGTCACCCAGACCGGCGCCGTCGCCGCCGGAAATCCGGACCTGTCTCCCATGCAGGCCTGGGTGGGCGAGCTTGCGGTCGAGCGCCGGTTCCTGAAGAGCGGGGTTTTCACTGTCACCGTGCGCCGCTCCGAGCTCAAGGACGTGATCGACCGCGCCCCTATCTTCCTGGGCAGCATCGTCGCCGACGCTCCGGCGAACATCGGCGATGGCTGGCGCAACGAGGTCCAGTTCAGCCTCAGCACGCCCCTAGACCGCATTGGCCTGAAGCAGGCCACCCTCAAGGCCCAGCTCTCCCTGCGTGAGACCGAGGTGACGGATCCCACCACCGGCCGGCCCCGCCCGATCTCCGCCGTCCAGGCCTTCGGCCCGCCGCCCCAGATATCCGCCGTGCGCGAGTCGGAGTGGGAGCTGCGCTACGCCCAGGACCTGCCGGCGTTGAGGTCGACATGGGGCTTCGACATCTTTGGTCCCTACATCGACCGCTTCTACCGGCTCAACGAGATCGAGACTCTCAAGAGCGAGATCTCCATCCTGGTCTTTGGGGAATGGAAGGCGCGTCCGGATCTCTCACTTCGGGTGGAGCTCCAGTCCCTGGCGAGGGACACCGCCCGCGTCCGCGACGTCTGGTCCGGACCGCGCAACACCGCCCCGTTCCTGTACCGCGACTTCCGCGACCTGCAGTACGACGGTGCGGTCCAGTTCCGGCTGCGGAAGACCTTCGGCTGACGGCCTGCGGGGTCAGGGCCGCTTGGGCGCCACCCGCCAGATCGCCTTGCCGGCGTCATCCGCCACGAGGAGGGCGCCGGTCCGGTCCACGGCCACGCCGACCGGACGCCCCCGTGTCTTTCCGTCGTCTGTCAGGAAGCCATCGAGGAAGATCTCGGGCGGTCCCGAGGGCTTGCCGTTGACAAAGGGCACGAAGACCACCCGGTAGCCGTTCAGGGGCTTGCGGTTCCAGGACCCATGCTGTCCGACGAAGGCGCCCCCCCTGTACTTCTCGGGGAAGTCTCCGGACCGATAGAAGGCCAGTCCCAGCGAGGCGGTGTGCGGGCCCAGGGCATAGTCTGGCTTCAGCGCCTTCGCCACCAGGTCCGGACGCTGGGGCTTGACCCGCTCGTCGACGATCTGTCCGAAATAGCTGTAGGGCCAGCCATAGAAGCCGCCGTCCACGACGCTGGTCATGTAGTCCGGAGGAAGATCCGGGCCCATTTCATCGCGCTCGTTGACCGCGGTCCAAAGGGCGCCGGTGACGGGCTCGAAGTCCAGCCCGACTGGGTTACGAAGTCCGGTGGCGAACAGCCGACCGGTGCGTGTGGCGGGATCGATCGCCCAGATGGCGGCGCGTCCGGCCTCCTCCTCCATCCCGAATTCCGCGATGTTGGAGTTGGATCCCACCGTGGCGTAGAGGGTCTTGCCGTCCGGGCTGGCGAGCACCGACTTGGTCCAATGGTGATTGCGGCCTGCTGGCAGGTCGAAGATCCTCTCGGGCGGACCGGAGGCCTTGGTGTCGCCAGCCTTGTACGGCAGGCGCACGATTCCGTCGTCCTGGGCCACATAGAGGTTGTCGCCCACGAGTGTCATGCCGAAGGGGCGGCGGATATTCTCAGCGAAGGCCGTCTGGACTTCCGCCAGGCCGTCGTTATCGGCGTCGCGGAGCAGGGTGATCCGGTTTGGGCTCGTGCGCTGGATGGCGCCCGCCCGACCCATGAGGAGATTGGCGACGCGATCGCGAAAGCCCGGCTTGCCCTTTTTCTCAGAGGAAGACTCGGCGACCAGCACGTCGCCATTTGGCAGGACCAGAAGCCACCGGGGGTGGGCCAGGGCGCCGGCGTAGCGCGTGACCTCAAATCCCTCTGGCGCCCGGGGCTTTTCCGACGCCTGCCAACCGATAGGCTGTGCGATGCCGATCTGGGGCACGATGGACCGGGTCGGCGGCGGCAGGCGCGGATCAGGTCCGAAGCCGGCCAGCGGGTCCGGCGAGCCGCCGGCGGAACAGGCGGCGAGGAAGAGGGCGGCGCCAAGCGCGCATCGCCGGACGGTCCGGGTGATCATGTCGATATCTCCTGCGGGGCCATCATCGCCCGCGGGACGGGGATCGCCAAGGGGTCGTTGACCTTCGGGGGGAAGTGGCACAGCCTCTGTCTCAGCGACCGGTTGATCCTGCAGCCGGCGCCCATGGGAGGGAAACATGCCGATTGAACTCAGGCTTCTCGTCTATTCGACCATTCTGCTTCTGGTTCTTGTCCTCATCCAGACGGTTGCGGGCGTCCGCGCCAAGGGCGCACAGGTCTTGTCGAACTCCCGGGACGGGCTCAGTCCGCCCGAGGGCTTTTATGCCCGCGCCCTGCGGGTGGTGGATAACCACCGCGAGGGGCTGATCCTGTTTGCGCCACTGATCCTCGTGGCGGCGATGACCGGGGCCCTGGGGGCCACGACCGCCCTGGGCGCCAAGCTCTTCTTCTATTCGAGGCTCGCCCACGCGGTGGTCTACCTCCTGGGCCTTCCGATGATCCGCCCCTTGTTCTGGGCGGTGGGGCTGGTCGGGACCCTCATGGTCCTCGCCGCCGTACTCGGGCTGGCCTGACAAGAGGCCTATCCGCGCCCGACGCGGGAGCGGACCGGCGCCGTGGCGCCGGTCCGCGACGCGGTTCTCAGCCGAGGGCGTCCTTGAGGGCCTTGGCGGGCTTGAACTTCAGGGCCTTGGACGCGGCGATCTGGATGGTTGCGCCGGTCGAGGGGTTGCGGCCCGTGCGGGCTGGCTTGGACTGGACGGCGAACTTGCCGAAACCGGGCACCGAGACTTCGTCACCCTTGGCGGCGGCGTCGCGGATGGCGGCGAAGGTGGCCTCGATGGCGGCCTTGGCCTGAGCCTTGGTGAGCTTGGAGTCGGTCGCAGCGACGGCGTCGACCAGGTCGGAAATGTTCATGGAAATCCTTTCAAGCAGGGAATCGCTTGCGACGACCCTGCCAAGCCCGGCGCGATATGTCACCTGCGTGAAGCGACGGAAGTCCCCGTTTGAAGGGCGTTTGGGGTCCAAAGGCGCCTGATCCTGCGGCAAACCGCCCCCCGGGAGGCCACGCAGCCCCGGCCCTGACCCCCGCAGCGGGAACCAGAACCGGCCTGCAGGTCCAGGTCGCGAACCCCCTCTGGGCGGTGACTCGCCGCCAGGGTGGGGCGGCGGGCCTCAGAAGGGGGCGGGCGCCCCGGGCATCCCGTCGACGTCGAAGCGGACCCCGGCCCTCAGCAGTCCCGACGGCGAGAGCCCGAACATCGCCCTGAACGCCGTGCTGAAGTGGGCCGAGGAAGCGAAGCCGGCCGCGTGGGCGGCCTCGGTCAGGGTCCGGGACCGGGCCAACTGGCGCCCTGCGACCGCCATGCGCCGCCAGAGCCTGTACCGGCGAAAGGGGACGCCGACGGCCTTGCGGATCAATTCCCGGGTTCTGGAGACCGAGAGACCCGCTTCTCGGGCGGCCCCGTCGAAGGTTGCGAAGGCGTCTGGATTGTCCTCCAGCGCTCGCAGGACGGCGACGATCCGGGGATCCGGGGCGGCGCGCGCAGGAAGGTCGAGGCTCTCCCAGAGGGCCGGGATGAGGGCTGCTGTCGGGCCCTCCTTCCAGTCCAGGCCGGTGGGAAGGCGAAGGTCGCGCCGGCCGAGGGCAAGCTCATCGTCGCCGATGGCGTCGAGGTACAGGAAGGCCATGGGGCCGCGCGCCCTGATCTGATGCAGGACGCCGGGGGGGATGATGGCGACGGGCGCGGTGCAGGACGCCGCCGCCCGGTCGCTGTCGGGAAAGACCTCGAGGTCGAAGGGCTCCTGGAGGGCAAAGGCGATCACAGCGACGGCGGCGCGATGGGGGTCGAGGTCGAGTCCGGGCCCCACGTATGCAGCGCGGGCTCCCCTCAGCCAGATGCGGGCCGGCGACTTTTGAAATCCTGACGTCATGGCGCGGTGTAATCTCCGGACATGCCACACACCACCCTCAACGATCTGCCCATTCTCCTGGCCATCCTCGGCTTCGGCGTCATGGGAATTGGCGCCCTGGTGAGCCCCCACCGGGTGTCCCGCCAGTTTGACATTCCCACCCTGACCGCTGCAGGGCGGAACGAGGTCCGGGCCGTCTACGGAGGATTTGGCCTGGCCATGGCCGCCGGCCTCGCCGCCGCTCTGGCCCTTCCGGGTCTCCGGGCCGGGGTGTGCCTGACCGTTGCGGCGGCCCTTGCCGGGATGGCCGGCGGACGCCTGGTCTCCGCCGGGATCGACCGCACCCTCGGCCGCCTGCCGGTCCTCTATCTGGTGCTGGAGGCGGTGATGGCGGCGGCCCTCGCCTACGCCGCACTGGGTCGCCAGGCCTGAAGGAGAATCCAGGCGAGCGGGACCATGGCGATGGCGTCGACGATGGCGATGGTCCGAAGGGCGCCGCGCGGGGCGCCGGCGGTGACGAAGAGCCACAGGAAGCCGGCGACGCTGATCGTCACCACCAGGCCCAGAGGGCGGCGGGCGTCAGGGTCGAAGGCTCCCCAGGCGCAGCCTACGGCGACCGCGAGGAAGAGAACCGCCCTGTGGGAGAGCATCAGTCCGATCTCGCCGGCGGGAGCGACGCCGTAGAGCCGTCCCATGAGACCTGGGAACACCGCGACGAGGGCGGGCGGGACATGGATGGCCGCGAGGAACAGCCAGGCCAGACGGGTGATCACTTCCATGGGGGTCTCCTTGACGGGAGCCTGCCGCTCGCCGCAGGTCTTGTCTTTCATGAACCGCCGGTCCGACGGGCCCTTCGCCAGCGCGCCCCCGCGATCCGACGAAGGCCGTTCGGGTTCAGGATGCGCGTCATGAACCTGTCTCTCCGGCAAGGCGTAAAGGAGCCCCCGCATGATCGAGATCTTCGCCCTTGAGGACCGGCATCGGCCGGAGTGGCTGCCGCTCTGGCGGGGCTACCAGCAGTTCTACGAGGTCGAAATCGACGCAGAGACGACGGACCTGACCTGGCGGCGACTCCTGGACCCGTCGGAGCCGATGTTCGTCCTCGGCGCTTGTGTTGAGGGACGCCTCGTCGGGATCGTGCACTTCGTATTTCACCGGTCGACCTGGACACGGGGCGATTACTGCTACCTGCAGGACCTGTTCACGGCGTCCGAGGTCCGCGGTTCCGGCGTCGGCAGGGCCCTGATCGCCGCGGTCTGCGATCGGGCGACCGCGCAGGGCGCGAGCCGCGTCTACTGGCTGACCCGGGAGGACAACGCCACCGCCATCGCCCTCTACGAGAAGGTGGCCCTGAGGACGGGCTTCATCCAGTACCGGATCGGGCTGCCGGCGGGGTAGGGCGGTCGGGCGAATGCGGATTCGGGTCCGGCCTGGTCCCGCACGCCCGCGATCCGAGATCGCCGGTCGACGCCTGCCCGGTCCTGAGGGCTTTTTGCTCAATGCAAGGCCGAGTCCGCACCCGGGCCGGGCGGCCAATCCCGGTAGGGGCAGACGTCCTCATCGAACGGTACGCGACGTGGCCTGAACTTCGCGCCTTCAACCGGCTCCGGCGCACGGATCCGGTCCATCCGGAAATGACGAAAACCGTCGCGTGTGGGATCCCAGCCTACGAGGTACCAGATCGGCGGCAGTATCAGCAGGGCCTGGGGTTCAACATCCCGGCGGGTCAACCGACCCCCGGCGTCACAGTACTCGAAACTCAGACGCGAGCGCCCCAGAAACGCCGTCTCGAAGGCGGGCAACAGGTCGGGGTTGATGGCGCCGACAACCGAGAGATCCTGATGGGGAGAGACCTGTCCGATGTGCAGGCTGTCCAGCAGACGGCGCAGATCCCGCACGGTCTCGGGCGGCAGGGCCCTTTCGATCTTTGCAAGTCCGGCGTCCGCATAACCTGAGAAAGGCAGGTTCCCGGCCGCACGCATCGAAGCCACGCTGATCAGAAGCGCGAAGGCCTCGGTCACCGTCAGCTTAGCCGTCGTTTGCACCGACAGCGGATCCAGCCTGAGACCGCCGCCGCGTCCGGGTTCCGAGCCAATGACGAAACCCTGGTCGCGCAACGACCGAACGTCGCGAAGCACCGTTCGCCGCGACACGCCGACCTCGTCCGCCAACGCTCCGACCGTCATCGATCCTCGGCGGCGAAGGCAGCGTACGATCGCGTCCTGGCGGACTCGCACACTCATTTCGGAGACGTCGGCATGATTGGTGACAGGTCCTGACCCCATTCCGAATTAGGTCGGTACGGCGTCTTTCAGCAAGGAGAAATCAGCAATGCAACGCACCGCGGTAAACCCCTGGGACTGGTCCTTGAAGGTCGGTTACAATCAGGCGGAGATCATGGAAGGCGGCTCCCGGCAGTTGATCTGTTCGGGCCAGACCGCGGTGGATTCTGCTGGAAACCCGCAGCATCCGGGGGACATGCGCGGCCAGATCAGCCTCGCGCTTGACAACCTGGAGGCCGTCCTTTCGGAGGCGAAGATGGACCTCAGGGACGTGGTCAGGCTCGGGGTCTTCACAACGGATGTGGATCAGGCGCTGCAGAACTTTGATCTGCTCGGCATGCGCTTCGGACCTTTCAACTGTGCTCCGCCGATGACCCTCCTTGGCGTCACCCGACTCGCACTTCCTGGCCTGATGTTCGAGATCGAAGCCACGGCTGTTGCTTGATGACGGTCGAACAGCTTCGGGCGTATTGAGCAGCGGGGAGGCGATCTCGCCGGCCCGCTCCCGGGGGCTGGAGGGGCCTCGCTCGAACAGGCCCGGGATCAGGTCCGGGATTGCGGGTTTCTCGGAAGCCTTCTGGTCGGGTCATACACGACGACCTTGTACGGGAGGTTAGGCCCCCAGCGCCACAGCACCAGGTTCTGGTCATCGGCGGTCGCACCATTGGCGAAGCTTGGGACCAGGATTCCGGCATGACCGGCGGCCCTCAGCCGCCTGACAACCGACCAGGATTCCGGCTCGCGTCCGGCGATCAGCGCATTGCCCCAGGGGCAGGAGAGATCACTCAGATCTACCCCAAGAGCCGCCCTGTCTGAGTCTGTCCGCAGGTCGGCGATGTCATCGCAATCGACGTCGTAACTGCACAGGACCTGGGGCGTCAGGCGATGCGCAAAGCCGCCGGAAACTTCCCGGAAAACGGTGTTGAAGGTCAGTGACAAATAAAGTGTCTCAAGGCTCGGCCAGTTGAACCTCCGGCCCTTGAGGGCCGCGCCGGCGCCGGACAACGGGCTCCAGGCCCAGTTTGGATCATGCGCCCGGAAACACTCGCCCTGAAACCTCAAGCGTATCCGCCGGTGGCCAGGTGATCGACATAGTCGCGAACCGCTGTGGCGTTTCCAGATTTGACGAGCGCCTCGGCGGTCCGGCCACCGAAGGCCGGGATGGGTTCTGCACGATACCAGGCCATGGCTTGGGCTGCGCCCCCGGCCCAGGTCTGCACGAGGTTGATGATCTCCAGCATTTCCCGCACCCGGCTCTGGGCCTTGGGGCCATCACGGCGGCGGGCCTTCTGGAAGACTTCACGGGCAAGGCCGGCGGTGTCCGCCAATTGAGCCTTGGACATGGCGAAGACCTCGGCCACGTCATCGACCTTCACCGCGCCGCGTTCGTCCATCAGGCTGATCATCGAGAAACGGCCCGTCGCCGGATCCCGCCCGACAAGGCCGCCCGTCGAGGCGGTGCTTGTTTTAGCAACCGTCCCCATGCGCCGCTCCTTTGACCTATTTTCCGGTCAACATGAAGGCGGATACCGAAGATTGCAAGGCGTGATTGCGCCTGCCGTGTCTGCCGGCTCACGCGAGACGACAACGCCGCGGTCATCGCCCTCTCCGAAAAGGTCGCCCTGCGAACGGGCTTCATCCAGCACGGGATCGGCTTGCCGGCGGGGCAGGGCGGCCGGGCGGGTTCAGGGCCGCCCGCGCCGCTGACCAAGAGCCTCTTCGCGCAAGGCGCGCCTGACCTCCGGGGAGAGCCGGCGCCAGTCGATGCCGAGAAGGGCCGCCTGCAGGGCGTAGAGGAGGTTGAGACTGACCCGGGGGTCGGCGGCCATCCGGACCCGGGCGAAGGCCTCGACCGGACCGACCGACCTCAGATCGGATTCCCGATGGATGCCGACGCTGGCCAGCAGGCGGGCGGATACCGTCCCAAGACCCCGAAGCTCCGACACTGGTCTATCCATCCTGACGCCTCGCCTGTGCGCGCACCGCCGCAACAAAGTCCCCGATCGTCCGGCCGGACTCGGGTCTGAAGGGCGCCCCGTCTTTGAAGCTGCGTATTCGGTCGATCCGGAATACGCGGAAGTCATTGCGGCTCTCGCACCAGGCCGTCAGCGTCCAGACCCGACCCCAGTGCTCTAGGCCAAGGGGCCTGACGGTCCGGGCGGAGACGGCCCCGGCGCTGTCTTCATAGGTGATCTCGAGGCGCCTTGACCGCGACAGCGCCTCCCTTACGCCCTGCAGGAGCTTCTTCTGCAGGGGCTTCAGCGAAGGCGGGGCATGGAAGGGGGCCTGGCTGACCCCGAGCTTTGAAAGTACTTCCCGGGCCGCCCCGGAGAGGGCTTCATCCCCGTGAGCCGCCGCCAGCGCCAGGCCCCAGCGCAGGGCCTCGTGCTCGACAGGCGTCAGGGCGAGAGGGGGCAGGAAGAAGTCGTCCCTAAGCAGGAAGCCCAGGCCCCTTTCGCCGTCGATCGGTGCGCCGTTCGCCTGAAGATCGGAAATATCCCGGTAGATTGTCCGGACCGAGACCTCGAGGCCTTCCGCCAGCGAGGCCGCAGTCCGAAGGCGACCGCCTCTCAGCGCCTGCAGGATTGCAAAGAGGCGGTCTGCGCGGCGCATCTACCGTGAGATCACAATGCGGGCGTGGCGCATGGTGAGGGAGCTGAAGTCGATCCGGGCCATGAAGGCCGCGGCGGTGTCGGTCTCCAGGATCCGGTCGGCGGCGGACTTGGCGGACTCCATGTCATTCCACTCCACGCAGTCAATCCAGGCGCCCTCCTCAATCTGGGCCAGCCGACGGGCGCGAAACCCGGGCTGCGCCGCCAGCCAGGGGGTGATGGCCTCGGCGGCGGCTACGAAGTCCGAGGTCTCTCCGGTCGTGCGGAATTCTGCAATTTCGAGGACAGGTGTTGTCATTCACGGGGCCTCCTTTGCGCCCCGCCGCTGGGTATCTTAGGCCAACTGACAGCATTCTGTCAGGAGACTCCGGGGGCGCCCACCGTCGCAGTCAGAGTGTCGCTAGCGAGTCAATCTGTCCGGTTTTTGGAACTCGTGAAGTGTCCGCTTCTCTGTTTGTGGCCGGGATCATGCGCGCATGACCCCGGCGTCGGTCGCGCGGGTTCAGGCGGCAAGCGCTGTGTCTTGCATGATGAGGGAGCCATCCGGCGGATCGTCAGCGGCATCGTGCACATGCTTCGCTCGGGCGCCCAGTGGCGCGACTGCCCACCCGAGTACGGGCCCTACACGACGGTCTACAACAGGTTCAATCGCTGGAGCCGCCAAGGGGTCTGGAGCGGGATATTCTATGCCCTGACAGGCAGGAGCGATGTCGTGACCGGCGCCATCGTGGGCATAGCCGCAGCCCTGCTGTTGCTCAGCAACCGCACCGTCTCGGCCGGCCAGCTTGGGCTGCCGCTGCATGTCACGCCTGAACTTGCAGCCGGCGCGACGCTCTTTGCGCTCGCCATCGGTCTTGTGGCCGGCGCGGCGCCCGTGCTGCGCGCCGCGAGCCTACCCGTCGCGGGCGCCCTGCGGCGGAACTGACTCGAACCGAGGGGTCTCGCTCTTTCCCGCCCGCGGCTCCCGGCGATCGAACGCCGAGGTCGCGGGCGGGCCAAGTGAAGCGCCGGAGATGCGCTCAGAGAGTTTCCGCCTGGTTCCAGGCGTGGACGCATCGATCGAGGCCGATGGCGACTTCGAGGACGAGTATGTCGACCTCGCGCTCCTCGCCGCCCTTCGACCCGACACGAACCGTCTGCGGGAAGTCCTTGCGGCGCGATATGGACGCCAGTTCCATCCACTTGTCGCCGTTGTCGACCTCCACATCCATGGTGACCTGCGAGTAGGCCGGCAAGCGATCGGAAGGCACAACGCGGGTCGGTAGTCGGGTCATGGCGCCGATCATTCGACGGACCGGCTCGAGGCAGCCGCCGTGATAGTCGTTGGCGGTGTCTGAGGTGTAGGCGCACTGGAATTCGAGCTGCCAAAACTCCTTGAGCCGCACGTGTTTCGTGGGCTGGTCCTGCTCGCGCCGAAACGATTTGCCGGCTTGCCATACGCACAGCGGGGGACGGACGCGTTGGTGGCTGTTGAGCAGGTGCTGCATGTAGACATAGGTCGACGGCGTAGTCTCCGGACGCAGGACCAGTTCGTGGTCGTGCTCAGAGAGCTTCGCCTGCACGAACACGTCGTCCGCGCCGTAGGCGGCCGAGATGAGTTCGCGCGGGGTCAGGATCGGCGCCTCGACGCGGCGAACGTCCCAGGCCGGGTTGGTGGTCTTGAGGAATGCGCTGACCTCGCCCGCAAAGTGCGCGGTCATCATGTCGCGCAGGCGAATGTCGCGCTCGGTCCAGTGGACGAGCCCATTGGCGTTATAAATGGAAAGCATGGCGGCCTCTTGGTCGCTGGAAGGTCTGAGATGAGGGCTTGGGCTTAACGTCCCCGGGCGTGCGGGAACGGCAGTCAGCCTCGCCCGCGACTATCCGGAGACGCGCAGACCTCGGCCGCCGACTACGCGCACGGCGCTCGGTTCGAAAGGCGCAACGATGATCGATATCGCGATCATGGGGACTTCATAAGGTCAAGGCAGCCGCGAGACAATATCGAATGACCGCTCTGCGCCGAGCTCGAACACCCGGGGTTGGTCGACTGGTTCAACAATCATCGCTTGTCCGGTCCCATCAGGCATATCCCGCCCGCCGAGGCTGAAGCCAACTACTATGTGGCGCGAGAGACCCTCGATATGGTCACATGACTCAAAAGAACCCGCCTCAGGAGAACCCGGGACGCTTCAAATATTGTATTGGGC
>Ga0315902_10009220_pt1 | contig 13234 bp, 11 predicted proteins | sample LakEriMetagenome_9_FD_203523 | JGI IMG/M metagenome (GOLD analysis project Ga0315902, IMG submission 203523) | Freshwater fungal communities from buoy surface, Lake Erie, Ohio, United States - Buoy 12 MA117 | ecosystem: Environmental > Aquatic > Freshwater > Lake > Lake biofilm | place: USA... | reverse complement strand
GCACCTCGAGGGCCCGGGGAGCCAGTTCGGCCTGCAGAGCGACCGGAATCTTTTTCGCCTGCTGCCAGCGGGTGACGAAGTCGGCACCCCGGCGGGAGATTTCGGGCTGCAACTGTCGCCAGGCGACGCGGGGGAGCAACGGGTCGTCCGTCGGCTGTTCCGCGAGCGTCACCAAGACCTCCAACCGATCGAGTCCCTCGATTCGCGGGACCGCCGAGGCGACCTGCAACCGGACTTCCGGCGAGGGGTCCTGGGCCAGCTCGGCGATCCGGCGGGCAACCTTGGGGTCGAGCGGTTTCTGGTTTCCCGCGGACCGCACAGCATGCGCCCGCACCGCCTCTTCGGCATGCGACAACAGGGCCAGGTGCAGCTTCGGTTCGAGACCGTTCGAGGCGAGGGCCCACAGGGCGTGCATCCGCTGGCGGAAGGCCGTGTTCGGCCCCTGCACCAGTTCGGCGAGGGTCCGGCGCGAGCCAGGGGTGTTCCGTTCGACCAGCAGACGCTGCGCCGTTTCGCGGAAATAGATGTTGGCGGAACCGAGCCGGGCGATGAGCTGTTCGTCGATCTCACGGGCGAGATCAAACCGGGGAGCACGCGGCGACGATCCGTACCGCACGCGGTACAGCCGGCCTTTGGCCCGTTCGATTCCTTCGGGATCGCGGTTGGCGTCCTGATAACAGTGGTATTGGTCGTACCAGTCGAGCACGTACAGGCAGCCGTCGGGAGCAACCTTTTGCGAGACCGGCATGAACCAGGCATCGTCGGTCGAGAGGAAGTCGGGCTCGCCGGTCGCGAAGTAGGTCGACCCTTCACGCCTGAGCGAATCGACATTCACACAGTTGCCATGGATGTTTCCCATATAGAGGCGGCCGCGGTACTCGGCGGGATAGACATCACTGTCGAACCAGGTGATGCCGCAGTACGCCGCCTTCTGATGCTTGTGCTTGACGATCGATTCGATCTTCCAGGTGTGCGGCGGGTAGGCCCCGGCCTGGCGGTGGTAGTAACCCCCCTGCACGATGTGCCAGAGGTGATCGATCACACACGCCGAGACAAAGGCACTTCCCCGTTCGTTGAGGGCGATGCCCCAGGGGTTGCTGGTTCCCTCGGCCCACAGTTCAAACTCGTGGGTGCGGGGGTGCAGGCGGAACATCGCGGCATTGAAGACATGCTCGCGGTCCTGGTGCTTGACGTGACTCTGGTTGAAAACGCCGTTGAGGCCATAGAGCCAGCCATCGGGTCCCCAGGTGAATGAATTGGGGAGCTCGTGGGTGTCGGTCCGACCGAACCCGGTGACAATCACCTCGCGGGTGTCGGCCCGGTCGTCGCCATCGGTGTCTTTGAGGAAGAGGATGTCGGGGGAATTGGCGACCCAGACTCCACCATGGCCGACGGCAATGGCCGAGGGGATATTCAAGCCTTCGGCAAACACGGTCATCTTGTCGGCGGTGCCATCGCCGTTGGTGTCTTCGAAGACCTTGATGCGATCGCGTCCTTCGCCGGGGGCCCGGCGGGGGTACTCGAGGCTTTCGCAGACCCAGATGCGTCCCCGTTCGTCAAAGCACATGGCGACGGGATTGACCAGATCGGGCTCATGGGCGACGAGTTCGACCTGGAAGCCCTCGGGAACCCGCATGTGGGTGAGGGACTCCCCGGGGGAGAGAGCCGGTCCGGGGGGTTTGTCCTGCGCGTGGGGGATGACCGGAGGTGCTCCCCAAGCGGCTGAAGAAAGCAGCAACGCCAGGGTGGCCAAGGCCAGAGAAAACCGGCGGGAGCGAAGAAAATGCGCGGGAGGAGCCAAACGCATCGAAACTTCCTGAAACGAACGGCGGGAGATTTCGGATCGGCCCGCTAGGCAGGCAACCGACGCCCTCGATTTGAGCAAAACGGGGGGGCAGGTGCCAATGCGGGGAGGCTCGACCGGTACGGGGAGTCACGAAAAACGGTGGAAAACGGGCCAAAAACGCGGGGCTGCCCGGGACTTCATCATTTTTTCGTTTTTCCTTGGCCGTTCTGGCACACTGATTGCTTTTCATTTGTTTCGCGAAGCGGTGAGAATCAACCTGGCTCTGCCGGAGAAACCAGAGCCAAGTTGATTCACGACAAGTACGCCGACTGGAAAGGGAGCCGGGTTGGGATGCAACCTCCCCGGGCGAGCGCCTCTCTTGCCAGTCGGCTACTTGTCTCCCTCTCAAACATTCACGCCACGGCGGAACCTGAGACTTTGAGGTTCTGTCCCTGGTGATTGACGATCTGTGTCTTCCCGTTCATTCACTCTGACTTGGAGGGCCGTCTACTGACAGAATCAACCACTTTTGCGACACGCTGAGAATCATTCTGGCTCTGCCGGAGAAACCAGAGCCAGCCTGATTTTCGAAGCGTACGCCGACTGGAAAGGGAGCCGGGTTGGGATGCAACCTCCCCGGGCGAGCGCCTCTCTTGCCAGTCGGCGTTTTTTTTTGTCAGTGGTATGCATTCTTCTGTACTCCACGACCTGGGGACAGGCATCTCGAGTGTTTCCGGGGGCTGGCCGAGAATGATCGGTCGGGACAGGGGCCCTCCCCTCGCAACGTCCTGGCCCCCCCCTGCTCTGCGGGAATCACCCGTGGAATGACCGTCGTACTCTCGACCGGAGTTCCATTCATCCTCTAAGGTGCGGATGTGTGGCTGGTCCTGCGCGGTGGCGTGGGGTCAGCGACAGCAGATGGTCCGCGGGGATGCCTGCGGCTGGTTTCTCCCTCACGGCACACGGTCATGTTCACGGCACCGCTGCAATTTTCCCCGCTGCTGAAGCGGATCCGCTGGGGCGGCCGCAGACTGGGGACCCGGCTGGGCAAACCGCTCGGCCCCGAGAACGACTATGCCGAGAGCTGGGAACTGGTCGACCATGGCCAGGACCAAAGCCGGGTGATCTCGGGTCCCTGGACGGGCCGGACACTGCAGGAACTGGTGCAGCGGGAAGCAAAGACCTTGCTGGGAACGCAGGCGGGGCTGGAGCAGTTCCCACTGCTGGTGAAGTTTCTCGATGCCCATGACCGACTGAGCGTGCAGGTGCATCCGAATGACCGGCAGGCGGCGGCGGCGATTCCCGGCGAACGGGGGAAGACCGAGGCGTGGGTGATTCTGGAGGCAGAGCCGGAGGCGTATGTGTTTGCCGGCCTGAAACCAGGTGTGGATCGCGCGGCCCTGGCCCGCGCCGTCGAGACGGGAACAGTCGAGCAGTGCCTGCACCGGCTGGAGGTGCGGCCGGGGGATTGCATTTTTATCCCCGCAGGCACCGTGCACGCCCTGGGAGAAGGGGTCTTGCTGGCCGAAGTGCAGCAGTCGAGTGACATCACCTATCGACTGCATGACTGGAACCGGCTGGGGCCTGATGGGCGTCCCCGTCCGTTGCACATCGAGGCATCGCTGGAGTGTACCGACTTTGCGCGGGGACCGGTCGGACCGCAGGTGCCGCAGCCCCTGCCCGGCTGGGGTTCCATCGCCCGTGAGCGGCTGGTCGCAGCCGACTACTTCACCCTCGACCGGCTGCAGGGAACGGGAACAGCGACGCTGCCCCCTGCCTCCCACAGTCGGATCTGGATCATCGTGGCGGGTGCGGTCCGCTGGGGTGCGACTGACGGGGATACCGCCGGATTGGGAAGCACGCTGCTCTGGGCGGCGGCGACCGGCCCGGTCGAATTGCAGTGGAGCCCGGGGACGGTGGTGATCGAGGCGACGTGGCCGTGAGGCAGGACCGGGAGGCGGGGGAACAAGCCCGTTTCTCCCGGGACAGATGTTTCTCAGTCACGAACCCAGGCAAGTCCGGAGACCGGTTCGCGGTGTCCATTTGGCATGCTCAGGATCTGGGAGGCGGCCCCCGCGTCCGCGGTCGGAACGTCATGTGCCATGGGCGATGTGATCCCGCAACCTTTTACTGAATCACTCGATTGCAGAGACAGTGCGACGCTCCCGCGAGATGGCCAGCGGGCACGGGTTTGGATGGATCGGCCGATTGTCGCCCAGCCGGGGCCAATGCCGAAACGAAGTTTGAAGATCCTGATCTCCCGGAACGTCGATTGCGCTGATTTGGCCAGGGTCACTGGCGGCCGCTGCAGGATCTTGTCGGAACCCACTGACATTTCGGGAGCAGGTCGTCCCCGCGGCATCTGGGGGACTCGCCAATTTCCGTCAGGCCCCTTGCTGCCGAGACCGACCGCACGGAGATCCCATTGTGCATCGAGCGGCACGCAGCATATTCTTCACAATCGTCGTGATTGGAATCACAGAGCGTCCGTTCTGCTGGTCGAACCTGTAACGTTCCATCGACCTGGTCGGGAGGTCAACTCGACCGGAGTACCGGTTGGGGAGGTCGCCGGCGGCAGTTCCACGATGTTCATCGGTGAATTTGATTGTTGTTTGACACCAATGCGAGGCCCTCAAGATGACGGAACTGTCGGATTCGGACTTCATCCCAGCGGAAACACCCAGCCAACCACGAGCAGGCCTCGGATTGGTCGGGGCGGCGCTGCTGTTGCCCGTGGTGGCAGGGGTCCTGCTCTGCTTCACCACATCGTGGGTTGCGTTGGGAATCAGCGTGGCCATGGTGGTCGTGACCGCGATCTTGGTGGCTCTCGATGCCAGTCGGCTGGGCCGGGTGGACTTGCAGGGGCGGGAGCGGGAAAGCCCATTCGTGCTGTTGGCCGGGATGGTCGCGATGTGGATTGTCATCTTTCCGCTGGCGTTTTTTCGCCGGAGTGCGTTTACGAAACCGAACCTCGGTTTTGTTGCGCTGTTGGTGGCCGTGTTTCCGGTGGTCGCCCCATTTGTGGCTTCGTGGCTGACTCCCCTCGGGCTCCCCTCCTGCACAAGCCCCGAAGTCGTGCAGGCAATCGAGACGACGATTCGGAACTCAACGGCTTTTGCCGCCGCGACAAAGATTGACGGACATCGGGAATTGCGTTTCGACAGCGGCACGCAGGTCCGCTACGGCGAGTGTCTCGCCCACCTTGACACGGGGACTGTTCCCGTCGCCTTCCAGGTGGAATGGCAAGACCGGAACGCGAGACGCTTCCAGGTGCGGTTGGCGGACGCACAATTGCCCCCCTGCGACAGCCGTGCGGTTCAACAAATCCTGGAACAGATCATCCGCCAAACCCCCGTCGGGGGGACCGCCCGGTCCATCGATGGCCATCGCGAACTGAAATACGACCATGTGGCCGATGTGCGCCATGGCGAGTGCATCGCGCACCTGCCATCGCAAGATGTTCCGGTCCGATTCGTCGTCGAATGGCAGAACCGGATCAAGACACACTTCCAGGTGCGGTTGGCCGAAATCGAATTGCCAGCCTGCGACAGCCAGCAGATTGTGCAACTGCTGGCACAGGTGATCCGAAACTCAAAACTCGGTGCGTCGGTCAGGTCGATTGATGGCCATCGCGAATTGAAATACGACGCGGAGGCCGAAGTGCGGCATGGCGAGTGCATCGCCCACCTCGAGTCCGGGGATGTTCCCGTCCCGTTCCTGGTGGAATGGCAAGATCGGAAAAAAGGCCTGTACCAGGTGCGGTTGTCAGGACAGCCCCTGCCTGCCAGCGACAGTCCGGAGGTTGTTCGGGTGCTGGAGCAGGTCATCCGCAATACGCCATTGGGGGCCACGGCCAAGTCGATTACGGGGCATCACGAAGTGGGCTACGACGAGGAGGCCAATGAGCGCATCGGCGAGTGCCTGGTGGAGTTGGAGGATCGAATTCTGAAGGTCACGTACAGCGTCGGATGGCAGGATCAGAAGAAGAGCCTGTTCAAGGTCCGAGTAATGGACTCGACAGAGTGAAATCAGGCGAACCCTTGGTGGATCCCGAGCCATGGCACCGCGACTGGTGAAGTGCGGCCCGGGCTCCGCGGCAGGATCCAAAGCATCCGCCCTTCCCGGGGGGTGCGAGTTTTCCATTTGCCGCTCGGCCCATTACCATCGGTCCGTCGTGGCCCGGGCGGTGGTCACCCTGCCCTACTCTGTTTCCTGCGGGAGCCGGCATGTCGAGCGCACGCGTGCGAGGTGGTCGTTCTGGAATGTTTCTGTCTCTGCTCGTGGCGGCCGTCGGGCTGAGCCTGACCGGACTGGCAGCGACGGCGCCCGCCCAGGACAAGCCCGCCCCAGACAAGCCCGCCCCAGACAAGCCCGCCCCGAACAAGCCATTGGCGAAGATCCCCGAGGCCACGTCCAGCCTGTTCGACGGAACATCGCTTGATGGCTGGACGGTCGAGGGAGACTGCCGGGTCGTGGTCGAGAATGGTGTGCTGGTCCTCAAGGAGGGGAATGGCTGGCTGCGCAGCGACCTCATGTACCGCGACTTCACCCTGCATGTCGAATGGAAGGGGGTCAAGACCGCGGACTACGACTCGGGAGTCTATGTGCGGACCCTCGCGGGGGGAGCCCCCTTCCCCTCGAACAGCTACCAGGTGAACCTGCTCGATGGCAGCGAGGGGAACGTCAAGAACCTCAAGCCGACGATTGGGACAAAAGGGCCAGTCAAGCGGGGCGAGTGGAACAGTTTCGATATCACCTGCGTGGGTTCACGGCTCAAGCTTTCGATCAACGGCCAACCGGTCTACGACGTCGACGGGCTCAAGAACCGCGAAGGGTTCATCGGGCTGCAGTGTGAAGTGATGAAGGGGGGCGAATTCCAGTTCCGCAACCTGAAGATCACCGAGTTGGGGTACACCAGCCTGTTCAACGGCAAGGACCTCGCGGGTTGGGAGGGGGGCGGGGCACCAGCCGAGAGTTGCTGGCTGGTCCAGCAGGGACTGTTGGTCTGCAATGGACAGAAGGGGCCCTGGCTGAAGACGCTGGCCGAATATGGCGATTTCGACTTCCGCTTCGAGTACCAGGTCTCGGTGGGTGGGAACAGCGGGGTGTATGTGCGGGTCCCGGCGGATGGGAATCATCACCGCGAGAACGACACGCTTCCGCCGTCGGGCTTTGAGGTTCAGGTGCTGGACGACAGCGCGCCGCAGTATGCACAGCTCAAGGATTACCAGTATTGCGGTTCGGTGTATGACATCTGCGGAGCCCAACCGCGAGTCTGCCGTCCGGTGGGGCATTGGAACACGATGTCGATTCGCTGCGAGGGGCAGCATGTGACGGTGACGCACAACGGCGTGGTGGTGGCGGATATCACCGACCAGTCGCACCCGCTGCTGACCCTGAGGAAGACCCGGGGATTCCTCGGCCTGCAGAACCACGACACGCAGGTGCGGTTCCGGAACCTGCGGCTGGGGGAGCTGGGGGGAACGCGGTAGGGGGAGATGGGTGGGGCACTGCGGCTGCCGATTGGCGTCAGGCTCGTCACGAGGCCCTCCGGAAGCGCGAATCCACCGCAGCCGACATCGGGAATGGACAGTTGATCCCGTAGCCCGACTGTTCCATAACGTCGGCATCGACCCTTTTTGCCGACATCATGGAACAGCCCCGCAGTCCCACTGAACAGCTTCTGAAGTTGGCCAGGAACGTCCCGCTGTTGCGGGCGGCAGATGTCCTCCGCAGAGGCATTCCCCGGGTCTATCTCACCCGACTGGTCCGGGCCGGTATTTTGGTCAGCGTGTCGCGGGGTGTGTACCGGCACCACGAGAGTGATGTGGGTGAGCATCACAGTCTGGCAGTTGTCGCCCTGCGCGTCCCCCAGGGGGTGATCTGCCTGCTGTCTGCCCTGCGTTTTCATGGACTGACAACACAGGCTCCATTCGAAGTTTGGCTGGCGATTGACCGGAAAGCGCGAGTTCCTCAGATCGCACACACTGCCCTGCATCTCATTCGCTTTTCCTCGCGAGATCGAGCGGAGGGAGTGGATTGGCATGTCCTCGAGGGAGTCCACGTTCCCATCACAAATCCTGCCCGAACGGTGGTCGATTGCTTTGCCTATCGCAACACAGTTGGAATCGACGTCGCCGTCGAAGCCTTGAGGGACTGCCTCCGACTTCGGCTGGCAACGCCGGACGAACTTGAGCTGGCCGCGCAGCCCCGCCGCATGACCCGGGTGATGCGCCCCTACCTGGAGGCCAACCTGTCATGACCTCCCGAAAGCCGCGTGATCTGACCGCTTCGGTGCGGGCCCGACTGCTGGAGTTGTCCCGCAGGAATCGGGAGGACTTTCAATTTGTGCTGACACGTTAAGTCATTGAACGATTTCTCTACCGCCTGGCTGAGTCGCTCCATGGAAAGAACTTCGTGCTGAAGGGAGCGATGGTGTTTCCCTGTTGGGGAATGACTTCTCATCGAACAACACGCGATGTTGACTTGCTGGGGCGGGGCGACTCCTCTGTAGCCGGGCTCAGCAATGTGATCCGCGACGTCTGTCGGTATCCCGTCGACGATGATGGGCTCAGCTTCAACGAGCAAAGTGTTTCCGCATTCCGGATCAAGCCTGAACAGGAGTACGAGGGTGTGCGTGTGACCTGTGACGTGTTGCTGGGAAACGCCAGGGTCCAGCTCCAGATCGACGTTGGATTCGGCGACGCTGTTTCACCCCGGGCAGTTTCCCTGAGCGATCCCACACTGCTGGATTTCCCGGCGCCAGTGTTGAAGACCTATCGTCGAGAGACTGTGATCGCGGAAAAACTCCAGGCGATGTTGCAACTGGGAATCGCGAACAGTCGGATGAAGGATTTTTTCGACCTGTGGATGCTGTCTCGCCATTTCGAATTTGATGGTGCCACGTTGTCGAAAGCCATCGCAACCACATTTCGGCGACGAAAGTGTGCGATCCCTCAGCAGGTTCCCATCGCACTCACACGGGAGTTTTCTGAAGATTCCTTGAAATCGAACCAATGGGCTGCGTTTCTTCGCAGACACCGCCTGCAATCAGAATCCTCGCCACTGGCGCAGGTGGTGGGGGAACTCGCCCAGTTCCTGATACCCCCGATGCACGCCATCAGGGAGCCTGGCGACGCTTGCCACATCTGGACTCCACCGGGGCCCTGGAGATAGGTCGACATCACGAACCAGCCCCCCTTGTTCGCTGGGCACAAGCCTCGGGGCGACCACGGATGCGGAATCACAACACGCAATTCGAATTCAACCACCTGCCGCTGCTGACGCGTTGGAAGAAGAGTTGACCCGGGACACGGCTGCCGATTGGCGTAGAGCTCGCCAGATTGTCCGTGTTGGCGAACGGCCCCCTCCTCGTGTCAGGTCCTGTAAAAAATACAAATCCGCGGCGGGTCATTCCCATCCCCCGTTGACCCCTTGCCGTCCCGTCTCGTATATCGCCCCCCAAGCCGCGTCGCGTCCCGCGTCTTCCCCTTTCCCCTCCCCGGCACCTCCCCCCTTCAACACCAACCGCGGGACGTGGCGGTGGGGTGCTGCCGCGATCCCCTGTGGGCTCCCCTCATGCCGTTGCCGCCTCGTCGACTGCTGTGGCCCCGCGCGGGGCTTGCCTGTGGCCTGCTGCTGGGAACGACCGGGTGTGCCGACCTGCTGGGGACAGCCATCTCCAGTGCTCCCAACCGCTGGATCCCTTGGCAGAAAACCGCGTCCCGCACTCATCCGGGAGTCCGTCGTGTCCTCGGGATCGACCAGGAATTCCGAGTCGATGTCGGGACCCCCGATGAACCGCTGGAACTGCTGGTGCAGATTGTCGATCCCGCCGACGCCGCCCCACCCCACGGGACAGTGCTGGTGCTGCACGGGGTGGTCTCCAGCGGCCGGGCGATGCTGCCGCATGCCCGCCGTCTGGCCCAGCAGGGTTACCGGGCCGTCCTGGTCGACCTGCGCGGGCATGGCAAGTCGGACGGTCAGTACCTGACCTATGGAGTGCGGGAATCGGACGATCTCATGCGGGTGATCGACGCCCTGGAATCGCGGCGACTGACAGCGGGTCGGTTGGGGGTGCTGGGGGTGTCGTATGGAGCCACCACCGCCATTCACCTCGCGGGGAAGGACTCCCGGATTGACAGCGTGGTCGCGGTGGCACCCTTCAGCACGATGCGCGACGTTGTCCCCGACTTCGGTCGGACCGTTCTCCCTGGGGTGGGCTCGCTGGTCTCCGACCAGGCCCTTGATGCCGGGGTGGACGAAGCGGGCCGGCAGGGAGACTTCGATCCCAACCTTGCCGATGCCTGTGCGGCCATCCAGAAGACCCAGGCCCGGGTGCTGGTGATCCACGGGGAGGAAGACTGGATGGTCCCCACCTATCACGGCAAACGGCTGCACGAGGCCGCCCCTGACCACAGCCAACTGGTGCTGCTCCCCTGGACGGGCCACCTGGCGGCGTGGCTCGATCCCTTCGGCCAGGTGGGCGAAGAAACGCACCGCTGGTTCGACAGCCACCTCGCATCGACCCCGACGCGCCCGAGCGCCGAAGATTGAATTCAATGGGGGACCTGTGCGGGTCCTGGTTCCGTTCTACGAGCCCCCCCAATTCTCCGGCATCCCGGCCAATGGGATCTGGATCCCGGCCCCTGAGCTCCGTGTCGGGGATTTGCCGATTCCGTGATTTGGACACGCGACTGGGCACTTCCCAGCCCGTGGGGATTGTCGTGGAGCCCACCCCCACCGGGTTCGCCGTGGCTGCGGACCAGGCAGAATATGGCCGCCCATTCCCAGGCCTGACGTTTCCCCAAGCGAAGCCCGGGTTGAATTGTGCTCCCGGCACAAATACGCTGGAGAAAGGCATGGACCGCAGTTGGGAGATCCCGACCGTGTGGGACGCCTGGCCTGGCAGGGAATGCCACATGGCTGTTTGACGATCTGCCTTCACTCCGAGTGGCCCGATGCAACAACTGATTGTGATCCTGCTGACTGTCGGCGGCCTGCTCTTCCTGTTCGTGATGGCGGTCCTGCTGTTCATTGTTTTGATGTTCTTCCCCACCTGGCTGCAGGGGTACGTCAGCCGGGCCCGTGTGGGAATGGGGACGATTATTGCCATGTGGCTGCGGAAGGCCCGGCCGAAGGCAATCGTCGAGTCGAAGATCATGGCGGTCCAGGCAGGGCTGCCGAGTATTTCCACCGAGGCTCTGGAAGCGCACTACCTGGCCGGGGGAAACATCCGCAAGGTCGTCCAGGCTCTGATCATCGCCCAGCGGGCCCGCATTGAACTCGACTGGGAGACGGCGGCCGCGATTGATCTTGCCGGCCGCGACGTCTACGCCGCCGTCCAGACCAGCGTTGATCCCAAGGTGATCGATTGCCCCGATCCGCGGCGCGGTGGCCGTTCAACCCTCGACGGCGTGGCGAAAGACGGCATCCAGTTGCGGGCCCGCGCCCGCGTCACCGTGCGCACCAACCTGTCGCAGTTGATTGGTGGGGCGACGGAAGAGACGATCATCGCCCGGGTGGGAGAGGGAATCGTCTCGGCCATCGGCTCGTGTGAGACACACAAAGAAGTGCTGGCGAACCCGATGCTGATCGCCAAGGCGGTGCTGGCCAAAAGCCTCGACTCGCAGACCGCGTTCGAAATTGTCTCGATCGACATCGCCGACATCGATGTGGGGGACAATGTGGGGGCCCGCCTGCAGGCCGACCAGGCCGAAGCCGATACCCGCGTGGCCCGCGCCCATGCGGAAGAAACCCGCTCGGCTGCGGTTGCCGTCGAACAGGAGATGAAGGCCCTGACCGCCGAGAACCGGGCCGAGGTTGTGCTGGCCGAGGCGGAAGTTCCCCAATCGGTCGCCCAAGCCTATCGGGCCGGCCGACTGCGGGGAACGATGTCGAGCCAGGGAGCCCCGGCGGCCCCGGCCACTCACTGACCGCGACGGGGTGCTGAGCCGGCCAGCAGATCTCACCACGGCCGCCACTCCCCTGCCTCACGGGGACCCGTTGCGCTCCAACGTCACTGTTCCTTCCCCCACTCCGGGCTGCGCTGCATGTCGCACGATACCGCGTTTCAGATTTCGTCCTCGAATCTGCGTTTTGGCTTCGGCTGCACCCGGGAGGTGGGGCTGGATCTCCAGGAACTGGGGGCCAGGCGGGTGATGGTTCTGGTTGACCCGGCCGTGCTGCAGGAACATGCCGGACAGACGGTGATCGAATCACTGCGGGAGAACCACGTCGACCATGCCCTGTACACCGACATCGAAACGGAACCGACCGATGGCTCGTTCCGCCGGGCGACCGAATTCGCCGTTGAGGGGAAGTTCGACGCACTGCTGGCGGTCGGGGGTGGCAGCACCATCGATACCGCCAAAGGGGCCAACCTTTACTCCACCTATCCGGCCGACTTCTTCCATTACGTCAATGCCCCGATTGGAAAGGGACAACCGGTCCCCGGGCCTCTGAAGCCCCTGATCGCCATTCCCACCACCGCCGGGACCGGCAGCGAGACGACTGGCACCGCGATTTTTGATTGGAAAGAACGGCACGTGAAGACCGGGATCGCCCACCGGTACCTGCGTCCGACGCTGGGACTGGTGGATCCCGACAACACCCGCAGCCAACCTCCGGCCGTTGCCGCCTCGACCGGGCTCGATGTGCTGAGCCACGCCCTGGAGAGCTTCACGGCCATCCATTACACGGCCCGGCCGAAACCGGCGCGTCCGATTGAACGTCCCGCCTACCAGGGAAACAACCCGATCAGCGATTCGTGGGCCCTGCAGGCGCTGCGGATGGTGCGCGATTACCTGGTGAGGGCGGTGCGCGATACGTCCGATGACGAAGCCCGTTACCAGATGGCGCTGGCCTCGTCGATTGCCGGGATTGGTTTCGGCAATGCCGGAGTTCATCTGCCGCATGGAATGTCGTACCCGGTGGCCGGCCTGGTCAAGGGCTACGCTCCGCCGGGCTTCGTGGTCGATCATCCGCTGGTTCCGCATGGGATCTCGGTGATTCTCAATACTCCGGCGGTCGTGCGATTCACTGCGGTCACCGATCCACAGCGGCACCTGGCAGCGGCCGAGGCGCTGGGAGCCCCGATCGCGGGTATCCCCCCCCATCAGGCTGGCGACCTGCTCGCACGGGTGATCCTGAAGTTCATGCGCGAGCTCAACATGCCCAACGGTCTCACGGCGGTGGGCTACACCGAGGCCGACATCCCCGCCCTGGTGGAAGGGACCCTGCCGCAGCACCGTGTCACCAAGCTCTCTCCCCGCCCGGCGAGTGCCGACGACCTGGCGCAGCTGTTCCGGGATTCGATGAAGCTGTGGTAGGTGGGATATCCCCTCCGAATTCCTGGGGATTTCTGTCCTGGCTGCCCCATGACGGGGACCAACGCCGGCGATTGACTGTTTGCGACGGATGGTCCAATCACATCGACTTGGAAAGTCG
>Ga0315902_10009218_pt1 | contig 13236 bp, 13 predicted proteins | sample LakEriMetagenome_9_FD_203523 | JGI IMG/M metagenome (GOLD analysis project Ga0315902, IMG submission 203523) | Freshwater fungal communities from buoy surface, Lake Erie, Ohio, United States - Buoy 12 MA117 | ecosystem: Environmental > Aquatic > Freshwater > Lake > Lake biofilm | place: USA... | reverse complement strand
ACAGCCGGTGATTGAAGAGTTCCGCACGCGCGAGATTCTGGTCGGACGCCCGTTCCCGCCGATGACCGATCACCTGCGCGTGTCGATTGGCACGGCTGATGAGATGGACCGCTTCATGAAGGCCTTCAAGGAAATCTTCCCGAAGCGCGAGCGGCAGACCAACGCGGCCGGCGCCTGAGCCCGACCGATGAGGGGGCGACCTCGGGTCGCCTCCTCGTCTTTCCCCTTCCACCTAGCCGCGGCGTTCTGCCGCGCTGTCACACCCGGCCAGCAGGCCAACCGCACAGCACAGCATGAGGCGCAGGGCATGGATGTAGGTCACCTCCTGCACCAGGCCGTAGACCATGATCGCCAGCAGTGAGCCGCCTGCGGCCAGCGCCACCATACGGCGATCAGCGCCCACGGCCTCGCCGGTCACGGTGCGCACCATCGCCCGCAGTCCCAGCCCGAACATCCCAAGCAGCGCCAGCAGTCCGAGTGCACCGGTGCCCACTGCCGTCTGCAGATAGATATTGTGCGAACTGGCGGCCAGGGGCACAGGGTCGTGCTGCCCGTGCAGGCGTCCGGTCGGGGCTTCGACCTCGGCGGCGTACTGATAGGCAAAGCCCTCGATGCCGCTGCCAATCAGCGGATGCATCTTCCACATCTCCCAGGCGACGGGCCAGTATTTTTCACGGCCGCCGAGGGCTTTCTCCTCCTGAATGCGCGCGAGATATTTTCCGAATGGGAGAGTGACGTCCCCAATCTCTACTGCTGCATCCTCGACAGTAACTCTCGGCATGAGGATGCGGACGGCCGCACCCATCAGCAGTGCCAGTATCGCCACGGCGGTCACCATGATGCCAACGCGTCTGAGGATGAATCGCGACCGTGTGGCCGACTCGAGCGGTCCTGCCGCAACCACAACGGCCAGGGCGGCGAGCAATACGGCCCCAACAACCCAGCCTCCACGCTGAAATGCGAACACAAGCCCGACGACTGTCGCGGCTGTCACGGTGCCTACTGCCAATCGAGCCGCCGTCAATGGCAACCACAAGAACAACACCAACGTGTAGGGCATCACGTAGGTCAGATACTGCGAGAGCCATCCGCGATTGCCGGCTAACGACTGAATCGAACCGCTGATGTGGTGAATCATTGAGTTACCACGCAACGGCGTCAGATCCGCCCCCGCCGCCTCGGCCAGTCCGAACCCCAGCGCCACACACAATCCGATGACCTGCGCGACGGCGATCTGAGCGCCGACAGACGACGACTGGCGCACTTCCCGCCACACCATCCAGGCGAGCAGCGCTGCCTGCACCGTCAAGAGCGCAGCGACAACAGAGAAATGGGGGAAGTCTTCAGGAATCGTCCACCAGGCCACCCAGACATCCCGCCAGGTGCGGCCCGGCACGGCGGCGTAGTACTCGCGCACCGTCACCATCATCGAGGCCCACGGCAGGTTGAAGAGGCTCAGCAGGCCCGCCACCCCCCACACACCCGTGACCCACATCAGGAGCGATGAACCCGCCTGCAGGGTCTGGCCCCGGCGACGGTTGACCGCGACACGCAGGAGATACGCGACCTGCAGCGCCCCGACCATCCCCGCCAGCACCATCGTCCGCGGAGTCGAGGGGTGATGCAGCGCCCAGGGCAGCGCGGCCAGCACGAGCAGCAGGCCGGCGATCCGACGCCACCAGGTGGCTGCCGCCACCACCAACGATGCCACCACCCCGAACGTCAGCACCCCGGCATTATAGAAGGGGCCGCACCAGAACGGCGGCGGCGACGGACAGAAACCCGGGCGAACCCTTGTATAGTGAGTCTGATGCGTCGAGTCCTGAGCAGCGCCCTGCTGAGCGCCACCCTCATCGCCTGCACGCCCGGGGCCGGCGTAAAAGACTACGCGGCGGCCATCGAAGAAGGCCGCGCCTTCAAGAACGACAGCTTCGCCACCTCAGCCGATTCGCCCATCCCCGCTGACAGGAAGGGCACGCTCCTGCCCCTGGCCTACTATCCGGTGGATGAGTCGTTCAATCCGCCCGCCACGCTCGACCCGTCCGCCCAGCGCACGCGGCTGCGCATCCCGACCTCGACCGGCCAGCTGCGCGACTACGAGCGCGTCGGCACCCTGCGGTTCACCCTGAAGGGACAGCCCATGCAGCTGACCGCCTTCAGCGAAGTCGGCCAGCCGGTCTCGCGCCTGTTCATTCCCTTTGCCGATGCCACCTCGGGCACCGACACCTACGCGGCCGGGCGCTATCTCGAGCTCGACCCGACCGCCACGGGCATCTACTCGGTCGATTTCAATACGGCCTACCATCCGTTCTGCTACTACAACGCCGAGTACGACTGCCCCTTCCCGCCGGCCGAGAACAGGCTCGAGGTCGCGATTACCGCCGGCGAAAAGCTGCCGCCCCCCCGGTAACACCCGTGCGCGCCCTGCACGCCATCATCTTCGACTTCGACGGAGTCATCGCCAACAGCGAGCAGCTCCATCTCAAGGCCTTTCAGCAGGTGCTCGGGTCGCGAGGCCTGACGCTCTCTGAGGCCGACTACTACCGCTCATATCTTGGCTTCGACGATGGCGGGGTGTTCCGGCAGGTGATGACAGACCGCGGCCTGCCCGTGCCGGCCGGGGCCGACATGGCCGCGCTCATCGACGAAAAGGGCACGGCCTACGACGCGCTGGCCGCCGCCGGAGAAATGCTCTATCCGGGTGCCGCCGACTTCATCCGCGCCGCAGCGCAGGCGGTGCCGGTGGCCATTGCCAGCGGGGCCCACACCCGCGAAATTGACGATGTGCTGACGCGGGCGGGGCTGCGGTCGCTGTTCCCGGTCGTCGTGGGCGCTGATCAGACGCAGCGCAGCAAGCCCGACCCCGAGCCCTACCGCACGGCCCTGCAGCGCCTGCAGGCGCACACCGGCCGCACGCTCGATCCGTGGCGCACCGTGGCCATTGAAGACTCGCACTGGGGCCTCGCCTCGGCGCGTGGGGCCGACCTGAGGCTCGTGGCCGTGTCGACCACCTATCCGGCCCACGAGCTGCGCCCGCACGCCGAGCTGGTGGCCCCGGGCCTGGCGACGCTCACCCTGGCGGATCTCGACGCGCTGGTCGCCGACTGACATGCCGACGTCCCGACCGCTGGCCGAACAGGTCGCCGCCGCCACCGACCGTCCGGGTCCCGACCTGGCGGTGCCGGCGCTCATCATCGCGCGCCTCGAGTATCCGGCGCTCGACCCCGGCCACTATCTCGACATCCTCGACACACTCGGCACCGAGGCCGCACACGCCATCCACTCGGGGGAAGGGCACGATGCCCCGCTGCCGCTGCGCCTCGACCTGTTCCATCAGTGGTTCTTCGGCACGCAGGGCTTCGCCGGCAACACCTCGCACTACGACGACCCGCGCAACAGCTGCCTCAATCAGGTCATCGCCCGGCGCACCGGCATTCCGCTCACGCTCGCCATTGTCTACATGGAAGTGGCGCGGCGCGCGGGCCTGCGCACCGAGGGCATCAACTTTCCCGGGCACTTCCTCGTGCGGGTGCTGCACGACCTGCACACGGACGATCAGGACGAAGGCCTCGTGGTCGACGTCTTCCACAAGGGCGCCATCCTCGCCGAGAACGACTGCCGCGCCCTGCTGCTGCAGCAGATGGGCGACGATGCCGTGTGGCAGCCGTCGGTGATGGCGCGGGCCACGCGACGGCAGGTGGTGATGCGGATGCTGCTCAACCTCAAGCGGCTCTACGTGCGGATGCGCTCGTTTCCGCAGGCCCGCGAGGTGTCGGACATGCTGCTGGCCCTGGCCCCGCTGTCGATGTCCGAGCTGCGCGACCGCGGCCTGCTGTCGTACCACATGAACGACGTCGGGCGGGCGCTGCACGACCTCGAGGCCTACCTCAAGATGGCACGGCTCACCGACCAGGACGAGGACGAGCGCAAGGAATCAGAGCAGATCTGGGAGCACGTCAAGACGCTGCGCCGGCGCCAGGCCCAGCTGAACTAGCGGCGCACGGACGCAATCTCTCCGTAGAGGCAGGCCGACGCCACGACGCCCCCGTGGAAGTTGCCCAGGTCGAGCTTCTCGTCAGGCGCATGGGCATTCTCGTCGGGCAGCCCCACGCCGAACAGCACGCACGGCACGCCCAGTTCCTGCTGGAACGTCGACACCACCGGAATCGATCCGCCCTCGCGGTTGTAGACCGGCGTCTGCCCGAACCCGGCACGAATGGCCCGGCCGGCGGCCTGCACATACGGGTTGTCGAAGTCCGTCATCCACGGCTTGCCGCCGTGCATCTTCGTCAGGGTCACCTCGACGGTCTTCGGCGCCGTCTTGTCGAGCCACTCGGCAAACAGCGTCGCAATCTTTTCGGGATCCTGGTTCGGCACCAGCCGCATGCTGACCTTGGCCATCGCCACGGCGGGGATCACCGTCTTGGCCCCCTCGCCGGTGAAGCCCGCGAGCAGCCCGTTCACCTCGAAGGTGGGACGCCCCCACACGCGCTCGAGCGTCGTGTAGCCGGTCTCACCGAAGAGCTTGGGCGCGCCGAGCTCCTGCCGGTACTTTTTCTCGTTGAACGGCAGCTTCGCAAACTCGGCCCGCTCCTCGGGCCGCAGCTCGACCACATCGTCGTAGAACCCGTCGATGCGGACACGGCCGCTGCGGTCCTTGGCAGAGGCAAGGATTTGCGCCAGCACCATGGCCGGGTTGGCCACCGCTCCACCGAAGGAGCCTGAATGCAGATCGCTGCGCGTGCCGCGCAGGTCGATCTGGAAGTAGGCCAGCCCGCGCAGGCCATAGCAGATGGACGGAATGCCGCGGTCGAACATCGGCGAGTCGCTGATGACCACGACGTCGGCGGCCAGCTGTTCGCGGTGCGCCTGAATGAAGTGATCGAGGTTGGCCGAACCGACTTCCTCTTCGCCTTCGATGAGGAACTTCATGTTCACCGGCAGCCGGCCGTTCTGCTTGAGATGGGCCTCCACCGCCTTGAAGTGCATGAAGACCTGTCCCTTGTCATCGGCCGCGCCCCGGGCGTAAATCTCGCCGTCGCGGACTGTTGCCTCGAACGGCGGGGAGGTCCAGAGGTGCACCGGGTCGACGGGCTGCACGTCATAGTGTCCGTAGAACAGGATGGTCGGGGCGCCCGGGGCGCCCATCCACTCGGCGTAGACGATGGGGTGGCCGGGGGTCTCTTCGAGTCGGGCGTGGTGCAGCCCGATGCGGGTCATCTCGTCACGCGTCCATTCGGCGCAGCGCCGCACATCGGCCGCGTGGGCGGGCAGGGCGCTGATGCTCGGAATGGCGAGGTACTGCTTCAGTTCGTCGACATACCGGTCACGGTGGACGTGGATGAAGTCGATGACGTTGTTCATGGCCGTAGTGTACCCTGATGCGATGCCGCCTCTGGATGTGGACGCGACCGTGCTCGAGAACCGACCACTGTCGCGCGATTACAACGTGCTGACCCTGTCAGCCGGCGAGGTGGGTGCCCGGACCGTGGCCGGCCAGTTCGTGATGGTGCGGCCTGCCACGATGACCGACACCCTGCTGCGCCGTCCCTTCTCGGTGTTCGAGGTGCTGCGCGATGCCGCCGGCACACCCACCGCCATCTCGATTCTCAACAAGCGCGCGGGGCGCACCACGCAGGCCCTCTATGACGCACGCGTCGGCGATGTCGTGGCGACGCTGGGCCCCCTGGGCCGGGCCTACACCCCGCCGGCCGCAGGCCAGGAGGCCTGGATGGTCGCCGGCGGCGTGGGCCTCGCCCCCTTCTGGACGCTGGCCATGCGGCTCGTCGAGGCGGGCACTCCGACCACGCTCATCTACGGCGCCCGCTCGGGCGCAGAACTGTTCTACCTCGACTTCTTCGAACGCCTCGGGGTGCGCCTTGTGCTGACGACCGAGGACGGCTCGCGCGGCGAGCACGGGCGCGTCACCCTGCCGCTCGATCGCGATCTGGCGGGCCGCGACCCGCAGTCGGTCATGGTGTACGCCTGCGGGCCCGAGCCCATGCTGGAGGCTGTGGCCCACGTGGCCGCCCGCCACGGGCAGCCGTGCGAAGTGTCGGTGGAACGCACGATGGGCTGCGGCCTCGGCGGCTGCTACAGCTGCGTCGTCAAGGTGCAGCACGGCACAGGCACGCCGCACTATGTGCGCTCGTGCATTTCCGGCCCCGTCTTCGACGGCGCCGAGATCGTGTGGGACTGATGGCACGCGACCTTTCCGTCCGCATCGGCACGCTCGAGCTGCCGAATCCGCTCATCTCGGCCAGCGGCTGCTTCGGCTATGGCCTCGAGTACGAAGACGTCACCGACCTGTCGGCCCTCGGGGGCGTCTGCGTCAAGGGCCTCTTCCTCACCGAGCGCGAGGGCCACGCGCCCCCGCGCATTGTCGAGACGCCTGCCGGCATGATCAACGCCATCGGCCTGCAGGGCATCGGCGTGCACCGGTTCGTGAAGGAAAAGCTGCCGCTGCTGCGCGAACGCGGCGCGCGCGTCTTCGTGAACGTCTGCGGCACCACCATCGACGAGTACGCCGAGGTCACGCGCATTCTGACCGACGCGGGCGGCGTCGCCGCCATCGAACTCAACATCTCGTGCCCCAACATCAAGGAGGGCGGCATCCAGTTCGGCTGCTCGCTGCTCGGCACCGGGCAGGTGGTCGAGGCCGTGCGCAAGGTGACGCACCTGCCTGTCATTCCCAAGCTCACGCCGAACGTCACCGACGTGGCCTCATTCGCCCGCGCCGCTGAAGATGCCGGCGCCGATGCGGTGTCGCTGGTCAACACGTTCCTGGCGCTGGCGATTGATGTCGAGACGCGGCGTCCCACGATCACCAATGTGCTCGGCGGACTCAGCGGTCCGGCGATCAGGCCCATCGCCGTGCGCATGGTGTGGGAGTGTGCCCGCGAGGTGAAGATTCCCATCATCGGCATGGGCGGCATCACCAACGCGCGCGATGCCCTCGAGTTCATCCTCGCCGGCGCCACGGCGGTGCAGATCGGCACCGCCAACTTCGTCGATCCGTTCGTGTGGGGCAAGGTGCTCGACGGCATCGACGACTACATGGCCCGGCATGAGGTCGGGCGGCTGAGCGATCTCATTGGCGCGTTCGACCCGACGCCTCCGAAGGTGGTGCATCGATGAACCGGATTCTGGTGGCCCTTGATGTGGATTCCCAGGCCAGGGCCCTGGCCCTCGCCGACGCACTGCGCGGCTCCGTCGCCGGCTACAAGATCGGCAAGCAGCTGTTCACCGCCGAAGGCCCGGCCATCGTCCGGGCGCTGACCGAGCGCGGCGATCGCGTGTTTCTCGACCTCAAGTTCCACGACATTCCCAATACCGTTGCCGGCGCGGTGACGTCGGCCCTCGGCACGGGGGCGTGGATGGTGAACGTGCATGCCTCGGGCGGCTCGGCCATGATGCAGGCCGCGGCGCGGGCGGCGACAGAGACGGCCGCGCGCCTCGGCGTGCCGCGCCCGCTGGTGATTGGCGTCACCGTGCTGACCAGCATGGACGAAGCCGCCCTGGCCGAAGTGGGCACGGCCCGCACCGTGATGGAACAGGTGGTGCACCTGGCCCGGCTGGCGCAGCAGGCGGGGCTCGACGGCGTGGTGGCCTCGCCCCTGGAAATCGCGGCCATCCGCAAGGCGTGCGGACCGTCGTTTGTGATTGTGACGCCGGGCATCCGTCCCGCGGACCAGCAGGGGAAGGACGATCAGGCGCGGACGCTGACGCCCGCGCAGGCGGTGGAGGCGGGTGCGACCTATCTCGTGGTCGGCCGCCCCATCACCGGGGCAGCCGACCCACGTGCGGCCGCAGAGGCCATGGCCCGCGAGACCGGGGCCTGACCTCGAGACGGCGTTACTTTGCGGTGAACACCGGGTGCCCGCGGCGGTTCTGCTGCCAGCAGGTCTCGTTCGAGTCGGTGCACTGCGGGGCTTCCTTGCCCTTCGACACCACGGCGATGCGATCGGCGCTGATGCCGAGGCTCACCAGGTAGTCCTTGACCGCCGCCGCGCGGCGCTCGCCCAGGCCCAGGTTGTACTCGGCCGTGCCGCGCTCGTCGCAGTGTCCCTCGACCACAATGCGCGTCGAGGTCCAGCGCTTGAGGTAATCGGCACTGCGGCCCAGCACCGTTCGCGCGTCCTCGCGAATCACCGACTGGTCGAGGTCAAAGTAGACATCGCCAATGGGGCGCTCGTTGTTCAGCTGGTCGAGTGACTTGCGGGCGAACAGCTCGTCTTCGGTCGGCGCCGGCGGTGGTGGGGGCGGCGGCGGCGGCGGCGGTGGAGGAGGAGGCGGCGGCGGCGGGGCCGGCGCGGCCGGAGGAGGCGGTGGAGGCGGGGCCGGGGCCGGTGCCTTCTTGGCACAGGCCGCTGCACCCACCACCAGCACGAGGGCAATGGCCGTGAGCTGGAGAGTCCGTCGGATCATAGTGCCCGGAGAATACGGCGGCATGCCGCCAGTGTCAACGTAAACCCTGCGCGTCGACGGTCACGCCGAAGACCCGCAGCCCCAGCGCCCGGCGATCCGTGGCCCCGCTGCGCTCGGCCGGACTGAATGTCTGCGAGGTCTCCACCCGCACCAGACCGTTGGCTGCCTCCAGCAGCTCGAGGGGCACGGTGGCATCGATGGTGCCCGGGGTCTCGAAGGCCTGCTGTTCGGCCAGCACTCGGTCACCCACCACCAGGCGCACGGTACTCGGACTGGCAAACGACAGGCTCGGCGCCTCGAACCGCACCGCCACACGCACCGGCGTCGACGCCCCGGCGATGCGCAGCGCGGCCTGCGCCGACATCCAGCGCCAGACCCCGAGGGCCGGGCGATACTCGGCCTCGTGCCAGCCGTCGCCATAGCCCCACATGAGGGTGTCCGGGGTCTGCAGGTCAAACTGCTCGATGGCCGTCGCCACCGGCTGAGTTCCGCTGAGGGGCACCGACACGATCTGCAGCGGCGCATACGGCCCGTCGCGACCCGACTCGGGCCCGCCTGGTGCCACGGCCCCGGCCGGCAGCATCACGGTCCTCAGGAAGAAGCCCGGCGGCACGGTGAACTCGTCGACGATGGCCTCGTCGATGCTGACGGTGAAGGTGACGGGCGGATCTCCCGCAGCGCCAAGGTGACGGCCGCCCACCAGCATGCGCAGCGCTTCAGGGCCTCGACGCACCTGCGCGACGATCGGCGCCAGATGGGGTCCCGCATTCATCAGCTGCGCCATGCCGGCCGTCTCGGGCGTGAGGGCCCAGCCGGTTTCCGCAATCCACCGGGGCGGCTGCATCTCGACCCACTGCACGGCATTCGGGCGCACGCCTGAGAACACCCGGGCCCCGGTCGGCGCCCACGAGTACTCGTGGCGCACCCGCAGGCTGCGCTGATCGATCAGAGCCAAATCTGAACGGCGCGGGTCGGCCAGGAACCAGAGTGGCCCCTGCCCTCCCTCGCGCCAGTGCCCGACCAGCTCAAGCCACTCGCGCCTGGGCGGAGACGGCAGCACCGGCCGCACGGGCACCGCCTCGGCTTCAAGCGGCCGGCGGAAGGCCTGGTGCATCGCCAGGGCCGCCGGCGGTGTACTGGCGGCCGCCTCACGCATCGCACCCAGCACCTGCACGGCCACCCCCGGTGCCTCGGCCGCACGCATCGATAGCGGCACCGCCATCAGCAGGCAGGCGGCCACCAGTACCGCCGACACGGGGGGCACGGCTCGCGGCGCCACCAACTGCAGCCCGCGCATCGCCAGGTAGGCCATGACCGGCACCAGCGGCATGGCGTAGCGGATGAATGGCGTCTCCTGGAACAGCAGGTGGAACACCAGGTAGGGCAACGATACGGCCGACAGCAGCACGAACGTCCGGCGATCGTGCCGGAGCAGCGCCAGGCCTCCGACGATCGCCAGCGCCAGTACCGCCGCTCCGAGCGCGGGGTGGTTCCAGGGATCGATGAACGTGTGCACCAGGCCCTGTGCCAGGCCGCGCAGCGAGCCGCTGGTGAACAGCATCTCTCCGCTCGAGAAATCCTCGCCGGCCTGCATGCCGAGCACATCCAGGTACTCGCCAAGGCCTCCGGTGGCCACCACCATCGGCACCGCCCATAGCAGCGAGCCCAGTGCCGACGTCATGATGGCACCGAGCAGGGCGCCGGCGGCCCCGCGGCCGATGCGATCGGCCAGGACGAGCACCAGCAGGGGTGCCGTCAGCCAGAGCGTCTGCGTCCTCACCCCGATGGCGAGCCCTGCCAGGAAGGCGCCGCGCACAATGAGCCCGCCCGACGCCTCGATCTGCACTGCCGTCAGTCGCCGATCGCCGTCGGCCGGAGGTGTCTGCCACCACCACGCACGGGCGAGGCAGGCCTGCGCCGCCACGCCGAACGCCAGGCCCACCACATCGCTCATCGGGCGCGTGGTCATGGTGAAGATGAGCGGACTCGACACGGCCAGCAGCGCCGCCCCTGCGGCACCGGTGTCGATCGACTCCCACGGACGCTGGTCGCCGCGCACGGGCCGCAGTGCGCTGAACAGCTCGAACAGGCCCCACAGCAAAGCTATGCCGGCCAGCAGCGACACCACCGCCAGGGCACGGGCTTCGATGGCCGACGGGGCCGCATCGCCCAGCACCGCACGCACGGCCGGCACGGTGATCTTTCCGAGCGCGATGTAGACGGGATAGCCCGGTGGATGCGGCTGGTGGTTGGCGACGTCGAAGGCACGCACGCCCAGCGCGAAGTTGACCGAGTCGATGTCCTCGAGGGTCGACGGCAGCAGCGGCAGGTGCAGCACCGCCAGCACCACCGCCGCGGCGAGCATGAGGCGGGCGCGCGTCACGGGATCGGTCGCAGCGTAAGGGCGTCGTTGAGGCTGCCGAGCCGGTAGCCCTGCAGGTCGAGCGCCACGTAGCGGTAGCCGGCCGCCTTGATGCCGGCGACCACCTGGCGGTTCACGTCGGCATCGAGCATGCGGGCCATCTCGCTGCGGGCCACTTCCAGGCGCGCCACATCGTCGTGGTGCCGCACACGGAAGACACGGAAGCCGAGCGCACGCACGGCCGTCTCGGCCTGCTCTACCTGGCGCAGCCGTTCGTCAGTGACCTCCGTGCCGTACGGCAGGCGCGAGGACAGGCACGCCGAGGCCGGCTCGTCCCACGTGCGCATGCCGGCCTCACGGGCCAGCGCACGGATGTCGTCCTTGCCGAGGCCGGCCTCATCGAGCGGGCTCAGCACGCCGTGCTCGCGCGCCGCCTGGCGGCCGGGACGATAGTCGCCGCGATCGTCCGCGTTGTTACCGTCGATGACATGCGCGAATCCACGGGCGCGCGCCAGCGCCGTGAGATGGTGGTAGAGCTCGTCCTTGCAGAAGTAGCACCGGTTGGCCGCGTTGGCCCGGTACTCGGGCCGCGACATTTCATCGGTGCGGATGAACTCGTGGGCGAGGCCAAAGTCGCCGGCGACGCTCAGGGCCAGCTGCCGATGCGTCTCGGGATAGCTGGCGCTGACGGCAGTGACGGCCAGGCTGCGTGCCCCAAGCACGCGCGCGGCGGTCACCGCCAGCAGTGCGCTGTCGATGCCGCCGCTGAACGCCACAATGACCGACCCGAGCGCTGCCAGCCGCGCCTCGAGGCGCGCGGCCCGCTCGGGCAGCGTGTCAGTCGTCGTCGTCGTCGACGTCGTCGTCTTCGTCGCTGTCCTCGTCATCATCGTCCTCGTCATCGTCCTCGTCGTCTTCATCGTCGAGGTCGTCCTCATCGACCGCTTCCAGTTCCAGCGGCGAGAGCGAGGCGATGGCAAGCAGCGATCCGCATTCCGGACACGTCAATTCGTCGTCGAGATCGACTTCATCAGCATCGATGTCGAGATCGGAATCGCACTCGGGGCAAATGGCGGACATCAGCGTGGCTCCTTACAAACGAACGATGCACGGAATTATATACTCGGGCTGCGATGACGTCATCCGGTCCCGCACGACATGCAGTCGTCGCAATGACGCGCGATTCCACACTGCGGGCCCGCCTGCAGTCGGCGCTGGCGCGCGCAGGCCTTGATCTGCTGATCATTGATCCCCGGCACTCGCTGCAGGTACCGCACGAGTCGCCTGCGCCTCCGCTGCTCGTGCTGCTCGATCTGCGCACTGCGGATGTGGAGGCCGCGCGGCTGTCCGACGCCTGGCGCGATCGGTTCGGCACACAGCTCCCGATCATTGTGATCGCCGAATCGGTGCAGACGGCGGCCGAGGTGCGCGCCCTCCACGCGGCCGGCGTGACCGGCTACCTGAGCGCCTCGACGGATGAGGCGCAGCTGATGCCAGCGCTGGCGCCGTGGCTCTATCCCGACAATTTCAACCGGCGCAGCCATGCCAGGCTGGAGATCGGGCTGCCCGTGTCGTATCGCGCTGGCGACACCGTCGCCGCCGCGCTCACGCGCAACATCGGCAGCGGCGGCATGGCGGTGCGGACCACGCAGACCCTTCCCCCCGAGACCCCGCTGGTGCTCTCGTGCCGCCTGCCGGGCATCGCCGACGAACTGACGATCGAGGCGCGGGTGTGCTGGTGCGAGCCGGGCGTGGCCATGGGGCTCACGTTCACGCGGGTGTCTGCCGCGGATCAGGCCGCCATCGATGCGTGCGTCGGCACGCGACTGGCGCTGTCGGGCCACTGAAACCAGCGCAGTCTGAGCGCGTGGGCCACCACAATCACCGACGCCCCGGTGTCGGCCAGCATGGCCATCCACAGCGTGGCCACCCCGAGCGCCGCCGCAATCACGAAGGCCAGCTTGAGGCCCAGGGCGATCGCCACGTTGATGCGGATGTTCCTCAGCGTCGCACGGCCCAGCCGCATCGTTGACGCCACGCGCGGCAGGTCATCGGTCATCAGCGTGATGTCGGCCGTCTCGATGGCGGCTCCGCTGCCGATAGTACCCATCACGACACCGACATCGGCCGCCGCGAGCGCCGGGGCATCGTTGATGCCGTCGCCTACCATGGCGACCGGCCCGTCCCTGCGCAGCTCGCCGATGCAGCGCACCTTGTCGCCCGGCAGCAGCGACGCCTCGACCCGGTCGAGTCCGACCTCCCGAGCGATGGCGTCGGCCGCCGGCGCGTGGTCGCCCGTGAGCATCACGGTGGTGCGCACGCCGAGTGCGCGCAGATCGGCCACGGCCCGAGCCGCCGAGGCACGGGCACGGTCGGCAACGGCCACCGCCCCGACGACGCGTCCGTCGCAGACCACCACCATCGGCGATGTGCCTGACGACACCAGG
>Ga0315902_10009217_pt1 | contig 13237 bp, 12 predicted proteins | sample LakEriMetagenome_9_FD_203523 | JGI IMG/M metagenome (GOLD analysis project Ga0315902, IMG submission 203523) | Freshwater fungal communities from buoy surface, Lake Erie, Ohio, United States - Buoy 12 MA117 | ecosystem: Environmental > Aquatic > Freshwater > Lake > Lake biofilm | place: USA... | reverse complement strand
CTGACATCTGAATGAGCTCCGGGAAAAAAGGTCAGGATGATTGAGACAAAATCCGGTCAATGATCAGTACTGCGTTTCTCAACCGTTGTTCTTCGGAGCCGCTTAAAATATTATAGGGAACATTGCTGTGATGAATCAGATCAGTGTATAATTTTTTGAAATGATCCCGAAGTCCGGGATGTTCGCGCTGCGGATCATCTTCCCAGGGAAGATCAATATCTGTCAGAAGATAATGATGATAGGTACGCGCTTCATGTTGCTTAAGAATTTCAGTATCGCAAGTGCCAAACTTATGTTCACTCCATACTTTTATAACCAGCAGGTTTGTATCAAAAAATATCAGCCGGTTTGCTTCACGGATCCATTCTTCTTCCATTTGGATCTGTCCATGGGCAATCTTTAAAAGATCAGTCTTGTCGTAAGGGCGGTCCAGTTTATCCAGATAGCCACGCGCATATTCCGGAACCCAGGCAGTTTTATAGTATTCTGAAAGTGCACGGGACAATGTAGTCTTGCCGGTGCATTCAGGCCCGATGATGCAGATTTTTTTAAGTTCAGGGATATTGTTTCGGATGTCAGCTGAATTCATTTACACGGGGATTACAAAGTTAGAGAATAATGGCACTGACATTTCATCTTCCGGAGGTGACCGGTGTCACAAAATGCTTAGTCGGCTCCCTATAATTTTGTGCTTGTTATGAAAACTGAAATATTTGAAGTTGAAAACCTGAAGTGCAGCGGATGTGCTGCCACTGTTAAAAAAGCTTTGCTTGAAAAAAAAGGCGTTTCGGCAGTTGATGTCCTGGTGGCAGATGGTATTGTAAAGGTCAATTTTGCCGGCATGTCCGATCGGGATATGATTTTTAAAGAACTTAAAGGACTGGGATATCCCGAGAAAGGTACCGGGAATCTTCTGGATAAAGGAAAGTCCCTTGTGAGTTGCGCAGTAGGCCGAATGGAAAACAATCACCAATGAAAAAATCTTTCAGGGAAATTGTAGGCGGTGAAACCCCGGTACTTGTTGATTTTCATGCAACCTGGTGTGGCCCGTGCAAAATGATGGCCCCGGCCCTGCAGGCTTTTGCTGCTGAAATGGGTGACCGTGTGCAGGTAATAAAGATTGATGTGGATAAAAATCCGCAGCTTTCACTGGACTATCAGATCCAGGGGGTACCTACACTTATATTATTTAAAGAGGGGAAACCTGTATGGCGTCAGTCCGGCGCACTGTCAACTTTTCAGATGCACCAGGCGATCAAGCCTTTTGTATCATAAATTATACTTAAATCTGACACATTATTTTTTTTAAGTCTGAAACCCGGTTCAGGCTATTTCCGTTTAAAAGCAATACTATCATATTTGTAAGTAAGTATTGCATTTTATGGCGCTTGCATTTAAGCTGAACGAAAACCTTTACCTGAGGGATCCACAGGAAACCGAGCTGGGCAGGAAGATCATCAAACATGGTATTGATCTGATAGACCGGCTTGGATTTGAGCAGTTCACATTCAGGAAACTTGCTGAGGAAATAGGCTCGGCAGAGGCTTCTTTGTACCGTTACTTTGAAAACAAGCACAGGTTCCTTACATATCTGGCTGCCTGGTACTGGAACTGGACGGAATACCGCATGGACCTGTTAACTCATCCGACTCAGACGGCAGAGGAAAAATTGCGCTGGTGTTTTCGTGTGTTAACCGAGAAAAAACGTAATGACCATGCCTTTGGATTTGTAGATGAGGAGGCGCTTTACAGAATTGTCCTGACCGAACAGGATAAGACCTGGCTTACCAAATGGGTGGATGAGGATAACCGCTCCGGATTCTTCGGAGGCTATAAATCAATTTGTAAAAAGATGTCTGACCTGATCAGGTTGTACAACCCCGAGTACCCGCATGCCAACTCGCTGGTAAGCACTGTGATGATGACCTCTTTGCAGCAGATGTTCTATTCTGAGCACCTGCCTTCTTTAAGCAATATATCAGCAAATGATCATGAGGAGCTTTATCGGTTTGTGGAGCACCTCGTTTTCTCGGCAATCAAAAAATAATTTTCACGAATGTTAAATACCGATCAAATTACCCGGATTATAACAGAATCATGTTTGTTTCTGGATCAGGACATATCAAGTGAGGTTGTACGCGCCCTGAACAAAAACTACCGGGTTTATTCAACTGATGAACTTGAAGAGTTCAAGCGTGATCTTTCTGAAGCCGGTTATCAGGCAGGCCTGCAACTGCTGGAGTATCGTTTACATCCGGAGGAAATCAAACGCTTTTTCCGTCAGCGTAATCAGGCGGTACTGATTTTTCACCGGGAGCGCAATGATGTTTTACCATGGCTGATAACGGGAGAAGGCAAGAAATATGAAGTTGTCAATTTCATTGAGTCCGGGCTTGAAAGAAAACCTTTTTCACTTGATCAGCTTAATGCAGAGCACGAGCCCGATGGACAGATAACACTGTTCTCCATCATGAAGCTGGAGAATCTGGTGAGTGAGCATTACACAAAGGATTTTGAACCAACCCCGGTATCCAGATTTTTCCATCTGCTTCAGACAGAGAAAAAAGATATTTTATATATCCTCTTTTATGCATTTTTTATAGGAATGATCAGTCTGGCAATTCCTCTGGGAATTCAAACGACGGTGGAACTGATCTCGGGAGGCTTGTTTTTCAGCTCCGTATATATTCTGATCGCCGGTGTGATCATCGCCGTTCTGATGGCAGGAGGTATGCAGGTCTTTCAGATCATGCTTGTGGAATTTTTACAGCGAAGAATTTTCACAAGAGCCGCATTTGAATTTGCATACCGTATGCCCAGGCTTGACACGCGTTCAATAGAACGTGTTTATGCGCCGGCTCTTGCCAACAGATTCTTTGATGTTTTGACCCTTCAAAAAGGACTCCCGAAATTTCTTATTGAATTTTCAGGAGCAGTACTTCAGATCCTGTTTGGCATCCTGCTTCTTTCGCTTTACCATCCTTTGTTTATTTTATTTGGCTTCGGATTGTTATCGCTGCTCATAGCCTTATTTTATTTTACAGGACCGCGCGCACTTTCCACATCCATTCAGGAGTCCAGTTATAAGTACAAACTTATTCACTGGCTGGAAGACCTGGCCCGGATGCATCATACCATCAAACTTTCAGGCTCAACAACCATTCCGATTTCCAAAACCGATTTCTTTGTTAACAACTACCTGAAAAACAGAAAAAGTCATTTTAAAATTTTACTCTTTCAGTTTACATACACGGTTCTTTTCAAGGCTTTAATCATTGGTGGACTTCTGATAATCGGTACCATCCTGGTTGTACAACGTGAAATCACGTTGGGTCAGTTTGTGGCATCTGAAGTTGTGATTATCCTGATTCTTAATTCCATTGAAAAGATCATTATGTATATGGATGTCATCTATGATCTGCTGACTGCAGTGGATAAAATAGGTGCTGTAACAGACCTTCCAATGGAGCGTCGTGGGGGGCTGGATATGCCGAATGTTACGGAGCCCTTTGCTCTTAGTTTTAAAAATGTCAAAGCACGGAGCTCCGATGGAAATTTTACACTTCAAAATATTTCATTTGATATTAAGCCCGGTGAACGGATTTGTGTGGCAGGTCCTTCAGGTTCCGGAAAAACCACACTTGCAGATTTGATGTCAGGACTTGTTTCAAGCTATGAAGGCGCAATTCTTGTAAACGGTTTCGCAATCCGTGATCTTGATCTCACCTATTACCGTGATCACCTTGCCGCTAACGGACCTTCCGATGATCTTTTTGAAGGAACGCTGATTGATAATATTCTGGTCGGTAATCCAAAGCTCAAAACACTTGAGGCTATTGAGGCTCTTGATAAGGCCGGCCTGAAGGAACTTATAGCTTCGTGGCCAAGCGGAATAGATACGCCTGTAACCAGTGAGGGAAAGGGTTTCAGCTCCGGAATATCGCACCGCATCATGATTGCGCGGGCACTGGTTCGCAAGCCACTGCTGATGATTCTGCATGACCATTTCTCCGGCCTTACCCGAAAAGAAAAAATGGAAATTTTCGGCAAGATCTTTAATGAAAAATCAACCATTGTTTGCTTTTCAAATGATCCGATGGTGATGGGAGCGTGTGAAAAGGTATTGTTACTTGAAAGCGGGCGTGTAAAGGATTTTGCACCATTCCGCGAGCTGATGCAAAAAGGATTTTTAAATGAACTCACCGATTAACCATGCTTAATCTATCAAGAAATAAAATCAGAGATGTTGTCCCGATGGACCGTCTCTATTCTTTAAGGGCATTACAAAGTCCTTACACCAGCAGGGCTCTTGCACACTGGATCATTGCAATGGGTCTTCTGTTTCTGGTCCTGATGTTTCTGCCATGGCAGCAGAATATTAATGGTACAGGACAGGTTACAGCACTATCACCTGCACATCGCCCACAAATGGTACCAACACTTATTGCCGGCCGGGTTTTAGAGTGGAAGATTCAGGAGGGGCAGTATGTTAACAAAGGTGATACCATCGTGGTGATCGGGGAGATAAAGGAAAAATACTTCGACCCTCAGTTACTGATGCGTCTCAGAGAGCAGATTGATGCAAAAGAAGAGGTTCTATCCTTCAAAGGACAGAAGGCTAAAGCATTAAGCCGACAGCTTGATGCCATCAAGGACAACCTTAAAATAAAAACGGAACAGGCCATCGCAAAACTCGAAGCCGAGAAAGTAAAATTTACCAACAGCGAAAATCTTTATCAGCGGAATAAAATTCTTTTTGAAGCAGGCAACATCACGCTGAGTAAGTTTCAGGATACTGAATCCAAATACCGTGCAAGTGAGGCAGATTTTCAAAATGCTCAGACGGAGGTAGACAGGGTACGTGCTGAATATCTGGACAAGATTGCCAAAGCTGAATCAGATCTGGATAATACGATGTCAGAGTATTATGAAACGGAGGGAGATATTTCAAAAATGAAGAATGAATTTGCGAACCTTCAGATCCGTAATGATCAGTATCATATCCTCGCACCCCAAAATGGTTATGTTGTAAAAGCCATGAAAGCCGGATATGGCGAAACAATAACTGAAGGAGAAACAATTTGTACCATCATGCCCGATGTTCAGGACGTGGCTGTTGAAATGTATGTTCGGGCGATGGATGTGCCGCTGATTTCCAAAGGCAGAAAAGTACGTGTGGAATTTGATGGCTGGCCGGCACTGCAATTTTCAGGATGGCCGAACATTTCAGTAGGAACTTTTGGCGGTACTGTGAAAGTAATAGATTATGTGAACAGCAAGCCGGGTGAATTCCGGATTCTGGTTGTGCCCGATTCGAGTGATGAACCATGGCCTGTTCAGCTTCGGGTGGGTTCCGGAATAAAGGGCTGGGTAATGCTTGACAATGTTCAGGTGTGGTACGAGATCTGGCGACAGCTGAATGGATTTCCTCCAAGTTTATACCAAGCACCTGAACCTGATCAGAAGGAGAAAAAGGAGAAAAAAGATGAAAAAGCCTGAGCTGCGCCTGCTGTTTTTTCTGATTGTTGTGGTCTGCAGCAGAACTGCATCCGGGCAGAATTCCGACTCCATTTCATTTCTTACTCTATCGGAATTTTACGGGCAGATCATGGCCAACCACCCACTTGCACGTCAGGCAGGACTTCTGAGTACTCAGGCAAGGCAGGAAATAAGATTTGCCCGTGGAAATTTTGATCCTAAGCTTGAAGCATCGTATGCCACCAAAGACTTTCAGGATAAAAATTACTTCAATACAATCACCGCTGCTCTTGCATTGCCAACGCGCACGCCGGTCACTACAAAAATTGGTTTTGAAAAAAGAACCGGACAGTTTCTGGATCCTTCTGAAAATATTCCCGGCGACCGCCAGCTGATGGCAGGTATCAGTGTTCCGCTTGTGCGAGGAGTGATCACCGATGAGCGCAGGACCATGCTCCGGCAGGCAGAACTGATGACAACCATGCTGGAAGCTGAGCAGGTTAAGCTTATAAATAAATTATTGCTGGAGGCGGCTTCCGCATACTGGAACTGGCATTACCGTGAACAATCTTTTCAGCTGTTTACTTCTGCTGCAGGACTGGCGGGAGAGATCCTTAATCGTGTAAAACTCAATTTTGATCAGGGCGAGGCTTCAGTTCTTGATACCGTGCAGGCTTCAATCACCTGGCAAATGAGAAAAGTGGAACAGCAGGAGGCACTCAACCAGCTTCAGAATGCACGCATCACTGTCTCCAATTTTATCTGGGATGAAAATATTTTACCGCTTCAGCTTACAGGGAACACAAGACCTGTGGGATTTGATAACAAAAGGCGCATTTTGCCGGCAGAGCTTACAGATCTTACGGCTCAGGCACGCGAGCGTCATCCGGAGCTTATTAAGCTCCGTACGAAATATGACCAGCTGGAATTTGAACGTGTGCTGGCAAGGGAGTTCATGAAACCAAAACTGGATCTGCAGTATGCGTTGCTAAGCCAGCCCGGGAATGCACAATGGATTGATCCTGTTAATGATTTTAAGCTGGGCCTTGACTTCTCAATGTCTCTGTGGCTTCGTAAGGAACGGGCAAAATTAAAAATGACCGACCTGAAACTTCTGAATACGGATTTTGAAACACGACAGCAGGAACGTGATATTGAAAATAATATTCTGAAATACTTTAATGATCTGACCAATACAGTTGCTGTCCTGGAGCGGCAGGCACTGATGGCTGACTCTTATGAGAAACTGATACAAGGTGAATTATTAAATCTTCAGAACGGAGAGAGTGATCTTTTTAAAATCAATATTCAACAGGAGAAACTTATCCAGGCGAGAGAGAAATTGTTAAAGCTGGAGGCTGAGTATGAAAAACAAAAGGCATATTTATACTGGGCCGCAGGTGTAACGCCGGTCGCAAATTAATCCCATTGAATGGTGATGCCCTTTTCCGGATTCCGAAACTCCTGATCAGATTTTCTCTACCCGGCGCTGATGCCGTCCGCCTTCGAACTCAGTTCGCAGAAATGTTTGAGTCATGGACACCGCTGTTTCAAGATCAACGAAACGCGCGGGAATACAGATCACATTAGCATTGTTATGTTGCCGGGAAAGCGCTGCCAGATCATCATTCCAGCACAAGGCCGCCCGAACGCCCTTGTGTTTATTCGCAGTGATGCACACGCCGTTTCCACTTCCGCAAATTAAAATTCCAAACACAGTTTTACCGTCTTCAACAGACTGCGCCACAGGATGTGCAAAGTCAGGGTAGTCAGCAGAATCAGTGCTGTAAGCACCAAAGTCTGTTACCTCAAAACCTTGTTGGGTGAACTTTTGACGCAGATGTTCTTTATAATCAAAACCTGCGTGATCAGAACCAATTGCTATTTTCATCAGGATCCGGGTTCCATTTCCAGTTTGTCGTCCTCTTCTTTTTGTTTCTGCCGGGCAACAAATGCGGATATGAATATGCTGATCTCGTACAATAAATACAAGGGCAACGAGATGATTGTCTGACTGAGCGGGTCCGGAGGTGTAATAATTGCAGCCACAATGAGAATAATGACTGCCGCGTGCTTCCGGTATTTACGCAGGAACGCAGGAGTTACGATCCCAATTTTTGACAGGAAATAAATTACTACCGGAAGCTGAAACAGCAATCCGCTGCCGAAGACCAGGGCTACCACTGTCTGAACATAGGAAGTGATGTCAAATTCATTTACGATCATGTCACTGATCGTATAGTTTGAAAAGAACCAGATTGACATTGGGCACAGTATATAATATCCGAACAGTACACCAAGTGTGAACTGAAAGGTAACGGCAATCACGGCACCTCTGGAATGACGACGTTCTTTTGAATAGAGTCCGGGTTTTACAAATCGCCAGATCTCCCAGAAGACATAGGGAAAGGCAATAATTAAGCCGATCACAAACGCAGCCATAAACTGCATGGTGAACTGCCCTGTCATGTAGCGGCTCTGAATCTTGAAATTGATCTTGTCAACACAAAGAGTTTCGGTAGCACCGATTTTTTCACCCAAAGCACAAAGCCATTTAAAGGTTGGAAAATCAACGCGTGCAGGCGCAAATACAATGTTGTCGAAAATCCAAGGGGCCATGACAAACGCAATGATCATAAAAACCATGACTGCAGCAACTGATCTTACTACATGCCACCTTAACTCCTCAAGATGATCCAGAAAGGACATCTCCTTCTCACCGCTGTCTTCCCTGATGTCTTCCTGATCTAAGGGCATCTTGATTTGTTTTAAGTTTACCGTATTTATTGATTAAAAAAATTTCCTCAGTATGCGAACAGAGGAAACTTCTTCATCCATGTATTCACTTTACGCTTGATCATCTTCAGATGTTTATCGTCTGAAGGCTTTCGCAACGCCTCATCCATGAGATCAACGATTTTCACCATATCCTTTTCTTTCAGACCGCGTGTGGTCATAGCCGGTGTTCCAATGCGCATACCTGATGTAACCATTGGTGACTGGGTATCGAAGGGAACCATGTTTTTATTAATCGTGATGTCTGCCTTAATCAGAGCTTCTTCAGCCTGCTTGCCGGTGAGCTTTTTGCTGCGGAGATCAATCAGCATCAGATGGTTGTCTGTTCCGCCTGATATGATTTTGTAGCCACGGTTCACAAATTCTTCTGCCATGACTTTTGCATTTTTTGCAACCTGCACAATGTATTCCATGTACGAATCAGACAAGGCCTCTCCAAATGCGATCGCCTTAGATGCAATCACATGCTCAAGTGGTCCGCCCTGTGTTCCGGGGAATACACCGGAGTCCAGCAGACTTGAAAGTTTTCGAATTTCACCTTTAGCAGTAGTAATACCCCATGGATTGTCAATGTCTTTGCCAACCATAATTACACCGCCACGGGGACCGCGGAGTGTTTTATGAGTTGTGCTGGTGACGATATGACAATGTTCAATCGGATCGTTAAGTAATCCGCGTGCGATAAGACCTGAAGGATGAGAAATATCAGCCAGCAAAATGGCGCCTACTGCATCAGCGGCCTCACGTAACAAAGCGTAATCCCAGTCACGACTGTATGCCGATGCCCCGCAGATAATCATTTTTGGTTTCTCACGAAGGGCAATTTCTTTTACTTTTTTGAAATCAATGAGTCCTGTTTCTTCTTCCACTCCGTAAAAAAACGGCTGATAAAGTTTTCCGGAGAAGTTTACCGGGGAACCATGTGTCAGGTGTCCGCCATGAGCAAGGTTGAAGCCAAGGATTTTATCTCCCGGTTTTAGACAAGCGAGCATGACTGCGGCATTGGCCTGCGCACCTGAGTGAGGCTGGACATTTGCCCATGAAGCTCCGAATAAGGTTTTGATCCGGTCAATTGCTATGTTTTCAACCTCATCAACCACTTCACAGCCGGCATAGTAACGCTTGCCGGGAAGTCCTTCAGCGTATTTATTTGTCAAAACAGATCCCATAGCCTTCATAACCTGACCGCTTGCAAAGTTCTCGGATGCAATCAGTTCAATGCCGTGTTCTTGTCTGACACGTTCTCTTTCTATAAGATCAAAAATGGATTTGTCCCGCTTCATGTATAGGTGGTTGAGCGGGCAAAAATAGTCCGCGAATCGCAGAAGGTGAAGGTAAATGCTCTGAATTTTCCCCGAAAGAGTTTACCAGGAGCCGCTGGATCCGCCTCCACCTGAGCTTCCGCCTCCGCCGAAGTCAAAACCACCACCGCCTCCGCCACTCCAGCGTCCGGAGCTTCCGCCAAATCCGCCCATCGGTCCGTAACCTCCGTACCAGATACCGCCTCCGCCACCTCTGCGCCTGGAAAACAAAAGAATCATTACAATGAAAAAGATAATTTTAAACAGCCCCGGTACAGGGATAGCCTTGTCTCTTTTTCCTCCTCCTGTTCCTTTGTAAGTACCCTTGATGGCATCAACGATTGCAACAGTGCCGGCCAGAATGCCGTTTTCATATTCGCCCCTGCGGAAATAAGGAGCAACATCATTTCGGATAATGCGCGAAGAAATCAGATCGGTGAGCGTGCCTTCAAGTCCGTAACCAACTTCAATTCTGACCTTCTGGTCATCCAGTGCGACCACGAAAAGCACACCATTATTTTTTTCTTTATCCCCAAGGTTCCATTCCCTGAAGGCACGATTGGAAAAAGAAGCGATTTCGTCACCTTCAAGACTCTTTAAAATAAGAACAGCAATCTGATTGGAGGTTGAGTCCCGTTCAGCTTTCAGCATGGCCTCAAGCTGAGCAGTACTTTCTGCTGAAAGTACGCCTGCCTGGTCATGAACCCATCGTCCGCCATGCTCAGGAACAGCAACCTGTGCCTGGCTTTGCAGGACGATCAGAACAAATAATAGAGAAAGAAATTTTTTCACCATCAGATCAGTTCACGCGCAGGTCATCAGACAATTCATTGATATCATCAGGTGTTTTGGTAAAACCCTGCTCAGTAAGAATTTCACCACAGCGCTTGATGGCAGCCTCCATACCGCCAAGCACATCGCCGGCAACAATTCCTTTTGTGATTACCGAAACGAGATTATCCCATTCCTTTTGTTCTACCACTTTACTGATGCCACGGTCAGCCATAACAATGACCTCGTGTTCAAAGAATGAAACAAACAACATAATGCCTGTGCGGTGGCGTGTATTGAAAACCTCCTCCTGAAGAAACGCATTTTCAGCACGCTTTTTTGTTGCATACTCAAGCTGAGCACGCGAAATCAGCAAACGCTTTATCCATGAAAAAAAATTGGGAAGCACTGCACCCAGAATTCCCCCAAGCGCCACAATCATAAGGATCAACAGCGGATCATAAACAGCCCATTCCGGAAAAAATCTGTCAAACAGAATTACCAGAAGAAAAAACGTTGATGCACCAATGACGGCACCTTTGTAATTGGCAATTGTATAATCTTCGCTGCGCTCTATAAAAACCGGAACAATTTCTCCTGAAATCCTTTCTTCGGCCTTGTGTACGGCTTCTTTGATCCGGTTTAATTCATTTTCCGAAAATCGCTTATGGTCTGACATATCAGTTGGGAATGAATGCAAATATAGTGATCGGTTTCATTTAAAGGATTTAGTGATGTTTCCTGTGCCGATGATCAAAACAAGGTTGTCACTGCCTGATCATTCCGTTACCTTTAGAATTCAATCAATTGTTATGAAAAAAATTCTCCTGTTTTTCCTTCTATGTTTTTCTTCTTCAATTCTTCCGGCACAGAAGAAAACTAAACCGGCTGCTCAGCCGGCTGCGGCAGCACCCGACTATAGTAAACTATTCGATGGGCTGAATTACCGGAATATCGGTCCAACCCGCGGGGGCAGATCTACAGCCGTTGCAGGGATTCCTTCATCTCCCAACACTTTTTTCATGGGAGCAACCGGCGGCGGAGTCTGGAAAACAGATGACGCAGGAGTAACCTGGAAAAATATCACCGACGGTCAGATTTCTGTCGGTTCCATTGGCTCAATCCGCGTGGCACCGTCAGATCCGAATGTAATTTATGTGGGGACAGGCTCCGCTGATCCCAGAGGGAATGTATCTATCGGAAAAGGGATGTACCGATCTTCAGACGGAGGTAAAAACTGGACACTAAGCGGTCTTGAAAAAGGCGGACAGATTGGCCGCATTGTAATTCATCCTCAAAACCCGGATCTGGTTTATGCGGCAGTACTTGGTAATCCATTTGGCCCGAATCCTGAACGCGGTGTGTATCGCAGCAAAGACGGCGGAAAAAACTGGGAGCGTGTCTTATTTATAAATGAAAAAACCGGAGCGATGGATCTTGTTATGGATCCGACCAATCCAAGAATTCTTTTCGCCGGCATGTGGCAGGTACAACGCAAACCCTGGACAATGATTGATGGCGGTCCGGATGGTGGTGTGTACCGGTCAGCAGATGCCGGCGATACCTGGAAAAAAGTTGAAGGCGGACTCCCTCAGGGTATTACCGGTAAAATCGGCCTTGCCATTTCTCCGGTCAATCCTGAAAAGATCTGGGCATTGGTTGAAACTCCTGAAGATGCCATCGGAGGACTGTTCAGAAGTGATGACGGCGGAGCAAAGTTCACACGCATCAATGGTGACCGTGAACTCAGGCAACGCCACTGGTACTATACCCATGTCTTTGCTGATCCAAAAGATGAGGAAACTGTTTATGTGAACAACATTAATTTTCTCAAGTCTGTTGATGGCGGAAAAAATTTCAGTGTGATCCCTGTTCTGCATGGTGATTGTCATGATCTGTGGATCAACCCCAACGATCCGCTTATTATGATTCACAGTAATGACGGCGGCGCTCATGTTACTCAGAATGGCGGAAAATCATGGTCATCCATTTACAACCAGCCAACCTCTGAATTTTATAGGGTTGAAGTTGATAACCAGTTTCCATACAATGTTTATGGCTGCCAGCAGGACAACAGTTCCATTGCTGTTTCAAGTGCCGGAGGCAGCTCGGGCGGACCTGACGGAAATGACTGGCTTACATGGGGAGGTGAAAGTGGTCATGTGGCAGTTGACCCCCGTGACGGGACTATTTATTCAGGAAATTATACAGGTGAGATTTACCGCTATGATGTAAAAAGAAATCATACCCGGACAATTACACATTATCCGCAACTGCACGACGGCTTACCGCTTTATGAAGTGAAGTACCGCTATCAGTGGAATGCACCAATCACCATCTCAGATCATAATCCTGATGTGTTGTACCATTGCTCACAGTATGTTCATAAAACAACAAACGGTGGACAGACATGGGAAGTCATCAGCCCGGATCTCACATTGAATAAAAAGGAATATCAGGGATTCCCCGGCGAGCCCGTTCAGATTGATTATACCGGCGTTGAAAACTACAATACCATTTTTGTTCTTGAAGAATCTCCGTTTGCTGAAGGCGAACTTTGGGCGGGCACAGATGACGGACTTGTTCATATTACAACCGATGGTGGAAAGACCTGGAAAAAGATTACTCCTCCCGGGCTGCCTGAACTTGCAACGGTTAATTCCATTGATATATCAAGACACCGCAAAGGCGTTGCTTATGTAACAGCTCATAACTACAGGCTTAATGATTTCAAGCCGTATGTATTTAAAACAGAAGACTACGGTGCGACCTGGACAGCTGTTACACAAGGTATCCCGGGCGACTGGTTTGTGCGAGTGGTTCGTGAAGATCATGTTCGCGAGGGTTTGTTGTTTTGCGGAACGGAATTCGGAATGTTTATTTCCACAGAT
>Ga0315902_10009215_pt1 | contig 13238 bp, 10 predicted proteins | sample LakEriMetagenome_9_FD_203523 | JGI IMG/M metagenome (GOLD analysis project Ga0315902, IMG submission 203523) | Freshwater fungal communities from buoy surface, Lake Erie, Ohio, United States - Buoy 12 MA117 | ecosystem: Environmental > Aquatic > Freshwater > Lake > Lake biofilm | place: USA... | reverse complement strand
GCGCGTGCTCGGCGTCGCGAGGTGGCGCGGGGGGACCACGTTTCCGGAAACGCCTGAGAGCGCTTCGTTCGAATTTTTAGGGCTCATCGGGTTTCTTGACCCGCTGCGCGAAGATGTGCCCGCTGCGCTGGAGGAGGCGCGCAGCGCCGGCATTCAAGTCATCATGATCACTGGCGATCATCCCGCCACCGCGCTGGCGATTGCTCATGGCGCCGGTATCGATACAGCAACCGGGGTAATGACGGGCGCTGCTTTGGCTGAGCTTCCATTCCCATCGCTGCGCCAGCACATGCGGCAGGGCCGCGTATTTGCACGCATTGCCCCGGATCAGAAACTGCTCATCGTCGAGGCGCTCAGAGCCAATGGCGAAGTCGTGGCGATGACGGGCGATGGGGTAAATGACGCGCCTGCGCTGGAGGCGGCCCATATCGGCATCGCGATGGGACGAAAGGGCGCCGATGTCGCGCGCGAAGCAGCTGATCTTGTGCTTCTCGACGATGGCTTTGCTTCGATCGTCGGTGGCGTGCGCATGGGGCGGCGCATTTTCGCCAATTTGCGCAAAGCCTTAATCTACATCACAGCCATCCATGTGCCGATTGCAGGGCTCGCGCTCTTGCCGATCCTGCTTGGCTTGCCGCAGGTCTTGTTTCCGATGCATGTGGTTCTGCTGGAACTGGCGATCGATCCCACTTGTGCGCTCGCTTTTGAAGGCGAACGCAGCAGTCGCGACGCGATGAAGCGCCCGCCGCGGAAGCCCGACGAAGCGTTGTTTGGCCCACGCCAATTGTTCATTGCGGCTTTGCAGGGTCTCGTCATCCTGGGCAGCGTCCTGGCGCTCTATGCCTATGCTGTGGCTAATGTGACCGTGGAAGAGTCGCGCGGGACGGCGTTCATTGCGCTGGTTGTCGCCAATCTCACTCTGGCGCTGGTGGATGCGGTCGGCGCGGAGGGGCGCATCCTCGATCCCGAGCGGCGCATTTACTGGACCATCGCCGGGGCGTTGATGGCCGTGCTAGCGATGGTCGTCGCGAGCCCTTGGTTGGCGGGGATATTTCACTTGGCGGCGCCGAGCGCTCAGTTTGTGCTCTTGGCCATTGGCGTGGGCCTCATCAGCGGCGCCTGGCACTGGCCGCTACGGCGCCTCGACGCATTGGGGAGGCGCGCTTGAAGTTGACACTGCGAAGTCTTGGCGGGGCTGAAACCGTCACCGGATCGAAGCATTTAATCGATGCCGACGGCACGCGCGTGCTGGTGGATTGTGGGCTCTTTCAGGGGCTGAAGCATCTGCGTGAACGCAATTGGGCGCCGCTCGCCGTGGCGCCGGACTCGATCGATGCGCTCGTCCTCACCCACGCACATCTCGACCATAGCGGCTACCTCCCCAAATTGGTGCGAGACGGTTTTCGAGGTGTTGCGCATTGCACGGATGCGACAGCGGATCTCTGCGACATTCTGCTAAAAGACAGCGCCCAGATCGCCGAGAAGGATGCTGAGTACGCCAATCGCAAGGGCTTTTCCAAGCACAAGCCTGCGCTGCCGCTTTACAACATGCGCGATGCAGCGCGCGCGTTGACGCACTTGAAGCCCATGCCGTTTGAGGCCGAGTTCGAGATCGCTCGCGATTGTGGTCTGAAGTTTCGCCGCGCGGGACATATTCTTGGCGCGGCCACCGCGGAGGTGAAAATCGGCGGGATGACGCTTGTATTCTCCGGCGATCTTGGCCGCTACAATGATGCGGTGATGTGTGATCCAATACCGGTTGCGCATGCGGACTATGTAATCGTTGAATCCACCTACGGCGACCGGACCCATGCCAAGTCTGATCCCATGGCTGAGCTCGGCGACATCATTGAACGCACGGTCGAACGCGGCGGCACCGTGGTTATTCCGGCGTTCGCAGTGGGACGCGTGCAGAGTTTGCTTTATCATTTGTGGCTGCTCAAGCGCGCGGGACGATTGGCGGCGACGCCGGTTTTCCTGGACAGCCCGATGGCGATCAGCGCCACCGAGTTGCTGCGCGCCCATCCTGACGATCACAAGCTCGACGCTGAAGCTGTCGCTGGGTCCTGCGCGGTCGCTGCTTATACGCGGGATGTCGACGCCTCCAAGGCAATCACATCCAACCCGATGCCCAAGGTCGTGATCGCAGGCAGCGGGATGGCGACGGGAGGGCGGGTGGTGCACCATATTCGCACCTTTGCGCCCGATCCGCGGAGCACCATCTTGTTTGCGGGCTACCAAGCCTTGGGCACGCGCGGCGCGCGTCTGCTGGCGGGGGAGACCGAACTCAAGATGTTCGGCGACTGGATTCCGGTCCGCGCCGAGATCGCCAGCTTGCCCCAGCTCTCAGCCCATGCCGACGCCGATGAGATCATGCGCTGGCTGTCGGGCTTTGAGCAGAAGCCCCGCCGTCTGTTCATCGTTCATGGTGAGCCGGCGGCGTCGGAGGCGTTGCGCACCCGGGTGGAGCGCGAGCTCAACTGGAAGGCAAAGGTGGTCGATCCGCTCTTCAGCTACGATCTGACATGAACGGGGGCGCGCATCCGCTCCGCGCACGCCGGTTACGGCTGCTGACGCAGCATGAGGCGATCGTGCTGATGCGTACTGATTGCCACGTGTGTAAATCAGAAGGTCTTTCCGCGCGTGCTCGCGTGTTGGTGAGGACTGGAACGCGCGAAGTGATCGCAACACTCTACCAGATCGAGAACGAGTGGTTGCATCCAGATGAAGTAGGACTTTCCGAAGCCGCGTGGCAGCGGCTTGGTCTGAATGCAGGCGATTTCATCGAGGTAGAGAATGCGCCAACAGTAGACTCACTGGCCGACGTGCGCCGTCGAATTTATGGCGGCCGCTTAGATGCGCGCGCGTTTGGCGGCATCATCACTGACATCGTCGCCGGCCGTTATGCAGACATCCATCTCGCCACCTTCGTTGCCGCCTGCTCCGCCTTCCCGCTCGATGTGGAGGAGATCACGGACCTGACAGGTGCGATGGCTGGCGCGGGTGATCGGCTCTCCTGGGACGCGCCGGTGGTGAGCGACAAGCACTGCGTCGGCGGATTGCCGGGAAATCGCACGACGCCAATCGTTGTGGCGATCGCCGCCTGTTGCGGGCTCGTCATGCCCAAAACATCCTCGCGCGCCATCACCTCGCCGTCAGGTACGGCCGATGCCATGGAAACACTGGCGCCGGTCGATCTTGATGTCACGGCCATGCGGCGCGTCGTCGAGGCGGAAGGCGGTTGCATCGCGTGGGGCGGGGCTGTGAGGCTGTCGCCCGCGGATGATGTTTTGATCCGCGTCGAGCGGGCGCTTGAGATCGACACTGAAGGCCAATTGATCGCTTCGGTCTTGTCAAAAAAGATCGCCGCTGGCGCAACCCATGTCGTTCTGGATCTTCCCGTCGGGCCCACCGCGAAAGTGCGCACCGAACACGCGGCTGATAAACTGGCGGCGGACATTTCCTCAGTCGCTTCATCGTTCGGTATCAAAACGCGCGTTCTGCGCACTGATGGCTTGCAGCCGGTTGGGCGCGGCATCGGCCCGGCACTGGAAGCGCGCGACGTTCTAGCTGTGCTGAAGGGTGAGCCAAATGCGCCGCAAGACTTACGCAGACGCGCGCTCGCAATCGCCGCCGCAGTGCTTGAGTTGGCTGGTGTGGCGCCCGAGGCGCAAGGATCAGCTCTCGCAGAGGAGGCGCTCGCGAGCGGGCGCGCATGGGCCAAATTTCAGCGCATCTGCGCGGCCCAAGGCGGCATGCGCGAGCCGCCAGTCGCGCCATTGACGCGCGCTCTGGCTGCGCCGCATTCGGGCATCGTCACCCACATCAACAACCGAAAGATTTCGCGTCTCGCCAAATTGGCGGGCGCGCCAGACGACAAGGCGGCGGGGGTGGAACTCTTCGCGCGCCTTGGCGATCAGGTGACAGCTGGGGCGCCGCTCGTGATCGTGCACGCCGAGGCGCCAGGCGAACTGGATTATGCATTGGCGTTTGCCGCGGCCAATATGGACATGTTCGAGATAGAGGCTTGAGCGCGATGCGGGTGATCTTGCCGATGCCGGGTAACGAGGCGATGGCGCGGGCGCTTGCGGAGCGCCTTGATGCTGAATTGGGTGTTCTTGATTGGCGGCGTTTTCCCGACTCTGAAGCCTATGTGCGCATTGCAAGCGATGTGCGGGGAAAGCGCGTCCATCTCGTGTGCACATTGGCGAACCCCGATCCGCAAATGCTGACGCTTATCTTTGCGGCCGCTGCCGCGCGCGAATGCGGCGCAGAGAGCGTGCATCTCATTGCGCCTTATCTTGCCTATATGCGCCAGGACAAGCGCTTTAATCCCGGAGAGCCGGTTTCGGCGACACACTTTGCCCGCCTGCTCTCGCAGAACTTCGATAGTCTGGTGACCGTCGATCCGCATCTTCATCGCATCGGCAATCTGGCTGAGATATTCTCGGTCCCCACGCATGTAGGCGCCGCCGCACCATTACTGGGCCACTGGATTGCGCAGAATGTGGATGCGCCCCTCATTGTCGGACCAGACCAAGAAAGCGAGCAATGGGCAGCAGAGGTCGCACGCTGCGCCGGCGCGCCACATGTGGTCGCGCGCAAACAGAGGATTGCCGATGAACAAGTGCGCGTCGAGCTGCCCGACTTGACGGCATGGAGCGGCCGGCGGCCCGTATTAGCCGACGACATAATCTCTTCCGGGCGAACTATGATTGAAGCATCACGTGTGCTGGCGGCGCGCGGAATGGCGAAGCCTTATTGCCTAGCCATCCATGCCGTTTTCGCGCCAGGCGCCTTTGATAGTCTCACCCACCTGAGTGACCGCGTGGTGACCACTGATACGATCACGCATCCTTCCAACCAGATTTCCGTCGTGGACACGCTGGCAAGATCGATCGAAACCTAGCGTGAGCTCATGGGCACGCGACAATCAAGAAGGCGACAGCGGGAATAGCCATGAGCGGGTCGGATGTTGAACTTGAGGGCGGCGCCGCCATCGAACTTCGGCTTGAGGAGCTCAGCCAGCTCTTCGATCCCTTCGACCCTTTCCCGATCCCGACGCGCGATCTTGCGAGAACCGCAGAAGATTTCATCGTCGGTTGGGCGCGTGAGTTGCCGAGGGACCAGAGCTTTCGCATCGTCGTTCACTTGTCGGAGCGCGAGGCCTCAAGCCCAGCCGCCGCGGGGCTTGCGGGCGCGTTGAGGCGTCACTTCACCTATCGCGCCGAGCGAGTGGCTGGCGATCTCCACGAAATGTTTCGCATTGGGCGACATTCGCTGCTTATCGGATTGGCGGTCTTGGGGGGCTGCGTTCTCGGGGGACGGCTGGTGAGCGGTCTTTTCGGGCCCGGCGATATCTCGAGCTTCTTTGCCGAGGGTTTGATTATCTTGGGCTGGGTCGCCAATTGGCGGCCGATTGAGATATTCCTCTACGATTGGTGGCCGCTGGCGCAACGACGGCGCTTGTATCTACGGCTGGCGGGTGCGGCTGTGGACGTTCGAGCAGTGCGCGAGGGCCCATAGGCGGAAGATCTTACCGAAGCGCCCATGCGAGCGGCGCCTTAGCGCTTTGTTGCGCGTGATCAAGTCGGCCCGTTGCGTGGCTGGTTAAAGGAAGACTGAGCTGCTTTCGGGCAGCGTCCGCGTCGGCGCCTTGACGCATAGGGTCCGTCGCCCCCCGCCGGGCCAATTAAAGCGCCAAGCGCCGATCGGTTAGAAAGAGGCCCGCATGGAGATCGCGATGACCGTTCGGCCAGCGCTTTTGAGCGCGCATGTGGGGGAGGTGGCGAGCGCATATTGGCCGTTCAATATGTGCGCGCCCATGCCATGGGCTTAAAGCAGGTACTGGTTCCAGTCCTTGCCATCGAGCACGATCAGGCGGCGTTGAAGGCTGGCGCCGATCTCGCCTTACGCTTTGGCGGTCGGGCGACGGCGCTGATCGTGGCAATCTGGCAAGGCTCCGGGTTCGCGGATGCGCAGAGCCCGCTCTCGGACGCCTTGATGGACCTCGTCAAGGGCGCACAATCTTCTGCCGCGGTGGAGCGCACGAAGATCATCGCTTGGTTGGAGCGCTCAACGTACGCATTCGACGTCCAAGACGTCACCGCCGAAGCCGCCTTGGGGCGCGATGAAATTGTCAGCCATGCGCGTGTCGCCGACCTCATCATTATGGCGCGCGCGGGCCAGCATGCCCATGCCCGGCGCGAGTTGCTGGAGGATGTAGTGTTCAAATCGGGACGTCCGACGCTGCTTGTCGCATCGCCGACGCGCCAAAGGCAGAAATGGGAGCGCATACTCATCGCTTGGAACGCAAGGCCGGAGGTGGTTCGCGCCATCGCGGGCGCGATGCCATTGCTGCAAGCCGCCAAGGACGTGCGCATTGTGACCGTCGATGCGGCGCCCAACACTGCTTGGCGCGGCGAAGCCCCGGGGCGTGATTTGGCTGCGTATCTTGCCTGTCACGGTGTGCGCGCCGAGGTCAGCAACCTTGATGGTCTCGGCCGCGAGCACGCGCGCGCGATCGCCGACGCCGCTCTCGATTTCGACGCCGACCTCGTCGTTATGGGCGCCTACGGGCACTCTCGCGCGCGCGAGTTCGTTCTCGGCGGGGTGACGCGAGATCTGCTTGCCGGATCCAAGACGGCGCTCCTGCTTGCGCACTAGAGCGTCAGCCATTGCGTCACTTGGTGGATGGCAAGACCGACAAGACCGCCGATGACGGTGCCGTTTATTCTTATGTATTGAAGGTCTGGACCGACATTCTGTTCGAGTTTTTCCACCACCGTTTGTGTGTCCCAACTGCGGATTGTCTCGGAGATCAACGCGCCGACATCGCCGCCGTGACGGCCAGATATCTCCGTCAGCAGCGCGCGCAGGCGCCGGTTCAAAGTCTCCAGCACCGCAGCGTCGTCGAGCAATGCTGCGCCAAATCCTCCAATGCCTTCAGCCAGCGCCAGTCGCGCTGACGATTGCGGCGCTTCGGCGCCCGCACGCAAAGCGGCCTTGAGCGCCCGCCAGACGTCTGTGAAGTATGTGGCGACCGCCGGGTGGGCGAGGATGTCGCCAACCATGTGCTCGATCTGCAGACGCAAGTGTGGTGAGGTCTGCAAGTCCTCGGAGAATTTGTGCAGCAATTCAGTGATGCGTTTGCGGGCCGGGTGATCGGGCTCTGCCGAAATCTGACGCAACGTGTCCTCAATGGCTGAGATCAGGGCGTCTGAAGCGCGCGCGTCGAGTGAGATCAACCGCCAAACCCAAGAGGTACGGGCCCGCACCTGTGCGCGGATTGCCGTTTCGTTTGCTTCCAGCGCGCGCCATCCTTCGCTTAGCGCCGCGTCGAGCACAGGCTGGTGGCGGCCGTGTTCGGTGAGCAATTGTAGACCGCGTCCGAACGCGACCGACAAGCGTTCATCGCGGCTGAAGTCGCCAATCTGGCGACGCATGAAGTCGCTCACGATCTCATCATCGAGTAGGTCGGAAATTGCCGGCAGCGCGTCCATGATCCCATCGGCGACGCGTCGCGCTGTCACTGGATCCGCCAATTGCCGGCCGAGAGCGGTGGCGAGGTCCTGATTGCGCAGCCGCACGCTAATCACGTCTGGCGCCAGAAAGTTGACGGCGACGAACTCGCCGAGTGCGTTGGCGATGCGCTCTTTGCTGCGCGGAATGACTGCAGTGTGGGGGATGGGCAGGCCAAGCGGGTGGCGAAAGATCGCCGTCACCGCAAACCAGTCGGCAAGCCCCCCGACAAGCGCTGCTTCCGCGAAGGCGCGCGTATAGCCCCAGCCGGCGCCATGGTCGTGGCGCCAAACCGCCAGGAGATACAGCAGGCCCATGAGAACGAGCAGGCCCCCCGCCACCATGCGCATTGTCGGCAAGGACAATGCTTTGGCCTGCGCGGCGGCGGGACGATCGACGTGGTTGATGTGATCGGTCATGTGCGCATGATCCCGCGTGCAGCAGGGCAGCGAGTTGATCGAAGGCAAGCGTTGGTGCGGATTTGCCGGCTATCAGGCGTCTGACTAAGATGCTTGGAGAGCATTATGGGGTTTGGCGGCAGGGTGCTGGGAACAGCATTGCTCATTGGCGCTGGAGCGGCGGCGATCGGCGCGGTCGTGGCCGCGCCTGGCATTCTGCGGGCGTTGCGTCCTGTCGTTCGAGAGAGTTTGCGCCGCGGATTTGGGCTCTATGAGCGTGCGCGTTCCGCTGCAGCTGAATTTGTGGATGACATCGAGGACCTTGTCGCTGAGGTGCGCGCCGACGTCTCAGGCGAGCAGCCTCCGACACCTGAGGCAAAGCCAAAAGATCTCAAGTAGGTTTAGGTCGGGCGCGCGCTCCGATCAGGCGCGCCGCCAACGGCGCCAGCGAAAGAGCGACAATGGTCACGGCCTCAAGCGGCCGCGGCGCCGCTATGCGCAGGAGACCCCGCAACGGCCCAATAGCGAAGGGCGCCGCCAGCAGTAAGTAGGAGGCCGCAACGCCGAGCTCGATCGGGCGATCGAGAATGTCGCTGGCCGGACGGCCCGGCCGTAAACGCAGCGCGTGCGCGAGTTGATGGCTCGCCAGCGAAAGGAAGGTGAGGCCGCGCGTGCGAGGTCCAGAGCCATGGCGCGCAGTGGCGATCAGATGCATGACGATGGCGGGCGCGGCCATGCGGAGCGCATCGGCGGCAATCGAGCCGATTTCGCGGCGGCCGAACGGGTCCTCTTTCACGTTGCGCGGCGGCCGCTGCAGGATGTCGGTTGCCGGCCGCGCCATCGCCAAGCCCAACGCTGGAAATACGTCGGTCATGAGATTTAGCCAAAAAAGCTGCGCGGGCGTCTCCAATGCGTCCGGGCCATGCAGGCCTTCCGCCAACAGCAGGGCGACCTCGCTCGCATTGGTCGCAAGCAAAAAGCGCACGGCGCGGCGCAGGTTCTCGTCAGCGGCCCTGCCGCGCGCCAGCGCCGTGGCGAGGCTCGTCAGATCGTCATCGGCGATGACGATGTCGGCCACGTCGCGCGCAACATCGGCGCCGGACTTGCCCATGGCGATGCCGATATCGGCCGCGCGCAAAGCCGGCCCGTCATTGACGCCGTCACCGGTCATGGCGACGATGCGCCCATCGGCTTGAAGTGCGCGAATGATTGCAAGTTTGTCGCCCGGACTGACCCGGGCAAACACCTCGGTGGTGCGCGCCGCTCGCATGAGCATCTCTGGCGGCATGTCGCGCAGAGCGCTGGCGTCAATGACATCAAGTGCGCCGTCGTTGGAAAAACCCAGGTCCTCGGCGAGTTTTCGAGCGGTGCCGGCCTGGTCGCCCGTCAGTATGATCGTGCGCAAACCGGCGCGCTGGAGGGTTTGCACGGTTTTCGCGGCGCCAGGGCGCAGCGGGTCGCGCAAGCCCACGAGCCCCAGCCACTCCAGTGCACGCGGCTCGCCCTCAGCGAGGCTGAGGTTCAATCCTCGCGCCACGCCCAACACGCGCAGACCTGCGCGCGCCATAGCCTCGTTCTGCGCCAGGATTGCAGCGCGCGTGCTCTCATCCAAAGGCCGCACGCGTGCGCCGGCGCGCACGGATGCGCACAAGCCCAACACCTGATCCGGCGCGCCCTTGGCCGCCACGAGCGTTGCCTCGCCTGCGGCGTGCTCAGTGGCCATGTAAAGCCGCGTCTCAGCACGCAGCAGCACACGGCGGCGCGGATAGGCGGCGCGTAACGCCTCTAGGTCCAAACCGGCCGCAGCGGCGAGATGCAGGAGTGCGAGCTCTGTGCCCGATCCGGCGGATGGACCCTCTGCATCGGAGAGCGCGGCGTCGTTACAGAGCGCGGCGGTCATCGCCAGCAAACGAAATCCGGATGGGGCGGGGCCATGCTCGGGCACGGTGTGGCGCTTCATCAGGGTTTGCACGATTGCCGCGTGCATACGGTTTTGGGTAAGCGTGCCGGTCTTGTCGAGGCAAAGCACATCGATATTGGCCGCGGTCTCCAAAATATTGACGTTGCGCACATAGGCGCCCTCTCGCGACATCGCGCGCGCAGCCATCGCTTTGGTGGAGGCGGCGAGCGCGGGCAGGCCCTCGGGGATGGCCGAGACAGCGAGCGCGACGGCGCTTTTCGCCACGGCCGACCAAGGCGCCCCGCGCAGCAGCAGCATCGCCGCCAGCAACCCAGACGCGCCCAAGCACGCGATCGTCAGCCGAACACCGAGTTCATCGAGCGTGCGCTCCATCGGCGGCTTTGGCGCTTCAGCGGTCTCCAGCAAATGGCGCACCCGGCCAATTTCCGTCGCTGCGCCCGTCGCCGTCACAACGGCGACGCCTGCGCCGTTGGTGACGACGCCGCCGCGGTGGACCATCGTCCGCCTGGCCGCGAGCGCAGCGTTCGGCGAGAGCAGCATGTGCGCCGCCTTTTCGATCGGAAAACTCTCGCCGGTAAGGGATGACTCGTCGATGAGGAGCGCTTCAGCGCTGATCAAACGTCCATCAGCAGGAACGGCCGCGCCGGGTTTGAGGACGATGCAATCACCTGGAGCGACGCGCGAGCTGGGCACTGCAGTCTCGACCCCATCGCGCAACACTATGGCGTCGGGATCGGTTTGCCGCGCGAGCCTGCGTATCAGGTTTGCGGTCCAGCTCTCCGTCGATGCGCCGATCCCGGCATTGAGCGCAATCACGCCAAGCGTCAGCGCAGCGTCGATGACGCCCCCTGTCGCCAGCGACAGGAGGGCAGAGCCGCCAAGCAGGGCCACCGGCACAGATTTGAATTGCTCGACAAACACGGCGAGCGCCCCAGGCGGCTGGGGTTCGGCCAGACGGTTTTCGCCAATGCGATAGAGCCGCTCTCTGGCTTCGCTGTCGCTGAGGCCGCCGCTCCGGCTTGCGAACGCGCTGAGGACGAGGCCGCCAGTCATGGCGTGCCAGGGTTTGCTCGCAAGCTCTTCGGTGGCTCTTTGAGCCGGCGCAGCCAAGCCATCGCGCCAGATGTCGCGCGCAATTTGTGCAATCGCTTCGGCGGAAAGCTTGGCGTCGTGTTCAATGAGCAGCGCGCCCGACCAGGGGCTCTCACGCACATCGCGCACGCCTTCGCGCGCGGCGATCCGCCGGGTGAGGGCGGCGAGCAAATCGGGACGGCCGCGCAGTGGATCGAGCCGTAGCCGCGTCCGGCCCCGGATAGAGTGATGCACGCGCACGAAGGGTTCGAGCCGATGGTCGAACGTCACATCATTGCGTTGAAGCGCAGCGCGCCCCGCCATCGGTCAAGCCGGCGGCTTTGCCGGCTCGATCACGCTCACCGCCGTATCGTGTCGCAACTCTTGTGCGACGGCGTGAGCTTTTTTCGCGCCGGCGAGAAGGGCTTCGGCCGATCCTTCAGCGCCCTTGGAGGCGGCTTCGGCCAGGAACACGACGGCATGTTTCATCGCCACCTGCGCCTCTTGGCCAAAGTCCTTCAGCTTCTCCTGCATGGCGGAGGTCTGTGCTGGAAGATCGGCGCGGATCGCCTGCGCCATCAGTCCAGCGTGCGCCTTGAAGGCCTCAAGTTGTTCAGCGGCTTCGTCGATATGCTTTTTGGCCTCGCCGCCCAATTGCGTGGCGCCGCTGTCCAGGCTCCGCTTGGCCTTGCCAAGGCGGTCTTCAAGACCCAGCAGTGTGGCCTTCAGGCCTTCACAGAAATCAATCACAGCTTGGCTCATTGCACACTCCTATTATCTCTCGGCACGCTCACGCGGCAGCCCGTTCGCGCGTCTGAAACTCAGGCCTCGTCGGTCGGCTCACTCTCAGCGTCGCGCGCCAGCACTTCGGCGATGGCGAGCGCTGTGGCGCTGAGTTCCAGCTGCTCGCGCGCGACCGCGTCGCCGTCGCCACGCACCCAGATCGCCGCATCGCTCAGGTCCGCGAATGATGGTTTCTTGGACAGAATTTTGACTGCCAGGGTGTCGTCAATGGCGCCAAGCACATGGCGAATGTCATCGCGCGTCGCGGTTCGGATGTCGGTTTGGATTTTATACTGCCCGGCCATGAACGGATCTCCAATCCATCCAACCTAGACGCCCCGCGATCTCCTGATTTGACCCAGCGCAAGAGTAAAGGGCGCCCGTGTGCGATTGGTAAGCGCTTGCCGGTGGAGTATGGCCGATGGCGAGTGCGTCAAAGCACGTAGCGTGGTTTGAGGATGTCGGGCGCGGCGATGTCGCCAAGGTTGGCGGCAAGAACGCCTCGATCGGCGAGATGGTGCACACGCTCGGCGGGCAAGGTGTGCGCACGCCGCCCGGTTTCGCCACGACAACCGATGCTTATTGGGCCTTCGTCAAGGCCAACGGACTGCAGCCCATCATCGTTGCTGCGCTCAGCGACTTTGGCTCAGGCCGGATGCCGCTGGACGAGGCCGGAAAAACGATTCGTGCGGCCTTCTTGCGTGGAGAATGGCCAGGCGAGATCGCCCAGGCAATAATGCGCGCCTACGAGCAATTATGCACCCGCGTCGGACGCGCGAATGTCGATGTCGCTGTGCGCTCAAGCGCAACCGCCGAGGACCTCCCAAACGCCAGCTTCGCCGGTCAGTTGGAGACCTTCCTCAATGTAGAAGGCAAACAGGATCTGTTAGACGCTTGCAGAAAATGCCTCGCGTCGTTGTTCACGGATCGGGCCATCAGTTATCGGATCGCACAGGGTTTCGATGATCTTAAGGTCGCGCTTTCGGTGGGCGTACAAGTCATGGTGCGGTCCGACTTGGCCGGCGCGGGTGTCATGTTCTCGGTAGATACCGAAACTGGTTTCGACAAGATCGTCATCATCGATGCAGCGTGGGGGCTCGGCGAAACCGTCGTGCAGGGCGCGGTCGATCCTGACGCATACCAGGTGTTCAAGCCATTATTGGCGAACCCCGCGTTGAAGCCAATCGTCGAAAAGAAACGCGGCGGCAAACAGATCAAGATGATTTACGCCGAGGGCGGGGATTGTCCGACCAGTATAGTGACGACGTCCTCGGCCGAGCGCGCAGCGTTCGTGCTGACAGACGAGGAAATTCTCCTGCTGGCGCGGTGGGCTTGCGCGATCGAGCAGCATTACGGGCGCGCTATGGACATGGAGTGGGCCAAGGACGGAAACACGGGTGAGCTCTATGTTGTGCAGGCCCGTCCGGAAACGGTCCAGTCGCGCCGCGGGGCGGGCGCGTTCAAGAGCTATCGTCTGCTCACCAAGGGAAAGGTTCTGGCCAAGGGACTGAGCATCGGCGATGCGGTTGCCTCAGGGCCGGTCT
>Ga0315902_10009212_pt1 | contig 13239 bp, 14 predicted proteins | sample LakEriMetagenome_9_FD_203523 | JGI IMG/M metagenome (GOLD analysis project Ga0315902, IMG submission 203523) | Freshwater fungal communities from buoy surface, Lake Erie, Ohio, United States - Buoy 12 MA117 | ecosystem: Environmental > Aquatic > Freshwater > Lake > Lake biofilm | place: USA... | reverse complement strand
CTGCTGAACGGCAGACGATCCCTGGCTGCCGGGCCGGCTCCGGGGGTGGTGCCGGCTGCGTCAGCCGCGTCAGGTGCAATATGGGCGCAATGTCAACGCCGGCCCCTCCAGATGGGCCCGCCGCCGAATTCGGTATTGCAGGCGGCCATGGGGCGATAAAAGAGCCATCGCACCTCTGATCAATTGGGGCAGGCCGACGACCCTGGGTGCGCGAGGGCGGCTGTCGAGCGGCCAGCTCATTCGGAAGCGGCCGGTGTCAGGAACAACTCACACCCCGTTCAGGCCGGCAGCGTCCTTCTGCGAAATGATTTTCACGCAGGGCTGACCGGCTCGCCGGAAGCCCCCCCGATCCGCTGAACGCCTGTCAGGGTGGCTATCGCCCGGCGGGCTGGGCGGCCGGTGGCGCCGCTTTCTTTTCAAGGTCGGCGATCTTGTTCGTCAGCGCGAGCACTTCGGCCTGGGTTACCGACATGGTGAGGTGGATACGGTAGATGCCGACCATCGAGAGCACCAGCCCGAGCAGCGCGCAGATGAAGCAGGTCACTACCCAGATGGACATGTTTTGCGGATCGATGAGGGGTTTATTTTCCATGGGGATTCCATTCATTGAAGTGGGTGAATTGCATGGGGGTCATGAACGTGATGCAGTCGGCAGCGCATCACGCTGGAAATCCCTGCCGATCAGGATCCGTACTTTCATGTCCCGATCCAGCCGTGCCACCTGGCTGATCGGGAAGGTGGAGGGCAGGGCGGCCCTGATCTCGAGTGCGGCATCCTCGGCGCCAGCGACATACTGGATGACTGAAAGCTGAACGCCGTAGGGGGTATCGTTGGTGAGCCTCGGCCGCTGCAACCCCTGCACCCCTTGCGAGGCGAGCAGGCCGGCAACGCCGGCTGCAAGGCGGGTGGTGCCGTTGCCGTTGGCGATCTCGATGCGGGACATCCGCAAATCATGAACCGGGGGCTGTGAGGCGCCTGCCATCGCAGCCACGGCCGAGCGCGGGAAGACCTCGAGCCTGGCCTGGGGCAGCCTGGCGTCTCGAGGCGGGGTATCGCTTGCGCCATGCAGTTGCCAGACGTTGTCCGCGATACGTTCCAGTGCAACGGTGGGCCCGGGAAGCCCGGTGAGTTGCGGAGGCTGCTGCGGGGCGGGCCGGATGGCTGCAAGTACCGCTGTGCCCGAAGGCGCAGGCGGTATCCGGATGCCCAGCTTGGCGCTTACCGTGGCCAGGTTGCTGGCGATGTCGCGATCCGATCCGTCGAGTGCCGAGGCCCGTTGCAGCGCGGCCAATGCTTCGTCCAGGCGCCCGCGAGCCAGATAGAAATAGCCCAGGTTGTTGTGCAGGTAAGCGGCGTTCGGCTCGATCGCAAGCGCGGCGCGGAAACCCTCCTCCGCCTGGGCCGGTTGTCCATGCTGGACATGCAATACGGCAAGCGCGTTATGCACCTTGGCATGCTCGGGCGCGAGGGCGAGTGCCTTTCTGTAGGACTCGAGGGCCTGTTCGTGGAGGTTCCTGCCCTGAAAGTAGCGACCGGTCCGATACAGCGATTCGGCATCCGCGCCGCCATTGCGAACGGTGTTCAGCGGTTTCACTACGGGTCCCTGGGGCGGCTGCACCCAACTGCAGCCGAACGAGGACAGCGCGGCTGCTGTCGCAGCAACCAGGATTTTCAAACGGGACATGGCGATTCTCCTTGTCACTGACCCGCAAGGCGGGGCAGCAGGGTGCGGTAAACGCTGATCATGGGCGGTCCAAGCAGCACGGTCAGCAGTGCCGGGAACACGCAGAAGATGAGCGGCATGAGCAGCTTGACGGGCAGCTTTGCAGCCTTCTCCTCGGCGAGCAGGCGCCGCTTGGTGCGGAGGGATTCGGAGTGGATGCGAAGCGACTCGGCCACGCTGGTTCCAAAGCGGTCTGCCTGCACCAGCATTGCGACCAGCGCGTCGACATCTTCCAGCGATACCCGCAGCGCGAGGTTGTGCAGGGTTTCGGCGCGCGAAGCGCCAGCCCGCAATTCAAGGCTGACCAGGTGCAGTTCGTCTGACAGCGCAACGCTCTCCAGCCGCATTTCGTGACCGACACGGTCGATTGCCGCGTCCAGCCCGAGCCCGGACTCGACGCACACCCGCATCAGATCAAGCGCATCAGGGAACGCCTCGAACAACTCGCGCTGCCGTTTGGCGGTGATATGCGCCAGTATCAGGTTGGGAAGGTAGTAGCCGGTGGCGGCGAGCCCGAGTGCCGCCGCCAGAAACTGCGGTGCCCTGAACTCCAGGCTGGAAAATCCGAGATACAGCAGCATCGCGCCAGGCAGCAGGAAAGTAAGCAGCGTCTTGCTGCCAAAAAAGATCAGGGGCGCGCTGACCGAATGGAATCCGGCGTTGTAGAAGCGGATGCGCAGGGGAGACTTCTCCCAGGCTTCCTGGGGCAGCGAGAGCTTGACGAAGGGCAGGAGCAGCGCGGCTATGCGCTGCGCGATTGACGGGGCGGCGGCAGAAGACGCGGCAGTATCCGCTGCCAGCGACTCCATGCGTTCACTGGCGAAATTGCGGGCGAACTGTGAGATGGCGATGTAACTGATCACTGCGGCGACCACAAAGACCGTGACCAGGAACAGTGGCTGGGAAATGAGCATGGCTGGTGTACTCCAGGTTCAGTGCTAGATGCGGATCTTGACGAGGCGCCACATCCACCAGATGCCGAACGCCATCAATACGGCAGCGCCGCCGACCATGATTCGGCCCATCGGATCGGTCCACAGCAGGGAGATGAAGACGGGATTGACGACGGTGATGGCGGCGGCGAGCAGGAAGGGCAGGAGCGTAAGTATCCAGGCGGAGACACGGCTTTCGGCAGAGAGCACCCGGACCGTACCCAACAGCTTCTGGCGTTCACGGATGAGCGCTGCAATGCCGGAAAGAATTTCGGCCAGGTTGCCGCCGGTCTCGCGCTGGATCAGCACCGCCACCACGAAATAGCGCAGGTCATTGCTGGATATGCGTGAGCTCAGGTGTTCGAGGGCCTGGTCCGAAGGAATGCCGAAATTGATTTCCTCGAACACGGTCTGGAATTCCTGGGCGATGGGCTGAGGCCCCTCGCTGCCAACCAGACGCAGGGCGCTGGAAAAGGCATGGCCTGCCTGCATCGCGCGGGCCATCAGGTCAAGCATGTCGGGCAGCTGGCGGTCTATCATCTGCATCCGCTGTCCGCGCCGGTGTGACAGAAAGGCCACGAGGAGCACGGCAGGCAACAGCGCCAGCGCGGCGAGTACAGGCGCCGGGAGGCCGAAGCTGATGCCGGTTCCGGCGCTGGCAACGCCCAGAAGCAGCGTGATGCTGAGGAAGCCGGCCACGGTCAGGTCGAAGCCCGACTGCGACAGGAACCGATCCAGGACATGAACGCGCGGAAGCCGGAGGAGCAGCCGGTCCAGCACGGGCAGGTCGCTGAGCAGTCGTTTCCTGATGAACGCGGACTCGGTGTCGACACTGGTACCGGCCGCCATGATCTGCAATCGGCGTTCGATCCGGCGTGCCTCCGGGCCCCGGTAGGCGTTCCAGGCCAGATACAGACCTTCGAGAAACATCACGCTGGCGAGAAACGCCAGTCCGATGAACAGGATGTAGAGCGGGTCCAAGGGCAGCCCCCTAGTTGATCAAGCGGGAAGGATCAAAAATGTCCTCGCGCAATGCGATGCCGCGGCTTCTCAGCCGCTGCACAAAGCGGGGCCGGATACCTGTCGCCCGGAAGTGCCCCTGGACCGTTCCGTCTGCGGCGACACCCGTCTGCTCGAACTGGTAGATCTCCTGCATGGTGATGACTTCACCCTCCATGCCGGTGATTTCCTGCAGGCTGCTGACCTTTCTGCGCCCATCCGACAGCCTGGAAATCTGCACCACCACCGAAATCGCCGAGCTGATCTGCTGGCGCATGCTGCGGGGACTGGTCTGGAGACCGGCCATGCCCAGCATGTGCTCAATCCGCGTCAGTGCGTCCCGCGCGGAATTGGCGTGGATCGTCGTCATCGAGCCCTCGTGGCCGGTGTTCATGGCCTGGAGCATGTCAAGCACTTCCGCACCACGCACCTCGCCGACGATGATCCGGTCAGGACGCATGCGCAGGCTGTTCCTGACCAGCGCGCGTTGCGTGATCTCGCCCCGGTTCTCGATGTTCGGCGGCCTGGTTTCAAGGCGCACCACGTGGGGTTGCTGCAATTGCAGTTCCGCGGCGTCCTCGATGGTTACGATGCGCTCGGAGGCCGGAATCGCGGCTGATATCACGTTGAGCAGGGTGGTCTTGCCGGTGCCGGTACCGCCTGAGATCAGCATGTTCACTTTTGCCTTGACCAGCCCCGAAAGCAGGTCGGCCATTTCCCTGGTGAGTGATTTGAATTCGAGCAGGTCCTGCATCTGGTAGGGAACGACGGCGAAGCGCCGGATTGAAAGAATCGGCCCGTCCAGGGCGAGCGGAGCGATCACCGCGTTCACCCGCGAACCGTCAGGAAGGCGCGCGTCAACCATGGGGCTGGATTCATCGACCCGCCGGCCGATCCGCGAAACAATCTTGTCGATGATCCGCATCAGGTGCCTGGCGTTATCAAACTTGACCGCCGTGGCCTCGAGGCGCCCGTGCCGCTCGACGTATACGGTCGAGGGCCCGTTGACCAGGATGTCCGAAATGCTCGGGTCGGCGAGCAGCGGCTCGATCGGACCCAGCCCCATCATTTCGTTCTGGATCGATTCAACGATCTGATCCCGCTCGGCCTGGTTGACCGGGATATGCTGGTTGTCGATCAAGCCCTCGGTAAGCTGCTTGAGTTCGCTGCGCAACCGTTCCGCGGGCATCGTCTCCATCGCGCGCAGGTCCGCCTGCGACATGATCTCCTGGTGGATCCGCTGCTTGAAAGCGGCGAGGCTCCTGCTGGATGCCAATGCCGCCGCTTCAGGCGTTTCCCTGGCTGCGGTTTTCTGCAACGCAAGCTTGTCCCTGAATGTCATGGTTACTCCTTTTTTCTGGATACTGTCTGGAAAGTCTTATCTGGAGCGATTGATCATGCGGCTGAACAGTCCCCGGGCCCCGCTTTGTTTCTGGTTTCCGGTCAGCTGTTCGGCGATGTCACTCAATGCGGAAGTGACCGGGCTGTTGGGGTTGGTCTTGAGCAGCGGCATGCCGGAATTGATGGATTCGGAGACGTCACGGAAGTTGTTGGGGACGGTGCGCCACACCTTCATGCCGATGGCCTTCTCGATCTGCTTGATGTCCACCGCGGCGTTCTTCTCGAAGCGGTTGACGATAAGGTGCACCTTGGAGTCGGGGTACCCCAGGGACCGGAAGGCGGTGATCAGGCGCTTTGCGTCACGCACATAGGGCACCATGCTTTGTGTAACCGGCATGATCAGATCGGCCTTGTCCAGCGCCTTCAGTGCGACGCTGTCGAACATCCGGCCGACGTCGATCACCACGAAATCGTTGCCTTCACGTGCAAGGCCAATGATCGTTTCCAGCTGTTGGGAATTGAACGCGAGCGAGGCTTCGTGAGTTTCCGGGGCCGGCAGCAACCTGAGCCCGGGAGCGATCTGCATCATGCATGCGTTCAGGAGCTTGGCATCAAGACGGTCGAGCTGCGTTGCGAGATCGGCGATGCTTCCTCTCGGAGGGCCTTCCGAGATGTAGAACGAAGCGTCGCCGTACTGCAGATCAAGATCGATCAGTGCGACACGCTTCTTGTTTTCGACGGCGAGCAGGTAGGCCAGGTTGGTGGCGAGGAACGTTGCTCCGCTACCCCCCTTGCAGGGGATGAAGGCGATGATGCGCCCCCCTGCGGGTTCCTTCTTGCTGCGGCTCTGGACGCGCCGCAGTGCCTCTGCCAGCTCGGTTGCAGACGGGGGTGAGTTCAGCACTTCACGCACCCCTGCGCGCATCGATGCGAGGAGGTCCTCGGAATCGCGCCTGGGGCTCAGCATCAGCACCGCCATCAAGGGGTTGGTGCGGGCGAGGGCCTCGACCGCCGCGAGGTCGCCATCCGGGTCGCAGGTGCCGTCGAGCAGGAGCAGGTCGGCGTGGATGCCTTGCAATTGGCTGGCAAGCGGCAGTCCCGCCTCGCGCATCCGGCAAAGACTCACTTCATGCCCTGCCGTTTCGACGTCGTGCTCAAGGACCTTCAGGAGCTTTTCGGATCGGCCCAGGATGGCAATTTTCATGGTCGTATCAATTCGTTTCAGGTGGCACCGAGCGCTTCCACCGGCAATGTGGTTGCGAAAGACGGCATGGGGATCGAAAGGGGCAGGAAAAAGATCATCGACTCGAACGTGTAGATCACGCTCACCCGGACATAGCGGCAGGTTCCGCGGATACAGGCGGCACCGGGGAAGTTGCCGTCAATGGAGTATTCGATCGAAACGTCCTCCGCCTTGAGCTCGGGCAGGAGGCCGCGCATCGCCTTCAGCACGGCACCGTCGGGGTCACCGACGGCCACAATGGCTGCCGTGCGTGCCCCTTGCCGTGTCGCGTCCACCGCCGAATTCCACTTGAACAGGGCGCGGCCCATTTCAAGCAGTCCGAACAGCAGCAGGATCAGGATCACGCTCACCAGTGCGAACTCGACCACCGCCGCACCCCGCTGCCGAGTTCCCGAACGGGCCCGGGTGCTCATGAGCCGGCTTGCCGCATCGTGGTGGCGATCGGACCGAACACCATGCTGGTGACCACCATGGGTACCAGTGACGAGAAGGGATAATCCGAGACGGTCACCTTGACCAGGTCGATCGATCCATAGCCGGTCTCTACCGCCGGTTCATAGGAAATGCTGACCATGCCCACCCGTGCATTCGGCGCCAGCGAATCGGTATCGTTGGCGGTACAGGTGGTGCGTCCGTAGACGGCAAGGCATCTCGCTTCCGGCTCTGCATCCCCGCGGGCGTGCATCGACAGGAAGCGCGCGGCGTCCCGCGTGCCTTTGGACAGCGTGTTGTAGTAATAAAGCGCGCGCCCCAGCTCGGTCATGCCGAAGGTCATGATCACCAGTGGAATCAGCAGGATCGCCATCTCCACTGCCGCGATGCCGCGTTGTCCGTTCATGATGGGCCCCCTGTTCATTTCACCAGCGCCGGCACCGGCGGTCCGAACGTGCCCGGGAATCCGGTGCTGCCGCAGGCACCCTGCGAGGCGAGACCACGGAATTCAAGCTGGACATCAGTGCCGGGGTCATCAATCGGGCTCAGCATGAAGGCGCAGGCATAGTCGAGCACCGGCATGTTCTTCTTGTTGGGCGCCCAGTTCTGGCAGCCGATCACCGGCACCATGACCATCCGCCGGTCCTGGCCTTTCGAGGCGTGCAGGGCGCTGGACAGCGGTGAGGGGTTGCCCGGCAGTATCAGCGGCTTGCCGTTTTGGCCGATCAGTGCCGTTGGATTGTATGGATCGTGTGCGGTGTTCTTCTGATACTGGTAGTTGTGTGTCCGTGCATATTCGTCCGCAATGTTGCTGTTGTTGACGGTGCGCGAGTAGGCGTTCTGGTTGAGCATTGCGGGGGGCGGGTTTGGATTGTTGTTGCCGTAGGGCCAACTGCCGGGGATGGTGTTGCCTTTCTGGTCGCTGCGGTTGGGGGTGTATGCAAAGCCGCTGCGGTCAGGCGGGTAGGCATTGATGTCGTTGAAACGACCGGCGTAGAGGCCGAATCGCGTGTTCCAGGCCAATGCGACCCCGTTGTCGACGCCGGGTTGCGAGTCAACCAGTGCCGGCGGGGCTTCGCAGGAGCCGCTGCCGGCAATGATCTCAGCCAGGTCGGCCGCGCCACTCATCCCGGGGAAGCGCAGCCAGTCGTAATTGCCCTGGGTGGCGTTGCCTGCGGAAAGCCGTCCCGAATACCAGGTGCCGACCTGGAAGCCCAGGTTCGGAGTGCCCGGCAGGGCGGTGGTGCACATCGCGATCGGCATCACGCAGAAGCTCTGGCTGGGCATGGGGCGGGCTATGGCTTCCGCGCTGAGTTCCCACTGCGTCAGGCCAGCGAGGCGCATGAAGCGCAGGGTAAAGCTCTTCGGGTTGCTTTCATGCGGCGCGCAGCGCACGTATACCGTCGTCGGCGTGATGGTGCGGGTGAAGGGGCCGCTCAGCGTTTCGGCAAAGGCCACATCGCCGACCCGGATTTCAACCGGGTCTTTCTGCAGGTCCGTACGGTTGCGGTTGCCCACGGTGACCCCGGCTGCCGTGGCGCGATCGAGCGCCCCGGTACCCAGATCGTTCAGTTCGCGTGCCGCACCCAGTGCGCAGGCATCAGCAGCGTTCTGCAGTTCGCTCTTGCCGACGTAGAGCTGGCCCAGATCCAGTACCAGGCCGATCATCAGTACGAGTGCAACCACCGTGAAGGCGACCAGGATGGCGATAGCGCCACCCTGGGTTCGCTGGGTCCGGGTTGTAGCGGGGGTCATTGGGATGTGCCTTTTAAGGGGTGCTGCCTTATTGGGTCCTGGTCCCCGTGCCGACGCCGACGCCTATATTCATCACGTTCACCGGCGGCGGCGGCACATCGAAGGACTTCTGGTAGCGATCAATTGAGGACTTGGCTGCCTGGCCATCAATGCCTTGCGGCTCGCGCTGGACCAGTGAGGCATTCGGATCAATCACTTGCCGGGCGCGAGCCCGGTTGACGGCCTGGCCGAAGTTTTCGTCGACCAGCGAGGGCGACTGCTGGGGGTAATTGGCGCAGCCCGCGGCGGATGCCAGGGTGAGCAGCAGGAGGTTGAGTGTTCGCATGGGGATTCCCTTGGTGAGGTGTTGACGGGGTTTGTCGTGATCGCAGACTGACCGGATCGTTTACTGCAGCTTGAAGCCACCGGATTGCGGGCTGGCGGGGGCGGCCGGCGGTGACTCCGGCGGCTGCGGCCGCTGCCCTTCGAGGCGGCCGTCGAGGAAGAACTCCCTGCGCGTCGGTTCGATGAAGCTGTCGGTGGGCAGCTGCACGTTCCCTTGCATGGGCTTGACCAGCCGCGGCGTGACGATGAAGAGCAGCTCGGAGCGGTCGGTCTGGAACTCGGCGCTGCGGAACAGGGGCCCGATGATCGGCAGTTCACCCAGGATGGGGAACGCCTTGATGGCCTCGGTGACGTTGTTGCGGATCAGGCCGCCGATGGCGAAGGTCTCGCCGTCGGCCAGCTGCACCGTGGTCGAAGCCCGCCGGGTGGTGATGGTGGGCAGGACATTCGTCGAGCCGAGCGCAGAGACCGTAGTGCCGACCTGGGACAGTTCCGAGACTTCCGGCACGACACGCAGGTTGATGCGGCCCTCCTCGAGCACGGTTGGGGTGAAGCGAAGGCCGACGCCGAATTCCTTCTCTTCCAGGGTGATCGTGGTGCCACCAAGGGTTCCGCTTTGCGGTACCGGGATGAAGATTCGCCCCCCCGCCAGAAAAGCCCCTTCCTGGCCACTGATCGCGGTGATCGTGGGTTCGGCCAGCACTTTCACCAGACCGTTGCGGATTTCGGCGTCCAGCGTGATCTCGGTGCTGCCGCCCGGACGCGACACGGCGAGCGAGCCGGCACCCCCGGTAAGCAGGCGGGTGAGCAGGCGAATGCTGGTGTCACCGACGCTGCGCGTGGCGTCGAACTGCACGCCGAGCTTGTCAAGCAGCGTCTTCGATACCTCGGCGACCTTGACTTCAAGCATGACCTGCTGCGAACCCTCGACGTTCAGCAGGTTGACCACACGCTTGCCACCGCTGTAGACCTCGGCAAGGGAGACCATGCGGTTCACCTTCAGGGCGTCACTGACGCGCCCGGAGAGCACCACTGAATCCGCGAGCGAATCAATCTTGACGCCGGCCTGGCCGGGAACCAGCGCGTCGAGCTTGTTCTTGAGCGTGGCGGTGTCCACGCTGACCGCCACGTCCATGATCGTGGTGCGGCCGGACTTGGTCCAGACAAAAACATTGGTTGTGCCGACCTTTTTGCCCAGCAGGTAGACCTCGCGCGGATTGATCAGCATCACGTCGGCGACCTCCGGATTGCCGATCGAGATGCGGTTCGCCTCGGCGGGCAGTCGCACCAGAGCCGATTTGCCGGAAGTCAGCCTGAGGGGTGGGGCGACCTCGGTCGGTCCGGCATATTCCGCCGATTGGGGCAGGCTGGCCGTCGCCTGCGGAACAGGCGCAGGTTTGGGTGCCGGTGCGGCGGCGGCAGTGGTCAGCGGCAATTTGCCGGTCTCAGCCGCTGCGGCAGGGATGGCGTGGGACATGATCAGTGCGCAAAACACGGCACCAAGCGGAAAGTGCTGCAGGGAATTCTTGTTCATGGTTGGGCTCATGGCTTTGGGATTTCGGGAGGGCACCGGTCAATCAAACGATTTCTTCAGGCCGCGGATCACTTCGAACTTTTCGGGCTCAGGGGCCTTGGCCGCTGCGGATTTGGTCTGGACCGCTTTCGGTTTGGCCGGTGCCACCGCGACAGCGGTGGCTTTGGGCCCGTCCTTCGGCCGCAAATCTGCGGGCGAGCCGGAGATCCTGAGCAGGTCGTTCTTGCGCACGCCCGCGGTTATCGAGGATGTCTTGTCCGACTGGCTGCGCAGGACCAGCGACAGGGAGCCGATGCTGCGGGCGAGATCGATACCCTCGGCTTCAGCCGGGGAAACATCCAGCGTCACGGCATTGACCAGTCGCGGCTTGGCCTCGCTGGTGGAGGTTTCCTGCGCGACCGCCAGGACCAGGATGCGCTCGAGGACAATCTTCGAAACGGGACGGTTGCTCTCGTCAGGAGTGTTCACCATCACGTCAACGTAGTTGCCGGGCAAGGCGAAACCGGCGACACCGACGATCTCGTTCACCTTGACGGTGATCGCGCGGCGTCCCTCGCTCAACACCGCTGATAGCCCGCCTTTTTCACCGGGTGGAGCCAGCTTGGTGGCGATGATCGGCTCGCCGCGCAGGATCTGCGTGTTGATCACGCGGTCCTGGACTTTGGCGACATCGGTGAGCGGATCCTTGAGCGCTGCGCTTGTCGGCCACTCAACCGTCTGGACCATGTCTGGTCGCAGCCGGGTGCCGACTTCCAGGTCGCGGGAGGCAACAACAACCTTGGACGTGGCCACGCTGGCCTGGGTGGAGACCCACTTGGCCGCGACCAGCACGGCAGCAGCACCCACCAGCAGCGAAATCGTGATGACCATCAAAGGCCGGGTAATTTTCATTTTTGTTCCTTTCGTCTTGCGACGGATTCCCTGGGGATTGCCGTCAGCGTCGCCTAGAAAATACTGCTCGGTAACAACCTGCTGCTGACTATGAAATAGGCGGTCGTGCCGATCGCAATGGCAACTGCGTAGGGCACCCGCCAGGCATCGGTTGAAGGATTCGTCGCGTCCGCATCGACTTGGCGTGCAGCCCGCTGTGGCCGCCGGTACAACATTCCTGCAAGCGACAGGATTCCGCCGGCGAGTAGGGCCCACAGGATGATGATGATGACGCCCGGGTAGCCGACGAAGGTGCCTGCGGCTGCCATCAGTTTCACGTCCCCCGCGCCCATCGCACGTGCCAGGTAGAACGGCAGCAGCGCGGCGAGTCCGATGCCCAGGCCGAGCAGCGCGTTATCCGCGCCGATGCCGCTCGGCAGCATGGCGATGCCAAGGCCCGCAATGCTGCCGCCCAACACCAGCGAGTTCGGGATGCGCCGGGTTCTCGCATCGCACCAGGCCGCAGCGCCGAGCATTGCAATGCAGGCAGTGGCTGTGGCAGTGGTGGCGAGAGTGTCGGGATTCATGGTCTTGCGGTGTGTTGAAGGGAGTTGTCGGGGATGCTTCCGCCCTGCGACCGGTCCGCTGCCCTGGCCGGGCGGGATGCCGGCGCTCACGGGCTTCGCTTCAGGCCTGGAGCAAACGTTGAGACGCTCTCGGAGGCGTCGATGTGTCCACGGTCATGGCAATGTCTTGCCGGCGGTCTCCGTGAACCGGCACGGCCCGGTGGTGCAGGTTGTCGGTCTGCACCCCGTTGCCGTGTCGGGTCATGGCTGCTTTACCGCTTTATGGCCGCGCGTTGCTCAGGGCGTCGGCGTAGTCGTGCTGCAGGTTGCGGGCGTCTTGATGCAATCCGCGATCGTCTGGAACTGCGAGTTGATGTTGGTGCCCAGAGCGGAGGCTCCGGCGATGATCACCACCGCGATCAGCGCGGCAAGCAGTCCGTATTCGATTGCGGTGGCACCGCTTTCGTCGGCGATGAAGCTGCGGATGTTCCTGACAAGGTTTTGCATTTGAATCTCCTTCTTACCGTGGTTGAAAACCCGCCAGACGGCGGGGTTGCCCTTCACGATCGCCGGCTCCGGGCCTGCTGTGAAGCGATGCCGTTTCCGGTTGAGATCGTTGTTGTGCTACGGGGTGAATACTCGTCCCGTACGCCACAGGGTCGTGTTGACATACATCAAAAAAGTGACGCGATCGGATCAACACCCGAAAAGGGTATTGCGGATGCATTGCCATCGATCACGAGTCGCCATCCATCCCCCCGGCGTGCTGCGCAAGTGGATGATCGACGCGCCTCATGCGCTGGCCGCAGGGCTTGCACCACGCCGGCCGGAGGCCGAAGGGATGATTGATGGCAGCTTTTTTGAAGGTGCCGGGCTCGCCTCCTGGCGTGCCGGTGATGCGACTCCATCCGCAAGAAAAAGAAGCTGCCCTTGACCTTGTTCAACCCGCATGGCTTCAAATCGGGTGCTCGAAGCGGCTGTGCGCGATGCTGTGCCGACTGCGCAGTCTTGCCCCGACCCGGTCAGTCGCAGGGCAACCACCTCGTGCAGCAGCACGCAGACAGGGCCTGCAGCGGCAAGGGTTCAGGTGGCATCTGCCAGCGCTGCCGTCGCAGACCGGCAATCACTGCTCCGCACCGGAACGCACCGGCGCGACGGGTGGGGTCGTTTCTGCCCCGCGTTGTGGTCGATGACTTTGCGCACGGGTGGCTGTTGTGATCCGCAGGTGGATCCCCGCCGTGCTGTCCCGGCCGTGCTGTTTCAGCGCTGCCAGGGCGCCGCAGCTGGGCGTGTAGCGCCTTGACTCAAAAGGGCTTTGCGGTTTAAATAACGCCCTTTCGTCCGGCCCGCCCGGTGGACGGAAATTCCCCAGGCGACTGCTCAGGTCGCAACAGTGTCACCGGGGCCAGGTAGCTCAGTTGGTAGAGCAGCGGACTGAAAATCCGCGTGTCGGCGGTTCAATTCCGTCCCTGGCCACCATCTCCACACCTTGGTGTTGCAAGGGACCATGGTGTTTTTTT
>Ga0315902_10009204_pt1 | contig 13246 bp, 13 predicted proteins | sample LakEriMetagenome_9_FD_203523 | JGI IMG/M metagenome (GOLD analysis project Ga0315902, IMG submission 203523) | Freshwater fungal communities from buoy surface, Lake Erie, Ohio, United States - Buoy 12 MA117 | ecosystem: Environmental > Aquatic > Freshwater > Lake > Lake biofilm | place: USA... | reverse complement strand
GCCTTCCCTTCATTGGCGGTGGAGCGCAGCTGGTTCCTGCACCTGGGCGCCGCCGAGCTGGCGGTGCGGCCGGACCGCCTGCTGCTGGCCCTGCTGGCTGTCACCCTCACGCTGGGTCTGGCGGCCTGGCTGGAGCGCACACGCGCCGGCCTGGCCTGGCGTGCTGCGGCCGACCAGCGCGCTGCCGCTCACCTGGTGGGCCTGCCGGTGGCGCGGCTGCAACTGCTGGGATTTGCCGCGGCTTGTGCGCTGTCGGGCGTGGCCGCCTTTGCCGTGTTGTCGCTGGACGGCCAGGTCACACCCATGTTCGGCATGTGGGTCCTGTTCAAGGGCCTGGTGGCGGCCATGCTTGGCGGCCTCGGCTCGGTGCGCGGCGTGCTCTGGGGAGGGCTGGTGCTGGGGCTGGTGGAGGCTTGGGCACAGGCCTGGTGGGGCGCCCAGGGCCGCGAGTTCGCCACCTATGCGCTGCTGTTCGCGGTGCTGGCCTGGCCGCGGCGGGGCGGTCTGGGCGTCGAGTCGGCTCAGGCTGACCCGCCTGCCGGTCGCTTGGGCCGCGCCGGGCTGAAGGCCTGGTGGCGCTTGCAGGGCGGCCGACCGTGAGCGACCGCATCTTCTCCTCCACCACCGCCGCCACGGGCACCGACGGCGCACTGGCACAGGCCGTGCGGGCAGCGCTGTGCCATCTGCCGGGCGTGGATGTGGCCGGCAGCGTGCACCTCGTGGGTCTGGCCAGCGACATGGCCATCATGGGCCTGCTCGCGCTGTCGGCCTACGTGATGCTGCTGGTGGGCCGGGTCTCCTTCTGCCAGCAGGCCTTCTTTGGCGTGGGGGCCTATGGCGCCGGCGTGATGACCGCCGTGCTCGACTTTTCGTTGGGCCTGGCCCTGTTGGCGGCCATGGTGCTGGGCGCGTTCTGCTCCTGGCTGCTGGCGCTGCCCACCATGCGCCTGTCAGGCCTGCACTACGCCGTGGCCACGCTCGCATTTGGCGAGATGGCGCGCATCGCTCTGTCGGCCTGGCACTGGCAGGTGCCGGGGCCGCAAGCCGGTGATGGGCTGGTGGGCCCAGCGGGGCTGGACGGGTTTCGCAACATCCGCTGGCTGCTGCGCAACGACCTGGCTCCCGAGGCCTACCTCTTGATGACCTTGATGGTGCTGGCCGCCGTATGTGCCGCGCTGGTGTGGAGCGAGCGCACACGGCTGGGCGTGCACCTGCGCATGACCGGACAGGACGCCTTGCTCGCCGCCGCGCAGGGCGTGCCCACACAGCGCCTGCGCCTGGCCGCCGCCGCGCTGGCAGGCGCGCTCGCAGCCCTGGGCGGTGGGCTGTACGCCCACCGTACGACCTACATCGAGCCTGCGCTGTTCGACCCCATGCTGGGCGTGCATGCCGTGGGCTACGCCTTGCTGGGCGGGCTCGGCACGGCACTCGGCCCGCTGCTGGGCGTGCTGTTGGATCTGGGCCTGCTGGACGCCACGCGGGTGCTGCCCGGCTGGCGCATGGTCATCTTCGGCGGGCTGATCGCGCTGTTCCTGCGCTGGCGCCCGCGCGGCCTGCTCGACGAGGTGCTGGTGCACGCCCTGGCCGAGCGCTGGCGCGGCCTGTGGGCCCGCATGCAGGCTCGCCTGTTCCGTCGAGCCCCCTTGCCGACGGCCCGTGCACCCTCTTCCCCTGAACCCCAAGGAGCCCCGCGCCCATGACCTCTCACGACCTTCTCACCGGCCGCACCATCATCGTCACGGGCGCAGCCACCGGCATCGGCCAGGCCTTCGCCCTGGGCTGCGCAGCGCAGGGCGCCCACGTGGTGGTGGCTGACATGAACCCGGCTGACGAGACGATGCAGGCCATTACCGCCGCCGGCGCGCAAGCCACCTATGTGCGCGTGGACGTCAGCGACGAGGCCTCCACCCGTGCCATGGCCCAGGCGGCGCTCGCCGCCACCGGCCGCATCGACGGCCTCATCAACAACGCCGCCTACTTCCGCGAGGTCAAGCTGACGCCCTTCGAGGAGATCTCCAACGAGCGCTGGCAGCGCATCTTCGACGTGAACGTGAAGGGCGTGTGGCAGTGCTGCAAGGCGGTGCTGCCGGCCATGCGCGAGCGGCAAAGCGGGGCCATCGTCAACATCGCCTCGGTGGTGGCGGTGGCCGGTCAACCGGGCTATCTGGACTACGTGGCCACCAAGGGAGCCGTGCTGTCCATGACCAAGGCCCTGGCCAAGGAGTGCGGGCCGGCAGGCGTGCGCGTGAACGTCATCGCCCCGGGCTTCGTGATCACCGACGCCACGAAGAACCGCCCCATCGAGTGGCAGCAGAGCTTCCTGAAGGCGCGTGCTCTGTCACGCGAGCAGAAACCCGACGACCTGGTAGGTACGGCGCTGTACCTGCTGTCGGACCTCGCGGGCTTTGTGTCCGGCCAGACCATCGTCGTCGACGGTGGTCACATCATGTACTAGACGTGCCCCCAAGCTCGCTCGCGCTCGCTACCCCCCGAGGGGGCCGCCCGCTGGCGGACTGGCGGAGCCAGATCCGCGGCGGGGGCTTGATGTAACCCTCATGCACCGTTTGTTTTCGTAATTACTTGGCAACTCAACCGCACATCACTTCTACAACTCAACTCATGGAGACTGCTATGCCCGAAATCATCCTGCACCACTATGGTCTGTCGCCCTTTGCCGAGAAGGTGCGCACGGCGCTCGGTCTCAAGGGCCTGGCCTGGCGTTCGGTGGACGTGGCGCCGTTGCCGCCGCGGCCGCTGTTGCATGCGCTGACGGGCGGCTACCGCCGCATCCCGGTGCTGCAGGTGGGCGCCGACATCTATTGCGACACCAACATCATCTTGCCGGCCCTCGAGCGCCTTCACCCCTCGCCCACGCTGTACCCGAACGGCAGTGCCGGCATCGCGCAAGGCCTGGCCTTTGCCTGGGAGCGCGCCATGTGGGTGCCCACCATCGGTGTGCTGTCGCACTACATCGGTGACCAACTGCCTGCGGAGTTCATCAAGGACCGCAAGGAAGGCTATTTGGGCTTTGACATGAGCAAGGCCGCCATGGCGCCGGATCTGCCGCGCCACCTGCAGGCCGTGCACGCGCATTACGGCTGGCTGAAGACTGCCCTGGCCAGCGCCCAGGCGGCGGGCCGCCCCTTCCTTTTCGGCGACGCGCCCAGCGCGCTGGACCTGGCCTGCTGGCAGACCACCTTCCTGCTGCGCAAGAACTGCCCTGCCTCTGTCGATGAGCTGCTGGGCCTGGCGCCGCTGCTGCCCTGGTACGAGCGCATCGCCGCCATCGGCCACGGCTCGTCCACTGCGATGACGGCCGAAGAGGCCGTGGCGGTGGCCCAGGCGGCGCGCCCCGCGCCCGTAACGCACCTGCAGGCCGACGGCGACCCTGCCGGCTTGAAGGCCGGCACGCGGGTGACGGTGACCCCTGACGACAACGCCCGCGTGCCGGTGCAAGGCATCTTGGTGGCCGCCAGCGGTACCGAAGTCGTCATTCACCGCCACGATGAGCAGGCCGGTGACCTTCACCTGCACTTCCCGCGCCTAGGCTTCGATGTCATCCCGGCCTGAGGCCGTGCCAGGGCCAACCTTTCACACCCGGATCCTTCCCTTCCGCGTCCAACCAAGGAGACTTCCATGAGCGTTCAAGAGACCAACAAGCAGATCTGCCGTGACTACTTCAAGGCCTTTCTGGCCCGTGACACGGCATGGATGGCGCGCCACATCGCACCGGACTTCGTGCGCCACGACCCCGGCCTGCCCTTCGAGGTGCGCGGGCCCGAGGGCGTGGCCCAGTTGCACGACGCGCTGCTGCCCGCCTTCCCCGACATGGAGCTGCCGTTGCTGGACTTCGTGGCCGAGGGCGAGAAGGTGCTGGTGCGCCTGCGCGTGCAGGCCACGCACACCGGCCCGTTCGGCGACATGGCCGCCACCGGCCGCAAGATCGACATTGGCGTGCTGGACCTGTTCCAGATCCGCGACGGCGTGCTCATCGAGCACTGGGCCTTGCTGGACAACCTGGGCATGATGAAGCAGCTCGGCGCGATCCAGTAAGCACCTCCCGCGCCCCCGAGGTCCGGGCAGTGCCCGGCCCGACCCCTCTCGGGAGCCGCAAGAATGCCTGGGGCAGCCTTGCGTTCTCTTGAGAGCCCGCTCGCGCTGCCCAACCCGTCACCGCAAGGAGATCTCCATGCAACTGCTGGCCAACACCACCTCGCCCTTCGTGCGCATCGCCCGCGTGGTCATGATCGAGAAGGGTCTCGACATTGAACCCACCATCGTTGACCCCTGGGCCGATGATGCGCGCTTGCGTTCGGCCAACAGCGCGGCGCGGGTGCCCACGCTGGTGCTGGACGATGGCACGCCGCTGTCAGAGTGCCTGCTGATCGTGCAGTGGCTGGAGGCCACGCGGCCGGCACCGGCCTGGCCCAGCGTGCTGGGCACCGACCCGGCGCGTGCGGCCGGCGTGCTGTCGCGCACGGGGGTGGCCATTGGCGCCATCGAGGCCTCCACCATCACCATCATCACGCGCAAGGTCACGGCCCCCGTGCTGTTTGACGAGACCCCCGTGGGCCTGCGCCGCCGGCGCTCGATGATCGAAGGCATGCAGCGCCTGGAGGCCATGGCCGGTGACCTCACCTTGCCCGCGGGTGGCCAGCCGCCCACGCTGGACGTCATCGCCGCTGTGACGCTGTTTGACTACCAGCAGCTGCGCTACGGTGACCAGCCCTGGCTGCCCGCCACCCCACGCCTGCAGGCGCTGGCCGAAGCCTGGCGCGCCCGGCCCTCGTTTGCCCAGTCGATGCCCCGCATCGCCTGACAGGCTGTTCAGCCTGCGGCCGCGGCGTCCCCGTTGGCGCAGGCTTCCAGGTGGGCGGCCAGGATGCCCAGAGGTGTTTGCCGCGGCGGTTGACTGCGGGTGCACAGCTGCATGCGCCGCAGTGCCCAGTCATCCGACAGGGGCATCACCTTCAAGCGCATGTCGTGCACGAAGCTGCGCGCCGCCGCCAGCGGCAGGATGCCGATGCCCAGCTGCGCCACCACGGCGCGGCACACGGCCTCGAAGCTGCGTACCTGCACACGCAGGGCCATGGGTTTCATCTGGGCGGCGGCCTGGGCGGTGATCAGGCGCGTGAGTGTGCTGCTGCCCTCCAGCCCGACCAGGTCGCGCTCCAGCAGCTCGGCAAACGCCACCTCGGGGCCCTGCAGCGGATCGTCTGATCGCATCACGGCTGACAGGCGGTCACTGCGGTAGGGCCGGCACCACAGGCCCGAGACATCGCACCCTTCCACCACCACGCCCAGGTCGGCCTCGCCGCTGCGCACGCGTTTGACGGCCTCTTCGCTCCAGCATTCCTCCAGCACGATGCGCACCTGCGCATGCTGGTCCTGGAAACTGGCCACATCGTCCGGCAGGAACTGCGTCATGGCCGAGGTGTTGCCGTGCACGCGCAGCACCGCCTGGCGGCCGGAACCGTAGTTGGCCATCTCGGCGCGCATGTGCTGCACGTCGGCAATCACCCCGCGTGCCAGCTGCAGCAGGTGCTCGCCTGCCGGCGTGAGCTGCAGCCCGCGGGAGTGGCGCTCGAACAGCTGGGCCTTGAACTGGTGCTCCAGCAGCGACAGGCGGCGGCTGGCGGCCGGCACCGTGATGTGGCTGGCCTCGGCCGCGCGCGTGAGGTTGCGCAGCTCGGCCGCTTGCACGAACAAGGCCAGGGAATCGAGATCGGGCAGCATGGACTGGATTCTGAAACCTTGGCGGACTCGCGAACTCCCGAGAAACCCGCAGGCCGGTGGCCGGGCTGAGCCTCGATCTGAACCTGTGGGCGCGCGTTCGTCTGTGCGGCTGACCGCTCGGATTGCGCTGCGTGCAAGACGCCGTTGCCGACTTTCCAATTCCCTCCTAGGCCCTCGCTGCCTACAGTGAGTCTGCATCACAGCGCCCGCTGGGCGAGAGGGTTTACAGACATGAAACAGATGTTCCTGGGGGGCCGCTGGCTGCCCGCGCGTGACGGCCGCACCCTGCCGGTGGTCGACCCGGCTGATGGCCAGACTTTTGACCAGATTCCGCGCGGTACCGCGCACGAGGTCGACCTGGCTGTGGCCGAAGCGCGCCAGGCGCTGTCCGGGCCTTGGGGGCGGTTGAACGCCACCGAGCGCGGCCGTGTGCTGGTGAAGATCGCCCAGGGCGTGCTGGACCATGCCGAGGAGCTGGTGCAACTCGAGGCCCGCGACACGGGCAAGCCCATGACCACTGCGCGCAACGACATCCAGGTGCTGGCGCGTTACTTCGAGTTCTACGGCACGGCCGCAGACAAGGTGCATGGCGAGACCATCCCTTTCCTTGCGGGCCACCAGGTGAGCCTGCTGCGCGAGCCGCTGGGCGTCACGGCGCACATCATTCCCTGGAACTACCCCGCACAGATGCTGGGCCGCACCGTGGCGCCGGCGCTCGCCATGGGCAATGCCGTGGTGCTCAAGCCCGCCGAAGACACCAGTCTGTCGGCGCTGCGCGTGGCCGAGATCGCCGCGGCCGCAGGTCTGCCTGCGGGGGCCTTGAACGTGGTCACTGGCCTGGGCGAAGAGGCCGGCGCCGCGCTCGCTGCCCACCCGGGCATCGACTTCATCTCCTTCACCGGCTCCAACGAGGTGGGCACGCTGGTGCAGCAGGCCGCCGCAAAGAACGCCGTGAAGTGCGTGCTGGAGCTGGGCGGCAAGTCACCGCAGATCGTCTTCGAAGACGTGGACGTGGCGCGTGCCGTGCCCATCATCGTGCGCGCCATCGTGCAGAACGCGGGCCAGACCTGCACCGCCGGCAGCCGCTTGCTGGTGCAGCGTTCGATCTACGGCAGTTTCGTCACGCGCGTGGCCGAGGCCTTCTCCAAGGTGCGTGTGGGCGCCCCCGCCATGGACCTGGACTGCGGCCCGGTCATGAACCCCGCCCAGCACGCCCGGGTGCAGCGCTACATCGACCAGGCCCGTGCGCAAGGGATTCCCGTCGTGGCCGAAGGCAGCCTCGCCGAGGGCGTTTCGGCCACGGGTTACTACGTCAAACCCACGCTCTTCGGCCCCGTGCCGCGCACGGCGGCCCTGGCCTGCGAGGAAGTGTTCGGCCCCGTGCTGGCGGCCATGCCCTTCGAGGACGAGGCCGACGCCATCGCCCTGGCCAACGGCACCGACTACGGCTTGCTCGCCGCCGTGTGGACCGAGAACGCCGGGCGGCTGCAACGCGTGGCCAAGGCGGTGAAGGCGGGTCAGGTCTTCATGAACTGCTACGGCGCTGGCGGTGGGGTGGAGCTGCCCTTTGGCGGTACCAAGCGCAGCGGCCACGGCCGCGAGAAAGGGTTGCTGGCGCTGGAAGAGGTGAGCACCACCAAGACGCTGGTGCACTGGCACGGCTGAGCTGACGGACCGGGACCGGGGGTGCCGACGCTGCACGGGCAGCGCGGTGCTCCTTTCTCTGAGGTCTGAGGCTCGGGCCCCGCGAGTGGGCCCCTCTGCAGCGCCTGACGTGGGCCCTCAGACGCGGGCGCTGCGCTCCAGCACCGTGTGGGCGCGGCGCAGCACGGGCGCATCCACCATCTTGCCGTCCACGGCCACAGCCCCGTGGCCGCCCGCCTGCTGCGCCGCCTCATAGGCCTGCAGCACACGGCTCGCCCAGGCCACCTCTTCGGGGTTGGGCGCAAAGCCGCGGTGCACCGCGTGGATCTGCTTCGGGTGGATGCACAGCTTGGCGCCAAAGCCCAGTCGTCGGGCGCGTACCGTGTCGCGCAGCACCAGGTCTTCATCCTGCAGCGCCGTGCTCACGCCGTCCACGGGTGCGAGCAAGCCGCCCAGGCGCGAGGCCAGCACGAGCTGCGACCGAAAGGCCAACAACGCCTCCTCATCCCCTTCGTCATCCGCCTCGATGCCCAGGTCCGCTTGGAGGTCCAGGCTGCCGAAGACCAGGCGCTGCACGCCCGGCGCGCCTGCCAGGGTGGCGGCTGCCTGCACGCCCATGGCGGTTTCAATCAGGGGCAGCAGCATGCACTGCGGTGTTGCTGCCCGCACAGTGGCCAGCTCATCCAGCGTCTGCGCCTTGGGCAGCACGATGCCGTGCACCCCGGGCAGTGCGCCCACCTGCAGGTCGTCCTGGAACCACGGCGTGCTGGCACTGTTGACGCGCACCAGCAGGGGGACGGGGATGGGCCTCGCCTCACCGCCGGCGGGCAGCGTTGGTGCAGTGCGGGCGGCCTGGCTGGCCTGGCCCTCCAGCCAGGCGGCCAGCGACTGTCTCGCCCGAGACTTGGCCTCGGTCGCCACGGCATCCTCGAGATCGACGATCACCGCGTCGGCGCCGCTGGCCAGGGCCTTGGCAATGCGTTCAGGCCGGTCGGCCGGCACGAAGAGATAGGAACGGGGGGTCATGGCTTGAGTCTGCCCGTGGTCAAGGTCTCTTGGATGGAGGCCGCCATGGCAGCATCGATGGCGCCTCGTTGCAGTGCCAGCGGCACGGTTCGAGCACACAGCAGACGGTAGGCCTGCAGGCCCTGTGAATCGCCTTCGTCGAAGGACGTCACATGCTGCTGCACCGTCTTGAGGTCTCCGCGAGACACCGGTCCTGGCATGCCATGGGCCACGCCCAGCGCTTCGATGGCGGCCAGGGTGCCGCGTGCCAGCGGCAGCAACGCGCGAACGGCCTCCGCCTCACTGGCGCCCCAAGTGGTCCAGAGTCTTGCGGCCTCGGCCAGCAGCACGTTGATGAACTGCGATCCATAGCCCGCAGCCGCGTGATAACGCGCGCGCATTCCCGGAGGCAACCGGTTCACAGCGCAGCCCAGTCGCGTGGCCAGCGCCACCAGGCAGCCGTCCAGAGCTGGATCGCGCGCCTCCACGGTGATGGTGCAGCCTGACAGCGAGCGTGCGGCCGCCTCGGGGTCGGCAAAGGTCTGCAGTGGATGAAAGCCTCCCACGCAGGCGCCCTCGTTGCGTGCTGCAGACAGCGCCGCATCCACATCCGTGGCGCCAGAGCAATGCACCACGCCCATGCCTGGACGCCACCGCAAGCCTTGCGCAGTCGGCGCTATCGCGGTGTCCGGTGTGGTGATGAACACCAGGTCCACGCGGTCCGCCACGGCCTGAGCGTCCACCGTCTCGCAACCGGGCAGCCGCAGGGCCATGCGTCGGGCCGATGCGGGCGAAGCGCTGGCCACGGCCGTCACCTGCAGGCCTGCACGGTGAAAGGCCAGCCCCAGCGTGGTGCCCAAACGTCCCGCGCCAATGAAGCCGATGCGCAGCGGGCCTTCGGCCGGGTTCAGGCAGGTAGTGCCCGCCGTGACGTGCCGACTCATGCCGGCCAGGTGCGCCACTGTGACAGTGCCCCCAGGTCGGGCACGATGCCCAGGCCGGGTCCCTGGGGAAGAGGCACGCGCCCTTCGCGCACAGGCAGCAGGTCGCCGATGAGCGCCTCGCGTCCAGGATTGCGGTGAGGGTCGAATTCCAGAAGCCCTTCCCCGCCGGCAGCCGCCAGAACGTGCAGGGAAGCCAGCAGCGCCACGGGTCCACTGAAGAAGTGCGGGCAGTAGCGCAGCCCGGCCGCTACCGCGGCCTTGCCCACCCGAAGATTGCCCGTGATGCCCCCCCACTTCGTGACATCGGGCTGCAACACCTGCAGCGCCCCGAGCGCGATGGCCTCGTCGAACTCCTGGTCCTGGAGGTTTTCGCCGCCGGCCAGTGGCGTGCTGGACGCCCGCGCCAATGCGGTCCATTCCTGTGGAGGTCGGTCCACGCGCAAGGGCTCTTCCAGCCAGGTCAGCGACAGCGGTGCCGCCTCGCGCACGAACATGAGGGCCTCGTCCAGAGTCCAGGCCTGGTTGGCGTCGCAAGCGATGATCGCCTCGGGTCCGAGCACCTCACGCATGGCGCGCAGGTTGCGCAGGTCCCGCTCCATGCCGAAGCCGATCTTGAGCTTGAAAGCGCGGTGCCCCTCGGCCTGTCGCGCCGCGGCGAACACCTCGGGCTCGTCCGGGTTGATGCCCGTGGCGTACACGGGCAGGTCGCGCTGGGTGGCGCTGCCGCCCAGCAGCCGGTACAGCGGCACGCCGGCACGCCGAGCTTGCAGGTCCCACAGGGCAATGTCAAGGCCTGCCAGTACCGCCGCCACGGGGCCGCTCTCACCCGTCTGAAGCACCAGCACTTGCAGCTCGCGCGTGAGCTGCTCGAAGGCCTGCTGGGGGCTCTCAAAGCATCGGCCCACCAGGCGTTCACCGAGGTCGGCGGCCAGACGGGCACGATGTTCTGCGCCCACGGCGGGCCAGTTGCACCAGATCTCGCCCCAGCCCTCGCTGCCATCGCGATCCACCGCACGCACCAGCACCATGGGCCGGTCGCGGAAGGTCCCGAAGGCCACGCGTATTGGTTGGGTCAAGGGGACGCGCAGGGCCTGGACTTCCAGGCGGGCCAGTTGGATTGGACGCATGACGGTGGGATAGGAAGGGGTGATCAGTCCCGCAGTCGAAAGCGGGGTTCACGCAAGCCGCGGTGGCCGACGTTCAGCGCCAGCAACCGCCCAGCCAGGGGCTCGACAGCCTGTTCGGCTGGACTCATGTGCTGGCAGGTGGTGGTGACGTACAGCGTGTCCAGGCCTGCTCCACCGAAGGCGCAGCTGGTGGGGCGGCGCACGGGCAGTTCGATCACGCGGTCGAGGCTGCCGTCGCTGTGATGCCGCACGATGCTGCCGCCATGAAAGCGCGCGCTCCACAGGCCGCCTTCACTGTCCACACAGGCGCCGTCCGGGAAGGCCGGTGGCGTGCAACTGGCGAAGGTCCGGCTGGTGCCGGGCATGCCCGTGCGAGGGTCGTAGTCGTAGGCGCGGACGGCGTGATCCAGGGAGTCCGCAAAGTACATCGTGCGCCCGTCGGGCGAGAAGGCGAGGCTGTTGGGAATGCGCAAACCCTGTGCCAGCGCAGGAAACTCCACCAGCCCCTCCTGCAGGTCAAAGCGAAACATCCGCCCTTCCGGTCCGCGTGACAGGTTGTTCATCGTGCCCACCCAGAAGCGGCCCTGGGGATCGCAACGTCCGTCATTGAAACGGTGATCCTCGTGGTCCAGAGGCACCTCGCTCAAGGTCTGCAAGCCGGTGTCTGCATCGAACAGCGCAAGCCGGTGACCAAGCGCCACGAGCAAGGGGTCACGACCGTGTCCGGCATGACCGTCGGTCAGCGCGATGGAACCCACCAGGTCGGGCAGAGGCCAGCGACGGGTGAGCTGCCGCGTGGTGTCCAGCTGGCACAAGGCCGGCGCGCGTATGTCAACCCACCACAGGACCTGTGCCCGGTCGTCCCACAGCGGGCACTCGCCCAGCACGTCTCGACCCTGGGCGACACACAGGTCCTTGGAGGGGTCGGCCGGTACGGCCTGTTCAACCGTGAGACCAGCCAGCGAAGCAACAGCCGTGGACATGGCAGGCATCCTAGGCAGGGGCTGCTCTTCAGGCCATCAACAAAACGGCAAGACACGTTTGCCCGAATTGGAATTCACGCCGGGCAAGCCGATTCCTACGATGCGATCGCCTTTGAACAAGGGGCTTTGCACCAGAAGCCCATCAGGAGTCGTACGCAATGTTGGAGCACCTGGAACCCGGCAAGCTCTTCAGCCTGCGCGATCGCGTGGTCTTCATGACCGGCGCTGCGGGCGGCATCGCTGCCGGTCTGGCGCCGGGCTTCGCTGCCGCAGGGGCTCAACTGGTCTTGGCTGACCGCAGCGAGCGTGTGCATGAGCGCGCCGCCGCTTTGCGCCAGGCCGGGTCCGAGGTGCTGTCGCTGACGTTTGACGTGACCGACCGCGATGCCGTCGACGCTGCATTCGATCAGGCGCATCAGCACTTCGGCCGCCTTGACGTGCTGGTCAACAACGCGGCTGTCATCGTGCGCAAACCGTTCCTTGAGCTGACGTCCGAGGACTGGCAGCGGGTGATGGACACCGACCTCAACGCCTGCTTTCATGTGGCGCAGCGCGCCGCGCGCACCATGGTCGCCCAGGGCTCGGGCCGCATCATCCAGATGAGTTCGATCATGAACCACGTGTCGCGGCCCAATCTCGTGCCGTACGTGACGGCCAAGGGGGCGCTTGCGGCCATGACGCGAGCGCTGGCTGCAGACCTGGCCGGCACCGGTGTCCAGGTCAACGCGCTGGCACCGGGCTACACCGCCACCGAGTTCAGTGAAGCAGGCAAGAAGGAGTTTCACGACTTCGTGGCGGGGTGGACCCCCTCACGCCGTTGGGGCCAGCCAGAAGATCTGGTCGGCGCTGCGCTGTTGCTGGCCAGCGATGCCGGGCGCTACATCAACGGGCAGGTGCTGTACGTCGACGGCGGCTTTCTTGCGGTGACGCGATGACCATGGCTCCGACCTGGACGCCCGCCTCGCCGAGTCGCACCGACCCGCCGCGCCGCGGCATGCCCTTGTGGCTCCTCCGCCTGGGCGTGGCGTTGCGCAGTTATGCGCTCTTCGCGCTGGTGTGGTGGGGGCTGTCGGCCTGGGTGGACAACCCGCTGCAGCTGCCTGGCCCACTGCGTGTAGCGCGGGCGCTGGTTGAACTGCTGCGTGAGGGTGAAGTGCTGGAGCACGCCTCCGTCAGCACCGGGCGCTTGTTGGTGAGTCTGGCCCTGGCGGCGGTCGTGGCGGTGCCGCTGGGTTTCGTGGTCGGGCTGTCCCGCCGCGTGGAGGCTTTCGTCGACCCGCTGGTCGAGCTGCTTCGGCCCATCTCGGGCATCGCCTGGATCCCGCTGGCGCTCTTCATCTTCGGCGTGGGCAACACCTTGCCCGTCTTCATCATGGTCTACGTGGCCTTCTTCCCGCTGCTGCTCAACACGGTGGCAGGGGTGCGCAGCGTGGACGCCAAGCTGCTGGCGGCTGCGCGCACCATGGGCATCTCGCGCGCGGCCACCCTGCGTCATGTGGTGGTGCCTTCCGCGTTGCCCATGGTGCTGGTGGGCGTGCGACTGGCGTTTGCAGGGGCTTGGGCTGCGGTGGTGGCGGCTGAGCTGATCGGCTCGCCCAGCGGGCTCGGGTTTGCCATCGAGTGGTACCGCGGGCTCTTGATGAGCCACAAGGTCTTCGCCTTCATTGCCGTCATCGGCGTGGTGGGCTTTGTCTGTGACGCCTTGCTGCGCGCCCTGCAGCGCCGACTCACGCCGTGGGTTGAAGGGAGCGGCTCATGAGCTCGGTCATCGTGGGCGCCAAGCCCACCGGCAACCCGTCTGCCTGGC
>Ga0315902_10009203_pt1 | contig 13247 bp, 12 predicted proteins | sample LakEriMetagenome_9_FD_203523 | JGI IMG/M metagenome (GOLD analysis project Ga0315902, IMG submission 203523) | Freshwater fungal communities from buoy surface, Lake Erie, Ohio, United States - Buoy 12 MA117 | ecosystem: Environmental > Aquatic > Freshwater > Lake > Lake biofilm | place: USA... | reverse complement strand
GCTAAAGACGCAGGAGCAGAAGTTCTTGAAGCATGTACCCTGGTTATGCTAAGGACCAACCAGTATTAATAAAAAGTTATTTCTGCCTCTGGTGTGCATAAGATGTGCCTTTTCTGAATACGGACCGGCAAAAAAATCGGTAATTTTCAGAAAACCAGCCTTATGTTATGGAGACGATTCAACGGCGAGTCTATTGATCTTCCCATTAAGGAAGAAGTTAGAAAAGCGATCCTCAAAGAAACAGAGAGAGGTAACCGCCTTAAAGTTTGCATTGGCACCGATAGCCAGGTAAAAGGAAAAGAAACAGAATTTGCAACAGTCATTGTGTTTTTAAGAGAAGGTAGCGGTGGTTTTATGTTCATCCACAATGAAAAAACAAAAATTCAGTATTCCATCAGGGAGCGCATGCTCATGGAAGTAGCGAAGAGCATTGAGATTGCTTATGAGCTTTGTGATCTTTTTACCACCTACAATATCGACATGGAAGTGCATGCCGACATCAACACCAATCCTCATTTTAAAAGTAACGAAGCACTACGAGAAGCAACCGGATATATTCTGGGTATGGGTTTTGCTTTCAAAGCAAAACCTGAAGCATTTGCTAGCAGCAGCTGTGCAAATAAAATTGTGAATTAATTTTCCTGTAAAATTTTAGTGCGAGTGTGTTAACAAAGCCGCAGAAACAACCCCAGCGGTTTCAGTCCTCAATCTTGTATTTCCCAGTGATACCGGCTGAAAACCTTTTTCAATGAACAATAGCGTTTCTTCTTCCGTGAAATCTCCTTCAGGCCCAATCAACATATAAACAACGCCGGTTTTAGGTAAAGTAATTTCTGAAATAATTCTTTTCTCCCCCTCTCCGCAATGAGCAATCAGGCAGTAAGATCCACTTTCAGTTTTAAACTGATCAGGTTTTAATGGCTCATACAGATGAGGCAGGAAATACTGCCGGCTCTGCAACATCGCACTAAGCATGATGTTTCTGAATCGATCTGCTCGGAAATGCAACTTCTCAGTTCGTTTGCATATCAAAGGCTGAATTGCAAAGATTCCAAGTTCAGTTGCTTTTTCAAGAAACCATTCAAACCTGCCTGTATTCTTCAATGGAGAAATACCAACGATGATCTTTCGTTCAGGATGTTCAGCAATTTTGCTTTGAAATACTTTTACAACAGAACTTCGTTTATGGCTCACCGTTAATTCTGCAAGCATACTCACACCTTGTCCGTTTGTGAGTTCAATCTGCTCTCCGGTCTGCATCCTTAACACCTGCGACAAGTGCCTGGAAGTTTCTTCACTTAGCACAATTTCTTGTCCGACAGTTGCAATATTTTCTGTAAAAAACAAAGGCAAAGGAGCGGCATTCATGCTTTGAAAGATCTTTTGATTAAAAAGATTTTAACGACTAGAAAGGAGATTCTTCATCGAAAGCTGTATCATTCATCCGGCTTCCTTTTTCAATAAAAACTTTTGGTCCTTCTGAAGGCTTAACAGGTCGCCAATTACCTCCGCCTCCGGGTGCAGGTAAACCACCGGGGTGGCCGCCTCCGGGCTGGTCATCAAAATTATCTTCGATGAATTTCTGAATATGAAGCAATGCTCGCAGCTTTATTGTTTCTAGTGAACCGTTTCTGTGTTTCGCAATTCGTATATGCGTTTCTCCGCGGTTACTTTCACCAAATTCATTCGAATTGATGTCATAATATTCGGGTCTGTAAAGAAACATCACCATATCAGCATCCTGCTCGATGGCTCCCGATTCACGCAGATCGCTCAGCTGCGGCATTTTATTTCCTTCCTTACGCTTCTCTACTTCACGACTCAACTGCGAAAGTGCAATGATTGGGATTCCCAATTCTTTTGCAAGTCCTTTTAGGTTACGTGAGATTGTACTGATCTCCTGTTCACGATTTGAATTTCTGTTTTCACCGGTACCGCTCATCAACTGCAAGTAATCGATGATGATCAGTCCTACATTGTATTTTGTTTTCAGCCTGCGCGCTTTTGCACGTAATTCGAAAATATTCAGCGCCGGCGAATCATCAATAAACAAAGGCGCTTTTACCAGGCGATCAATACCTTTTTTATACAACTGCTGCACTTCATGGTCTTCAAGACGCCCTCTGGCAATTTTCTCCAGCATAATTTCACTTTCTGCAGAAAGGATACGCTGAGCCAACTGCGCGGCACTCATCTCCAAAGAGAAAAATGCAACCGGTGTTGGTTTGGATGGATGCATGGCTGCATTACGGGCAAGGTTAAGCGCAAATGCTGTCTTACCCACCGATGGACGTGCAGCAAGAATGATGAGATCCGTTTGTTGCCAGCCGTAAGTTACTTTATCGAGAATAGAAAAACCGGAAGGCACCCCTGTGATGTCTTCATTCTTTGTACGGAGGTCATCAATTCTTTCGATGGTCTTGATCAGTACCGCATGAAACTCATCAAAGTTTTTACGTAAATAGTTATTGGTGATCTCAAACAATTTACTTTCAGCTGAATCAAGCAGGTCGAACACATCCGCACTTTCTTCAAAAGCATCAGTAATAACTTCTCCGCTTAAACGTATCAGTTCTCTTTGTAAAAATTTCTGAAGAATAATCCGTGAATGGGCTTCTATATTGGCAGAAGAAACAACAGTATTTGTAAGGCGTGTAACAAAGTATGCTCCTCCTACAACATCTAGCTCCTCTTTTCTTCTTAACTCTTCTACAACTGTAAGCAAATCGATGGGCATACTTCTAGCCGTCAACGATTGCATGGCACGAAAGATTCGCTGATGCGCTTCCAGGTAAAAACATTCGGGACGAAGGATTTCACTTGCAGATTCAAAAGCTCCTTTCTCCAGCATAATGGCTCCAAGTACAACCTCCTCCAGCTCTTTTGCCTGAGGCGGCACTTTGCCATACACCATTGCATTCATATCCACCGGCGGCTTTCTGCGGGCCGACTTCCTGTCTTTATTTAAATTGGTCAGATCCATGTATAATTTTTTGTAAGAATTTCTCCGATATGATCACATCACTCCGGGTAACAGAGGAAAACGAAAGTAGCTGCAAATTTGCTGTCAAAAAAAGAAAAAGCGCATAAATTTTCTTCCAACTATCCTACCCGAATTCCCGTCTATTCACATCCTGAAAGCGGTTTTTCACAGTTTATTTTTTGTTTTCCCCAATTTAATCTTTTTGATTCACATTATGAGACACCTTATTCACCTTGACGGCAAATTTGATTAAAATCTATATAAGGCCCTTTCGCGGTTAAACGTTTATCTTTGCCAGCCTTTATTTATCATTTTCTTCTATGACAATCAGTTATAAATGGCTTCATGAATACCTGCCGGAAACTGTTGACCCGGAAAGACTCAGTCAGATCCTGACCTCTATCGGCCTGGAAGTGGAAAGCATGGAGAAAAGAGAAGACATTCCGGGTGGACTTGAAGGGCTTATCGTTGGAGAAGTACTGCAATGTGCTCCGCATCCAAATGCAGATAAGCTGAAAATCACTACGGTGAATGTGGGCAGTAATGAAACGCTCAGCATCGTTTGCGGCGCATCAAATGTGATGGTCGGTCAAAAAGTAATTGTTGCCCCTATTGGAGCTACAATCTATCCGGTTTCAGGAGAACCCCTGAAAATGAAAAAAGCCAAAATAAGAGGAGAAGAAAGCAATGGCATGATTTGCGCAGAAGATGAGATAGGACTTGGCACAAACCACGATGGCATCATGGTGCTTGATTCAAAAGCTTCATCGGGCACACCTGCAAAAACATATTTTCAAATCAGCAGTGACTGGATTTATGAAATCGGACTTACACCCAACCGGATGGATGCAATGAGTCATTTGGGTGTGGCAAGGGATGTAGTGGCGTACCTGAATTACCATGATAAGAAAAACCTCTCGGTTATTACTCCCTTGGGCAAGTCTTTCAGCGCAGAAAAAAAGCCTGCTCCGGTTGTTGTTGAGATCATTCATGCTGCATGTAAAAGATATGCAGGTGTAACAATAGAAGGAATCACAGTAAATGAAAGTCCGGACTGGCTGAAAAAAAGACTACAAAGCATAGGACAGAAGCCAATCAACAATGTAGTTGATATTACCAACTTCATTCTTCACGAAACCGGACAGCCCCTGCATGCATTTGATGTTTCGGCAATCAGTGGAAATAAAATTATTGTCAGGTCGGCTAATCAGGGAGAACATCTTATAACCCTTGATGGGAAAAAAAGAGGGCTGCATCAGGAAGATTTGCTGATCAGCAATGAAAAAGAATCCATGTGTATTGCAGGAGTTTTTGGCGGTGAAGAGAGTGGTGTAAAAAACAGTACAACCTCTCTTTTTCTTGAAAGCGCATGGTTTGATCCACGCACGATCAGAAAAACTTCTTTCCGCCATCAGCTGCGCACAGATGCTGCAGCCCGTTTTGAAAAAGGCGTCGATATCAGCAATACAGTCAACGTATTAAAGAGAGCAGCTGCTCTCATTGTAGAAATAGCAGGTGGGAAAGTAAAAGGTGATGTGATTGATGTTTATCCGCAACCGCAGACAAAAAATGAATTAGGACTACGTTTTCATTTCCTAAAAAGACTTTCGGGTAAAAATTACCACCCCGATGCAGTTAAAAAAATCCTTTCGTCACTCGGGTTTGAATTAATCAAGGAAACCCTTGATGAAATTCGTATCGCAGTTCCTTTCAGCAAGCCCGATGTGCATCATCCTGCAGATTTAGTGGAAGAAATTATGCGTATTGATGGACTTGATAATGTAGAAATACCAAGTCATATTACCATTACACCTTCCTCTGATGATGAAAACACGGCTTCTGAATTAAAACAAAAAGCAGCTGCATTTTTAACCGGGAATGGATTTCTTGAAATACTAACTAATTCGATTACCAACAATCAGTGGTACACGGAAGAACAATTGAAAAATAGCGTTAAGCTGCTCAATAACCTGAGTGCAGACCATAATATTCTGCGACCGTCAATGATAGAATCCGGCTTGGAATGTATTGCATTCAACCACCATCGGAAAAATACAGATCTTCTTTTTTTTGAATTTGGTAAAACATACACAAGTAAAGAAAAAGGAGGATACAATGAAGAACATCATTTAACCCTGCTCGCAAGCGGAAACCTTCCGGCTAATTGGCGAATAAAAAACCGAGATGCTGATTTTTACTATCTGAAAGGTATTTGTATAAACTTGCTTACCCGCCTGGGCATCAGCAAAGGAATCAGTACTGAGTATGGAAATGGCAAGTTGTCCTGTAGTTTCAGAAATAAGCCTTTATTTACTCTTTACAATATTTCGGCAGAACTATTAAAAAAGTTCGATATCAGGCAGCCTGTGACTGCAGCAGATTTTTACTGGGATGAAGTGCTGACTGCGGCTTCCGACACGAGTAAAAGATTTGAAGAAATCGTTCGCTTCCCTGTTGTAGAGCGGGATCTTTCCGTTGTTATAAATAAAAAAATCACGTACCAGCAGGTAGAAAATGTAATTGACGAACTTCGAATCCGAAAACTGTTATCAGTATCCCTTTTTGATGTGTTTGAACACGAGCGTTTCGGAGCTGATAATAAATCAATGTCTCTTCATTTTGAATTTCAGGACAAAGAGAAGACGCTTACCGATACGGAGACAGATCAGATGATGCAGCAATTAATGAATAAGCTGCAGGAGACACTGCTGGCAGAAATTAGAAAATAAGTTTGTCATCACCGATGCATTTATTTAGCTTCGGATCAGATATTAAGCCATGACAGAACTGGAACAAGCAATTAAGAACCTTGACCGTAATCTTCGGTTGCTGATTAAAAAAAATAAACGGCTCGAACAGGAACTCAGCAAGCTTAGAGAGGAAAAAAAGAAATTGGAAACATCCCATGCGCTCATTTCAGCTTCTCTCGAACAAATCAGCCTGCAAAACAGTATCCTGAAATCTTCTCAGCAAAAACTTGATCCGGAAGAAAAGAAAGCAGCAGAAAAACAAATACAACTTTTCATTCAGGAAATAGACCGTTGTATTTCATTTTTAAGCCGATAATTTTCGTCTAAATTGTAAAAAATGGACAATTCAACCGAACTCATTCCTATTAATATTGTAATTGCAGATCGCAACTACCGCATCAAAGTAGCCGTAAAAGATGAAGAGCTGGTTCGAAAAACCATTAAAAGGATCAATGATAAAATTCTGGAATTCAAAACACAGTTTGCGGGAAAAGATATGCAGGATTATGTGGCGATGGTTTTGGTATGGTATGCGACGCAAAACAGTGTTTCCGGCAATAAATCAACAAATACGCAGTCTGAAAGCCTGATTACAGACCTGGAAAAAATGGATCGAATGATACGTGAGGCCATTGGCGAAAACGAATAATAAGCCTACATATCTGTCCCTCCCCTCATGGATTTTCCTTAACTTCGCAAGCACCCTTTGGGCAATTGTACCTGTTTGCCATGGCGCGTGAACATAGTGCAGAATGAATCAAAAAATTTAAAAAAATGGATTTTATTATTTACATAATTATAGGTGCAGTCGCACTTGTTACGGGAATTATCGCAGGAAAAATCATGTTTTCCGCCAACACCAAAAAAGATGTCGAAGAAGCACGCCGTCAGGCTGAAAGCATTTTAAAAGAAGCAGAAACAAGGGCCGAAACCATCAAAAAAGAAAAAGCCCTGGAGGCAAAAGAGAAATTTGTTCAGCTTAAAGCCGAGCACGACAAAGAAATACTCGATAAAAACAGAAAGATAAACGAATCAGAAAATCGTATTCGTCAAAAAGAGCAATCAATTAACCAGAAAGAAGGCAATCTGGATAAGCAGATACGTGAAAATGAAGCGATCAAAGAAAACCTCAATCGCCAGATTGAAGTGGTGAACCAGAAAAGAACCGAACTCGAACGCCACCAGGAAGAACACATTCGCCGCCTTGAAAAAATTGCCAATATCAGTGCCGATGAAGCAAGAAAGCAGCTGGTAGAAAGTCTTCGTCAGGAAGCGCAGACCCAGGCACTTGCTATTCAGCAGGAAATTATAGAAGAAGCTAAGCAAAAAGCGAACAAGGAGGCCAGGAAAATAGTAATTCAGACCATCCAAAGAACCGCTTCTGAACAAACCATCGAAAATACGGTTACCGTTTTCCATCTGGAAACTGACGAAGTAAAAGGACAGATTATCGGAAGAGAAGGAAGAAATATTCGTGCAATTGAAGCAGCTACAGGAGTGGATTTAATTGTAGATGATACTCCCGAAGCAATCTTGCTTTCATCTTTCGACCCGCTTCGCCGTGAAGTGGCCCGTTTGAGTTTACAAAGACTGGTGGCTGACGGAAGAATTCACCCGGCAAGAATTGAGGAAGTAGTCGAAAAAACTCGTAAGCAGCTGGAAGAACAGGTGATGGAAATTGGAGAAAGAACTGTCATAGAACTTGGCATACATGGTTTACATAAGGAACTGATCAGAATGGTGGGCAGGATGCGTTTCCGTTCTTCCTATGGTCAGAACCTGCTTATGCACAGTCGTGAAACGGCAAATCTTTGTGCCATCATGGCCTCCGAACTGGGTTTAAATGCGAAGCTGGCTAAACGAGCCGGTCTTTTACATGATATCGGGAAAGTACCTGATGAAGAAACCGAGTTGAGTCATGCTTTGCTTGGTGCTAAGCTTGCGGAGAAATATGGTGAAAATCCAGCTGTCGTAAATGCAATTGGTGCACACCACGATGAAATGGAGATGCAGTATGTGATTTCTCCGATTATCCAGGCTTGTGATGCCATCAGTGGTGCACGCCCCGGCGCAAGGAGAGAGATCATGCAGCAGTACATTCAGCGTATTAAGGACCTGGAAAATCTGGCATTGGGTTATCCCGGCGTTGAAAAAGCATATGCGATTCAGGCCGGTCGCGAACTAAGGGTAATCGTAGAAGCAGACAAAGTCTCCGACAGCGAATCGGATCAACTTAGTTTTGCCATGGCACAGAAAATTCAGACAGAAATGGTGTACCCCGGTCAGATCAAGGTTACAGTAATCAGAGAAAAAAGAGCTGTAAACGTAGCCAGATAAACTTTTTCAAACAGTAGAAATTAATTATCAAAACAAGGCAGAAGATTTCTTTTTTAGGTTGATTTCTCCTACCTTTGCCCTCCCAAAAATATTTAGGTTATGAACTCAGCCGTTGCATTTGTACATGCCCAACTGACCACTAAAAAGGAATATCCCGCATTTAAAGCCGGTGACAATGTTACCGTTAACTATAAAATTGTAGAAGGGGGTAAAGAAAGGATTCAAGGTTTCCGTGGAGATGTGATAAAAAGACAAGGCCAAGGTGCTACAGCAAGTTTTACTGTCAGAAAGATCTCTGATGGTGTAGGTGTTGAGCGTTCCTTCCCGGTAAATTCTCCTAATATCGACTCTGTTATCCTTAACAAGGTTGGTAAAGTAAGAAGAGCCAAGCTTTACTTCCAGAGAGAAAGAAGTGGGAAAAGCGCCCGTATCAAAGAAAAGCGCTTTTAAGTTATTTGTTAAAAATCGTGGTTTACCCACGATTTTTTTTGTTTTAGCCAAAAACACATATATTTACAATCCAATCGGCTATTGTCGATTCCGTCCAAATTCCTACGAAAGCGTAAATCCCGTCCTTTTGAATTTATTTTTTAACGCAAACCCTTTCGTAGATTATGAAAAAGATTTTAGTTGCCTTCGTTCTTCTCGCTTTCATCTTCATGTCTTGTGGCAGAGGTCTTACTCCTTATCAAGCTGCTAACATGAGAGGTAAATGCGGAAGCAAGAACACGATTCGTTAATTTTTTTACCTCCTGAATCAAAAAACATTAACCCTCTGCAAAGAGGGTTTTTTTATTGGCCCGAAATCATGAGGAAATCGTGTAACTTGCACTGAAATATTCTAAATACTCAAAATCATGTTTTTAAGTCAATTTTTGATAGGCATGCCCGGTGGATGGGAATGGATAATCATTGTACTGGCAGTTCTGGTTCTTTTTGGAGGAAGAAAAATTCCTGAATTCATGCGTGGCATCGGTAAAGGAATCCGCGAATTCAACGATGCGAAAAACAACGTAAAGAAAGAAATTGAAGAAGGAATTAACGAAAAGGATAAATCTGTATCCTAGTGCCATTACATGCATTTTATTGTTTTCTTTTTCTTTCAATTTATTTAGCTGAAGATTTCTGCATTGTTCCTTTTTACTTCAATAGATGAATACCATCGTGCGCTAGCGGATGGCTCAACTTCCTGCGAGGAAGCAGTAAATCATTATCTACATAAAATCCGTGAATCACAGCATCTAAATGCATTTGTTCATGTCTACGCAGAACAAGCTTTGCAACAGGCAAGAGAACTCGACCTGCAAATCAAAGAGGGGCAGCCATTAAATCCACTTCACGGTGTGGTAATCAGCATTAAAGATGTAATTGCCTGTAAACGTTTTCCTCTTCAGGCTGCTTCAAAAATACTTTCCGGATACAAGTCTACATTCAATGCAACTGCAGTAGATCGTTTGCTTTCTGCCGGTGCCATCATTATTGGCAGTAACAACTGCGATGAATTTGCGATGGGCAGCAGCAATGAAAATTCAACATACGGACCTGTACTTAATGCCAGAGATACAGCCAGGGTTCCGGGTGGCTCATCCGGAGGCTCTGCAGTCGCTGTGCAAGCTGGTTTATGCATGGCAAGCCTGGGAAGCGACACAGGCGGCTCTGTTCGACAACCCGCCGACTTCTGCGGTATTGTTGGCCTGAAACCTACTTATGGTCGCGTAAGTCGTTACGGACTTATTGCCTATGGATCAAGCTTTGATCAGATTGGCATCTTCTCACAAAATGCCGAGGATGCCGCAGCAATTTTATCCGTTATTGCAGGACCCGACGAATATGATGCCACAGCTTCATCAAACAAACTACCTTCTCCCCTTAATCTGAACCTCAAAAAAGATAAAAAACCGGTCATTGGTTATTTCAAACAAATGCTTGACCATCCTTCTCTGGATCAGGAAATCAGAAAATCAATTTATAATCAAATAGAAAAATTAAAGGAAGACAACTACGTAGTTAAAGAGCTTGAATTTGATTTGATTGATTACATCGTGCCGACCTACTACGTACTTACCACTGCTGAAGCAAGCAGCAATCTTTCCCGCTATGACGGTATTCGTTACGGGCATCAAAACAAAAATACCAAAGACCTTGAACATTTTTACGCACAAAACAGGACAGAAGGTTTTGGAAAAGAAGTGCAACGAAGAATCTTACTTGGCACCTTTGTTTTAAGCACCGGTTATTATGACGCCTATTTCACGAAAGCACAACAGGTTAGACGTATTTTACTAGATCAAACCAGTCAATTATTTGAAGATATCGATTTACTCATCTCTCCGGTGTCACCTGAAACAGCATTTAAACTCGGAGAAAAAACCAGCGATCCGCTACAAATGTATCTGGCTGATATCTATACGGTTTTCGCAAACCTAACAGGCGTACCCGGCATCTCCATCCCTTTATTTGAGCACAGCAACGGACTACCCTTTTCTTTACAGATCATGACAAACCACTTCAATGAGGAGTTATTGCTAGCTGTTTCTGCGGAGTGGATGAAAAAATACGGAAGAAGCTAAAGAGAATGAATAAATAAAAAACGGAAGACATATTTATATCTTCCGTTCACAAATCATATACAAATTAATTAAAACAGAGACAGTGCTACCCCAACCTGAAAACCTGTTGTTTTCCATGATTCCTGATTCTGAATATCGCTGATATTTTCAAGACCGATCATATACCTTCCGTATACATCTACACTGAGTATATGAAGTTGTATTCCTGCCAGCAAAGAAAGATCTCCATTTTTAAATGCATTCTGTCCGTTCTGCAAAAGCGTACTGCTTTTATCCATCAGAATACCAAATTGAGGTCCGGCCTGGAAGGAAATGATTTTACCTGGCTTGTAGGTTAAAAGAACCGGAATACTTAAGTAATTCAAACGGGGATTCTGAAAATCCTGATTCGAAAGGTTCTGGTATATGGAAGTAAAGCCTGACGCTGTATCAGCATTAATTTGATTCCACAAAACTTCACCCTGAATGGACCATTTTTTGTCTATTGCTACTCTTAGGAAACCTCCTGCATGATAGCCAAGTGTATACTTATCACTAAACCCTGCGCCATCAATTTTTCCAATATTGGCACCTAATTTAGGCCCAATGTTGATTTTTTGCGCGAATGCACTTCCTGTAAAGATTAGCACTATAATAATAAAAGAGAGAAAAAACTTGCTCATATAATTGGTTTTATGTTGATAAAATTAATGATTTCTTCCAAAATAATCTTTCTGTTAATTGGGTAAAATAAAATTCAGAAAACAAATCCGGCTTCAATACTATAAAACGCATTTAACTGATTTATATTGTCCACAATATAATAATCGAGATAAAGCTGTGGATTAACAAAGAATTTTTTGAAATAAAAAACAGCATCTAGATTGATTCCGATTGACTGCAAAGTAAAACGTGTTGTGTTGAGGAAACTTCTTGTTTCATTCAGGCCCGGAAATTGCTGACGCAATTGCCCAAGCAACTGTTCACGAAGCAGAGGTCGTTGTTGTAAATAAAGCTGTACTCTGGGAGAGAATGCACTTACAGATGTATACTCAACATCATAATTGTTCTGTGCAAAAAAGAAAAACAGGGATGGCGTAAACGTAATGAAATGTTTCGGATTACTTTGATTAAATAAAAAACGGCGTGTCAATCCTGTTGTTAACGAAAAATCTCTCAGGCCAATCCGAAGTGTATCATAAATTTTAAAACTGATCATAGTATCCGGGCGAGGAAAAGGTCGATTCAATAAAAAACTGCTGTCAGTGATGAGTGTTTCAAAATAATTTCCCGATGAATAACCAATTGTCAGCAAAGGATTTATTTTCCACTTGTCAGTTTGCACAAACCCATACCATTCTCCATTGTAAGGTGTAGAATAAGTACTGAATCCAGGATTTTTCAAATAGTGCGTGTAAGAAATGCCTGCCTGTATCAAAGGACTCTTATTATACCAATAGCCCGCGCTGAAAGCAGACTGCAAGAAACCGGTTTGTTTTCCCTGTATGATAAATCGAGGTTCCAAACCAACTGTGATTCCGGTTTTATGCCTGTAGTTTAACCCCGAAGAAAAAACAAGCGGATTATTCGTCTGTTGCGCATTCAACGCCTTATTGTTGATGCTTAGGGAAGAATTGTGAAACCCCGCTGTAAACTGCATTGAACTTTTATTCAATAAAGATCCATACTGCGCAAGAAAAATATCAAGTTCCCGTTCTATTGAATCAATGTTAATGGGAATAGAATCATATGCTGTTTGTGCAAATGACCTGACAAAAAGTAAAGATGAAATTGCAAGTATGAATAGCGATCTACCCATGTAATCATTAGTTTTTAGACTAATATGTTACAAGATAGTTTAATGAAAGAAAAAATCATATAAGCTCAAGTACTGTTATCTCCGGAAGAATACCCACCCTGCCCGGATATCCGATAAATCCAAACCCCCTATTCACATACAAATGCTGCTTTCCTTCTTTGTAATGACCCGCCCACTGCTTATAAATATATTTCACAGGACTCCATCTAAACCAGGGAAGCTCCACCCCAAACTGCATGCCATGGGTGTGACCGGACAAAGTAAGATCAATATCCTTAAAAGCAGTTGTTACCTCTTTATTCCAATGTGACGGATCATGCGACATCAGAATTTTAAAAGGAATATTTTCAGTACCGCTAAAAGCCTCAGAAAGATTTCCAAAAGAAGGGAAATTAGCTTTGCCGCTTATATTTTCCACTCCAATTAGTGCAATCTTTTCTCCGTTCACCTCTAGAGTTGTGTGCTGATTGCTTAGGGTTTTCCATCCCATACGCCGGTGCACAGCTTCAACCTGTACTGCCATCTCACGCTGAAGTCGCAAACGCTCCTTTTCAGAATCAGCTACCGGAAAACCATAATCGTGGTTTCCTAAAGTCGCATATACACCATGCACAGCTGATAACCGGGAAAAGAGATCGATATATGGAGTCATTTCATCAGCAGTCTGGTTTACAATATCTCCGGTAAACAAAATAATATCAGCATTTTGCTCCAGGATGAGCTCCACTCCTTTTTGTACAGCATTTTTGTCTGTAAAACTTCCGCTGTGAATATCGCTGATATGTAAAATTTTGAATCCGCGGAATGCA
>Ga0315902_10009198_pt1 | contig 13254 bp, 16 predicted proteins | sample LakEriMetagenome_9_FD_203523 | JGI IMG/M metagenome (GOLD analysis project Ga0315902, IMG submission 203523) | Freshwater fungal communities from buoy surface, Lake Erie, Ohio, United States - Buoy 12 MA117 | ecosystem: Environmental > Aquatic > Freshwater > Lake > Lake biofilm | place: USA... | reverse complement strand
AGCCCTTGTTGTGCTTCGGATCGTCAGAGACTGGCGGCAGGTAGATGTCGCTCATGCTCTTACCCTTGTTGACCGCATAGCCAACAAGACTGCCGTAGCTTCCGCTGCCGGCCGAGGTCACATAGATGTAGATTTCTGGGAAGCCATTCGCATCGAGATCTGCGATTTCGGCATTGGTCACCGATCCATCGATCTCAACCTTCACCGGCCCCTGTTGCTCGCTCAACCCGGATGGCGTGACCGTCAATTGGTTGATCGACCCCTCGTTGGTGGCGGAGACATCGAAGGCAAAGCCCTGAAGCTCAAGCCTCTTCGCGAAGTCCGAACCAGCACTGGCAACTGTCGAGGTAAGGAAGCATCCGCCAACCACAGCAGCGATCCCCGCCCAAATACGATGCGGCTTGGCCGCGTTGCGGCGCATATACGTGCGTTGCAGCGGTCGATACACAAAATCCGGTAACATCAATAGCTTCCCCCGAGCGTCCCATGGCTACGAGCCTGTTGAGCAAGAAGGCCTCACCGCGCGCCCCGCCACCAAGACAAAATTTCAGATGATTACGAATTTGTCAACGCGTTTACGCATTTGACTTCCCAAAACTTGGCCCCAGATGTATGCTGCAACCAAGATTGGATGAGGCGGCAACAGCTGGAGCAGCCGGTTTGCTGCGTCAGGGTTGCGGAATGGAACAGGTCACTCAACCTTTATGAGCGCGATCACATCATTAGCCCGGCGCAAGAAGTCCCGAGAGGCCGACAGAACACGGGTTCTTGAAGCGGCCGAGAAGCTGTTTCGGAAACACGGTTTCGACGACATCGGCATGAGAGATATTGCTGTGGCCGCCGATACCAATCCGGTCCAACTTTATCGTCTTGGGCTATCCAAGTCGGAGATCCTGGGCGAACTCATCATGAGACTCAACGACCGGCAAATCCGAGAAATGAGAAAACTGGAAATTGGCCAGCTGGGCGCCAATGTTTCGGAGAGAGTGCTTGGCTATCTCCTCGCCCTCTATCGCCTGGATGCGCGCGACAAGGAACTGCGGAAGCTTGGAGCGGCCTATGGCTGGCTATGGCCCCAGGAGCGTGAGGCTCAAGTGCTGCGGCAAGTCATCGAGTTGGTGACGCCCGTCGCAGATGAATTGCGGCGTCAGGGCCTAAACAACGTCAATGACCGCTGCCAAGCCATTTGGTCGCTATACTATGTGGGATTCCGGGCAGCCGTTATTCATAACGCTTCCGCCGAACAGTGCCTTGAGGGAATCTCCGGGGCCGTAGACCTGCTCCTCTCCTAAACTTTGCGCTCATCATGATCTCGGTCATGCGCGAACTTCTTCAGCGAAGCTGGCTATTCAACATGAGCGGAATCCGCTCTAAAGATTGCCATTATGTGCATGCCAGCATTGTCTTCAGCCAGATGGTTTTTGACACTTGCTTCCCCTTTCTCCAACCCCACTTTCTTCCCTAGTCTTAAGGCAAGGAGTGTATGATGGATAATGCCACGCTGTTCAGTCTAGTTGATACCGAGCGCGCTTGTGCGAAGGCAGAGCTTACCTACAATGCTATTCGGAGATTGTTGGCCTCCGCGTTACCGTCAGGCGCCGAAATGCACCATGTTGGCGCAACAGCAATTCCAGGCTGCCTGACGAAGGGCGATCTGGATATCGTGGTGCGGGTCCCCGCCCAGAGTTTTGCCGACGCTGATCTGATGCTTGCTTCTAAATTCAACCGCAACGAAGATTCCGTACGAACTGAGACATTCTCGGCTTTCGAGGATACTTCGTGCGACCCACAATTAGGAATTCAGCTCACTGCAATCGATGGTCCATTCGATTTTTTTCACCGTTTTGTCCATGCTCTAACGAGTTCACCTCAACTCGTGAAGGAATACAATGCACTGAAGCGAGCCCACAATGGTCGTGATGCTTCGCAGTACAGGGCGGCCAAGGCTCAATTCATCGAGCGTGTACTGACTGCTCACAGGTAAGCCCGCATTCGCCGGATGACACGCTAATTTCTGGCGTAATGGATCCGATTTGGATATAATAATTAATAACTTGATCTGAATCAAGCGACGCCGTCATGGAGAACCCGATGGGTGAATCAAACGACGGCGTTCTCAGGCTTGATTTCGACCGCAGAATGACGCTGCAGTTTCGTGGCTCTGTCATCACCTCCGATGCTTTTTTGCTTGCTTACCGAGAACTCGATGACGCCCTCGGTGCCGTTGTCACCGACCGGGGCCGAGCTGCTGTTCGAGGTCTTCAGCCAGCGTTACGAGCGCGGCAGCACGCTGGTCACCAGCAATCTGCCATTCGATGAATGGACCTCCGTGTTCGGTTCGGAGCGGCTGACCGGCGCACTCCTGGACCGCCTCACTCATCACGTCCATATCCTCGAAATGAACGGCGACAGCCTCCGCCCCGCTCACTCCAGGCGCCGGTCACGCCGTGCCAGGGCCGAGCCACCCATTGAAGATCCGCCGGGCGCCGCAACCAAGAAACGCGCGTCAAGCAAGATGGCCCCCGATATCGGGGCATTCTTGCTTGCGTCCGTGCTGCACTTTTGATACGGCAAGCCGCTGCAGATTCACTCCGGCGTTGACACAGCGGGTTGCTGCCCTTGACGGAGGCAATGCCGAGGCCATGTGTTTAGTCCCGGCATTTGCTGGAGCGGATTGAGCCTGAAGTGTGCGGGCTCGCTGACCCACTGCTTGCAGATGAACTCGTAGGGCGTGAGACCCTTCAGCGTTTTGAGCCTGCGGCCGAAGTTGTAAGCGGCGATGAAGTAACCAAGATGCCGCTCGAGCTGGGCGTGATCGTCGTAGTGATAGCGTCTGACAGTGGCATCCTTGATGGTCCGATTCATCCGCTCGACCTGTCCGTTTGTCCACGGGTGCATCGGCTTTGTCAGTCGATGTTCGATGTCGAGATCGGCACATGCCGCATCAAAGGCGTGGCAACGGAAGAGAACACCCTCGGCCCGCATCGCCTTGATCTCTGTGGGCGTCCAGCCATCGCCGGTGGGGTCCGTGAAGTGCGTGCCGTTGTCTGTCAGAACGGTGTGGACTCTGTAAGGAACGGCATCAACCATGTGACGGAGGAAGTCGGCTGCAACTCTACGCGTCGCCTTCCTGTGCAACTCGACGAAGGCGAACTTCGAGGTCCGGTCGATGGCGACCAGGAGATAGAGCTTGCCCTCGGCGGTCTGCACCTCGGCGATGTCGATATGGAAGAAGCCGATCGGATACGCCTTGAACTTCTTCTTCGTGACCTTCTCGCCTCCGACATCCGGCAGGCGTCCGATGCCATGGCGCTGGAGGCAGCGATGCAGCGATGACCGGGTGAGGTTCGGAATGGTCGCCTGCAAGGCGTAAAGGCAGTCATCGAGCGGCAGGAGTGTGTGCCGACGGAAGGCGACGATAATCGCCTCCTCTTCAATTGTCAGCACCGTCGACCTTGCTTCCTTGGGCCCCGTCCGCTCATCAGAAACCGAGGTTCGCCCTCGCCATTTGGATGCGGTCTTTGGATTGATGCCGTAGCGCTTCGCAAGTGCCCTCAGGCTCTCTTGACTATGTTGTATCGCTCGACGGATCGCCTCAGTCGTAGTGGCGCTGCCATGAAGAACCTGGCCCATAGTGCCTCCTTCCATTGCATGGAAAACATTGCACCATCAAACCCTGGGATCAAACATCTAGCATAAGCCCGCACATATCCTGACGGGACCAGTCACTTCACGTGGCGTCGTCAACATGAAAGCCATCGCTGTCACAGAGTCCACATCCTCGGTGGTAAAACAATCACCAGATCTGCTCCGGGCAAGTTGACTTACCAGCCACGTTCTGCAGCCCGGCGAGGCGTAAGCGCGCTTCCAGCGAAGCAATCAGGATTTCAGCATCGGCGAGAGCCTCAAGCAATCTGACCCGGCTATGCTCAGTCAACATGCGCGCCGCAAGTTCATCTTCGCCGGCGTCGCACAGCACTTCGGCACTGCGGGTGACCATCGGTAGCTCGGCTGCAAGGCGGGCTTCAAGGTTCCGCCAATGCCCGGCTATTTCTTCAACCGCGTCACGCCCCTGCATGAAGGTCAAGTGCATGAGCCGCTTGTAGATGTAGAAGGCTGAACGCGTCACTTCTTCGGCCTGCGCAACAATAGAGACGGAGTCGGGTCTTTCGTCTGCGGATCTCGGATCGAGGAATCGCGCACTCTCGCCCGCCGTCAGATAGCGATGCGGACCAAATTCTGGTGGAACGGTCGTCTGCCCCATGTAGACCGGAACAAGGGGTGCAGCGACCGGCCCAACCGGCGCATGCCACATGACCCTGAGCGCGCTGTGTCTGGGCGTGATCAGAGGAACGACCTGCCCATAGCCCGCCGTATCACCCGTCAGCGTCTCTGTGCTGATGGCCCAGAACACGTCTTTGAACCCAATCTTCTCGGATCGCCTGGCGCGATTAGCGAGTTCATTTTCGATCCATTTGACACCATCCCGACGCCCTTTGCCGTCACCATAGACCTTGTTCACATTGAACGGGCTTGAGCCTGGCTGATACCAACCGAGGTCGGTGGCTTTCTGGATGAAGTTTTCGGAGTAGAGGAAATCCGCCGAAGGCTGTAACGGGATGTCTTCGATGTAGCCTGGGCGCGAGGCGCGAATGCTGTCGGGGCCGAGGCGTTCGGCTACCCACAGTCCCAGGCCACCTGAAAACTCGATCACCACCCACGCCTCGTTCGCATCGGCGATCATGTGGGAGTTGCCGCCATAACAGGCATAACCATATCTAGCGATCAGCTCTCCAATGAGATCAACACCTTCACGCGCGGTGCGCGCCCGCTCCAACACAATGCGAGACAAGTCCGAGTAGTTGGGTCCGGTCTGTTCACGCAGCGTCATGGCAATCAGCTCAGCGCGCGATGGTGACCAAACGTCGCGGACGGCTACGCCATACTCGTTCAACCCGCCATTGGTCAGTGGTCCAGGCAGTCCGCGATAGTAGCTGTAGCTCACGCGCAGATGCCGGGCCGTTTCAGCGACTTGTGGTATCTCACTAAGCCGGCCCGGAAGATCGGCCAATTCGGTTACACCGACAGTGATCAAGCTTCCGGGCTGATGAGACGTTCGTGCAACCACTTCCAGCCAATGGCTGGACGGCTCATCGCCATAGCCAGCAATAAATGCCGTGTGGTCCTGCGTCAGATTGCCGCCGACATAGATTGCATAGCTCAATGGCAAAACACTTTCATAGAAATCGTGAGGTCAATTAAGTTGACGTGTATCCCTGCCATCGAGCTTCCGGAAAAACTCAACCGGTCGTCAGGCCTCAAACCACCACCGTTCGACGGCCCGGAAAGCGTCAAATGGCCCACCTGTCGACAACGCTCCATGCGCCAGCTTCGTGTTCCTGGCCATGACATATTCGGCAAAAGCAAACACTAGCGCGCCACCATCATCGCGAACAATTTGTTGCATCTCGGCATAGGTGGAACGCCGCTTTTCGGGGTCAAGTTCGGCCAACACATCATTGCGCAGCGATTCAAATTTTGGTTGCGTCCAGTAGGTGTCGTTCCATGCTGCGCCCGGCGCATAGCCAATCGCAAACATTTCCCCTTCGGTTGGGTAGCCGCCCCAATAGCAAGCACAAAAGGGCTTCTTCAACCAGATGTTATCCCAGTAGGCATCGTTGGGCTCGCGGACGACATTGATTTCAATACCTGCTTTGCGGGCCTGCGCAGCATAGAGAACGGCTGCATCCGTTGCGCCCGCAAACGCCGCCTCGGCAGTGCTCAAATCGACCTTGAGGTTCTCCATGCCGGCCTTTTTCAGGTGGAACTTCGCACGCTCTGGGTCATAGGCCCGTTGCTCGATGTCCTTCGCCCAATAGCGGTAGGATGGCCCGATGGGATTATCGTTGCCCAAAGTGCCAAAGCCATAGAGAACCTTCTCAAGAATCTCCTTCCGGTCAATCGCCAGTTTCAGCGCCAGCCTGACATCAACATTGTTGAATGGCGCGATATCGGTTCGCATCGGAAATGTGTAGTGAAGGGGGCCGGCGACGCGATCGAGTACAATCGATGGCTGGGACGTCAAGAGGTTTGCAGTCTTCAAATCGACCTCGTCGATGGCATGCACGTCGCCACTGAGCAAGGAATTGATGCGGGCGGTTGAGTCCTGAATGCAGAGGAGTTCGGCACTGTCGACGAAAGCCCGATCCGTCCTGTAGAAGTTCGGATTCCTTTCCAGGCGGGCTCGGATCCCCGGCTCGAACTCCTTGAGAACATAACCCCCCGTGCCATTGCGCGAGGCCCAGTCCATCTTCTCGCCGTCGGCTGGAAAGATCGTAAAGGCAGGGATATTGAGGATTGCCGGAAGATCGGCATTGGCGCCCTTGAGCGTGAAGCGCACCTCGTAATCGTTGGCCGCCTCCACTGCTTCGAATTGATCGGTGATGGGTTTGACATAGGACTTGGAGTCCGCTGAGCGGTGGTGATTGATGGAGGCAACGACATCGGATGCCTTCAAGTCGCGGCCATTGTGAAAGGTGACACCTTTCCGGAGCTTGAACTGCCAGACCTTGGCGTCGCTGCTGTCCCAGCTCTCCGCCAGGGCCGGGCCCACCGAGCCATCGGGCATCACTTCGGTCAGGGTATTGGCGAATGCCAGCCCCAGCAGAACCTGATAGCCATTGGTGCCGGAGGCCGGGTCCGTTGTATCCGTCGTCGAACCGTGGCGAGAGGCGAGTTTCAAATTGCCGCCTTTGACAGGCAGCGCTGCGATTGCAGTTCGGCCAAAAAGACTCGCTGTTCCGAGCGCAATCGCCGACTTCAGGGCATCGCGGCGCGTGATACTCGGCAGGATCAAGTTAGATTGGCGCATTTTCGACTCCTATTTTTCGTACCGCGAGGTCTTCGAAAGGCTGGGTAGCCGTTTGACCTCCGGACGAGCCTAAGATAACAAGATTGCAGCCTTTGAGTAGGCAGCATGTTGCAGCGTTATGCTGCATTATGCAGCGAATTTTCAGGGGAGTCAGCGTGTCACGATCCAATTCGGGAAACTTCGCTCAAAACTTGAATGCAGTGGCAACCGGCCATCGCTCGATTGCGGAGCTTTGCCGTCTCCTGGGGTTCAATCGCCAACAATTTTGCCGTTACCTCTCCGGAGAGACCCAACCTTCACGCCACAATCTGCGACGCATCTCCGAAGGTCTGGGCATCCCGGTCGCAGACCTGCAGGGGTCGAACGAGGATTTCCTTGCGAAGCACGTCAGGCGCGATGTTGAAGGCAAGAACTGGCCCCTATTTCACCGCGCATTCCCGGGTGAATTGCAAAAGCTGCGGCCGTTGCTCGGCTATTATCACGGATACTTTGCGGTGCCCGGTTTTCCGGGCATGATCGTACGGTCGCTTGTCCGATTGCATGAGATGGACGGAAAGGTGTTTTCAAAGTCCATTGAGCGCAGGTCGCTGGCAAGTGACGACTCGGGGTACATCTCAAAATATCAGGGTCTCGCCAGTTATCTCGGAAGTTGTATCTTTATCGTGGAGTTCGAGTACTTGACATCCGACTCGATCGTCGAGACAGTTTTGTTTCCGCCCTACAGGAAAAAGCTGGACACGCTCTCCGGCATGACTTTCGGCCTTACGTCGCGAATACATCGACAGCCCTTCTCTTCACCCATCGTCTGGAAGTTCATCGGTCAGTCAATCGACTATAGAGAGACTTTGACGATGTGCGGCCGACTACCGCTTACGGATCGCACTCTGCCGGCCAACGTGAAGCGTTTCTTCCAGAATAGCCGCAAACCCGACGCTACGAGCATACGAGTGGATCCATAGCTTGGGTCGTGGCGTTCAGTACCAATGACAATTGGCCGAACCGATTTCGACGGTGCTGTTGAAGAACTGGATATAGCGGCCAATCGCGGCCCTGGCTTCGGGCACGTTGGTGTAGGCGTGGATGTAGACCTCCTCGTATTTGATCGTCCGCCAGAACCGTTCCACCACGACGTTGTCCCGCCAAGCGCCCTTGCCGTCCATGCTGAACCATGTCCCGTCCCGCACCACTTTGCTGCAACTTCATTTCCCATCAGCGCGAAGCACTTCCAGTGGTCAGCCAGGATGTCTGCAACGGGTCAAAACCGGCCAGCCAACGCCATCGAGCAAGAAAGTGCTGGACTGGATATCAAGTGTTTGATTCCCTCCTTTAGGTATTTGCATATTCGATCAGTTCAGCGACGTGGAACGTCTCGGCTGCCGTCGTGGTCGAACCGACGATCTTCACCGCGTAGTCCGAAACGCTGGTCACGTTGAAGACGCAGGTGCGCCGCAGCGTGCCGTCGGACTGGATCTGATCCTCGACGGCGTCGGCGGTTTCGGTGCCTGAGAGCGTGGCGCCGGTCAGGAGCGACACCGTGCAGTCGTGCTTCACCTCGTCATACCCTTGCAGGTCGATGATGATCTTGATGCTGGTGCTGGGCGAGCCCAGTGTCCGCTTCGTGCCGACCCAGGTGAAGGAGGTCTTGGTGCGGCTCGGGCGTCACGGCGCGAATGGTGAGCGTCGCTTCCTCGCCGCGGTCCCACAGCCTCGCTGTGCGGATGTAGCGTGACCATGCTCCCACGTCCTTGATGCAGCAGGCGTCAAGAAACGCCTTCGCTCTGCCGAATGCCCCCGATGTGAAATGCGCAAACCGGTACGCCCCCCGCGCGACAAAGGGATAGATGCGCAACTGCGGAAAGCGGGCAAAAAATGGCTTGGCGCTCTTCCTCCGTGAGGCCCTCCATCATGAAAGTCTTGGCCGGGGGACCGATGAAGCGGCGGGGCTCGGCTCCCATGATGCGGATGTGCTCGGCGATCGAGGCTTGCGTGCCTTTCCGCGCGTGCATCGGCAGCGCGCGAGCCGCCAGCGTGCGATGATTCTCCTCTGACCACTCCGGTTCCCAGAGATCGACCGACAGGCCCCATGCCAGCCAGGCCAGATGCGTCGCCGGGATATCCCATGGCCGCACCAGCTTCGGTATCTCGACCGCGAGTTCGTCTATCCGTGCGCCGGTGAGGTCGAAGGCCTCCTCGAAGGCCGTGTGGTTGGGCGGCAGCACGGTTTGCCGGGTCATGGCATCATTCGTCCCGCATCGAACTGACGCTCACATCGATGGCCTCGACGGCGTAGACCTCGGTGTCATCTAGCACGAGATCGACTGAAGGGGACACGAGGTCGACCGAATGGACGCCCTCCTGGTGCAGCGCGGCGTAAAGCGCCGAGCGCCGGAGGTTCATGCCGAGTATGCGGTTCTTCTCGGCCCATTCGATGACCGCAGAGAACGCCCGTTGGCGCACAACCTCGCCGTCGGGGCCGGGATAGAGCGTAAGCCTCGCAACGATCCGGGTGCGCCGGATGATGGGCGCCAGCACCTCGACCACGTCGGTGAGCGGGCGGATGGCCTCATTGCCGAGATGCAGCCTGACGGCCTCGCGCTCGGCAATCGTAGGACAAGGATCGGATCCCTCCTTCAGCACAGTGACGCGCACCACGCCGGGACGGCGCGAAATCGCCGAGACATCCCGCGCCCAGGGCGCCACCGTCAGGGCGTGGTATTGGTAGGCTCCCTCAGGACCTGCGACCGAGAAGGCCTCGGGCGCCAGCTGGATGCGGCGGCGGAAACGTGCGTCGCTCTCGCCCTCCTGCCGCGCGGTGGCAAACAGCGCGCCGAGATGATCGAGATTCGTGCCATATGAAGAGGCGAGCAGCACGGCCCTTGCAGCATCGTTGATGCGAGCCCTCAAGCGGAGTTCGCGGTAGGCGAAGGCTTCGATCAGCTTGCGGGCGGGCTCACTCTCGAGGTCGATCACCCCGGCGATGAGTGGGAAGCGCTCCACCAAGTCGTTCCGCATCGCCGTGACGATGGCCTCGTAGTCCAGCGTCTCGATGATCTCGGGCGGAGCAAGTCCCGAGAGATTGATGGCGGTGAAGCGGCTCATTGCGACAGCCTCTCCTCGATCAGCATGCCATCCGGATTGGCGTAGGCGTCGAGCCGCCTGGCACCCGCCGCCGTGAAATCCCCGAAGACAGCGCGCGGGCGGTATTCGCCCTCGAGAAACACATGGAGCTGCCCGTCGCGCGTGACCTTCACTGCCTCGATGCGGGTCACCCGGAAGCGGGGTTCCCACTGCTCGATGGACGAGGTGATGGCCGCAAAATACGGCACCACCTCGGCGGGCGTGATGAGGCGGCCCAGAAGGTTCGGAACAAAGGACCCGTACCACTCGCGCATGATGCGCGAGCCGAAGCGGGTATCGAATATGTCCCTCAGCGACTGAACCACATGGTCCCAGCCGGTCAGGATCCCGCCGGTCGCCGCATCGAGGCCGATGGAAGGGTCGCGGAGATTGATGCTCATGTCTCAGCTCCGTCATCCGCGAATACCAGGGCGTCGAGCACTGCATCACGGTGCGGGATGATGATTTCGAATATCAGGGCAGGCCCTACAAATCCTTGTCTGCCATTGCACGCGCCATCACGGGCACGCAATGGAATGGCGTGGTCTTCTTCGGGTTGAAATCCGGGAGGCGCGCATGACCAAGCCAGCTGCAAGAAAACTGCGTTGCGCAACATACACCCGCAAATCTTCTGAAGAAGGGCTCGAGCAGGAGTTCAACAGTCTCGACGCGCAGCGCGAGGCCTGCGAGGCCTATATCGCCAGCCAGCGCTCTGAAGGCTGGGCGCGGGTGCGCGAACAATATGATGATGGTGGCATCTCCGGCGGCACGCTGGACCGCCCCGCCCTGCAGCGGCTCCTGTCCGACATCGAGGCCGGGCTGATCGACGTGGTAGTGGTCTACAAGATCGACCGCCTGTCGCGCTCTTTGATGGACTTCTCAAAGCTGGTCGAGGTGTTCGACCGCAACAACGTCACCTTCGTGAGCGTCACGCAGAGCTTCAACACAACTACGTCCATGGGACGCCTGACTCTCAACATCTTGCTCAGCTTCGCCCAGTTCGAGCGCGAGGTGACGGCAGAGCGCATCCGGGACAAGGTCCGCGCGAGCCGGATGAAAGGCATCTTCATGGGCGGCACTCCGCCCTACGGCTACAAGCCGAAGGACCGGAAGCTGGTGATCGACGAGGAGGAAGCCCGGAACGTCCGGTGGATATTCTCCCGCTTCCTCGAAATTGGCTCCGCGACAGAACTCGCCCGCGAAGTGGCAAGGCACGGCATCCGAACACCACGCGGCAACCCCATGAGCAAGAACTTCCTTTACCGGATGCTGAACAATCGCGCCTACATTGGCGAGGCCGTACACAAGGGGACGGGCTACGCGGGCGAGCATGAGCGCCTGATTGACCAAAAGACATGGGACAACGTGCAGTCCATCCTGCAAGAAAGCCCCCGCCTACGCGCTGCCAATACGCGAAGCGAGACCCCTGCGCTGCTCAAGGGCCTACTCTACGGTCCCGACGGCGCTGCCTTTTCGCCGACCCACACGCGCAAGGGCGACCGGCTTTACCGCTACTATGTCAGCCAGACGGTGCTGAAGCACGGCGCTGGCAAATGCCCGGTGGCGCGCGTTCCGGCGGCGGAGATCGAGGCTGCTGTCATTGGCCAAATCCGCGGCATGCTGCGCGCGCCGGAAGTCGTCGTGTCCGCGTGGCGCGCCGCACAGCCAGAATGTGAAGGCTTGGCCGAAAGCGAGGTGCGGGAGGCGCTGGCGACCCTCGATCCGATGCGGGCTGAACTCTTCCCGGCTGAACAGGCACGCGTCATCCAGCTGCTGGTCGACCGCGTGGACATCGGCACCGAGGGATTGAAGCTGCGGTTCCGGGACGAGGGGCTGGCGCAGATGGTTGCTGAGGTCGGCGTCATTGCTGGCAAGGGCAGGAAGGCAGCATGACAGAGCAGACCGTTACCGTCACAGTTCCTTTCACAATCCGCAAGCGCGGCGGACGGAAGTTAGTCATCACGCCGGACGGCACGACATCATCACCAGCGCAGCGGGTGCGAGTCGACATTGCTCTGCTCAAGGCCCTTGGCCGAGGGTTCCGCTGGCGGAAACTGCTGGAGACCGGCGACTTCTCGACCATCCAGGAAATCGCCGACGCAGAGAACATCAACCCCTCCTACGTCAGCCGCGTGCTCCGCATGACGCTGCTGGCGCCGGAGATCGTGGAGGCGATCCTGGCTGGGCGGCAGCCAGAGGGGCTGACGATGGCGAGGGCAATGAAGCCGCTCCCAACTTCGTGGCTAGAACAGATCAAGTTGTTGAATAGCAGTGAAAACCAAACGCTTAAGGACTAGCGTGTTCGTCAATAAACTTCAGAACCTCCCGCAACGACCTCGTAACACTACCCATCGGTAGATCAGCCAAAACATCTTGGGTGAGACGCTCCTCCCCCGCTAAGTCAACCGACTGCTGTTGTTCCAATTGAACAAAGAGAGCGTTCGCCAAGACCTTCTGCTCCCACCTAACATATTTAGCAAAAGTGTGCCCAAAAACGCCTTCGATCTTGTCGCCCGCAATCACTGACAGACCATTTCTGCCCTTTTTCGTGTTACCGTAAGCGTCAAACACGAAGTGACGAAATGCTGCGCCTGGTTGACCCACATGTGCAGCAATAAGCTGAGAATTGGCTGCCTTCGTGTAGAGATCTTTCTTCTGTTTCACTTCGCCTTTGCTGGACTTATCTTGATTTGACCACACCCTCTTTGCTTCGACCGCCACCACCAATCCTAAAGAAGCACTCCAGGCAAGGTTATCAATCTCATAAGTGGTACTCTGGATCGATATCCGCTCACGCGGCTTTGCACTCCAAGCCGAGAATTTTCCAATCCAGTCAGCAAGATGATTTTCGATCCGTGTCCCGTGCCAGATCGCAATACTCTGCTTTTGGCTAGCGAATACGCTAAGCGGATGATTGCCCAGCAGCACGTCTGGTTCAGTTGGCTTAGAGAGCAGACGCCCGATTTCGCTTCTGAGTTCTCGAGAAGTCTCGGTCAAATCGTGCGCCGTGAAAGACATCTCGCGCTCGCCTCTCTCGCCACGGGCAATCGTGACCCTCATTGTAGCTAATGTGTTCCAACACGTTGCAATGTCGTCATTCTTCGAAACCAGTTGACTCAGGTTTAAATTTTAGCTGGCGTGCATTGTCCCGCACGACACTGACTTCGCTTTCCGCGAACCCTTCGGTAGCTTCCGCTTCAATCTCAAGCGTAAGCTTCACCTTGGCACCATGGGTACGCTGAAGCTCCATCACCACGGCGTTGAGG
>Ga0315902_10009195_pt1 | contig 13254 bp, 9 predicted proteins | sample LakEriMetagenome_9_FD_203523 | JGI IMG/M metagenome (GOLD analysis project Ga0315902, IMG submission 203523) | Freshwater fungal communities from buoy surface, Lake Erie, Ohio, United States - Buoy 12 MA117 | ecosystem: Environmental > Aquatic > Freshwater > Lake > Lake biofilm | place: USA... | reverse complement strand
TCGGGGCGGCCGTTGCCCTGTTCCTGTGGTCGCTCGACCGCGTCACCGACCAGTTCTGGCAGTTTCCCTGGTTGCTTTGGGGGCTTCCCCTTCTGGGATGGCTGGGAGCCATTCTCTATACCCGGTTTGGCGGGAATTCCAGCAAGGGAACCAACCTGATCCTGGACCAGATTCACGAGCCGGGGGGTGGAGTTCCCCTGCGGATGGCCCCGCTGATTCTGCTGGGGACGCTGCTGACGCACCTGGGAGGCGGTTCGGCTGGACGCGAGGGGACTGCAGTGCAGATGGGCGGTGGGCTTGCCGGGGGAATTGCCCACGGCCTGCGGATGCGCGGACAGGATCTCTCGCGGATGCTCATGACGGGGATTGCCGCCGGATTTGGGGCGGTCTTCGGGACTCCCCTGGCCGGAACCATCTTTGCCATGGAGGTACTGACCCAGGGGCAGATTCGACACGCGGCGACGGTCCCCTGCCTGGTCGCGGCCTGCATGGGCAACCACGTTGTTCATTCACTGGGTATCATCCACACCCGACACACCATCGCTCCCTGGGCAAATGAGAACGGCCTCGATGCATGGCTGGTCGCCAAGGTGTTCCTGGCGTCTGTGGTATTCGGGTTGGCCAGCCTGCTGTTCGTCCGGATGACACACGGAATTCAACACCTTCTGGAACGGACGGTGCGAACTTCCGAACTGCGCCCGGTCGTGGCGGGTGTGACGATCTGGATACTGGTCTGGCTCGTCGGATCCCGCGACTATCTGGGACTGGGAGTGAATCCGAATCCGGCAGATCCGGGAGGGATCACGTTGCAGTCGTGTTTTCACGCCGACGGAGCGACTCCGCTGAGTTGGCTCTGGAAACTGGTCTTCACGGCAGTGACTGCGGGAGGCGGGCTTCGTGGCGGTGAAGTCACCCCCTTGTTTTTCATGGGGGCCGCCTTGGGGAATGCGACCGCGGGCGTGCTGAAAGCCCCGGTCGGATTAATGGCCGCTTTGGGTTTTGTTGCGGTTTTTGCAGGGGCCTCCAAGACCCCGCTGGCCTGCACCGTGATGGCCCTGGAATTATTCGTGCTGGGCCAATCCAATCCGCCTCCCGCTGGTTTTGTTCTCCTTGCAGCACTCGCCTGTCATGTTTCCTGGTGCATCAGCGGAGGCGATTCAATTTTTTCGCAACAGCGGACCCTCGCTGAGACGCGAACCTGAGGCGCATATTCGCCTGTCATTCCCCGGCGTACCTCCGCGAGCATCGGACCAGCTCCGTCAACCGCCTGATCGGGAGAGGCGTTCGTGAATCCTGGGTTCTCGGGAGGGGGCTGCGAGCCGGATCCGGGAACTGATTCGCCAGAGCAAGAGCGTTCCGACGGTATTTCCCCCCAACACTCAGCGTCGGCCGTCCGGTCTTCACACAAACTTCATCGGCAATTCACGGTCTGCTGATTGGTACTGCAGAGGCCACCGGTAAAATTCCGCCATGTTGAGTGGCTGCGAGACGGGTCACGTCGGTCGTGATTCGGTTTCATTCCGGGGCGTGAATGCGTCGGTGATGATTTGGGATCTCGAGCAGGCTCCTCAAAGACAGTCTGCTTTCCAGCCACTTCGCCTGGATCACTGAAAGGCAGGTGTCTGGAGCATCGTCCGGGCCTCGGCTGCAGGGGCATGACGATTGAGGCGCAGCAGGATTGGATTTTCTCGGGCGGCTTGGTGCTGCCTGTGTGTTTGCTTCTCAAGGAGTGTGGAATGAAGTCTGTGAAACGGCTGGGAACAGCCAACTCGCGCCGGGGTGGCTTTACCCTGATCGAACTGCTGGTGGTGATCGCGATCATTGGTATTCTGGTCGCCCTTTTGCTGCCAGCGGTCAATGCGGCCCGTGAAGCGGCCCGCAAGGCAACCTGCAAGAACAATCTGCGACAGATTGGAATTGCCCTTCACCTGTTCGCCTCGGGCGATCCGGGCGACCGTCTCTGCTCGGGTGCCTACGATGCCACTCGTGACGGATGTCCAGACACCTACAGTTGGGTGGCGGACGTCATCAAGGTCAAGGGGGGGCTTCCCAACGACATGATGTGCACCTCGAATCCGATGAAGGGTCTCGAGAAGCTGAATGACCTGTACGGCAAGAACACCTCCAACGCGAACACCACGCCTCTGGAACGCCAGAACAAGGGTCGCTGCAATGCCGCGAATCCCTGGCCGCTTTCGAATGGTTCGGCGACCGCACTGTTGACCCCGGGCCGCGCCAATGCCATCGCCAGTTTCGTGCGGGATGGACACAACACGAATTATGCTTCGAGCTGGTTCATGGTTCGCTCGGGCCCGAAACTGGTGACCGTTGGCACGGGCTCAGCCGCCGCGCTGTCGATCGACCCCCTGACTGGCAACGCCGTCGACGGAAATGGCCCTGATATGAAGGACCTCCGGAACACCAAGGGACAGCTCACCCGTCGTTACTGCGAGCAGGGCGACGTGCCCATCTCCAACATTCCCCTGCTGGCCGACGCCGCTCCCGGTGACGCCAAGGAAGCCATCCTGGCCTTCAGTTGCATCACCGAAGATGGCATCAGTGTGAATCCCGCCCTGATGGTGGGTGCTCAACTCGCCGAGACCTTCTGCGACGGTCCCGCCTATTGGGATGTTGATCGTGTGAAGTTGCTGAAGACCGTGGTGCCGGTCCAGTCGGTTGTGGCTCGTAATATGCCTGCCGTTGGCAGCACTGTCACTACCGCCACCGAAGCGAACTACGCTTCTGCCACGGCCGCCGGAGCCTTGGGGAACAAACTCTTCCTCCAGGATACCCGCGACTGGTACGCCCACCACGGCAAGACCGCCAATGTGCTGATGGCTGATGGGAGCGTGAAAGAATTGATCGACGTCAACGGAGACGGCTTCTTCAACCCCGGATTTCCCGTCTCGGGAAATGCGGTGGCCTTGGCCGATTCGGTTGGTTACACCAGTGGCGACGTTGAGATCAACAGCTTCGAAGTCTTCACCGGCGTGATGATCGACTTCAAGAAGGTCAACAACAAGAGTGGTTCGTTCGAAGAATAGTCGGACACCAAGTCAGTTTTTCCGCGGATTCCCTCACGACAGTCGATCTTCGACTGTCGTGAGATCGTTTGTTTGCATAGCGTCATGCTCATGATCACAACCGTGGTTCCTCAGCCAGAATGCTTATTCACCGTGGCCAATTTCATGGAAACTCATCCATCGAAGGCCATTCGGATTCCGGTGCTCGGGCTGGTTGTTGCAGCGTCTTTATTGAGCGGTTGCAACTCGGCCCCCCCCTCGCGTCTGTCGGCAGAGCAGACTGCGGCGGCAGTACCGGAGATTCGCGAGACCTCTGCATCGCTGCAAGAACGATTTCGCCTGACACCCCACGAATCGAATGATCTTCTGGGGGGCAAGGTGATTGAGGTGACTGGACCGGTGGTACTTGTGGGTCAGTCGGCCGAACTGGGAGATGTCGTACTGATGAGCGGCGGTACCAAGGGAAGCCGACCTGTCATGTGCCAGATGGCTTCCCCGCGACCGTGGGACCAGGTGACCCCGGGAGTGATGGCCACGATCAAGGGACAGGTCTGGCGTGTCAAGCCAGGCAGCCCACCGCTGTTACTCCAGGCACACCTGGGTTCTGTCGATCCCGAAGTCGCCGCCTCCGTCGAGTTTTCCGCCGAGGATGTTTCCGCGAGCTTTTCCAGGAATCGATCGGAAGCCCACCAGGTTCTTGCCGATCGCTGGATTCGAGTGACTGGCGAGGTCTCGTCCGTCGACCGAATCAATGGTTGGTTGTATTTGAAGGGAGGCACAACAGGACTGATCCGTTGTGCCCTCGCCGGGCGAGATGGCGAACTGCTTTGGGATGAGGACCTTCAATCCGGGGAGTGGATCGAGGTGGTAGGGCAGGTTGTTGATGGGGATCGCAAACAAGTCATTCTGCAAGGGTGCCTGCCTCCCCGTCGGAACCTGCAAACGGCCGCACTCCCTCCAGTCACTGAGTTGCGGCGGCACGGTCCGCCCCGGACACTCGGGGTGCCCCTTGCCACCACGGTTCGCTGAATAACCCATGGCTTCTCCCATCCGTGGATTTGCAGTGTCTTCACCGAAGCTTCATCAGGGCAGCCTACGATCGCTGATGCAGAATTCGGTACCAGCGCCGTCTTTTTCGGAGGAAATCGCTGGACCGCAGCGACCTCAGCCGGAACACGGAATGTCGAACCGAGGAGCACCACGGGACTCTGAGATCGCCCCCAAGCGTGTCGTTCCCCGAGTCAACAACCCATCTCAAGCTCTGCCATCAGCCGCGGAGGAAGAGCAGACCGCGACTGCTTCAAAAAATCATTTGAAACCTCGGGAGTCGAGGGCTCAGCGATCTGTTGCCCCCGGCCCCGACTCAACAGCCGATCTCTCCAAATCCCTGGTTCCTGAGAAATCTCCCGACCGCCGCGTGGAATCGTGGCGGGTCCTGCTGTGGAGATCGATTCTCCTCCGCCGAAAGGGGGGATCCTCACGACAGGCGACTCGGCGAACTGAGGTCTTGAAAGCGATCGCCTCTGCGGGCGATTCCTCGCTGGGGCGAATTGTTCGCCCCAGTCTTCAGGATCATTGGGTCGTCGTTCGCGAGGCGGCCGCCAGAACGCTGGGCGAAATCGACGACCTGGATGCGGTTCCCGAACTGTTGAAAATTGTCGATGAAGACGAAAACCCGGCGGTGCGACAGGCTGCTGCTCAATCTCTGTGTCAGCTCCAGGATCCGAGTGCCATTTCGAGTCTGCTGAGATTTGTCCAGTCTTTCCCCAAGCATTCGCAGTCGATCCCGGCAGGCCTGATGCAGATGGGAAAGGGAAAGGATGGAGTCACCCATCTGCTGAAGGTACTGGAAGATCCGCACACCCCAGGCCTCTCCGTGGCAATTGATGTCGTTGGGAGACTCGCCGACCCCAGGGCAATGCGGTCCTTGGTGGCATTGACAAATCACACCTCCGAGCCGATTCGGAATGCCGCGATCCACGCACTCGGCCAGATCCGTGACCCACGTATCGAAGGATTTCTGCGGGGACTGCTTCGTCGGAGCCCACCATCCACCACGCTGACAACGGTCATTCAGGCACTCGTCGCGCAGGGGAGTGACAGGGATCTGGAAGAATTCATTCCGCTTCTGGAACATCCGTCGGACGAATGCCGTATGGCCGCCTGTCAATTGCTCGCACGAGCCACGGACAGCGGAAGCATGGCGACGCCACTGGCGCAGCGACTGAAGGACAGTGACGCCGGGGTCCGGCGAGAGGCCGCCGTGGCGCTCCGGCGAGTGGGCGGACGAGAGGGCATTTCCGGGTTGATCGAATCGTTGCAGGATTCATCCGAGCAGGTTCGGGCGGCGGCCTGCCAATCTTTGGGATCCCTGGGAGATTTCCGATCACTTGATCCCCTCTGCCGAGCCTTGGGGGATGACCATGAGTCTGTTCGCATTGCGGCCGCTGCAGCCCTGGGAATGTTGGGTGACAACCGAGCCGTACCGGTACTCTGTTCTGCCGTGCGAAAAGAAAGAACACTCGAACCTCGGATCGCCGCCATTCGCGCACTCGGCCAATTGGGCGACTCACGAACACTCCCTGTACTTCGCGAACTGCTCCGACAGCCAACCGCAATCAAGACACAGGTGGTCGTGGCGATCGGGCAGATTGGCTCATCGGCGGCCGTCGATCTCTTGATTCCCCTGCTGGCTGACGCCCAGCCCATCGTGCGCTACCACGCCGCCCTCGGACTCGGTCACATTGGTGACCCGCGAGCGATTCCCCCCCTCGGGCGGCTTGTCGAAGATCCCGAAAGTCTTGTACTGCGGGGAGTGGCCAAGGCCCTTGGACAGTTTCAGATGTCTCAAGCGCGGGTCTTGAAGGGACAGGCCGAGGCAGCTTTAAGACTCGCTTTGGATCGCACCACAGAATCCAAGGAGACCACGTCGGGTGGGAGCCCCAGTTCGTCTTCAAAATCATTCCGTTCGATCGAATTGGTCGCTGGCGGTCTGTTTGCCGTCGCCTTGCTGCTGGGACTCGGTTATGTTTGGCTTTGGAGCGCTAGAGCCGTTCCACAGGGAGTTTCTTCGGAGACTCCACTGGCGTTTTCACGGGGGGATATCGCCGGGCTCGGCGGATCTTCTTCGTCAGGAGAGTTGCGTGTCGTGACTACGGGGGGGTGGGTCGAACAGTGGAGTCTGACCAAGAACACTCTCCTCTCGCGTAGCGACCGCCGTCTTGACGTAGGCTCGACGGTTCGATTCTCGGGAGATGGATTGGTCTTCGCCACCGTACTGGGGCGGAAACTGAAGACCATTGACAGCACCACCGGCGAAGAGTTGACCATGGTACCGGTGTCAGACCGGGTTCGCTGGTTTGCTCTGGATCGGACTGGCCAGCAGGCCATAGTCTGGGAATCGGATCGTGGACTGACCAACTGGAACCTGAGGACCTCCACACCTCAATGGCAGATTGAACGAGACCCCCAGTCCCACTGGTCGACCATCGCCATCACGGATGACTTTGAGCGGTTGGCGATTGGCACCGCGAATGGTGAGATCGTGGTCCTGAACCCTGGTTCACAGCAGAGGGCAGCACGGGCGCCGTCTCCCGTTCCTCAACTCTCTCTGATCGAATTCAGCCCCGATGGAAAACTACTTGCCGTTTCCGATGTTCATGGCAACCTGGCAATACTCGACCCGGGAGGGAATCGTGTCTTGGATCGGGTTGCCTCACATGTGACTGGGATGGGCGCGCTCCGTTGGAGTTCGGAGGGTGAGTGCGTTGTGGGGGTGGGAAGCGAATCGCTGGTCGCCTGGCAGCACCGCGAGGGAGTCCTTCGACGCGTGTCTGTGGATGCATCGACTTCGAATGGAGGGCACGTTCCGGAACTTCTCTGGATTGATAGCCGCGGTGACTTTGTTGCCGCAGCCAGCCCTCAGGGTCGAACCGTGATGAGTTGGACATGGCCGGATCTCCAGCCTCGTCCAAGCCTGCTCCCTCCCTGACAGCCATCTTCCCCGATGACTTCCTCATGATTCGGAAGGCCAAAGAATGAAGGATCTCCCGTTGCAGCACTCCGTGCACATCATGGAGAGGTATGGCCGTAGAGAAATGGATGCGCAACGCGAACAGACATGGCACTCAACTCTGCTACGGGTCGTTTTGCTTTGTCCTTTCCTTTTTGGAATGAGCGGGTGCGGTGATGAGACCAGGTTTCGCCCAAAGATGGGAGGCGGACTGAAGCGCGACGCCGGAGATGATTCGCCCGTCACTCCCCCACCAGCCGAACCGGTGGTTTCGACACCGGGCACCCCCACCTCACCGAATGCCTCCTCCCCGCCGAGTCCGCAAGCCACCGTTGTCACAACCGAAACGGTGCGTGCAGAACCGCCTCGCGCTGGAGTTATGAATTCTTCGACTGGCGGTGCGATACCGTCCACCAAGCGGGCGGCCCGCCCCCGGCTGAGGCGCCCCGGCGAAACTCCCCAGCAATCCCGTTTTCAACTGGAGTGCAATGGGCAGGTGGTCATCAAGCCCCTGATGCTCAAGAAACTTCTGCAGGCACCTGGGCGCAACATCGTCTGGATGTTGACCTCCTCTCCCGACGAAGATCGTGCCCGTCCGCCTGCCGTCTGCCTGCAATTTGAGACCGAGGACGATTCCCCGGAAACTTTCCTGGGCCGTCGCGTTCACGGACGACTGTTCGTCCAGGCTTCCGCCAATTCCCAGATTTTTTACACACCTCACGATACCGACGTGATCCTGGAATTCTCGACGTGGGATGACGAGGGGGTGGAAGGGCGTATTCTCCCCGGGGAATTTCTGGCGACAGGGAGCGACAAACCAGTCTCCTACACCGGGACATTCATTGCCGGGCCGGCCAACTCCGCGGGATCTGAAGGAGAATCGGAATGACGAACCACTCCTGGAACACTTCCATTTCCGGGCAGTGCCTCAGCGACTTGTGGACTTTCGTCCGCACATTCGCAGTCCTGTACTGCTGGGTCTTGGTTCTCGCGGTTTCCGGCACAACAATGGCGCAGGGTCCGTCCAGCAGTGCTCCCGAGCAATCACTGGCAGTTCGGACATTAGACCCACTTCCGAACTGGGTTGATGAACTGCAGAGACTTGATGCTCAACTCCGGGACCGGCTTCGCGAGTTCGATTCCGATCCCCCCAAACTCTCCGGGGTCGCCGAAATCAATGAGGCGTACGAGACGACCGTCCGAATGGCACGCCTGGCGAGACGATTGACAGACGTTCGCGAAGTCGCCGGTGCCGATTTTCAGTCGCGGGCCGAGAGCGCCCAAAAGCGGCTGAAAAAATGGGCCGACCAGGTTCGGCAGGATCCTGATTTCTCCCGGGTACAGTCCCGAATCCGGAAAGACTTTGTCACCACCGTCAAGAACCGAGAGAAGAAACTCGGAAAGGTACGAACGCTGGGCCGGGAGGGGGACTGGGAGAGTGCCGATGAGGCACTTGCCGACCTGCTGGACGATCTCTCCTCGGCTGGACTCTGGCTCGATTCCGCCCTTCTGCAACAGGGCCTTGAGGTTTTTGAGACGGATCGCCGCGATGTCGCCCGGGGACTCAACCGGTTTCTGCAGGAGAAGCTGTCCGAGTCGGTCGCTGACTCTCCAGTAGCACAAGCCCCCCATGTTGAATCGCTCAGCCAACGGATCGAACAGGCCGTTCTGGCGTACCGGATGTCTCCCGAGGTGAGTTTCGAGGGAGAGGTCGCAACTGGTCCCGGGCTCGTCCGGAAGTTCTTTGAGAAGTGGAGTGACCTGCAGATGCAGTTGCTTCGTCATGCGGCGGCGGGCAGCTATCAACAAAAACCACGAGCCATTGCCGCCGAGCAGGCACTCGATACCCTGGCCGACCGTCTGCCCGCATTACTTGAAGACCTCACGCGGGCTGATTCTGCACGGGGTGGGAATCGCGAGGATTTGCGGCGACTCTACGCCGGGTATATTGAGTCGCTGTCTCCGATTGCCGCGCGGATGTTCGACGAGAATCGGGTCGCCTCCCTGCAAAATGCGCTGGCTCCCCTCGCGAACCATCCGGAGATCCGAGAGGAGGTCCAGGGATACCGCATGGCCTCCGACGCAGTGCTGACTTGGAGACAACGAGTTGCGGAGGCCCAGGTTCCGGGTCAGTCCGGTGATACACAACCACTCGATCAACTCGTTCAAAGTTCTTGGCGTGACACCTCTGGGCGCGAAGAAGCATTTCGCTGGACCAACGCCCCCGGTGAAGTGGCCGATCCCCTGGACCAACTCCTGCCATTCCTGGGCCGAGGCACCGTCGGCAAGTCAACTCGGGTCAAGGCGATCGATGCGAGTCAATCTCCAAACCGGCTCGGCGAAACAATTGTCCGCAGCGGACTCTACAGTGTTGTGTCAATCCCTCAAGTCGCCCCGGCGTCGATTGCCGGCCTGCGACGCGACCTGCTGGTGGATGACAACAATCCTCCACTGACACTGCGGGCAGCAGCAGCCCTCTGGAGCCTGGAACATGGTTGCGTCTCGGAGATCGGCGGGCAAATCACTGAAGTGACCTGCGAGGCAGTTGCCCCCACGTGGCTCAATCTGACGAGGCAAAACACAGCCTATTTGCCCGTAGGATCGCAGGTCTCCCGTGACTTCCGCAGTCTGGACAAGTCCATCTGTCTCAAGGTGATGCTTCAACCGACCTGGCTCCGATATGGAGCGCTCTTTGTTCGCTTGCGCTGATCACGATCTCCACCTGTTGGTTTGCAAAAGTCCGCAGGTTTCATCCTCGGTCACGACAATTGCGCGGTCGACCCGAGGCAAAGCCAGGTGGCAATTCAGGGAGCATCAAGTCAACCACGCCTTGATGAGGGCCAACAAGCCCCAACCGCTGAATACACCGAGCAGGTAGGTCCCCAGGATCAGCAACACCTTGGGAATGGTCGCCGACCAGATGAGAAATGAGACCTCAACCGAGCTGAAGTTCTGGATGGCAAAGACCAGCACCACCACGGCAAAGACAGCAGCCAGAACACCGGCAACGTAATGCATGACTCGACATCCGTTGTAAAAGGGAACTGCAACTGACTGAAATTGAAAAGTCCTGCGGGAGCTATTCCAGCAGTGAGGGGTCGCGATCACGCATCCGGCTCAGTTTCAGCCGCCAGTAGGGGGTGTTGCAGAGCAGCAACCGACCGGTTCCCTCATAGACCCGCGACAGTTTTTCACCCGACATCCAGTAGCTCAGCAGTGATCGGGCAGGACGCCGCATCGAGAAGCGGATCCCGTTGGTCCGGGCGAGCACAAATGGCCCATCCACCACCAACCGTCCCTCCCGGAGTTCAATTTCCTCGACGGGCCCATCCACGCAGAGCACCGCCTTCCCCTCCCCCCGTAGGAAGGTCTTGAACCAAAGCAACCCTTCCCCGGCCCAGAAAGACGTCGTCATCCATTCGCGATAAATTCCCAGTGTTACGCCAGCATCTGCCGCCCAAAAACACCGGTTGTCGAGGACCCATTTCTCGTCCGCCCGCACGTCAAACACGTGATATCCCCCCAGCGTGGAATCGAGAAAGACATCGCCGGTGCCGGTGAACCGGGGCCGAATGAGGGACTCTTCGGAAAACAGCGAAACCCACCAGGCACGCAGCGAGGGCAGAGGGACATCCATGACCACGGCACCACTCATGTGATGCAGGGCGCGATGCTCGGTGCGCACACTCTGGTTCTCAAGGTGGATCTTGACCCACCGCATTCCCTCAGTCTCTTCGATGCTGAATTCAGCCATGATTCTGCGTGCCTGTTTGTCAGCCTGAACTGGAAAGTGGGCGGACCGTGAAGTCGCCGTCAGGAATCCAGTGGGACCTCCGCTCCCCGGACCAGCCCCTCCTGAGTCCAGTCGCAACTCCATCCCGGAAACGCGAACTGGGGGTATGGATCGGGGGTGATCACTTCCGGGGACTCGTGAATGATCTGAAAACTGCGATCCTGCCCCACCTTGCCGATCCGGAATCTCTTGGCACAATGCTGCGTCCGAGGATCAATCTTGAGACTGCCCGCGGGTCCGTCAAACTCAACCTCCGCAAGGGCCTGACGCACCGACTTGGCATCCAGAGCCCCGCATTTGCGCACGGCGTTGGCCCACAAATGAACCAGCGCATATCCCGGTTCCATGGAATCACTCAAAACCCGGTCGTAACCAAATTCTGCCCGAAACCTGGAAACCCAGTGCTGATTGACCTCGCGATCCAACCCCTGAAAGTAACACCGTGCCGCGAAATGCCCAGCCACTTCGTCCGGGAGCAGATTTTGGAGTGAGTTTTCCCCCACGTCGGTGGCCACAACTGGTATCTCGGATGGCTTGATCCGGGCCTCGGCGAGTTCCCGATAGAATCCCAGATTGCTGTCGCCACTGAGCGTACTCAGGACGCAGTCTGCGCCGCTGACACGAATCTGATCCACTGTGGTGGTGAAATCACGACTCCCCAGGGGGACATAGACCTCCCCCAGCACCTGCATTCCCTTCGACTCGAGGTACTTGCGGGCGATGTAGTTTGAGGTTCGTGAATCGAGCAACTCCGTTCCGATCAGGAAGATCCGGGTGCGTGATCCCTCGGCCGGGCTTAACAGCCAGTCGATCGCAGGCAGCAATTGCTGGTTCGGAACCATCCCTCCATAGATGACATTGGGATGGGTCTCGTTACCCTCGTAGGCCTGGGGAAAAAAAAGCAGCCTGTTGAACTCCTCCAGGACCGGGAGTACCGCCTTTCGCCCAGGTGACGACCAACCACCGAACAGGGCGGCTACGTTGTGCTCAACCAGCAATGAGCGGGCCCGTTTCGAATACAACTCCGAGCGAGACTTGGTATCCGGACAGACAATCTCCAGCGGACGGCCCAGAAGTCCCCCGCTCGCATTGATTTCTTCAATGGCAAGGGTTTCCGCGTCGCGCACCGGGTTCTCGTTGAGGGCCAGGGGACCTGTCTGCGAGTGCAGCAATCCCACCCGGATCGATGCCCGACGGGACGGCAGACCAACCATCTCAGGACCACATCCCGAAAGCAATCCCGCCGCCAGCCCGGGGCATCCAGCCAACAACCCCGCGCCGGCAAGTTTCGTGAGAAACCGCCGACGACTCGGGGATTCCGCACTTCCAACTCCCGCTGCCTGTGTTGATTGCGACTTCATTTCATTCCTCCACCATGTGCTGATACAGCGAGATGAATGACTCGGGATCCACACTCACGTCTCCACGGAAGGGATTGTCCATCGCCGCAATCAGGAAGATCATCGTCCCCAGGTACGACGCCAGCAGCCCTCCCAGCAACAGGTGGGTGATGAGTTTCATGTCAAACAACCAGACCATCGCGATATTGATGAAGGCTCCAAAAAAAAGCACATACCACATCACCGCCGGAATACCTGTCTTCACGGCAAACAATCGCATCCGACGATTCTCAAGGAACGTGTTGAATTGCCTCAAGGCCTCGGCATGCAGGATCTCTTCCGATTTCGTCTCTGGCTCAAACTCCAGCAGTTTCTCTTCAAACGCCGCCACCCGGATCCCCCCTTCGGTGGGAATAATCCCCCTGCGCTGAAGCGGCCAGGCATATTTGATGACATAGCGGGTGTAATCCCGGAGCAGCCAGCGGAGGTTCTGACCGTAGGGGGCCCGATAATACGAGACATCCTGGTACAGGGCCGAGAGGGCAGCCGCCTCACGCGTCACAGCCTCCTCGGTATCAGCGGCGTTCTGATAGGCCGTCACCGCCACCAGGCCCAGCAAAAGCCCGTAGAAAACACAAAACGATGACAAGACGTAGCCAACGACGTCGTTGCAAAAGGGGGTCGATTTGACGAATTGGCGGAGGATTGGCCGAAAAAACAGGGCCCCCATCCAGTAAAAAATCGTGAATCCCACCGCCGACAGCACGGCAAACTGGTAGGAAGGAATATCGTAGACCCAGTAGAACATCCTGCACTCCGGTCCATTCTTCCGGAACCACCACCACCGAAACCCATCCGTCTTGCCCAGCCAGAGCGGACACCAAGTTACCAGATGAACATCCCCGGGTGAAAGGGAATCCTCACGTCCACCTGCGGGATTGGTCGCCTGCCCCATCTGTACCAGTCGTCACAAACTGCAACCCTGTCTCTATCATGCGGTGCGAGTGTCTCACCCTGGCCGACTCAGCCAGGGATCCCCCAATCTGCGGACCATCGAAACAGCACCAGCGCGAGATCTGCATTCTC
>Ga0315902_10009194_pt1 | contig 13254 bp, 10 predicted proteins | sample LakEriMetagenome_9_FD_203523 | JGI IMG/M metagenome (GOLD analysis project Ga0315902, IMG submission 203523) | Freshwater fungal communities from buoy surface, Lake Erie, Ohio, United States - Buoy 12 MA117 | ecosystem: Environmental > Aquatic > Freshwater > Lake > Lake biofilm | place: USA... | reverse complement strand
GGTTTTGCGCGGTTTGTGGACTACCGGGTTTCGCCAAGACCGTGCTGCGGACGTGTTTTACAACCGCTGTCCTGACGAAGTCGCGGCAGGCGCCGCGGCGGCAATTCAGCGCCAGCCCAATCTCCCAACGCTTCAGCGCCTGTCGCGGCCCCGCGGACCCTCTCCGGCTCGCAGTTATGTCCTGTGCTCGGATGATCGGGCGATTTCGCCCGGGCATCAGCGCTGGATGGCCGAGCGGGCTGGGATTGAAAACCTTCTGGAGCGCGACTGGGACCATTCACCCTTCCTTTCCGCCCCGGACGAGCTTGCGCGGTTGTTGTCTGACCTGGCCTTTGCACAACAAGCGGATCCGCGAAACAGCGGTTGACAAGTATTGTTCAATTGACCAATATTTCGCCATGTCCATTGATCAGCACGACCGCCCCAAACGCCGCCGCGCACTGGAACTCGCGGCGCGTGATCGCATTCTAGCCGCAGCATTGTCGGCCTTCTCCGAGCGTGGGTTCGATGGCGCCTCGACCCGCGACATCGCCGCGGCGGCGGGCGTAGCGCAGGGACTGCTGACCTATCACTACGAGAGCAAGCAGGCGCTCTGGGAAGCGTCTGTCGGTTGGGCCTTCGGCCTGCTATTCGACGAGTTCAAGGATTCGGCGGAGATCTATCGCGATCTCGATCCGCAGACCCGTCTGCGCGCCGCGCTCAAGCGCTTCGTTCGCTTTGTCGCGCGCCATCCCGAAGTGCATCGGCTGATGATGCATGAAGGGCCAAGCGACAGCCCGCGCCTGCGCTGGATTGTCTCGCGCTACCTCAAGCCCTTTTTCGCTGAGGCGGAATCCTTCATCCGTCCGGCGCTGCCGCGGGTCGACATGGTCCATTTCTACTATGCGCTGGTTGGCGCCATGTCGCACGCCTTTGCAGTCGCGCCCGAGTTCAGGCTGCTGACGGGCCGCGATCCGATGGAGTCCGAGACCGTCGAAACCCACGCCTCGATCGTGGTCGATTGGCTGATCGACGGTGCGCTGGTACAGCAAGCGGCCATCGAGCAGCGTGAGCTGCTGGCGGCAAGAAACGTCTGACCATGACGCGCGGGGCCGCAACACCAATTCACGCGGTCATCGTCGGCGCCGGCATCGGCGGCCTGGCGACCGCCATGGCATTGGCACGCAAGGGGATCGGCGTAACGATCTGCGAACGGGCACCGGAATTGAGCGAGGTCGGCGCCGGCATCCAAATTTCTCCCAATGCAACGCGTTTGCTGATCGGTTGGGGCCTTGGCGAAACCTTGGACCGGGTCGCGTTCCGGCCGGAAGCGGTCGAAGCTCGCGGTTGGAAGCGAGGCAATCCGATCAGCCTGACCCCGCTGGGCGATGCTGTGACGCAGCGCTTTGGCGCGCCTTACCTTCATATTCACCGGGCCGACATGGTTAGCTTGCTGGCGGACGCGATCCGCAGCGAGCCGCTAATCGATCTGCGTCTGGCAATGGCCTGTGAGACATTCGATCTGGGCGGTAGACCGGCATTGGTTGCAGCAGACGGGCGCAAAGTCGCCGGTGATGTGCTGATCGGCGCAGATGGCATCCAAAGCGCGGTCCGGTTCGCCATGTTCGGGCCAGAGAAGCCGCGCTTCACCGGAAACGTCGCCTGGCGCGGAGTCGTTCCGGCGACCGCGTTGAAGGGGGTGCGGATTCCTCCGGTCGCCGGGCTCTGGATGGGGCCAGGAGCGCACTTCGTGCACTACTATGTGCGCCGCGGCGAGCTGATTAACTTCGTTGGTGTTGTCGAGACGGGTGACTGGCAGGAGGAATCCTGGTCAACTCGCGGTTCCAAGGGCCAACTGATGCGCGATTTCGGCGATTGGCATCCGATCGTCCAAGCCATCGTCAATGCCGCCCCTGATGAGGGCTGCTTCCGTTGGGCCCTGTTCGATCGCGACCCGATACCCCACTGGGGTCGCGGGGCCGCAACTTTGTTGGGCGATGCCTGCCACCCAACCTTGCCCTTCATGGCGCAGGGTGCCTGCATGGCGATCGAAGACGCGGCCGTGCTGGCCGAGTGCCTCGAGGGATCTGGAACAGACGAAATTCCCGAGCGGCTGAGGCGCTATGAATCGCTGCGTCGCGACAGGACGGCGGCGATCCAGCTCGGCTCGCGCCGCAACGCGGCGCTCTATCATCTCCGTCCGCCGCTCAGTTGGGCTCGCAACCGGAAGATGCGAGCCGGAAAGGGGCTGGGTGCACAGATGGAGCAGCTCTATGCCTACGATGCGATCAGCGCTGCATCGCCAGGACGACCACAGAGGGTGCGGCAGCAATGACCGATCCAAGCCATCAATTCGACGTCATCATCATCGGCTATGGCCCGGTCGGCGCGACTGCGGCGCTGTTGCTGCGCCAGCGCGGACTGTCCGTTGCGGTCATCGATCGGCTGACCGAACCCTTCCCGCTTCCTCGCGCGGCGATACTGGATGGCGAAGTGGCCCGCCTGTTGCAGAACCTGGGCATCAAGGACGCGATGGGAGAAGACCTGCAGCAGCTTCGTGGCGGAGGATTCCGGACTGCCGAGCTGCAGCCGATCGGGCCCGATCTGGTCTATCCTGAAGGTGCGCTCGGCAGTCAGGGCCATTTTGATTCTCACTCTTTCCACCAGCCAACCTTCGAGCGGGTTCTGCGTAACCGGGCAGTGGCACAAGGCGTCTGCACCTATCTGGGCTACGAGGCGGCCCTGCCGGTGCAGGATGCTGACGCTGTGTCCGTCGCCGCAACGCCGAGCGCTGGCGGCGAACCGGTGATCCTCAGCGGGCGATGGCTGATCGCGGCAGATGGCGCGGCAAGTCCGGTTCGCGAGGGTCTGGGGATCGATTGGGGCAGCCTCGGCTACGATCGCGACTGGCTGGTACTTGACCTGATCCTGACCGATCCCGCGTTGCAGCTGCCAGAGATCGGCCTGCAGGTCTGCGATCCGGAGCGGATTCACACCTATGTGCCCATGGCCGCCAAACGGCGGCGCTGGGAGACCATCTTCAATCCTGGCGACACGCGCGAGGAGATGCTTGATCCCGCCAGGCAATGGCAGCTGCTTTCGCGCTATCTGACCCCCGATCAGGCCGTGATCGAGCGCGCGGCGGCCTATCAGTTCCACTCGGCGATTGCGGCGCAATGGCAGGTTGGGCGAATCTTTCTGGCCGGCGACGCCGCGCACCAGACCGCGCCGTTCTTGGGCCAGGGACTGTGCACCGGACTGCGCGATGTGGCCAACCTTGCCTGGAAGTTCGACTTCGTCAAACGCGGGCTATTGCCGGAAAGTGCTCTGGCGAGCTACCAGATCGAACGCCAGCCGCATGCGCGCGATACGGTCGACCATGCTGTCGCGATCGGCAAGCTGATGGATGCCCTTGCGCAGGCGCAGATCGATGGCAAATGGCCGACCGATTTGAGCGCGCTTTACGGCGGAAGCCGCACCCGGGAACACCTTTCCGGCGGCATTCTGGCTAGCCCGATTGGCGATGAAGCCAACAATCTGGTCGGTACGCTTGCTCCCCAGCCGCAGGTCCATGATCGCGGCGATATACGCCTGCTCGACGATGCAATCGGCACCGGCTTTCGCCTGCTAAGTGCCGCGCCGCTTGACCTGCATGCTAGTCAGCGTTTTGCATTTGCGGCCCTTGGCGGGCTCATCTGCGAACTGCCGGCCGATCGCCGCGCCTCACCACAGCTAGACGCCATGCTTGGCCAGTACGAGGCTGTGCTGGTCCGTCCGGATCACTATGTCTTCGGTGTCAGCACTCCCCAGCGCTCGCCGGAGGCTCTGCTCAATGAACTCCTGGCGCATTTCCTGGAGCCGATCCATGGGGCCTGAAACCTTTGACGCCCTGCTGCGCCACTGGGCCGCGCTGCGTCCCGATCGGCGCGCCCTGGATGGTCCCGATGGCGCCTATGGTTACGCGCAACTGCTTGAGGCAACCGATCGCCTGCTCGCGGGAATGCAGGCGTTGGGGCTTGGTATGGGCGACCGGGTCGCATGGCTGGGAAAGAACTCCGCTCTCTACTTCATGTTGCTCTATGCGGCCGGCCGGGCCGGGATCGTGATGGTGCCGATCGGTTGGAGGCTGGCAGACGTCGAATTGCAGTGGATTGCTGGCAATGCTCAGGTCAAGGCGGTGTTTCTGGGCGACGGCTTCACGCGCAGCCGCGCATTGTTCGCAGACCTGGCGACCAAGCCAAGATGCATCGATGCCGACGAAGCGCGTGGTTGGTTGGCACAGGCAAACAAACCGAAAATTGCCCCCAGCCAATCGGACGATGCAGTACTGCAGCTCTACACCTCTGGCACAACCGGACATCCCAAGGGCGCGGTACTTTCCAACAAGAACCTTTTCCAGCTGCGCAATCATCCCGATGCGGCGCAGTCGGCCTATTTCGATATTCGTCAGGATGAGGAGATCCTGATTGCGATGCCTTGCGCGCATATCGGCGGAACAGGGCTGGGCACGATGGCTCTGGGGGCCGGCGTGGGCGCGGTGATTCTTTCCGAGTTCGAGCCTGGAGCAGTGTTTGAGGCGATCGAGAATAAGGGTATCACCCGCCTCTTCGCGGTACCGGCGGCATTGCAAATGCTGGTCAATGATCCCCGCAGCGCGAATGCCGATTTCTCCCGACTACGGCACATCCTTTATGGTGCCGCTCCGATCCCACTCGAACTGTTGCGCCAATGCCTAGCCACCTTCGGGTCCGGTTTCATGCAGGCCTATGGCATGACCGAAACAACTGGGACGGTCGTCAGTCTGCCACCGGAAGATCACGACCCTTCGGGAACGCCACGAATGCGCTCTGCTGGCAAGGCGCTTCCAGGCGTTCAGTTGCGGATCGTCGATGCCAGGGGGAAAGATTTGCCATCAGGCGCGATCGGCGAAGTCGTGATCCGATCGAGCAACACCATGCTGGGGTACTGGCAGCTACCCGAAACCACGGCCGAAGCGGTTTCGTCCGAAGGATGGATCCGAACCGGCGACGCCGGTTTCCTTGACGATGAGGGCTATCTGTTCATTCAGGACCGTGTGAAGGACATGATCATTTCAGGCGGTGAGAATGTTTATCCGGCGGAGGTCGAGAGCGCGATCTATGGTCATCCTGCCGTCGCAGATGCCGCGGTGATTGGCGTGCCGGACGACAAATGGGGCGAGGCTGTAAAGGCCTGTGTCGTGCCGAAGGCTGGCATTTCGGTCGATGAAGCATCGATCATCAACTATGCACGTGAGCGTATCGCAGCCTTCAAATGTCCTAAGTCGGTCGATTTTGTCGCAGAAATGCCGCGAAACGCTTCGGGGAAGATCCTGAGGCGCAAGCTGCGCGAACCCTATTGGGCCGATCGCGACCGGCAAGTAAATTGAGGTGGCATGACCCTAACCCTCGATCAGGAACAACAGATGCTGCACGATGCAGTGACCGGCACTGCCGCCGCCAACCCTGGCGATGCGTCGTGGCCGGCTCTCGTCGAGCTAGGGCTGCCGGGTATTGCGATCAATGAGGCCGTTGGTGGACATGGCGGCGCGGCCTTCGGGATCGGCGTGGCGCTCGATGCGCTGGGCTATGCGCTCGCCCCTTCGCCCCTGATCGAACACTGGGTTGCCGCGCGCCTGTTGGCGCAATTTCCAGCAACCCAGGAGCTTGCCGCACAGGCCATCGCGGGAAAGATCCGGCCCGTCCCCGTCATCGCACCGCTTGGCTCGCACACCAACGCGATCAGCCCTTCGCTTGTCCCTGGCTCCGCCCAGGCGAGCCACCTGCTGATCGCAACCCGGCGCGAAGGACGTTGTGCGCTGTACTTTGTTGCTGCTGACGAGCCAGGGATCTGCCTGAATCCACGCCGGCTGGCCGATGGCAGCGTTGCGGTTGACGTGGAGATTGCGGACACTGCCGCTGCGACATGGCAACCACTGTGCTCGGGCGATTTCGCCCAGGCGCTGATCGAATGGGCCCGCGACGCGTTGGTACTGGGGCGCGGGGCCGAGGCACTTGGCCTGTGCCGACTGATGCTTGAGGACACGCTTGCCTATGCCCGCACCCGTGAGCAATTTGGTCATCCGATCGCCTCGTTCCAGGCGCTGCGCCACCGCATGGTCGACATGCGGATCGCACTCGATCAGGCCGAGGCACTCGTCGAAGCCGGGCTCCACGCTCTCGATCATGCCGATCCGAAGCTGCGGTCGCGGCTTGCGAGTTCGGCCCAGAGCCTGATTGAAACCGCAGTAGAGACAGTCGGCGAAGGGGCGGTGCAGATCCACGGCGCGATCGGGATCACCGAAGAATTGCGGCTGGGCAGCGCGCTCAAACGGGCGATGGTACTGACGGAAGCCAGCGGTTCAGGGCAGGCCTACTTGCGCCGCTACCGAGAACTGGCTTGATCTTCAGCCCGCCAGCAGGGCCTTGGCAACGATATCGCGCTGGATCTCATTCGATCCGGCATAGATGGTCGAAGCGCGGTTGTTGAGGAACCGGGCCAGCGCAGTTGCCGCCAGATTGGTCTCGTTGGCGAGTGGCAAAGCCATGCCTGACCAACCTACTACCTTCATCGCCAGCCGGTCGAGCCGCTGCGAGCATTCCGTACCCATTATCTTGAGCTTCGAAGCGCCAGTGGCCGCTTCGGCCGGATTTGCCGATCCGGTCATCGCCTTGAGCTCTATTGCGCACAACGCCTCGATTGTCGCGGCTTCCCTGTCCAGTGCCTCGGCATTGCCAGGATGGCCTGACCAGTCACTGGCCCTGGCCGCCGCTTCGATCCGGTTGAGGTAGGCGCGCAGCTGCGGTGCATATTTTCCGCCGCGTTCGAAGTTCAGCAGATACTTCGCAACCGACCAACCGTCGTTTTCCTCGCCCAGGCGATTGGCCTTGGGAACGCAGACATTGTCAAAGAACACCTGGTTGAAATCATGGTGGCCCGACATGTTGATGATCGGGCGCACGGTGATCCCGGGGCTGGCCATGTCGATCAGCAGAAAGCTTATCCCGGCCTGAGGCCGGCTCATGCTTGAGGTGCGGACCAGCGCGAACATGCGGTTGGCATGGTGGGCATGGGTGGTCCAGATCTTGCTCCCGTTCAGCACATAGTGATCATCATCGCCGGCCGCGCGCAACTTGACCGAGGCCAGGTCCGATCCCGATCCCGGCTCCGAGAAACCCTGGCACCAATAGTCCTCGCCAGCGAGCAGGCGCGGAAGATAGTGGGCGCGCTGCTTATCGTTGCCGTAGTGCATGATGACCGGGGCCACCATCTTTAGCCCCATCGGCGAAAGCGAAGGCGCACCGGCCAGCGCGCATTCCAGCGCGAAGACATAACGCTGCAGTTGGTTCCAGCCGGTTCCGCCGAACTGACGGGGCCAATCGGGCGCTACCCAACCGCGTGCATGCAGCTTTTTCTGCCAGGCGAGCGACACCTCAGGTTCGTGAAAAACACTAGTCGAGAGGCTTGCGGCATGGCGCAGGTCGGCATCGAGCTCGGCTTCAAGGAATGCACGCACTTCATTGCGAAATGCGTGATCATCATCGCTGAGATAAGTTTCAAGTGCCAGCATGTTGCGTCTATCATGGGGTCATCTTGCCGGAAGTGTCCAGGGCAGGCTTCCGCAACGAAACAGTGGCAGTGCGCCGCAAGGCGCACCGCCCAAGGCTAGGAGAGTTCTGGCGATCAGAACTTCGTTCGCAGGGTCACCCCATAGGTTCTTGGTTCCTGCGGAAAAGCAACGCGCGAGAGGCCGATTCCGCCTGCGTTGAAGGGGCCAGGCAGGGTCGGAATTCCGCGCAATGGAGTGTTCGCCACCACACCGACTGTCTGGACATTGAAGATATTGTTGCCCCAGAAGTCGATCGCCCAGCCATCATTTTGGCTACCGATCGTGGCGCGCAGGTTGGCCTTCACATTACCGTCCTGGATATCGAACGGAGCGCGAATGAGACTAAGGCCGGGTCCTTCTGTGCCGGTGCCCGCGGCAACGGGCTGGAGGGCCTGGGTGCTGGTGCGTCGATCGGATTCAAGGCGAACGGACCCATTTAGGGCAAAGAAGATGTTCGAGCTAATATCCTTGCGCCAGTCGAAGCCGGTGATCACGACCCATTTGGGCGCATTCGTGAGACTTTGCCCACACAGCAACAGCACCGATGGGGCCGTCGATCCTCCGGCGCAGTCGGACGGATAGCGCGCGTCTGTATAGCTCAGTGCAGCGTTTGCAGAGAAATTTCGGTCGATCTGGGCTGCAAGCTCAAGCTCAAAGCCGGTCGATTTGGCCTTGCCGACGTTAAAGGTCGTGAACTGCACCCCGGTAAATTCCAGCACCTGGAAATCCGAAAGGTCTTGGTGGAAGACGGCGAGGTTCGCGGTCAGCTTGCGGTCCAGCAGCTTGGTCTTGAGCCCGAATTCATAGGCGTTCACTTTTTCGGATTTGAAGCTGGGATCGGCCCCGCCAACAGCCGCTGTCATGTCCAGATTGAAGCCGCCGGCCTTGTAACCATGGCTGAAGCTTGCGTAGGCATTGACATTGTCGCTAAGTTCGGCGGCAAGCTTCGCCGTGTAGATCAGTTCATTGTCTTTGAAGACGCGGTCGTATTCTCGCGGCGCTCCCGCCCATGATCCCACCGGTGTTACGTTGAAAAAACAGCTAAGTCCGATGGCCGCCGGAACAAGCGGCTGGAGGTTTGCAGGCAACAGGGGCCCAACCGCGTTGGCCGCTACACAGGCGTCGTTGCGCGCAGCGCGCTGATCATAAATGCCGTGTTTGCGATCGTCCGAGTAACGGAGTCCGAAGTTGAAATGCAGGCGATCAGTGATGTGGAAGGTGTTGTTGGTGAACAGCGACCAATTGCGCCCATCCTGGGAGAAATCGTTGATCGCGTAAGCGCCTTGAGCGCTGACGCCGCCGGTGAATACGTTGAAGAGAGAATTGGGAACCGGGACACCCACCGAAGTGAAGACCGCGCTCATATACGGCTGGAAGTCAGCGCCAAGCGTGGCTGATTTGGTTTCGCGGATCCGTTCGTCTGCATAGTAGCCCCCGATCAGGAAATCGAATTTGTCTCCGATCGAACCGGCTAGGCGCAGTTCCTGAGTGAAGGTCTTGATTTCGGTGTTGTCGTGGCCGGTGTTGGCTGTCGCGGTCGACCCGCGATCAGACAGCGAAAAGACTCTCAGATTGACGAAATCGGGCTCGGTCGTGGGTTCTGCCTTGGAGCGGCGATAACCGGTAATGGACGTGAGTTCACTCTCACCCAGATTCCATTTGAGTTCGGCAGAAACACCCCATTGGCTGATGCGATCGCGGAATTCAGCGTCGTTCGACGATCGCAACGATTCCAGCGCAGCAACTCCGGAATAGGGCACACCGCCATTCGCCGGGAGGCCGTTTGCGGCATAGGGGCCGTTCACATAGCTGGTCTCGCGAATGATGATTGCGTCGCAGCACTTCTCGTCGGAGCGCGAGTAATCCGCTATGAGACGCACACTCACATCGCTATTCGGTTCAAACAGCATTTGGCCCCGAACGATGTAGCGATTGCGATCGTAGCTTTCGCCACCGTTTGCATTGCGCACATATCCGTCTCGATCTCGCCATGCCCCTGACAGTCTGAACCCGACGGATTCGGAAATCGGCCCGGACACGCCAGCCTGGAGATTGAGAAGATCGTAGTTTCCGTAAGTGGCATTGGCGAAGCCCTCGAAGTCTTTGAGGTTGGGCTTCTTGGTCTTGATCTGGAGCGCACCGGCTGAGGTGTTGCGGCCGAACAGAGTACCCTGCGGCCCGCGCAGGACTTCGATCTGGTCGATGTCGAGCAGTTCGCCCAGTGCTATTCCGGGGCGGCTGAGATAGACCCCGTCTACAAAGATGCCGACCGAGCTTTCAAGACCGGCGTTATTTCCGGTGGTTCCAACCCCGCGGACCCGCATGGTGGTACTGCCGCTTTCGGTCGGTCCGGTTTCGACCTTGAAACTCGACGAAACCCGGTCGAGGCTCTTGAGGTCGGTCACACCTTGTCGGTTCAGTGCCGCGTCGTTGAAGGCTGAAACTGCAATCGGGACATCTTGCAGGTTCTCGCTGCGCAGGGTTGCGGTCACGATGATTTCGGCTTCGGCGCCCTCGTCTGCATTTTCCTGGGCGTTCGCGGAACCGATCAGTGAGAGGAACGCCAGAGCGGTTGCAGAGCAACGCAGCGAGGCCTTGGTAACATACTTGCCGGTCATGAACATGTCCTCCCCAATGGTTTTGGCGCCGCTTTGCGGGAGCTCCATGCCCACCTAACTAGCTGCACGGAGGGAGAGATACGTTAAATTTGCCAAATGTCAAATTTAACGTATCGATGGACGACCGGGGCGATGCCAGCTTGTCTGATGACATCCGCCTGGGCAATCTCTAGGACGCTCGACATGGCCAGCAACCCCGCGATCAAGACGATCAATCAACGCCCGCAGACGCGCCTCCGGGCAGAACAGTCGCGTGCTTTGGAGACTCGCGAGACGATCCTGAATGCCGCCTTGGAAGAGTTTGGCGAATATGGCTTCGAAGGTGCGAACGTTAGGCGCATCGCCCAGCGCGCCGGGATCAAGCACCAGCTCATTGGCTATCACTTCGGCTCCAAGGACGATCTCTGGCAGGAAACCGCATCGCATTTCCTGAGCGATGCACTCGATTTGATCACAAGGGCTGGACGTGAGAGTCGTTCGGGCACTGCCACAGACCTGCTCAAGCAAGAGCTTCGTGCGATGCTAGGATTCCACTTCAGCAATCCGAAGATCCAGCGGCTGGTGATGCAGGAACTGATCCCGGGGAATCCCCGGCTGACCTGGCTGGTTAATGGGTTCCTCAGACCTATCCGCAAAAGCCAGACGGCGCTGCTTGACGCTGCGCAGGACGAAGGCGGCCTTGTCGATGGGGATACAATGCTGATCTTCTACTTGCTGGTCGGGATTGTTACGATTGTTCCGACGATGCAGGAGGAAATTCGCCAAAACACAGGGCTGGCGACTATCCCTGACAAGACGTTGGACGAATACTGGGCACTGATCGAGCGCCTGCTTTTCCCTGTAAACCGAGGATCCACGGGCTAGTTGTCATGGCAGGTGAAAGTGTTCACCTTTATGGGCCCGACAAGGGCCATGGCTTACGCTACGATCCCTTTGATCTACCCTATTCTGAGTGGCCCAAATTCTATTTTAAAATTGGCCACGAAGGAGGAATAGAATGGCGAGGAAGCACAGGTCGGAATAGATCACCAGCAAGCTGCGTGAAGCTGAGATCGTGCTGGCGCAGGGCGGGACAGTGGCAGATGCGTGCCGCCGGATCACCTACGGCCAGCCATGGCGCCGGAGGCAGTTTTACACTAACAAATCACACGGACCACTCAGTGGGGGCCGGTCACTGTACGTGCGGTTCCCGCTGAGCCTGCGCAACGTCGAGGACCTGCTTTTTGAGCGTGGTATCGACATTTGCCACGAGACGGTGCGGCTCTGGTGGAACAGGTTCGGCCCGATGTTTGCTTCGGACATCCGGCGCCAGCGGATCAGCCGGATGAAAGGCTTCCGGCACTGGCGTTGGCACCTCGACGAGATTTTCGTAAAGATCAATGGCGAGCGACATTATCTCTGGCGCGCCGTCGATCACGAGGGCGAGGTCTTGGAGAGCTTTGTTACGAAGAAACGAGACAAAGCCGCGGCTTTGCAGTTTCTGAAGAAGGCGCTGAAGCGCCATGGCAAGGCCGAGGCCATTATCACTGACGGGCTGCGTTCCTACCCTGCGGCGATGCGTGAACTCGGCAATCTGGATCGCCGCGAGATGGGCCGCTGGCTCAATAACCGGGCGGAGAATTCACACTTGCCCTTCCGGCGACGAGAGCGAGCTATGCTACGGTTTCGACAGATGAAGAGCCTGCAGAAATTCGCCTCGGTCCACGCCAGCCTGCACAACCATTTTAACTCGGAACGCCATCTCGTCGATCGACAGACATACAAGGAACGACGCTCGGCCGCCCTAGTCGAGTGGCAGAACCTTGTCGCCTGAAGCCTGTCGCGCCGAGGGGGCGCTGCGCCAAGCGGAGACGAGTTTGCATCGGACTGACACCACCCCGTGGGTGGCTTGGGGTCAGCTGGCCAAAAGAGCAGGGCGGGACCGGCTGGACACCGCAGCAACGCTACATCTTCGACTACGAGCTCGACCAGGCCGGAGCAGCGACGATCATCCCAATGGGGGTGATCTATATCGGGCCGATCCTGTGCGCCTTCGGCACGCCTGAGCAGCAGCGCGAATGGCTCCCCGCGATTCTCGAAAGCCGCAGCTTCTGGGCGCAGGGTTATTCCGAACCGGGCGCGGGGTCCGACCTTGCCGGCCTTGGCCTGCGGGCAGAGCGCGATGGCGACCACTACATCCTGAACGGCACGAAGATCTGGACTTCCGGCGCACATTGGGCGGACTGGATCTTCTGCCTGGCCCGCACCTCAAAGGAGGCTCGTAAGCAGGACGGAATCTCTATGATCTGTGCCGATCTGCGCTCGGCGGGTGTTACCGCCTATCCCATCCCGCGGCCCTGTCAGAGCAAATGCACCGCCTGACATGATTTGAGACGCGGGGTAGGGCCGGTCGATGCCTCGTCCCCGCAAGCCCGCCAGGGGTTCGTTGAGTGCATTCTAGTGCTGCGACCCAGTGCGCCCACCAATGCTTGTAGAGTGGTGGAAGTCCAGTGGTTCTGCCGACGGACAGCGCTATGTTGACACCGTTTTCATTCCCTGCCATGTTAATGGTGTTAACATTATTTGCGCGGGCCGCAAGCGAAGAGTATCGAATTATGGGCGAAGCAATTGCGATTGCGCCGGAAGCAATGTTCGGATGGGCTGGACAAGCAGCAATGATAGGCTGGGTCATCCTGATTTTTCTGCCGAGACGCTGGCCACAGCTCTTGTTTGTTCCGCGTTATCTAATCCCTTTCGGACTCAGCCTGCTTTATGCCGGACTTGCATTTGCGCACTTCTTTACAATCGAAGGTGGGGGCTACAACTCGCTAGATCAGGTCAGAATTTTGCTCTCAAAAGAAGAGATGTTGCTGGCTGGTTGGGTGCATTACCTCGCGTTCGATCTCTTTATTGGCGGTTGGATCGCGGTTGAAGCGGATAAAGTTGGCCTAAATAGACTGTTCCAGGCGCCAATCCTGGTCGCGACTTTCATGTTCGGACCGGTGGGGCTGGCGTTGTTCTTGGCAATGCGTGCAGGCCATTTTCGCAAGC
>Ga0315902_10009193_pt1 | contig 13256 bp, 13 predicted proteins | sample LakEriMetagenome_9_FD_203523 | JGI IMG/M metagenome (GOLD analysis project Ga0315902, IMG submission 203523) | Freshwater fungal communities from buoy surface, Lake Erie, Ohio, United States - Buoy 12 MA117 | ecosystem: Environmental > Aquatic > Freshwater > Lake > Lake biofilm | place: USA... | reverse complement strand
AAGGCGTGGTGTTTGAGAAAGCGTTGCGACACCCGATCTCACTTACGCATCTGTGCTCGCAATCTCCCCAGTCCTTCCGCCGATCTCTGCAGCACATTCGCGCTAACAGGGTTGGCTATCGTGTGATCTGGTTCGTGAAATCAGGTTGGCTCAAGATTGCGCGCGCCCAAGGCGTGGCCCTGATCCGAGCCGGCGAAGCAGCCATCCTCGACTCCAACGTGCCCTTCTCCGCCAGCATCGGCGTATCGGAGGGGGCCGACCCTTCCACACATGAATCCTATCAAGCCATCGTTCCGCCCGACATTTTCCTGCGCCATCTCCACGAAGCCGAACGGTTTGCCGGCGTCTTCAGTCTCAATACCCGTGAAGGTCGCATCGTGCAGCGACTCTTAGATTTGCTGGTGGAGGATGGCGATCAACTCGGGCCGAAGACAACCGCGCCGATCGTCGACGGATTTCTGGAAGCCATTGCGGAAAATCTCCGCGCCAACGGTCAGGAACTGCCGCAACGGCAAAAATTGGCTGACCGCAGGCTCTCAGATATTGAGACTTACATATTGATGAATCTGACCGACCCTGAGCTTTCCACCGAGAAAGTCGCGGCTTGCTGTGGCGTGTCGGCGCGATATCTTTGCTACTTGCTGAAAGCCAACAAAACCTCTTTCTCCGATCTGCTTTGGAAAAACAGGTTGCTCAGAACGCGCGAGTGGCTGCGCGAGCCCAAAGCCCGCGACTATCCTATCCACGAAATTGCATATCTGTGCGGATTCAAGAGCGCAGCGCATTTCAGCCGCATGTTCAAGTCAGCATACGGCTGCACGCCAAGCGAATACCGCAGCCACGGAGAATCTGCTGTAGCGCTTTGCGACACGCCAACGACGGTGCAGTCTGTCTAAGCTGCACGCTCGTGCGCAAGCAGTATGAATTCTCCCGGGCATTGCGCTGTGTCAGTCTTTGGCGTTGCGAGCGGATCGCTTCAGCCTTTAATCCTTGAGCGATTGCTCCAGGATTTTCAGAGTATGTTCACGGATCCGATTTTTGTTTGCGGCGAAGTGGGGTCCAGCCAGGACCTTGAGGCCTCTCGCCCGGCTGATCGCTGCGTTGATGACGTCATCCGCTGCAACCAAAGCATCGAGAAACCCCGCAGATTCCGCGCCCTCTGGACCATATAAATGCCCGTTGATCGCTGCCTCCGTTAAGTGTCGCGGACTGATCCGCGCCTTGAGCAATTCGATCGCAAATGTCGGCAGATTCATTTTGATCGCAGTTTCATTTGTGCCGATCTTAAATGGGCCTTTGGCGCCAATACGAATGTCGCAGGACAGTAAGAGAAGGCTGCCCATGGCGATCGCATGCCCCGTGCAGGCGGCCACGACAGGCACAGGACATCCATAAAGACGAGCAGCGAGGCGTCCGCCATCCCTTACGAGATTGCGCGAGGCGCTCGGCGTCGCACTCGCCAGCACCGTCAAATCGAAACCTGCGGAAAACCGCTGCTCGCGTCCAACAAGCGCAATTGCCTTGGCCTCGAGTTCTGCGCGATCGAGGCAATGGTTCAACGCAAGCAGCATTCCAGGATTTATCGCATTCGCCTTACCATCATCCATTGTGATGATGGCGACGCCATCTGCGATCTCGATCGTGGCGCTCATAGATCAGTGTGCTCCGTCCTAGACTCTTTCCTATGGTGTCCGCGACTGTCAGCAAAGGGCCAGAGGACTCTGATGTCCCCCGTCAAGCACCGCCGGCGCACGCAATGCCTCCCGCCCGATGTGGACGGGAGCTTCTGAGATTTGATTGTGCACAGGAGAGGGCGCGCCCTGAAGACGTCGGTGATCAAACTCTGACGGTCTCACTTTCCTCGACGAAGTCGAGACCATAAACACCGAAGCCGCGCGCCTGCGCGCTCAAGGCATCGAAGCGATCGTCGTGCTGCTGCATGAGGGCGGGTCCCGCATGGCGGGCGTTGGCGATTGTCCGGGCCTCTCAGGGGCCGTCGTCGGCATCATGGAGGGGCTCGATCCATCTATCGACGTTGTCGTTAGCGGCCATACCAACGGCATCCATATCTGTCGCATGTCGGGGATTTTGCTCACCAGCGCCAGCCAGTACGGCGCACTACTTACCGACATCGCCCTGACCATCGATCGGCGGACGGGCGACGTGATCGCTTCCAGCGCACACAATTTTGTCGTCGCCGAGACGCTCGCGGAAGACGCCGCGCTGGCTGATCACATCGCGGCCTATCGCGCGCTCGCCGCGCCGATGATGAGCCGCCCAGTTGGCACGCTCGCCGTGGCGCTGACGCGAACGCCGACGCCCTCTGGCGAAAGCCCGATGGGCCTGGTCGTCGCTGATTCCATGCTCGCAAGCGCGGCGTCAGCGTTGGGGCGCCCCGCCGACGTCGCGTTTATGAACCGTGGCGGTGTGCGCGCCAGCCTCGATCATCCCGGCCCAGTCACGGTCTCGGATCTCTTCTCCGTCACGCCGTTCGGCAACGATCTCGTCACGCTAGAGATGACCGGCGCGGAAATTGAAACGGTGTTAGCGCAGCAATTTCGCGCCGACCGCAACAGCATTCTGCAAGTCTCCGAGGGATCAAGCTTCGCGTGGCGCAGCGCGCCGGACGGCGGCACGGTTATGCCCGGCTCCGTTCGGATAGCTGGCGCACCGCTCGATCGCGCGCGCACCTATTTGATCGTGACCAACTCCTTTCTCGCCTCCGGCGGCGAAGGCTTCACAGGTTTCACTGTCGGGCGGGCCCGGACTGTGGTTGGCAACGATCTCGATGCGCTGGAGGCTTACTTCGCCGCTCACTCACCGGTTGTCGCTCCAGTCATGCCTCGAGCCTTGGTGCAATAGCGCCAGCCTGCGCCGGCGGATCACATAGTTTAAAATGCAAATGACTAGATTGGGCCACGGCCCGACTACCCGTCAAATTTCGCGAATGACCGGCGCGCTCAATTCGTGCCGTAGATCACATTCGCTGCGTTGCGGCACGGTCTCGCCGAAAGCTGCCGTTAATCCCTGCGCCGCGTGAGGACGCCGAGAAAACGCAAGAAGTAGCGTAGGCCGAATACAGCGAAGAGCCCGAAGATTACGAACTGCAGTACCCGAGTGCGCTCAGCGCCAAGCAAGCTCTCTGCCCAAGGCGACAAAAAATAAAGCGAAGCCGCAGCCACCATCGCTGCTGCGACAAAGCCGATCCAGTCGTGCAAGGACTTCTTCAAGTCGCCTGTCTTCGCTTCAAACCGAAGGTATCAGTCTGACCGGGCCGAGAGGTTTAGGCCAGTCGCTAACGCCCGCTTTGGGCCAGCCGCGCGCCATCAGCGAATTTTCCGAACGGCCGGCGCGCTCCAATCGAGCCGTTGCCGCCCTGCCCGTCCATTCGGCGCGCGCTCGCCGAAACGCGTCAGTCCACTCGTCCACGCGGGAAGCGCTGGATCGCGGTGGGTATCTCTACCCAAGGGTGGCGCGTCTCTTCCCACACCGACCGGATCGGCTTCATCGAATGGGGATCGTCAAACAATCCGATCGGCACACCGGTCATGGTTGGGTTCTTCAGACCTCGCATGTAAACTGTCGTGCCGCACTTGGGGCAAAAGAACTGGCTAAACACGCCGCCGAGGTCTGTGGGTCGATCAAACTGTACAGCTTCGCCTTCGATCTGCACCTCCTCGTGCGGCCAGTACCCTGCTTCGCCGAAGGGTGAACCCGAACGCTTTTGACAAGCAAGGCAATGGCAAGCCACGACTGCAGTCGTCGGTCCCGGGACGGTCGCCTTAAGCTGTCCGCACTGACATGATGCTTTCATTGGCATGCCATATCAAATAGTCGAACGCCCGCAACGGGCCGCACCCATCGGCGCTGCGCAACATTTTCGAATGGCGCGCGCGATTCAATCCAGCCTTTCGCGCCCTGCCCGTCAATTCGGCGCACTCTGGCCGAAAGCCGCCGCGTGCGACTTACGCACAGCCGTACAAATCAGACGAGGCTCCTGAACGTCGCATTCGCCCGGGCGATGATGATACCGCCCGCCGAGATCAGGGCGTCAACGACGCCGATGCTCTTGCCGCTCCTGATTAGGCGCGGCGAGACCTGCAGCCATTCGCCGACTTTGCCCGTGGCGACAAAGTCAACGTTCAAGTTCAGCGTGACGACGCCGGGCGTGTCGGGCAGCGCGGCGGCGTAGGTGAGGCCCATCGCGTTGTCCGCCAGCGCCGCGATCACGCCGCCATGAACCATGCCGCGGGCGTTGCAATGGGCCGCGGTCAGGTGCACGCCGATGTCTATCACCCCAGCCCCAGTTCGCCGCGAATAGAGCGGCTCCCAGGGGTCGGTGACGGGGCTCTTGCGAAAGTGCGGGACGAAACCATCAGGCGTGTCAGGCATCGGAGCACTCCGTCTTTCGCATCGTCCCAGTCATGACGGGGCCCCTTGTTGAAACGCCAGAATAGCTTCCAGCACGCGCTCCGGCGCCTCCAATTCCGGCGTGTGCCCGAGGTCGGCGAAGGAGACACATTGGGCCGACGGGACCAGTCGCCGAATCGTGTGCCTGTTGTCGGGTGGATGAGACCTATCGGCATCCCCCCAAATCGACAGCACCGGCTGGGACGGGGTGGCCAGAGTGACGCGCTCATCCATGTAGCACTGGTAGGCGCTCGCAAGCGACCATTGCGCGCCATGTTTGAAGGAGCGCGCTGCGCATTGGCAAAACGACGGGATCATGTCGCGCCTGCCGACGGACAGCGCGTACCAGTCCGGCATCCGTTTAGGCGCAAGACGCTTCATGACGAACTGCCCAATGAACGGCGTGGCCAGGATACGTTGGGGGTCGCGTCGGGACTTCCAGAGCGCGAAGGCCGCCACGTCGCCGGTTTGAATAAGCGCCAGGTGTGAACAGAGCTCCGGATTGCGCACCGCAAGATCGACCCCAGCAAGTCCCGCGACACACGAAAACGCGAAGATCGCGCGCTCGCCCGCGACCGCGCGCAAGAAGTGCGCAAGCTCGTCGTTTGTTTCTCGAAAGCCGAAGCCAAAGTCGTCCGAAACAGCTGAGAATCCCATCGCCGGAAGTTCAACAATGATGACACGGAATTCGCGCGCAAATGCATCGATAAGCGCACCGTAGGTTTCCAGCGTCATCGGCGGATCAGCGGTGAATACGATCGTGTCACCCGCTCCGGCTTCGCGATAACGAAATTGCACTTTTGCGGTTTTGTAGAACGAAACGCCCTGCGAGGCCGAAGCTGGCCACCCCTCTTTGAACAAGCGCATCCGCCTTTGAGCGCCCATAGTATCGAGGCGAACGCCGAGTTGTGAAAGCAATCCGCTCATTTTGCGCGAGCTCTAGAAGCCGCGAAGAGAGCGATAGTGGTGAGAAGAAGATAGGCGGCGATGCCCACATGCCGTGCAACGGTCGTGGTCTCCGCGCCGGCCTGGTGCGCAACCCAGGCGTCGCCCAACGGCATGACAAGCGCCGCGAACGCCGTCCATTTCAGCGCGTTTAGATCACGACGAACGAGGAGGACGGTGACGAGCAGCGCTATAAACGCCGTCCGCAATCCATAGATCAGCACCCACGAAGCGTCGCTCGCCGCAGCAAGCGGTGCGCCCATGTAAGCAGCGAAGCCCTCAGTATCGAGTACAACACGCACAACATTGAACGCCTGCAATGCCGCCATGGGCACGGCCATCCAGAACCCGACCGTCTGGGTAGGCGCTTTCAGTAAATAAGTGTCGGCCTGCGCCATCGCTCTCTCCATTCCTGGAGCGAAGCTAGCGTCGCCGAGGCCGCGAGAACGCTTGAGATTGAGTCGCCATAGATGAATAATGCTCAGCTATGGCACGCCGTACCGATCTGCCGCCTCTACCAAGCCTGCGCGCCTTCGCTGCGGCAGGACGGCTTCAAAGCTTGCGCGACGCCGCTGCCGAACTTGGCGTCACCCCATCGGCCGTCAGTCATCAGGTCAAGGCATTGGAAGCTTGGGTTGGCGCGCCGCTGTTTGAGCGCGGCGTGCGCCACGTCCGGCTGACGGCTGACGGCGCTGCGCTGAGCGACACCCTCAACAAGGCGTTCGATGCCATCGACACCGCTCTCGACCTTGCGCGGCGAAAGAGCGTCGCCAGCACCTTAAAGGTCGCCACGCTTCCTCTTTTCGCCAACACGTGGATGGCCCCGCGCCTCCACGACTTCGAAGCGAAGCATCCCGAACTCTCCCTCAGCATCCATACCGATTCACGCGTGTACGATGTGCTAGCAGGAGAGGCAGATGTCGCGATCCGAAACGTTGGTGCTCCCAGCGCTGGCCTCTATGCACGCAAGCTTCTCGACCTGCGAGCGACGCCGCTATGTACGCTCGATTTGGCAAAGCAGCTCTCGCACCCGGCGGACCTAAAGCGGGCGACCTTGATCGGTCTAAGCGTAGGTCGCGCGGGGTGGCCCGATTGGCTCGCGCGCACCGGGGTCCCCGCACTGAAGCCGAAGCGAACGATCACGGTCGATACAATTCCGGAAGCGATTGAAGCGGCCGCCCAAGGCCGCGGCGTAATGCTCGGCTTGTTGCCCTTGATCTGGGATGTGCCAAGCGCCGCGCAACTGGTGGCGCCTTTTCCCATCGCCCCGCAAGAAGCAGGCACGTACTTCATCGTCTGCCGGAAGGAGGATCGCGCCAATCCGATCGTGCGGTCCTTCATTGAGTGGCTCATAGGCGAGATGCGGTCGGATATTCGTCGGCTTAGGCGCCTCGAACGAGAACGGCTAATGGCCCCCGGTGGCTGAGCCGAAGATTTGTTCCTATCGTCCGCATCGGGCCACGGCGCGCCCACCCATCAAATTACTTGAATGACCGGCGCGCTCAATTCGTGCCGTAGATCACATTCCACATGCTACGGCGCGATCTCACCGAGAACGGTCATTGTTGTTTTAGGCTGCGGTACCAAAGCCCCGTTGGCGCCACCAAAAAGGCGAACAGAACCAAAGCCACTAGCATGTGAATTTCTAGGCCAGACGCGGGGCGCGCATAATGCGCGAGCTCTCGCGCGAAGATGAACGCGACGCTGAGTACTAGGCCGCACACAATAATGTTGGGCCAGTCGTATGGCGCGCGCGTCACCAACAAGACCGCGCCACACATACACGCCCACGCGACAGCCCGATAAATGAAATGAGTTGCAGGCGGCGAGGTCCATGCGAATAGCCACTCGCCGCCATATCCATCGGCCCAGAGCAGAATGAACGCCGCAACGATAGTGGCGACAGAAAATCGAGCCATGCTCACGGCAAACTCCTGACCCATCGCGAAGGCTTGAACAAAAACACGAGTGTCCGCTCCTAGCCAGCGACGCGCCATCCGATAGATTGCTCGAGCGGTCGGCCCGCTCCAATCGAGCCGTTGTCGCCCTGCCCGCCAATTCGGCTCACGATCGCCGAAACCTGCCGCTTGGCATCCGGTCGGCATTTCTTTGCGTTCCGTTTTAGTCTTTGCGTTCCGTTCTAGGCGATCGCCTTTAGCCCTTTGGCCTTCACAAGATTGAGCAACTTGAGCGTCGGCCCGTCTGGACGTTTTTCGCTTGGCCCCGAAGCGGACGCTGCAGTATCGTTGTGTCGCGAAGCTGCGGTAGCCCAAATTGGCTTTGCGTCCACACGCACTTTTCAATGTCGCTGAGGACAGGCGACGGTGACCTGACGAAACCAGACGGACAACATCCTTAGAGCCCGTCGCTAACTTTGCGCCAGACCCAGGCAGCCTATCACCCTCCACCAAGGATGCTCCCGTATCGCCATGCTTGAATTAACCCCTCGAATTGAAGGCAACCGGCTTGAGGTGGAAATCGGGGGAGCTCCCGCCCGCATCAACTACAATTGGCGTGGACCGTCGCCCCTGCCGCCTCCGCGCAACGATGACTTTGCTCTGCTCGCGGCTCTAGCCCCGGCCATGCGTCGCGGCGGCCGGATCCGGGTGAACGGGCGCGTCGACTCGCGGCTGATGGCGAATGCCGAAAAGTATTCGGAAATTTGGGCGGCGTGGCGTCCCGATCTTTTCCGTCCCGTGAGCATAACCGCCGCAGAGGAGCTCCCGCCGGCGACCTCCGACGCCGACGCCGGGTACGCCTTTGCTCTGTCAGCAGGTTTGGATAGCGCTTTCTCTCTAATGCAGAACAGCGCAGGCGCAAACGGTCGCGTCAATCGGAAACCGGGGATCGCCTACCTCATGCGATGGCAAGCCGACGTGACTGCTCCCGATCCATGGCTAGATCGGTTGAGCGAGCACGCCCAACGCCTTGCCGGTCAGACTCAAACCCCCTTCTATGTCTGCACTACCAATTGGCGTGCTTTCAGCGTCAATTTCTTCATGGACCACGCGCTCGGAATAATCGCAGCAGCGCATTGTCTGAACGGCATCACGTCCGGCTGCGTGATCGCTGCGGACGCCATGTACGTGGACGAGTGCAAGCTCGCGCCGCTGGGCAACAACCATACGACAAACCCACTGCTTTCCAGCTCAGGCTTCGAAGTCGTCAACTACGGCGGGGCCTACCGTCGTTTGCAGAAAATGGAACTAGTGGCGCAGCGTCCGGAGTTACTGCGGGAGATCGTCGTCTGTCACGAGAAGCCCGTGAGCGGTGTCAATTGCGGGCGCTGCGAAAAATGTGTTCGCAGCGGTCTCGAATTGTTCGTGCACAACGGCGCCGTTGAGCCGTTCATGCGCGGCTTGCCCTCCCCGCAGCGCGTGGCGGCCATGAAGCCAATGTCAGAGGGCTCTCTCGTGTTCTGGCGGGATATGCTGGAAGAATGGCCGCGGGGGCATGCGGCCCTGCGTGCGGGGATCAACACGCTAATGTGGCGGTCCGAGTTCCAACAACGGCCCCTGATGCGCGCCCTCAAATCTGCGGAGATTGCGCTCTTCCGCAGGAGGCGAGTGGTGAAGCCGGGGTGATCATCGGCCTAGCTCAGCCGAACACTGTTATCGGTTTCAGCGATGGGTCTACGACGTCGAGCGACGTTGATCTCTTCCGGGCGCATCAATTGTGTTGGAAGCACTGCTCCCGAAATCGACCGAATTGCGCCCTTTAATTGGTAAGTGCCGGTCAACCGTTATCGCCGCATGCCGCCGCTTGGAGGTGGAGAGCGTTGAGCGATGACAGCAAAGGGCACTAGATGGGCGCCCGAACATCTGGGAGTTAGCGGCAATGGATCGACGCACTTTGTTGACGAGCGTGGCGGTGGGCGCCGCGGCGGGCGTGGGCGCTGGGTTCGGCTATACCCAGGTCGCCGACGACGGGCCGCAGCAGGCGGCGGGGCCGGCGGCTCGGGCGGGCGCGGCAGGCGCGGCGGTGCGGCTGAACATGGTGACCTCCTGGCCCAAAAACATGCCGGGCCTGGGCGAGGCGGCGGAGCGGGTGGCGGCGACCGCGCGCGACCTCTCCGGCGGCACGCTTGACATCAAGGTCTACGCCGCGGGCGAACTGGTCGGGGCATTTGAAGTGTTCGACGCGGTCGCGACCGGGGCGGCCGACATGTATCACGCTGCGGACTATTATTGGCAGGGCAAGCACCCGGCCTATCCCTTCTTTACGGCGGTGCCGTTCGGCATGACCGCCATGGAGCAGCTTGCCTGGATCGACTATGGCGGCGGGCGCGAATTGTGGGAGGAACTCGCCGCTCAGTTCGGCATCGTGCCGATGGCGGCGGCCAATTCCTGTCACCAGACCGGCGGCTGGTTCAAACGCGAATTGCGGGGTCTGTCCGATTTGCGCGGTCTCAAAATGCGCATTCCCGGCATTGGCGGAGAGATGATCCGCCGTCTCGGCGGCGCAGCGATCGCCATACCCGGCGGGGAGATTTACCAATCGCTGCAGTCGGGAGTGATCGACGCGGCGGAATTTGTTGGGCCCTGGAACGATCTCGGCCTGGGCTTCTACCGCGAAGCGCCGTTCTACTACGGGCCTGGCATGCACGAGCCGGGCGCTATGCTGGCGCTCGGTGTCAACAAGCGGAGGTTTGAGGGGCTGTCCACCGAGCACCAAGCTATCCTGCGCGCCTCCTGCCGGTCTGTGAATGACTGGTCGCTTGGCGAGTTCACGTGGCGCAACGCCGAGGCGCTTGTCGTTCTCGCCCGCGATCACGGCATCCGCATCCGGCCGTTTCCTAATGACATCATGGCGGCGGCGGCCAACGTCTCACGCGAGATGTGGGCCGAAGCCGGCGCCAGCGACGCGCTCGGTCGGCGCATTTATGAGAGCTTCACCGGCGCGCTAAGAACGCTGCGGCCTTGGACTGAAGGCGTGGAGGGCCGCTATTACGCGCTGCGCCAAGCCGCGCTCGGACAAGACTGATCCGATGACGCCCTATGATCTCGGCCAGCCGCTCGGCATGTTTTTCACCGTGATGGGCTTTGCGCTCGCGCCCTTCTTGCTGTTGCCCTTTGTGATCCTGGCGCTGGGCGATGACGCCGCGCGCGTCGCCCGGCCGGCGATCGATCTCATCGACCGCCTGTCGCTTGCGTTTGAGGCCTTCGCCCGCTGGTGCCTGCTCGCCATGGCGTTCGGCATGCTCGCGACAGTGGTGCTGCGCTATGCGTTCGGACAGAGCTTCACCAAGCTCACCGAGGGCGTGCTTTACGCCCACGCACTGGGCTTTCTGCTAGCCGCGCCCGCCGCACTTCTGCGCGACGCGCATGTGCGGGTGGATATTCTCTACGGAGCGCTTTCCGATCGCGGCAAGGCGGTGATCAATCTCATGGGCTATGCGCTGTTCGCCGCCCCTGTTCTGCTGATGCTGCTGTTCGCGGCCGGCCCGGTCGTGGAGCTGGCCTGGCGCATTGGCGAGCGCAGCGCGGAGACCGACGGTCTGCCGTTGGTGTTCCTGTTGAAGACCGCCATTCCGGTTTTTGCTGCGGGCCTGCTCGCGCAAGCCATGGCGCAGGGCTGCCGAGCCGCAATCACCATCCGCGGCCTAGCGCCGGCGGCGCCGCCAGCCGCCGGCTTGCCGCGTGGGGAGGGCGTGGCATGAGCGACATCCACGGCTTTCTCGACATCTTGATGTTCGCCACCCTGATCGGAGCGATCCTCTGCGGCTATCCGGTGGCGTTCACCCTCGCCGGCGTGGCGCTGATTTTCGCCGTGATCGGGATGTCGCTCGGCGTGTTTTCGCCGGCTTATCTCGCGGCGTTCCCGCAGCGCATTTTTGGATCGATGAACAACGCGACACTGACCGCGGTGCCGCTGTTCATCTTGATGGGCGTGATCCTGGAGCGCTCCAAGATCGCCGAAGACCTGCTGTCCACCATGGGCGATCTGTTCGGGCGCGCGCGCGGCGGCCTGCTCTACGCCACCGCCATTGTCGGCGCGCTGCTGGCGGCCTCCACGGGTGTGGTCGGCGCAACGGTGGTGACTATGGGCCTGCTCGCTCTTCCGCTGATGCTGCGGCGCGGCTATTCCAAATCGCTCGCGGCCGGTTCGATCGCAGCCGCAGGCACGCTCGGCCAGATCATTCCGCCCTCGGTGGTGTTGATCCTGCTCGGCGATGTGATCGGCACCGCGAACCAGAAGGCCCAGCTGCAAATGGGCGTCGCTTCGCCCACAATTGTGTCGGTCGGCGATCTCTTCGCCGGCGCGCTGATCCCGGGGCTTTTGCTGGTGGGACTCTATCTCACGTACCAGGCGCTCACGGCTTGGCTGAATCCTTCGGCCGCCCCGGCGGGCGATGCAGGCGTGCCCAGCTGGAGCCGTGTCCTGCGCGCGCTTGCCGCGCCACTCATACTGATTGTCGCGGTGCTCGGTTCGATTCTGTTCGGCATCGCCACGCCGACGGAAGGCGCGGCCGTCGGCGCGACGGGCGCCGCCTTTCTTGCGGCTTTGCGCCTGGAGTGGGAATCAGGGCGCGGCGGGCGCTGGCCGGCACAGCTGGCGCTCGCCGGAGCCGGCGCGCTGGCGCTGCTGGCAGCGCTGCGCTTGTCGGTGAACCTGCCGGTGCTGTTCGGCGGCGATGGCGCGCTTGCGCTGCTCGTGACTGGCGTCGGCGCCGGGCTAGGTCTGCTCTCCGCATTGGGCCTTGCGTGCGCGTTCTGGATCCTGGCGCGGGCAGAGCAATTGCGCCCAGCTCTGCGCTCCACCGTCGACATCACCGCCATGGTGTTCGTGATCCTGATCGGGGCGGCGCTTTTCACCTTGGTGTTCCGCGGCCTGGGCGGCGATGAATGGGTCGCTTCCATGCTGGAAGGCGTGCCGGGCGGACTGACGGGCGCAATGATCGCGGTCATGGTCGTGATGTTCGTGCTCGGTTTCTTTCTCGACTTCATCGAGATCTGCTTCGTTGTTGTGCCGCTGGTCGCCGTGCCGTTGATTATGATGGGCGCCGATCCGCTGTGGCTCGGCGTGATGATGGCGGTCAACCTGCAGACGTCTTTTCTCACCCCGCCCTTCGGTTTTGCGCTGTTCTATTTGCGCGGGGTGGCGCCGCCAGAGCTGCGCACGATCGACATCTACAAAGGCGTGGTGCCGTTCATCGGCTTGCAGGTCGTCGCGCTGATGCTGGTGGCGGCGTTTCCGGCCTTGGCCACTTGGCTGCCCGGCGTGCTCTATCGCTGAGCCGGCGACTCGTGGCGTGCTCACCGCCTCCCAAGCGAAGCGTGACGCCCTGCGCAGTTTAGGGTGAGCATGTTGCGCCGACGGCTTGAGTCCAAGCTGACTGCCGCGATCCGAGTGGCAATCGAGCCCGCCGCAGGGGCGACGGTCATGCAGGGCTTGCTCCAAAGCGTCGAGTACAAAGCTCGCGCGCGCGGTGCGCGAGACCCTCCAGCCGACGATCCTGCGCGCGAACACCTCGATGACGAGGGCGACACAGACGAAGCCCGACTACGTCGAGACATAGGTGAAGTCCGACACCCAAGGCATGTTCGGCGCCGGCGCCAAAAAGTCGAGATTGACCCGATCGAGTGGACAGGGCGCGGCTTTGTAGTTCAACGTCGTGCGTGACCTCGCCGCACACGACGCGATGGCTTGGTCACCGAGATCGGCAGTAGAATATCCCCGGAAGAGACAGGCGGGCCGACTGGCAAGAAGACGCCTGTCAGCAGATATTCGCCGCAGGAAAAAGGACTGGGAACTCTCGCCGAAGGACGCCATTGGTCACAAGATGGTCGTGTCCCCGGCCGTGGTGTAGGAGCTGAGCCCCTCGAAGGCGGGGTTGGTCATCGAGAATCATCGGAAGGTCGGGTCGTTCACACCAACGACTTGTCCCAAGGACTCACCGA
>Ga0315902_10009192_pt1 | contig 13257 bp, 11 predicted proteins | sample LakEriMetagenome_9_FD_203523 | JGI IMG/M metagenome (GOLD analysis project Ga0315902, IMG submission 203523) | Freshwater fungal communities from buoy surface, Lake Erie, Ohio, United States - Buoy 12 MA117 | ecosystem: Environmental > Aquatic > Freshwater > Lake > Lake biofilm | place: USA... | reverse complement strand
TGGAGATAACGGTCATAAAACCCGTCACCAAAATGAAGGCTGAAATGGCATAAAACGCGATGAGTGAAGGTTCCATCATTCAACACCCTCCATGATTTTAGAGCCGGGACGATTCAGTACTTTGGTTAACAGACGGCGATCAAATACACTGTGCTCGAAGGCATTCGACATCTTGATAGCATCCGAGGGGCAGGCTTCAACACACAAGTTACACATGGTGCACAGTTCGAGTCTGTAAACGAACGTATCGATTGCTTTTTTCTTTTTCCCCTCTGCGTTTACCTCCGATTTGGTCACGATCTTGATGGTGCCATTCGGACAGGCTAATTCGCAGGCTTGGCATCCCGTGCAACGGTGTTCGTTGTTATCGTTGTGAGGCATAACCACCTCGCCCTTGAATCGTTCGGCCAAAGCCGGCCTTACTTCAGGGTATTGCTCGGTGATGATTTCTTTCTGGTGGGTAAAGTAATACCCTGTAAGTCGCATGCCGCTCAGCAGAGATCGGATGGCGGAGTATATGTCGCGGAAATATTCCTTAATGAACATGGTGGATCGTTGTTACAGGTGCCAGCCCATTATGGCAATCAGTGTGCAAAGCAGCAAATTGACCATGCTGATGGGCAGCAGGTATTTCCATTCCAGATTAAGCAGTTGATCGACCCGAAGGCGGGGGAAGGTCCAGCGGAACCACATGATGAGGAAAATCAAGCCCATGGTTTTAACGGTGAACCAGACCGATGACGGAATCCAATCCATTACGTGGTTGAATCCGTCAAATCCGGGGAGGTGGAAAGGCATCCATCCGCCGAAAAACAGGGTGGCACCGATGGCACAGCCGATGAAGATGTTGATGTACTCGGCCAGGAAAAAAAGCGCGAAGCGCATGCCGGAGTATTCCGTATGGAAACCCGCCGTGAGTTCCGACTCGGCCTCCGCCAAATCGAAAGGTGCCCGGTTTGTTTCAGCTGTGACTGCAATCAGGAAAATGACGAAGGCGATGACTGCAGGTAAATGTCCTTTGATAATCCACCAGCCATCGCTTTGTGAATCGATGATGGCACTAATGCGCAGGTCACCGGATAATACAACGATGGCCAATATGGAAAGTCCGGCGGAAAGTTCGTAGCTAACAATTTGCGCTGCGCTGCGCATAGCACCTAGCAGGGAATATTTGTTGTTGCTCGCCCAACCGGCCATTAGGATACCGATAACAGCAACCGAGGAAATGGCGGTGATGTATAGGATGCCGATGTTGAGGTCCCAGATTTGAAAATTGCGTGCGAATGCGATGGGTGCGAGAAGTAGCATGGCCGCAATCATCACGATGAATGGTGCCAGGTTGAACAGGAACTTGTCGGCTCCGTCGGGGGTGAGTCCCTCCTTCATCACAAGCTTGAGTGTATCGGCCGTGGTTTGGAAAACACCCTTGGGTCCCACGCGATTGGGTCCGAGGCGGATCTGCATGAATGCCGCCACTTTCCGTTCCATGTAAACCAGCAGCAACCCCAGCAGGGCAAAGAGTGTGATTGCACACAGCCCGACCAGAACGCACTGGGCGATGAAATCCCAGGGACTGCCCAGGGTGGCAGTCAGCCACTGCTGCAGGGATAAGGTGAGTTGTTCGAGGCTCATCGTATTCATTCAAAAGAGTACTCCGGTATCCAAAGGATGCCGAAGGTTCGGGGTGCAACACACAACCACTTAACGGTCAATATCCGGTATCACCAGGTCAAGGGTTCCCATGGTGGCCATGAGGTCGCCGATTTTCCCGCCGCGTGCCATGTGGTCAAGGGCACTCAGGTTCGAGAAGCCGGGCGAACGGAACTTGATCCGGTAAGGGGTGGTTCCGCCTTCGCTGATAATGTACACGCCAAGCTCGCCCCGTGCGGTCTCGACGCGTGTATAGAAGTCGCCCTTGGGAAGTTTCAGCACGGCCTTGGTCTTAGCCTGGAAATCGCCCTCGGGAATGTTGTCAATCAATTGGTCGATGATGTTCATGCTTTGCACCATCTCTCCGATACGAACCTTGTAGCGCGACCATGCATCGCCACCGGTTTCGAGTACTTCATCGAATTGAAGTTTATCGTAGATTTCGTAAGGATACAACTTGCGGATGTCGCAACTTACACCGCTCCCGCGACCTGTGGGTCCCGTGCAACCGAATGAAATGGCATCCTCACGGCTCAACACCCCTACGCCTTTGGTGCGGTTCTGGAAAATGATATTGCCGGTGACCAGCTCGTCGTATTCATGAATCTTGCTGCGAAATGCCTGCAGGAATGCTTTCACCTTGCTGCGGAATTCCGGATGGATATCCATCATGAGTCCGCCGGGTACGATGTAATTCATCGTGAGCCGTGCTCCGCAGGTGTCTTCCATGATCTCGTTGATCATTTCGCGTTCACGGAAGGCATAGAAGAAAGGTGTAAACGCACCCAGATCCATGGCCAGTGCTCCCCACCACAATTGGTGAGAGGCCAGGCGGGTCAGCTCGTCGAGTAAAACGCGAATCACTTTTGCACGCTCCGGAATCTCCACCTGCAGTCCCTTTTCCACACACAAGGCACAGGCGTGGTTGTTGATATGTGAACTCAGGTAATCCATCCGGCTAGTCACGTAGATGAACTGCCGGTAGCTGAGGCTTTCACACATTTTCTCAATGGAACGATGGATATACCCCAGATGAGGTTCCACTTTGCGCACCGTTTCGCCATTGAGTGTAATCACGAGATGGAGTACACCGTGCGTTGAAGGGTGCTGAGGTCCAACATTGATGACCATTTCACCCCGATCGTTCATCCCGATTTCTTCCAGCATGCGCTCAGAGTTTGATCATGTTAATAGGGTCCTCAAAATCTTTGCGCAGGGGATACCCTTCGTACTCCGGTGTCAGAAAAAGCCTGCGGAGGTCGGGATGTCCTGTGAACAGGACGCCCATCAGGTCGTAAGCTTCACGTTCATGAAATTCCGCTGTCCGCCACAGGTCTGAAACAGAGGCGATGGTCGGCTCGTTGCGGTCCAGTTTTACTTTCAGTACAAGGGTGTGCCTGTGTTCGGTTGAGCTGAGGTGGTACACCACGCTGAGGTGTGTCTTCCAATCAACAGCGGTAAGGCAAAAAAGGTAGTCGAAGTGAAAATCAGGCCGCTGCTTTAGGGTGCCGGCTAATTCCCTGAAGCCTTCGGGACCGCACAGCAGGGTGACCCATTCTCCGCCCTCCTCGAAGGTGGCTCCGGGTATGGCGCCCGACAGTGCTTCTTTCAACGCGTCATTGCTCATGGAATTCACACGGTTTTGGCTTCTCGGATTTGTTCGCGGGTCATGCCACTACGAATTTTATCTTGTAGGGTAATCAAGGCGTGTAGTAGGGCCTCGGGTCGGGGTGGACATCCGGCAACGTACACATCCACCGGAATCACATGGTCTGCACCCTTCACAACCGAATAGGTGTTGTAAAAGAAAGGTCCGCCGCTGATAGCACAGGCTCCCATCGCAATGACATACTTGGGGTCTGCCATCTGATCATAGAGACGCTTGAGCACAGGCGCCATCTTATTTACAATGGTGCCGGCAATGATAATGACATCGGCTTGGCGTGGAGTCGCCCGGGCGACTTCAAAGCCGAAGCGCGAGAAGTCGTATTTCGCGCCCGCAACCGACATCATTTCGATGCCGCAACAGCTGGTAGCGAAGGTCAATGGCCAGAGGGAATTGGAACGGGCCCAGTTGATTACATCGTCGAGTTTACTCAACATCACACCGCCACCGGGCAATTCGTGTACCTGGCCGGGGAAAGGAACGTTGCCTTGGTTCACATCCATCTGAGAGCGCCTTTTTTATGGGCATACAAAAAGCCCAGAAACAGGATAAAGAAGAAAATAAGAATATCGACGAAAGCAATCCATCCGATGTCACGGACGACTACCGCCCAGGGAAACAGAAAGACCAACTCTACGTCGAAAATGAGGAAGACAAGGGCAAACAGGTAATATCCTACCTGGAACTGAAGCCAGGCCCCTCCGCGGGTCGGAACACCGCATTCGTAAGGCTGGCCTTTTCGTGGGTTGGTACTGCCTTTGACGAAAATCCTGGAAACCAAAATGCCCCCCGCCGAAAACACAATGGCGGCAAGGGTGAGGATTAAGAGCGAAGTAACTCCCATAGCTGCCCCAAAATTAGTTCAAATTGATGTGTCAGGTCCGCGTGAATGTCAATCCGAGTAACAAATGTTGCACGGGTGGGTCCGGGCTACGTGTATGTTTGCAAACTCAATTGCGTTTCACCGATTATATGAATCTACTCGAATCCCTGCGTGAACCCTGGCCCTGGTATGTGGCCGGTCCGCTCATCGGCCTCACCGTGCCGATTCTTCTGTTGATTGGGAATAAATCCTTCGGAATCAGTTCGTCGCTGCGTCACATTTGTGCAGCCTGTATTCCCGCCGGAATCCCGTTTTTCCGTTACGACTGGAAAAAGGAGGCTTGGAACCTATTCTTTGTGGCTGGTATTTTCCTGGGTGGCGTGCTGGCATCTACGCTGTTGGCGAATTCCAATCCTGTTGAACTGAATCCAACGCTGATGCAGGAGTTGGCAGGCTATGGAATAAATGATATGAGTGGCTTGGTTCCGGTTCAGGTATTCAATTGGCCCGCATTGTTCACACTGCAAGGGTTTGTCCTGATGGTCGTAGGCGGTTTACTGGTCGGTTTCGGTACCCGTTACGCCGGCGGATGCACCAGCGGCCATGCCATCATGGGTTTGTCGACCTTGCAATGGCCCTCGCTAGTCGCTACCATTTCGTTCATGGCCGGTGGTTTTCTCATGGCCAATCTGATCCTTCCTCATTTACTCAGTTAATCAACACGTCATGCAAGAGAATAAAACCGGTAACACCGACCACGACCTACGCTCGCTCGATACCATGTGCGTGAATGAAAGTCAGCTGCAGCACCGCTGGTGGCATAACCTGAAATACCTGGCCGTCGGCCTCTTTTTTGGTGTCATTTTCGTCAAAGCGGAAATCATCAGTTGGTTCCGCATTCAGGAAATGTTCAGGCTCCAATCGTTTCACATGTTCGGTATCATCGGCAGTGCAATAGTGGTGGCCATGATTTCTGTGTGGGTTATTCGCCGTTTTGGCATCAAAACGATTTACGGCGAACCTGTGGTCATTCACCCCAAAGAGTTCAATAAAGGCAATATTATAGGAGGGCTGCTCTTCGGATTCGGCTGGGCGCTGACCGGTGCTTGCCCCGGTCCACTGTTTGCTCAGATCGGTTCAGGTGCAACGGTCATCAGCGTAACCTTACTGAGTGCAATCCTAGGTACTTGGTTATATGGTAAATTTCGTGACAAATTGCCCCATTAATTCTTGTCCATGAAAAAGAAGCATACCCACGAACACTCACGCCGCAGTTTCCTGAAAACGGGCGCTTTTCTAGGCCTCGGCGCGGCACTGCTTCCCTTGGCCTCCAGGTCGGAATATGCCGGCTTACACGCTTTGCCCGACAATCAGGATGCCGCAGCGCAAGGTGATGATGCAACACGGATCACGCTGCTGTACACAGCCGATATTCATGCACAGCTGCATACCCACGATGAGTTCTTTTGGGAGAATAACGCTCCGGTATACCGAAAACGGGGCGGACTCGCTGTACTGAAAACCATGGTTGAATCCATCCGATCCCGAAATCCCCGCAACACCCTGCTGATTGACGGGGGCGATTTCTACCATGGTCATGGAATCGCTTCTCTTTCCGAGGGGCAGGCTTTCATACCGCTGTTTAATGCCTTGGAATACGACCTGATGGTGCCCGGAAACTGGGAGGTTGTGTACAAAAAGCGCCGGATGCTCTTCGATATGGGGCACAGCACGGCGGCAAAAATTTGTGCCAATATGTGGCACGAGACCAAAGATGAAACCAACGGTGAGTTGATTTATCCTCCATTTTGGATTAAAACCATTGGCACTGTTAAGCTGGGATTCATCGGATATACCGACCACCTGATTCCCAAGCGTCAGTCACCCGCCTATTCGGAAGGTATTCGCTTTGAGCATGCCGAAAAAAATGTCGCCCGCTATGTGAAATATCTCCGGGAAATCGAAGGCTGTTCCGTCGTCATGCTGGTGACCCACATGGGGCTGGCGCAACAGGTGGGCCTGGCCAATAATCCGGTTTGCCAGGGAGTGGATATCATTCTAGGGGCCGATACCCACGAGCGGGTGCGCGAGCCGATTCAGGGTAAATACACAAAGGTGGTCGAGTGTGGGGCGTTCGGTTCATTTTTAGGACAACTCGACCTGGAGATACGTGGAGGAGAACTTGTTGGCCTTGAGTATAAATTAATGGATGTCGATCCGGGTTTGTATCCTCCCGATCCGAACATGGAACAATTGGTTCAGGCCACGGCCCGATCCTACCGTGATACGCTACAGCCTGTGCTTGGTTATTCAACAACACCACTGGTCCGGTACTTTGTACTGGAAACACCAATGGATAACCTGCTGACTGATGCGATGATGTGGAAGTTCAAGCCCGATATCGCGCTCAGCAATGGCTTCCGGTTTTGTCAGCCCCTCAATACGGATTCCGGTACGGGTAAGGCAGCAATAACCAAGGAGTTTCTTTGGAACATGCTACCTGTCGACAGCGAAGCCAAGACCGCAAAGGTTACAGGTCAGCAGATTCTCGACTGGCTCGAAAAGGAATTGCAAAACGCCTTCGATCCGAACCCGGCGAAGCGCTTTGGCGGATGGTTTGTACGCTTTGCGGGAATGAAGGTGGTATTCACCATTGCGAATCCGACCGGAAAGCGTGTGCAATCCGTTGTTATTAAAGGAAAAGCGTTGGATATAGCCCGCGAGTACAGCATTGTGGCTTGTGAGCGCGAAGGCGACCCCGACGATACCCTGTGCAGGTTTGAAAAAGTGAAGGCTCCTCAAAGACTCGGTATAACGATGCATGTCGTTATTGAAGAGTATCTCAGGGAAAAGAAGACCGTATCGCCTCGGACCGAGGGGCGTGCTACTGCAACGGATGCCCCTTCTACTTTGCTGACCCAATTACAAGGGACAACCTACGAATTCCGATGAGCGAGGACCAAAAGGGAAAGTCTCAGATGCATTTCCGCGCATTGGTAGCGGTAAGCCGTGCCCTGGCCTGGACTTGCCTCTTACTGGTGCTCAGTCTTTTTGTTTTTCTCCTATCCGCATCCGTTGGTTTTGATCGCATCAGTGAATTGCTGAAGTCGCGGGTTGCGGAAGAAAATCGGGATACGATCCGGGCTGAAAACAAATCACCTACCGGCCCATGGACTGCACCGGATCTCTCCCGTGCCAGTGAGTTGGTTCGTTATGGCCACAAGCTCGTGTCTAACACCGCCTATTTTCTCGGACCGGAAGGGACCGTGATGAAGACCACCAACGGCATGAACTGTCAGAATTGCCACCTCGATGCAGGAACAAGGTACTTCGGAAATAACTACAGCGCAGTCGCTTCAACATATCCCAAGTTCCGGCCTCGTTCCGGTTCTATCGAAACGGTGGCGAGGCGCGTAAACGATTGTATTCAGCGCAGCCTCAACGGGAAGGCCCTGGATACATCGTGCACGGAAATGAACGCCTTGGTCGCTTACATTGAGTGGGTGGGATCAGAAGTCCCCACGCGCACTGTGCCCGCAGGTGCAGGCTTGGTGGATGTTTCCTTGTTGAACCGCGCAGCCGATCCCGATCGTGGCAGGGTTGCATTCGCAAAGCACTGTGTGAGTTGTCACGGTTCCGATGGACAAGGTCAGCGCCAGGCCGATGGTTTTGCGTACGTCTATCCACCCTTGTGGGGCGACCACAGTTACAACACCGGCGCCGGACTTTATCGTTTGTCGCGTTTTTCCGGCTATGTGAAAGCAAACATGCCTCTTGGTGCGGTGCACGACAAACCCGTCTTGTCAGATGAAGAGGCTTGGGATATCGCAGCCTATGTGAATTCGCAGCCGCGCCCCGTTAAAGATCTCAGTGGCGATTGGCCGGATATTTCCAAAAAGCCCTTTGATCATCCGTTTGGCCCCTTCAGCGATGGCTTTTCAGAAACGCAGCACAAATACGGACCATTTGGACCGATCAAAAAGGCGCAGAAAAAAAGTTGAGTGTTCTTGCCGGTAAATCCTTGTGACTTACGCAGCCGGACCTTCCACAAAGAACATCTCGATCTCGCCCTTGTTCTTGGCTTCGATTTTTCCCCGTGGAGTGCAGCGGAACCGGTGTTTGATCAACTCGTAGGTAGTTGCGCTGATATTCACCCGACCCACTGCGCCGCTGCTTTCCATTCGCGAGGCAGTGTTCACTGTATCACCCCAGATATCGTAGGCGAACTTCTTCGAACCAACCACACCTGCGACCACAGGTCCGGTGTGGATACCAAGCCTCAATTCAAAAAACGGGAGATTTTCGGATATACGTAAGCGTTTGTTTTCTTCAATGAAGGCCTGAAGTTCAAGCGCTGCGGCAACAATATCGGTAGCATGGTGGTCGTTCACAGCCGGCAAACCGCCTGCGCACATGTAACTATCTCCGATTGTCTTAATTTTTTCAAGACCATAGCGTGTGATGATGGTATCAAACGCACTGTAACAGCGGTTGATCTCCTCTACAAGCTGTTCGGCCGATAACAATTCGCTCGCCTGCGTAAAGTTCTTGAAGTCGGTAAACATCACCGAAACGGATTCGAAACTCTTCGCTTTGGCTTGTCCCGTCGCTTTTAGTTCCTCGGCGGTTTCTTCCGGCAGGATGTTCAACAGGAGTTCCTCGCTACGCTTTTTTTCCTTCGAGATCCGGTTTCGCTGCGACAGGAACACACCTGCAAACAAAAGGACAACGGCAAATCCACCGATGAACCCGTTGCGTACGAGTTTCTGGCGGCGGATTTCTTGTGCTTTGATCTCCTGGTCTTTTGTGAGAAGATTGATCTGCGACTCCTTCTTTTCGATATCGAAAGTGAATTGTAGTGTCCCGAGTTTCTTTTGAATGTCGAGGTTGAACAAGGTGTCTTTTATGGCCAACAATGCATTTTGGTATTCGAAGGCCTTGCCGTAATTCCCCATTTTGGAGTAAGCCCTTGTCAGCCCCTCATAGGCATCTTTCAATTGGTATGAAGCGCCGATTTCATTGGCGATGTTTTCTGCCTCTACAAAGCTGTTCAATGCATCCGTGTAGTCTCCGTTTTCGATTTGCACCTTGCCTAGGCCGATGAGTGAGATGGCCATGTCGTTTTTTGAGTCGAGTTTCTTGGCATATTCATAGGCGCTTCGTTGGAAGGCCATAGCCCGTCCGAAATCTTTTTTCATCATATACGCCTTTCCGATGCTGAAGAGCGTATAAGGTAAATTCTCACTTTGTTCAAGTGCTTTTCTGGATTGTTCGAAATAGTATAGTGCCGTATCTACATTTCCCCGCTCAAGGTAAATTTCTCCAATGTTTACCGTGACGGTTCCAGTGGCATCCTTGTCGTTTAGTTTTTCGGTCAGTGGAAGCGCCTTTAAAAAATAGCTCAGCGCCTGGTCGTGGGTAATTCGTTTGTTGAGGTGTACTGCCCCGATGTTCTGGTAATTGGTGAGGATTCGCAGGGTGTCTCCGATGCGTTCTGCAATTTTGAGCGACTTCAAATAGTATTCAAGTGCGGTGGCATCATCACCCTGATTAAAATAAACCGCTCCAAGGTTGCTCAGGATGTTGGCCGAGCCTCTCAAATCTCCAATCGAATCAAAAATGTCTTTACTGCGGTTCCAATGGGTGAGCGTTTGAATGTAATCGCCCTGCATGTAGTAAGCTAGTCCAATGCTTTTTTCAGATTGGGCAAGGCCTCGACCATACTTCAGGGATAACGATAAGTCCGCAGCTTCCTCGGCATGTTGGATTGAAATTTCCGGAGTGTCATTGAGCAGGAGTTTGCTTAACTCAAGCAATCTATTGACGGTGTTGGTGTCGTTAGAACTTTTGCGGATGATGTTTAATAAACTGTCTGCTGGTCCGGTCTCAGGTGCTCCGATGGCAGTCAGCGGGAGTCCGATCATCAGTAAAAGAAGAAGCAGTCGGTTTCCAGTCATTTCCGGAATAAAGATATCATTTCCGGAAATGACTCAATCGACAATAAAAAAGGGCTGCCCGCATGGAGCAGCCCTGTGTAATTATAAATATTAATAACGAACGATTCGCTCCACGGAGAGTACTACTCCATTTTCTTCTTGCATCAGGAGGTAAACTCCGCTTGGCAATACCTGCAGATCCATGGTTAGGCTCTGGGTTTCAGGTTGGAATTGTTCTTGAGGCAGCATTACTCTGCCGGTCAGGTCCAAAAGTCGGACAGTAAACGGAAGTTCGCGCTGCGATTTTGTTTCGATGCGGATTGTTCCTGCCGTAGGATTGGGATATACCAACAACCCGTCCACTTGTTCTTGGTTTGTTGCAATCTCACGGTTTAGGTGAGCCGAGCACTTATTCGATGTTGAGCTGGCATCACTTGCGACCGATGTTTTCTGGTTTCCATTAAATGATTTTAGTGTCCAGGTCAGTTTCTGTCCATCAAACGGAACCTCAAATAAACCGGTTCCCGGAGGGAACAATACAGGCGGCGTTCCTACATAGGATCCCAATGCGCTGAAGAAATTGTCTGGACCCAAAGGAACGTATACAGGTGTGTTGTTGGGGTTTATCCATTGAAAACGGGCCCGGTAAATGAATCCCGAGGGGTCGTTAGCAATAGTGTCTACGCAGATGAGCGATACATCCACTTTCTTGGCACCTTGCCCTTTGGGATTGACATAGAGTGGAGCACTCACGTATGTTATGGAATAATTACCAGGAACCGATAGCACAAGGTTGGCCGGAGTGATGGTATATACACCGGCTTGGGTGCAGCAGTTGGTCGGGCTTAGTGAATAGGTCGGTCCGGAAACGATTGTGTTCTGACCTCCTGCTACAAACCCTGTAATGGTGGATGTAAACGCAGGTAGAGGGTCGTGTCTGTATATGAATTTCAAAACAGCTGTGACAGTCAGTACTGCAGGTTGAACAATCAAACTGCCATTCACAGGCTGAATGATATAGTCGCTGGGTTGAGTCAGGCTGATGCCTCCCGGTACGACTGTGTATGATCCTGCAGCGTAAATGGGCTGGACATTGACCCCGGAGCCATTCAAAACGGTTGTCGATATTGATCCTGTTGAAATGCTCTGCAAGCTGTCCTGATACTGCAGTCCCTGCACAGTAGTGTTGAATGTGGTTTGTGCACCGTAGGTTGATTGTATAGAATCGGCTTTAATAAGTAGCGGCCGCTGCAGGATAGTCAAGGTGCCAAGTCCATAGGAAATATCAAAGTTGTTTGATATGTAAGCGGCAGGCACAATGGCGTGAATACCTGCATACAATCCGGTAATCATGTTGATTCCCGCATAGGTCAACAGGGTGTCGTCAGCAGGTGCGTCTACATCAGCCTCGTCGATGATGACCGCAAGACCTTCATTGCTTGAACTTGTACTGTCAACGTTGCTGCTGTTAACCAACACACTGCCGTTTACCAAAGCCCGTCCGTTTACCAAAGCCCGTCCATTAACCAATGCGCGACCATTCACGAGCGCCCGGCCATTGACCAGTGGAGATGCGTTCTCAAGGGTTGTTGTGTCGGAATTTACCTGGTAATTGAAGATGGATGCAGTAGCTACATCTACAATAAGTGTCGTATCGAATGTGTTACTGCCATTCACCAACGCCCTTCCGTTCACCAATGCCCTTCCGTTCACCAAGGCCCTACCACTAACTAAGAAACCAAGTGCGGCAAGATCCGAATTGACCAATGCCCGTCCATTGACCAATGCGCGTCCATTGACTAGCGCCAGCCCACTAGCGATATCTTCTTGGTGGTCTTGCGTGAGTGTTGACAGGAATTGCTGTTGTTCTGATGGTGCAATCAGGCTGTTGTCAAAGGTGTAATTGAATGTATTGATTTCAATTTTATCTCCATAGGTAACAGTCGTGTCCTGTGGCGTAATTACAAGTGGCATTCGCAACACGTTCAGCAATCCGTTGTTCAAGGTGTAATTGAAGAAGGTGTTGAAGCCCGCATCATAACTTCCCTGGTTCAATGCTATAGCATACAGACCCACATTGCTGAGGCTGTTTGCCGGTGTGCTGATGCTCAGGTTGCTTAAGCCAAGGTCGTTCAGGGTATACCCCGTGGAGTTTAGTGGGGCTCCGTCTACAGTGATCGTGTAAGTCAGCGCTGGAACAACTTCGCCATAGCGCTTGGTTTTATTGTCAGCACTGACAACAACGTTTTTACGGACAGGATCGAAGAAGAACAGCGTGTCGGAGTTCCCGCCGTCGTTGATGTTCGGTACGATCGGAGGAGTGTATACGTACAAACCGTAGTTGCCGAAGAAGGCCGGGAGGCTTGCTGTCAATGCACCTCCATTGACGAACGACGTCGGAAGGGTATCGCCGTTGAATATCACAAGGGATTGTGTCGTAAAGAATTGTCCGTACACCGATACGGTTGTTGGAGCGCTTCCGGGACTTACACCGGTGGGTGTGTTGATGGAGTCGAGATTCGGCGTCGGTGCAGCAAGGGTTTTCAAGGCCTCGAACGCCTGGATGTAACCGTTGCCGGTTGCGAAATCGAAGCCCGGCCCAGAAAGGTCAATCGTAGTACTGGTGAGAATGCTACGTACTTCCGATGGCGATAAATCCTGGTTGTAGAACTTGTTTTTAGCCTGGATCAGGAGTGCTCCTACACCTGCTGCATGGGGTGCAGCTGCAGAGGTGCCGAAGAAATTCGGGAACGCGTCTCCGTCCACATTGGGCCCTCCGAGTGAAACGGTTGTGTTTCCTCCGTTAGGTGCAATCAGGTCGGGCTTGTTACGGATGACACCATTCACTTCGGTTCCTCCGCGTGATGAGAAATTCTGTACGGGCGGATTGAAGGGGATTGGGTTGAAGAATGGTGTGCTGGTGAAGTTTACAGCGCCCAGAGAAATGGCGCCGTTTGCATTTGATTGTCCTACAATGGTGGATCCCCCACTGGTGTATTCGTTGAAGGTGAGTTCGCCACGGAATACGATGAACTTGAATTTCGAAGGGGTGTTTCCTGCAGCGCGGATTACAGCCAGATTTGCAGTAACGGTTTGTCCTGCCGGGACTGTAAAGGGCAATACTTCAAGTGGATCGCCGCCGAGGTTGTTCCTGTTGAATCCGAAATAGCGGGTGCCGTATT
>Ga0315902_10009191_pt1 | contig 13258 bp, 13 predicted proteins | sample LakEriMetagenome_9_FD_203523 | JGI IMG/M metagenome (GOLD analysis project Ga0315902, IMG submission 203523) | Freshwater fungal communities from buoy surface, Lake Erie, Ohio, United States - Buoy 12 MA117 | ecosystem: Environmental > Aquatic > Freshwater > Lake > Lake biofilm | place: USA... | reverse complement strand
CGCTGCTCATCGTGAGTTGCCTGGCACTACCTAAAGGGATCGCCTTTTATATTGAAAAGTGGCATCGCAAGCGTTACGGAAATTCCTAATCCATGAACTCTCCTTTACTTAAGCTCGATTGCGTCACCAAAAGATTTCGCGGGCTTACTGCCGTTGATCGCGTCAATATGACCGTCGACGAGGGCCAGATCGTCGGTATCGTAGGGCCCAACGGATCCGGAAAGACAACCACTTTTGCCTGTGTCTCGGGTTTTCTTCGCCCAGAAGAAGGCCGTGTGATTTTCCAGGGCAAAGACATCACGGGGCTTCAACCCTACCAAATAGCGCGGCTCGGTATATCAAGAACATTCCAAATTGTCCAGTCCTTCGAAGAATTAACAGTTATCGACAATGTTGTGCTCGGTGCCCTTAAACCCGACGAGGCGAACCAATCGATTTCTATTGCAGAGGCGCGTAATCGGGCGGTTGAGATTATTGATCTTGTAGGCCTCGCATCCGATGCCCGAAAGCTCAGCGCAAGCCTCGGCATCCCTGGTCGTAAGCGACTCGAAATCGCGAGAGCACTCGCCACCCGACCCAAACTCTTACTACTCGATGAGGTAATGGCCGGTCTAAGGCCTGTCGAGGTTGATCAAGCCGTTGAAATCATTAAAAAGATACGCGACCGCGGCGTAACTATTGTTGTCGTCGAGCACCTCATGCGTGCGGTCTTGGCCCTATCGGAAAAACTATACGTCATCCATCACGGCGCAGTGCTTGCGCAAGGGATCGACCCTCGAGAAGTCCTCGGTCGCCCCGAGGTCGTAGACGCGTATTTTGGAAAGGCAACTCTCGATGCTTAAGGTGGATTCTCTCACGGCAGGTTACGGCGATCTGCAAGTTCTATGGGGAGTAACAATCACTGTGAACCCCGGGGAACTGGTTGCCATCGTCGGACCTAACGGAGCCGGAAAGAGCACGTTAATGAATACCCTATCAGGTCTTGTCGACCAGTTAGGGGGCGAGATCCTCTTTCATCTCGAAAATATTAATCAACACCCTGCAGAGCGTCGCGTCGGACTCGGAATCGTTCAATGCCCTGAAGGACGTAAGCTTTTCCCCGAGATGTCTGTTGAAGAGAATTTAAAGATCGGTGCTTACCTCTGCACCGACAAGCCCGAGGTGAAACGACGACTTGCTGATGTCTATTCGATCTTCCCAAAACTCGAACAACGAGCATCGCAGATTGTCAGCACCATGTCCGGTGGCGAGCAACAAATGGTGGCGATTGGACGCTCGATGATGTCTGGCCCGAAGCTTCTCTTGCTGGACGAGCCCTCGCTTGGTCTGGCACCCATTATGGTGTCAGAGATGTTTCAAGCGATTGAGGCGATTCGAAAAACTGGAACCACCATCCTTATCGTTGAGCAGAATGTTCTGCAGACGCTTGAAATTGCTGATCGGGCCTACGTCCTAGAAAACGGGAAGATTACCCTTGAGGGACCGGGAAAAGCTCTCCTTCAGAACCCGCACATGAGGCAGGCTTACCTCGGTCTGCACTAGCCCGGCGATGCCTGTTATGACGTACGACATGTCGGCTACCCTTATTCGGGGTGCCCGTGTACTAACGCTCGACTCTCAAAATACTGAATTCTCGTCTGCTGATATTTTGCTCTCCGATGGAGTAATTGCCGCCGTCGGGCCGAGCCTCTCAGCGCCAGAAGGCTGCAAGGTGATCGAAGCAGCGGGCATGCTGGCGATGCCAGGTCTGATTAATTCCCATTTCCACTCACCAGGCAACCTAATGCGGGGGCAGCTCGATTGCCTGCCACTTGAAATATTCATGCTACGCGAGGTTCCTCCCCTTGCTAATGAGGCCAACTCTGAGCGTATTATCAAGATCCGAACACTGCTAGGCGCCGCAGAGATGCTTCGCGGTGGGATTACCTGCGTGATGGACGACGCCTATCATGTTCCAATAGCGTCGATTGCAGCCATCGATTCAATCTGTAACGCTTATTCTGAAATAGGAATACGTGCCCGCGTGGCGATCGATCAGCCCAATATCGTTGAGTATGATAAATACCCTTTTCTAAAAGATCTTCTAACTCCTGCACTACGTGCGCAACTCGAGTCCTCCCCCCGTCAAACAGGCGATGAACTCATCGAGCTTTATCGCTATCTCATTACTCAATACGGGACTGATCAGGGTCTGATACAGCCCGCAATATCCTGCTCAGCACCCCATCGGGTAACACCGGACTACCTCAAGGCACTCAACCAACTCTCCCAGGAATATGCGCTGCCCTTTAATATGCACATCCTTGAAACAAAGCTGCAGCGCGTCTACGGCACCGAGCGCCTTGGCAAGTCGTTGGTAGCGTATGCAGATGACCATGGGATTCTGCACGAACACTCTGTCGTTATTCACGCAATCTGGGTGGATCAAGCCGACATCAACCGGCTGGCAAAGCATAATGTCATGATTGCACATAATCCTATCTGTAACCTAAAGCTCGGTAGTGGTATCGCGCCATTTCGAGAGTGGCGAGATGCCGGCCTTCGGGTATGCCTTGGGTCCGATGAGGCTAATACCGACGACCGGATTAATATGTGGGACATCATGAAAACGGCCGGAATGGTTCACACCCTGAGAAGTCCAGACTGGCACACCTGGCCCACTGCTGAGGAAATTCTAGAGATCGCTATTCGCGGCGGCGCAGACGCCCTTGGCTGGAAAAATCGAATCGGAAGTCTCCAGCCAGGGTATCAAGCAGATCTTATCTTGCTTGATTTAGATCGTTATGCCTTTACGCCGCTTAATGATCTTATCCGGCAACTCATTTATGCTGAATCCGGAAGCTCTGTTGTTCATGTCTTCGTTGCCGGAAATCAGGTGGTCGACAACGGCAAGATCACAACGATCGACGAAAAAGCTCTTCGATCTGAGGCCCGTGCGCTACTTGCCGAAACCACCCATATGGCAGACGATTCGATCAATCGCCTAGAGCCCTATTACCGACAGATGGTGCTAAGGGCCCATGCTTCTGAGTAAGCCGTTTGCGCATCTTCTTGAGGTCTGTACCAGAAACTCGTCTCGATACAAGGTCCTCGGGGCGGGCATTGTCAGCATGCTACTCGGGCTCGGTGTTGCCCGATTTTCTAACACGCCGATGCTTCCGCTGATGTAAGAACAGGCGGGGCTAGGTATCGCATCTGCTGGATGAGTAGTGCGGCAGCGATGCTCCTGGGGAGTGGACTTGTTCTTAACTGGCTAATACAGCATGATCAAAGCAGTGAACTCGGTATTCATTTCGCTGGCATTGGTCTGGGCATCGCTGGCTGCACCGTTGTCGTCATGATCAGCATGCATACACTTAACTGGCGAGGATAATGGTTTCTCTTTTCCGCCATCGCAGCGACGTTGTTAATTCCAACGCTCTTATGGTTACCACGACCCGATAGCAGCAAACAGGCCCAAGCGGGTATCCTCCTGACCGATTACCACCCGTCTGTGCTACTAATAAGGCTATTGCTCGCTGCTTATTTCTGCACTGGTATCGGCTACGTCATAAGCGCTACGTTTATTGTTGCTATTATTGATGCGCTGCCCGAACTCTCAGGCTCTGGAAATCTGACATTTCTTGTCGTCGGACTTACGGCCGCCCTTACCTGTATTCTGTGAGATTTCGTTGCACGACGAATAGGTGAGATCAACGCCTTGATTGTTGCTGCGTCACTCCAGACTCTCGGTATCGCTCTTCCGGTAATCATTCAAGAACTCTGGGCTGCAATTCTTAGTGCAATAATTTTTGGGGGCATTTTTGTCGGAATAGTAAGTCTCATTCTGACTATGGCAGGAAAGTTTTATCCTGAGAACCCTGCCAAGATGATGGTAAAAATGACCTTAGCCTATGGATCTGCGCAGATCCTTGGGCCTGCACTAACCGGTTGGATTGGCGCTATCTTTGGAAACTATAGCAGTGGATTAATCACTGCTGCTGTAATGTTTTTAGGAACTGGTCTACTTCTTGTTATTAAGAGCCTTAGACTCTACTAAGACTATGATTTCTATATGTTTCTTGCAGAGACGATTAATTGACCTGCCTCGGATGAACTGGGCCGCCGAGAGGTTGATAAAAGCCAAGCCTACAGCAGTTTAAATTTCTATACTGTCTCTAAAGATCTCTCTGAGCCGAGTCTTAATGACTTTGCCGTAATTGTTCTTAGGTAGGCTCTGGACGATCCGATAGTGTTTAGGCCGCTTAAAACGAGCAATCGAGGATAAACATCGGGCATCGAGTGCCTCAATCTGAATCTGACTACCCGGCTTAACTACTAAGAAGGCGACTACCACTTCACCCCACAGAGTGTCGGGCGCGCCAATAACCGCCACCTCAGCAACAGAGGGTTCGGTTAGAAGTACTTCTTCAACCTCTCGCGGATAGATATTAGCTCCGCCGCAGATAATCAAATCTTTACTACGGTCTTTTAGGGTGAGGAAACCATCGGCATCGAAGGCACCAAGGTCCCCAGTGTAGAGCCAGCCTTCGCGACATGCGGCCTGAGTAGCCTCTGGATCACGCCAGTAACCTTTCATCACCGAATCACCTCTAACCACGACCTCTCCGATCTCGCCCTCCGGCAACGTCTGGCCGGTCTGATCCACAACTCTTACCTCGACTAGTGTCTGCGCAATACCAACGGATCCCAAGCGATGTCGGTAACGTGGATGTTGTGTATTTAGTAATTCGCGTCGGGGCAGCACTGTGGCTACCATTGGGGTCTCGCCCTGCCCATAGATCTGCACAAATCTAGGCCCCATAATCAAAAGCGCACGCTCAATATCAGCCAAATACATCGGTGCGCCGCCATATACAATAGTTTTGAAAGCCGCTGCAGATTCTTCAAACGAAAGCGATTCTTTTTCTGCATACTCCACTAGCCTATTGACGATCGTAGGCGGTGCAAAGGTGGTTAGTGGTCCAAGCGTTTGTCCAATCTCGAACAGCTCCTCGGCACTCACGCCGCCTGATTGGGGAATTACATGGCGGGCGCCCGCAATCACATGAGGGATACTGTAGAGCCCCGCACCATGAGACATTGGTGCTCCATACACCATGAGATCTTGCAGACCGATACAGTCTACATCGCTGAAATAACATAATCCCATAGTCAGCAAATTTCGATGGGTGATCTGCACACCCTTTGGACGGCCTGTGGTTCCGCTTGTGTAAAAGAGCCAGGCAGTATCATTGCCATCAGACGAGATCGGGCTCTCTATAACTTCCGAACGATCGGTATCATTTAAAAGAACGGTATAGCCACTCGATTCAATATCAATCTGGTGCTCTAATCCCACCAGACGTTCCTCCGCGATATCATGACTGACAAACCCAACACGCGTCTGTGCGTTTTTAATAATCCACTCCACCTCCTTGGTATGCAGACGGGCATTAACCGGCACCACAACAAGACCTGCCCACCAGCATGCAAACATTAGTTCCAGGTAACGTGGATGATTCCGCGCAAAGACTAACACCCGGTCGCCATACACTAAGCCCAAATCTCGCATCCTGACGCCCAGTATGTAGCTCCGCTGAGCCCACTGACGAAAAGTTGCCCATGGAGCCGTTCCATAGAAAATGGCAGTCTCATCCGGTCTGATGCGGCTGTGCCGAAGAAGTTGCGAAGCAAGATTCATAACTGATCAGAGGCCAGCGGTTTAATCAACCTCAATACCAATGGCAGTAGCTTCACCCCCCCCGATGCAGAGACTTGCAATTCCGCGACGGGCACCACGACGCCGCAGAGCGTGGATAAGCGTCACGATAATTCGGGCACCGGAAGCACCAATAGGATGGCCAAGCGCGCAGGCACCCCCATGAACATTGATCAAATTGCGGGCAATTTTAAGTTCTGCGATGGCTGCCATGACCACTACCGCGAAAGCCTCGTTGATCTCCCAGAGATCTACATCGGTTATCTGCCATCCGTTAATCTGTAATAATCGTCGGATCGCTCCAATTGGCGCAGTGGGAAACTGGCTTGGTGCGTGGGCGTAGCCGGCATGGCCAACTATACGGGCCAAAGGTTCGATCCCGAGCAGATCGGCTGTTGACCGACGGCACATGACAAGGGCGGCAGCACCGTCGCTAATTGATGATGACGATGCCGCTGTCAAAGTTCCGTCTTTCGAAAATGCTGGTTTTAGGCTGGGAATTTTTTCGATCACCGCTTTGCGAGGACCTTCATCGGAACTTACGTGGAGCGGCCCCTGCCGCGTCGGCGACTCGACGACAATAATCTCGTTTTTAAAGGCCCCCTCCTCATTTGCTTTTCGAGCCCAGGTAATCGATTGCACTGCAAATTCATCTTGTTGAATCCGGCTGAAGCCGTATTGACGCGCACAGTCCTCACCGAAATCGCCCATTGAACGGCCGCGCTCATAGACATCTTCGAGACCGTCGATCATCAGATGATCATAGACTTTACCATGTCCGATTCGATATCCCGATCGAGCGCTGCTGAGCAAGTAAGGTGCGTTACTCATACTCTCCATACCGCCAGCAACCGCAACACGGGTTGTGCCTAGTATCAGACTATCGTTAAGTGCCATCACAGCACGCATACCCGACCCACAAACCTTATTTATCGTAGTACACATCGTAGATATTGGAAGACCAGACGATAACGCCGCCTGCCTCGCTGGCGCCTGACCAAGTCCCGCCGGCAAAACACAACCAAACATCAACTCATCCACTTCAGCCACAGGCAAACTAATTGTGGCTAACGCACCTCGAATACTGGCAGCTCCTAAATCAGTTGATTTAACTGCGCTTAGCTCTCCCATAAAGTTACCAATGGGGGTACGGATAGCTGAGAGAATAACTACAGGATCTTTAGATAGTGTTGGCATAGTGTCAGTACAAGTATAAGATCAATCTGGCAACAGAGAAAGATTGTTTAACAGTAATAATTTGAGCTACAGATCAACAGAGCGCTACTAGTACCTCACAGGAGTTAAGGCTTACCTGTAAAACACTCAGCCTCTCTCAGGGCATCAGTTCCGGACTGAACTGCAGCCAGCAAACCGAGATTTGGTAACAGTACCTGGCTTGCGTAAAAACCAGCGCTCGCTAGTTTTTCCTTGTAGAAAGACTCAGTATCTAATTTCTTTTCAGCAATCAACGCTGCACGTCCCATCATCCAACCACCGAAGACAAATCCTGCTAACTGAACTAGTGGCACTGAGCCAAGATAGACGCCGCCGAGATCATTCTTATTATGAAGTAATACCCAATCGGCAGCCTCTTCCAGAGTTTTAATGCCTCGCTCAAGAGCGCTTCCTAGGCAGCGTGCAGAGACTGCTTTCGTCTTAGATAACAGGCCTGCTGTCTCTCGCATCTCAGTGATAAGCCTAGCTAATTCGCTACCGGCATCCCGCAGGATCTTGCGGCCGACAAAATCATTGGCCTGTATTGCTGTAGTGCCTTCATAGATAGTCGTGATTCGCGCATCCCGCAGGTACTGCGCTGCACCCGCTTCCTCTATGTAACCCATACCTCCGTGCACCTGAATTCCCATAGAAGCAATATCAATACTCTGTTCGGTGCACCAGGCCTTAACTACGGGTATTAGCAGATCTAAACGCGCCTTTGCGGCCGTAGAAGCAGTGATATCAAGCGATCGATTAGCGATATCGGCTTGAGCCGCTGCCTCATAGGCTAGCGCTCGCATAGCCTCTATGCGAGATTTCATGGAACCAAGCATACGGCGTACATCTGGGTGATAAGCGATAGGCAACACATCACTACGGCTAAGCACCTTACCTTGAACTCTATCATGTGCATAATGATGTGCTTGTTGGTAAGCCCGCTCAGCGACAGCTAGCCCTTGCACGCCAACATTAAGACGTGCATGATTCATCATGGTAAACATATACTCTAATCCGCGATTAGGATGCCCAATCAGGTAACCGACAGCACCATCTGTCCCACCAAAACTGAGCATGGCGGTGGGGCTGCCGTGGATACCCAGCTTGTGCTCCAGCGACATACAGATCACGTCATTACGTCGACCCAAGGATCCATCCTCATTGACCAAAAACTTTGGAACCAAAAAAAGCGAAATCCCCTTTACTCCCACTGGTGCATCGGGTAGGCGTGCAATTACAAGATGAATAATGTTTTCTGTTAAATCATGTTCACCATACGTGATATAAATCTTATTACCATGAAGACAGAAGGCCGGATTCGACGGTGAGGCATCTGCTGGGTACAACACGTGATCCTCCGGTAGAGGCCACGCCCTTACCGATACAGCTGCGAGATCAGAACCCGCTTGCGGCTCGGTAAGGTTCATCGTACCTGCCCACTCTCCACTAATGAGTTTAGCCAGATACTTCGTTTTTTGCTCTTGAGAACCGTGATGCGCAACAGCATGAATTGCTCCAGCGGTAAGCATAGGGCATAACGCAAAGCTCATGCTTGCCGCATGCCACATCTCATTCACACAAGTCGCTAAGAGCTCTGGTAGCCCCTGTCCTCCGAACTCCGGATCTCCAGATAAGCCTGCCCAGCTCGAAGTCACAAACTGCGCGTAAGCCTCTTTAAAGCCTGGCGAGGTCTTCACCTCCGCCCCAAATAGCGTAGCGCCATGTTGGTCTGAGGTCCAATTTAACGGAGAGATCACGCCACTCGAAAATTTATTGGCCTCTTGAAGAATAGCGGTGATCAATTCTTGGGAGAACTCCTCGTAGCCACAGAGCGCCGCCACCTGTTCGAAGCAAACAAGCTCTTGCATCACAAATCGCATATCACGTTCAGGCGCGCTATAGTCGATGGGCATAAATGTCTTCCTGTGGACCGAACGTCAGCCCTATACCCTCTGTGCAGTTACCCACTCCGGTTTACGTTTATCGACAAATGCCTGCAATCCTTCTAGAGCATCGGGGTCAAGCATGTTGCAAGCCATGGTCTGGCCAGCCAATTTATACGCCTGTACGATATCCATCTCTAACTGTGCGTAAAACAGTTGCTTTCCCATGCGTACTGCTGCTTCGGGTTTCATTAATATTTTTCGAGCCAGCGTAACCGTTACCCGCGAGAGGTCTTCGAGGGGCACGACGTGGTTTACCAGACCACTTTTTTTGGCCTCTTGAGCATCAATAAAATCACCAGTGAGCAGCATTTCCATGGCTTGCTTACGCAAGATATTACGCGACAGACCCACACTAGGCGTAGAACAAAATAAACCATAGTGAATACCCGAGACTGCAAACCTTGCCTCTTGACTCGCCACCGCAAGATCTGCCATCGCGACCAGCTGGCAGCCTGCAGCGGTAGCAATACCATGAACCTGCGCGATAACGGGCTGAGGCATTTTGTGCAAGCTGATCATTAAGCTTGAACATTTGGAAAACAATTTTTGATAGTAATCAACGCCTGATCCGTTGGAAAAAGCGGTACGCATTTCTTTTAAGTCGTGACCAGCGCAAAAAGCCTTACCTGCGCCTTGTAAAATAACCGCTCGAATGGCTGGATTTCCCGCAATGCTATCGAGAGAAGCCTGAAGCGCCAGCAGCATCTCCTCACTTAAGGCGTTAAACAACCTAGGGCGATTGAGTGTAAGTCGCGCGAGACCAGGTTCAATCATCTCCGATAACACAAGTGGATCGCTCTCTTGTTGAAGGGGTTGATTTGCTTCCAGCGGCTCAATAAGATCAGTCATTTTTTGACTTCCTTTTATCATCACTTGAGGTTATTGGATTAGACTACACTCGCACGTTTACGTAACTCAAACTTCTGAATCTTGCCCGTTGATGTTTTTGGTAACTCGCCAAACACAATAGCACGCGGTACTTTAAATCCAGCAAGATGCCGCCTGCAGAAATCCAGAATTTCCTCCTCATTTACCTGAACTCCAGGCTTTGTCTCAATAAACGCGCAGGGTGTCTCGCCCCACTTGGGATCGGGCTTCGCAACTACAGCGACCGCTATCACCGAGGGATGACGATAGAGGATGTCTTCAACCTCAATCGAAGAAATATTTTCTCCTCCAGAGATAATAATATCCTTGGATCGGTCTTTAATTTTGATATATCCATCCGGGTACAGTACTGCAAGGTCGCCAGAGTGGAACCATCCGCCAACAAAGGCCGCCTGAGTAGCCCTTTCGTTCTTGAGATACCCTTTCATTGTGATGTTTCCACGAAACATGATCTCACCCATGGTCTCTCCATCTGCCGGAACCGGTTGCATTGTCTTTGGATCAAGCACCGCAACATCCTGCTGGAGATGATAGGCCACACCTTGTCGGGCGTTCAGACGGGCCCGCTCAGCGATATCCAAGTCATCCCAGAATGCTTGCTTTACGCAGACTGAGGCTGGCCCATAGACCTCGGTAAGCCCATAAACATGCGTAATTTCAAAACCCATCTTTTCCATACCTTCAATCATCGCTGCTGGCGGTGCAGCACCAGCGACCATTGCCTTTACGTTAGACGGGAGGCTATGTTTCATCTCGGCTGGTGCATTGATTAGCAAGTTATGAACAATCGGTGCTGCACAATAATGAGTCACACTATGCTGCCGTATTAAATCAAAAATAGTCTTGGCCTCGATTTTACGCAGACATACATTCACCCCGGCCCGAGCGGCGATAGCCCAGGGAAAACACCAGCCGTTGCAATGAAACATCGGTAGAGTCCACAAGTACACCGGGTGCTTAGGCATGTCCCATTCTAGGATGTTTGATATTGCATTAATCGCTGCGCCCCGATGGCTATAGACCACTCCTTTGGGGTCTCCTGTTGTGCCAGAGGTGTAATTCAGACAAATACTTTGCCATTCATCATGGGGAAGTTGGGCTTTGAATTGATCATCACCCGTCGCGAGAAAATCGTCATATGTCATCTCACCAAGCGTTACGCCAGGCACATCGAACTGTGTATCAACCGCATCAATCACGAGGGGTTCCCGGCCATGGTCACGCCGCATAATTTTCAATGCTTCTTTGATCGTAGGCGAGAACTCGATATCTGTAATGACCACCTTTGCCTCCGCATGGTTAAGCATAAAGGCAATAGCGGAAGCATCGAGACGAGTGTTCAGACTGTTAAGCACCGCCCCGGACATAGGCACGCCGAAATGAGCCTCTACCATGGGGGGCGTATTAGGTAACATCACGGCGACCGTATCGCCGAGGCCAACGCCCCTGCGATTAAGCGCTGAGGCTAGCCGCCGTGAACGGACACACGTTTCGGCCCAAGTCTGCCGAAGCGTGCCATGAATCACTGCAACCCTGTCGGGATAGACCGTTGCAGACCGTAAAATAAACGAAATTGGTGAGATGGCAACAAAATTAGCGTCAGTTTTTTGAAGGCCATTGACATACATCTGATTCGCCACAAGCTGATCTAGAGGGGGGCTTGACACGGTTCGGCTCCTAGGGGACTCAGTACAGACTAAACTCTACAACGTCACGCCGGTTTTGAGGTGGCATCCTATTAACTCTCAGATAAAATTATCCGCAATGAAGACTCTCGAAGATTTTGAACCTGGAAATATTATTCGTCTAGGCTACCGCTCGGTAGATGAGGCTGAAATTATTGCATTTGGGCAGGCCTACGACCCCCAAATCTTTCACACCGACGCCGTCGCAGCTCAGGATAGCGTTTTCGGTGGGCTAGTCGCTAGCGGCTGGCATACGGCAGGCATTTGCATGAGACTGGTGTGCGATACTTTCATGCTTGAAACCGCCTGTAACGGTAGCCCCGGTATTCAGGATCTTAAGTGGCTAAAACCCGTGCGGCCGGGCGACACACTCACGGGCTATGTCAAGGTTTTGGAGCAAATCCCGTCGCGCTCCAAACCCGATCGTGGTGCAAGCAGGCAGCTCTGGGTGCTTGAAAATCAGACAGGAGAACCCGTGTTCTCACTTGAAGGAACCATTCTCATGATGCGTAGAAAAGCCACAAACGCAGACTAAGCGCAGTGAGGAATTTCTTATGGCTGATATTGCTTGTGTCTGTAACGGTATATGGGATGACGACCTGCGGGACTACCTATCCCGCCATCCCACAGAGTCGATAGAGGAACTTAGAGCTAAAGAACGTATCTGCAACTCGCGTCGGCAGTGCGAACCCATTATTATTGAGGAAATTAGTCGTACAGTCACTCTTCGAAGATCGCAAAGCTGACACAGTGATAGCGACACCTAAAGCTTGATTTTTAGCCAGTGAGCAATCTCTCCCACTACACCGCGCCGGAATGCAAGCACACAAATTACAAAAATTGCACCGGTAGCGATTGTGCTCCAGCCTCCGAGGTTGGCCAAATAATTCTGTAGGTTTACAATGATTGCCGCTCCAGCGATTGGACCCCAAAAAGTACCAATTCCACCAAGTATAGTCATGAGCACAGCCTCTCCAGAGGTATGCCAGAAGACATCGCCAAGCGAGGCCAGTTGCAACACCAAGCTCTTGAGTGATCCACCAAGGCCAGCAAGCCCGGCCGAGAGAGTAAACGCAATGAGTTTATAGCGGTCGACATCATAACCAAGTGAAATGGCCCGTGGCTCATTTTCTCGGATAGACTTGAGCACCTGCCCAAAGGGTGAGTTTACGATACGAATGATAGCTAAGAACGCTAGGGCGAATACCACAAGGCTGAAAAAATACATAGCGGTTGAACTGCTCAGATCGATCAATCCGAGAAATTTTCCACGAGGAACCCCCTGAATACCATCCTCTCCGTTAGTAAACGGAAACTGGGTCGCAAAGAAGTAAATGACCTGAGCGAGAGCTAATGTAATCATTGCGAAATAGATGCCCTGCCGGCGAATCGCGAGGGCGCCAAATACATAGCCTAGGGCGCTCGAGGTAGCTACGCCCAACAAAAGTCCCACTTCAGGCGTAACACCCCATACCTTCATAGCGTGGGCTGTAACGTAGGCTGAAGAACCGAAAAACGCTGCATGCCCAAACGACAGTAGGCCTGCATAACCTAACAAAAGATTTAAGGAAGCAGCAAAAATAGCGAAACAAAAAACCTTCATCATAAATAGGTCATAGACCACGTTCTGAAAAGGCACAATCAAAAGTAATACAAATATGCCTAACGAGATCTTCTGAAAAAGAGAGAGTTGCATAATTGCTGGCCTACCGCACTTTTCCGAATAACCCAGCTGGCCTGATCAACAACACAATAATCATAATAATAAAGATCGAGACCGAAGACGCTTGGGGATAGAAAACCTTGGTCAACCCTTCAATAAC
>Ga0315902_10009190_pt1 | contig 13260 bp, 13 predicted proteins | sample LakEriMetagenome_9_FD_203523 | JGI IMG/M metagenome (GOLD analysis project Ga0315902, IMG submission 203523) | Freshwater fungal communities from buoy surface, Lake Erie, Ohio, United States - Buoy 12 MA117 | ecosystem: Environmental > Aquatic > Freshwater > Lake > Lake biofilm | place: USA... | reverse complement strand
ATTGAATTATCAGTTTTATCGATTTCGTTTACGAATTTAGAGTAAGAAAATCTAGTTCCAAATTTTATCAATTCTTCTGAATTATACGACATAATCTTATCTAAGATAAGTGATTTCAATTCGGCAGAAGTATATATCGTTCTTTTCGCATTATATAGAACGGAAGTATCTATCTGTATAAAAGTGTAATCTGCATCAACAATTTCTGGAATCACAGTCAATATATTCTTTGTTTCTAATATATTGGTTAATATTTCTTGTTTTACTGCATTTGTAATTCTAAAACCATTTTTAGGTTTGAATGATATGAATACTTTTCCGTAAATTGGTGGAATATTTTCTTGTCCTCCCCAAACTGAGATAGATTCCGCTTGAGGATAATCTCTTTCTAGAAAGAATTTGTAATCTTCAGCTGTTACTGCTCTTCCTTGAGTTGTAAAATTATTCAAAGCATTAATACGAATAGATTCTATCGATTCTTCAGAAGCTCCACCATATGTAGTCTCTATGTTATCGAAGACGATATCAGAAGAACCAAATGATTCTAATCCGATTCCTCTACCAGCACCTATAGTATCTGACAGAGTCAATTTAGATATTCCGTTTGCTTTATCGCCAGAAGAAGTTTGGAATGAAATAATGATAGTTCCTGATTCTGGCTTCATTCCAAGAACACCATCACCAAATTGTATTACATAATTTCTATTAGTAGATTCAAATAGATAAAAGATTTGTGATTCGGAATCTAAGATAGTTATATCTGAAACAAGATTATAAGTTTGTAAATCGCCGGAAGTTCCTGCTTCTTGATTATAAACTTCGATAGATTCTGTATCTATATTGAAATTATTGATATAAAACTTATCTACTGGATTTCCATCAGCATCTGTTGCGTTGTATTGTATGGATAATCTCGTTCCTTCACGCAATTCAACATCAGTAAAAGTATATCTATTTCCATCTGATATAGCTGATACTGCTTTTGTTGGTTGGAATATATAAGTCGTCCCATCAATATCACCGACAAATTTAATTGTTTTATCTAATGTTAAGGAACTATTAAGAGGATCTGTTGTTGGAATTCTAAAAGATATTTTTGTTTTTGACGACTTCTTAGATCTTGGCGTATAACCTAAATTCTTTGCAATAGAAACAACTGAAGATCTTAATTGAGCAGTGTCAATGAAATTTTCATTCATTGCCATATTAAGATATACTGCATTATAATGTGTATTATAAGCAAGTATATCCATAACAAGAGATAACCCAGATCCTTCGTAATTGTAATCAGTAAATGATGAATTATTCGCAATAAATGCAGCAATATTACCACGAATTGTTTCGAAATCTAATTCTGAAACTAAATTTACTGTTTTATTCGCCATGTTATCTGACTCTTTCTAAATTGACTCTTACTGATACCGGATCTTGAATATTCACAATGTAGAAATAAATTTCTACATCAATGGAATTTAAATCTGAAGTTTCTTTTACATCTACTCTAATCAATTTTGCTCTTGGCTCAAAATTATTTATAACATCTTGAACAGAAGTCTCTATTATAATTGAAGTTTCTGATGTAATATTTTCAAAGAGAGAACCATATATTGCAGAACCTATTTCTGGATGAAATAATCGTTCAGAGAATTTCGTTAGAACAAGATGTTTAACAGATCTCTTTACAGCATCTATATCAGATAAAACATAGATGTCTTTAGTCTTTGGATTTTTGGTGAAGGAAAGATCGATATCTTTGTATCTATTTTGGATAGTCGAAGCCATATTCGTATTTATTATGATAGAAATGGTAATTTCGGAATACTAGAAAGGGAAGTTGCGGCTGTATTCAATGTGTCGATTGTAGTATTAATAGAAGCATATATTGTATAATATTGTGAATTTCTAGGATCTATTGCTGCTGGTAATTTAGGAATTTTCTTATCGCCTTTTCTTTTCTTATCAAATAGTTTATCTATTTTCTTGAAATTATTTGCAATAGCTTTGACATTATTTACTGTATTGACTAGATTACTTGCTATATTTGCGGTGACAGCAGCTGTATTTGCAACATTATTAATTTGAGACAATGCCGAATTAACATTTGTAATTGTTCCGGTTACATCAACTCCTAATGAATTAATGGTAGTTGCTAATGAATTCATTGAAGCAAGGGATGAAGATATCTCAGAAATGCCACCAACAACATATTCATTTAAAGTATCAATTGACTCTTGAATCTCTGAAGTAGAATTAGATATTGTTGTGTTATTTTTATTGTTATCTATTACATTAATCCATGCGTCAGAAGTTCTAGATAATGAAGAAGATTGCAAACTTAAAGTTGATGTTATGGATTCTATTTGAAATAACGATTGTTGAAAATTACTAGAAGTTAAATTTTGTGTAAGTGATTGTAATGTATTTGTTGTAGTTTGCATCTGAGATATTTGATTTATTGAAGAATTCAACGCAGAAGTTACTTCGTTAGATAATAGACCTTCATTAGATAAAAACCCAATAGCATCAAATGCTGCTGAACTAACAGTTCTCCAAGAAACTGGTCTATTAATGTAAGGAGCCACTAAGGCAGCAATTTCTGCTGCCTGCGCAGATGCTCTATAAATCTTTAACAATTTAGAGTTGTTAGTTGGAACAGAAAATGATGGTAGATTTGGTATTGGCATATTCTTATGGATTGAATGTTAATGGTCCAACCGGAGCAGTCTTTGGTATTTTTCTAGAAACTACAGGAGCTTCTGAATTAACTCTTATAAGCGATTTAAGATTAATCGTATTAGTCAATGATTCTAAAGATAATTCTCCTCCACCAGATGTCACTTTGGTTGCCAATTTAGAGCCAACAGTTGTTTTTAGATCTGATTGAATAGTTGTATATAGACCATCTACAATTGTTTCGATATTCGATCCAACGACAGTTTCTGTATTCGAATATAATTTCGTTCCTGCAGTGGTTGAAGAAATATTCATTCCCAATAAAGATGTGAGTCCCATAGTTGTATTTGATATTAATGCAATTGATCCTAATTCAGTATTGACATTGAAATTTCTAACTGATGACATTCTAATATTATCTGAATTTAAAGTTATATCTCCACCAGCTTTCATGACAATATCTTTTGCTGCATCTAGAGTAATATTCTCGTTACAGAAAATAGAAGTATCTTTCTTAGCATGAATAGTTAATTTAGAATTTGCTTCTACGTTAATGTCATTTCCAGCATAGATATTAACTCTTCCACGTGTAGTTATATTAACAGATCCTTCTACAAAGATATTATCATCATCCAAAACAATTGTGTAATTAGTTCCATTTATCTTAGTTATCTTATGCGCTTTTCTTTCAGATTCGGAAATCTTTTCTTCATAGACTTCATAGAAAGTTCCGCATGGATGATATTCATGTATTCTTCTATGGTCCTTTGTATCATCCCATTCTTTTACAATTCCGCCTTCAGTCTGGAATACTTTATTAAATGGATACTTTGCTTTGTATGGTGGTCTTGGTTCTAACCACGCAGTATCATCACCATCTGATCTAGCAGAACCATTTTCGGAAATTCCTTCAAGCGCAACTTGAATTGATTCCCCTTTATTAGCAAGAGTTTTTTTTCTCTCTTCGATTACCGTTTTTTCTATGTTTTCAGCTCTTGCTAATCTATTTGTATCGGCTTCACCAATATAATCATCTTCTGGATAATGATTAAATGGATCAGAGAACCCAATGTTAGGTCGTGTTCTTTCTTGTGGAATACCGCCAATAGTTCCAAAAACTACAGGTTCTTGACAATTATCTCCATCTCTAAAGAAACCAACAACCCAAGTTCCTTCAACTGGTCCAACAGGAGTATCTCCAATTCCATTCATTGATGCAGAAGTTATAGGAAGAATCGGAAATGCCCAAGGTAGATCTTCTGTAGGAATTTTAGTTTTATCTTCTGTATGAAGACCTAGAATTCTTACACGAACCCGACCCAATTTCAATGGGTCGAATCTATCTTCAACAACTCCTTGAAACCAAACAAATCTATCATATCCTAAGAAACCATTAGTGATCATGATCCAACCTTCTTTCTCAGAGTTTCTTTACAACATTCTATAGTCATATTATATTGTACTTTTGTTATCGTGTGTCTTATATGTGTTATGAGTAAATTACCTTTATAATACTCATCAAATTTAGTTTCACCACCAGGTTCTGGAGAAGGTAGATCGAAATAAACAACATCTCCAGACTCTAGAGTACAATCTCCTGGTAGAGTTATTCTAATCTTAAATAAATCAAGTGAAGCCAATCTATGTGTTCTTATAGAAGATATTCTTTCAGTAAAGTTTGGATTTTCTGCAGTTCCTGTTGGATTATAGATTATTAAAGAATCTTTATAATCTTGCGAATCAAATCTATTTCTTTTCGAATCAAACACGCCAGTATACATTTTATTTTCTTCTAAATGATATAACTGATCAAACTTATCGTTGTAATTGAATGTATTTTTAGACCATTTCTTTTTGGTGATATCGTGTGTCAAAAGTGTATTATTGAATAATCCATTTGCATTATTGACGATTGTATTGAATGAATTGATAACTTCATAATTATATGCGTTTGCATATTCATAATTAGAACCAATATCTTGATCAATATTTCCTGGTCTAAAGTATATCGTTTTTCTTGGAGCATATGCTAACATATCATCCAAAGACAAGAACCAATATTTACTACTTGTTTCTTCTGTAAATCTACTAAGAGTATATGATTTTCTATCAGAAGATGTTTGTCCATCATTGTATAACGTCTGGAAGAAAAAGAAAGTTGGTTTGCCGTATTCTGAAACTGCTCTAGAAGCCAACCAATTAATAGTCTTTAATGGAGTCCAATTTGGAATAACAACATTCGAAATGCCAACTGTCTTTTCAATCTCATATGTTGTTTGTGTATTGAAGTCTAATAGAATTTTTTCTAATATGTTAGATATAGTCTCATTGGTGTAAGATTTCGAAATTCTTATATTTCTATCTAAAACAAATTCTTCTGATGTGAAATGAATTTCGTAAGATTGCGCACGTTCATTAATCATTGTTCTATTTTTGATATCGATTATTCGACCAACAAATGTAAATGATTTACTTTTTCTATCACCAGAATCTTTTTTTGTACTGATAGATTTCTGAGAAGTATGCTCACCAACAGAAACTTGTATTACAATTAATTCATTTCCCATAATTGGAAGTGAATTAGAACCAGATATCAAATTTAATGCATCATCAACAGAAATCCATCCAGTTAATGTTGGTGAATATATAGATTCGAATATATTAATTTCTGTGAAGATACCATTTATATCGATCGATCCATTTTCTGAAACGATCAATAATGATTTGATATCAAAATTTCCAGCTTGTATCTTTGACATATTATTGTGTTAATGAGTTAAATAGATCCACAAAATTTTGAATGTAAGATGAACTACAAACTAATATCGTTCTTTTTGCTTCATTGGTTTCAAATTCTATATCATAATTACTCTTAGGGTATTTCATAGTTCGACCATTTTCAGTTAATGGTCTTGAAGTTTGAGAATCTATATCAGTATATAGATAATTCACAAGAGGAACTTCAATGAAATATTCTGCATCTTCTACAGGATCATCGGAATATCTATCATAAGCTTCTCTTATAAAATATTTGTAAGTAGTTTGTGCTGCTGAAATTGTTCCATATTCATCTACAATATATTGTTCAAATTCACCATAAGAAAGTGGAAAATCATAAAATCTATCTAATCTATTATTGATAATCATAATAGTCCAATAGTAATTTGGATTACCATATAATGAGTTGGAAATTGTTTCGATATTTTCGCCATCTTTTATAACATACTTGTAATAGATGGATTTATCGTCATTGAGCGATTCTCTTCTAACAATTCTTACAGTGATATTTTTAAGAAGAAGATCGATGTTACCTGATGTGTCTAAGAAGTTTGGATATAGAACGTATGGAAATGGTGAGAAATATGACATATTTAATATTCTTCGTTCTGTTGTTCAAAATCGTCTTGTGTTAAAATTTCTGTTTCTTGAAAATCCATAACAAGTTCAATTTCTACTGGTGCTCCATCAGAATCTTTGAAAGTTACAAAATTTTTACCACCACCATAAGAAACTTGTAAATTTTTAAGAATACATTTCTTAGTTCTGAACAAATATGTGTTATTCTTACCAGAATTAAAAAATAATAATTCAAACTCTGATGGATATTTAAATAAAAAACTTCCTAATGTTAATTCTGGATGCATTGATGCTTTCAATGTTTTAATTATGTTCTTTATTGCTTCAGAATCAGATTTGTTCTTTGCTATCAAATTGTATGTGATTTTAAAATCTCTAAACTTAACACCATTCAATAGTAATTCTTGGTGTGGATTTATAGCTAAACCTGTTATGGCCGAAGACGCTTGACCTATTTCTTTAGTCGGAATACTTTTAAAAAACTTATCTAAACCTGATGCAATTACTGCTTTTGTTGATTTCTTCCCTAAAACTTTGGATAAAGTATCAGCTACTCCACCAACACTTTTACCAATTAATGATGAACCCAAACCAGTTAGAGAAACGTCTTCATATGAGACCGAATAATTTGTTGCAATTGACAGCGGTGTTGGTAAAAAAATTGTTGTTTTAACTGAACTTGTTTGCGATTTACTTCTTATATTAGATGCTTCTGGCTGGCCTAAGATAATATTATTCATTGGTAATCCATCAGCATTATACACACCAACTTGAGAAAAATCGATATTAGAAGCAGTTGTTTCATATATTTTTATGCACAATTGATTTGTACCAAATCTCTCTTGCATATTTGTAGGATAAGTATATTTTTCCATATTCTTATTTATTGAATAATTCCTTTTCCGTTAATACAAGAAAATCCATGCCATATTTTTTTGCAAAATCTTTTGCAGCATTCCATTTTGCTTGATTTATTACATAAGTGTGTACAGAAGATATATATGATTCTGTTATTCTCTTAGGTCTTTTTGGTTCAATAGTTTGATTATATGGTTTGACTTCAATCAAATATTTCTTCAATGATCCTTCTTTTGTTCTCACTTTAAAATAGAAATCAACAAAATATCTATGAATTCTATTATCTATTGGAGATAGATAAGGCACAATAACCTCTTCCGATCCGTATTCTAAAATAGATTGATTGTGGTCTAGATACTTCAAAAATCTTAATTCCCAGGTAGATCTCCAAATAATATTGGATGAATCTCCTTTATATTTTTGTGGGTATTTTGGAGTGTATTTTCCCGAATATGCCATATTTGTATTTATTATAAATAATAAGATATGAAATCATTAAACGACTTCAAAGCGGATTTAGAAAAATTTGGAACAGTCAGACAATCTAGATTCGACATATTACTACCTAACGAAACTGTTAATCTATCATTTCGCTGCGAATCTTTAAATATTCCTGGAATACAAATTCTAACAACAGATTTTCATCTATATGGCGGCGAACCAATAGTTAAGATTCCAAATGGAAGATTAAATGATGAAGTTCAAATGACTTTTTTGGTAATGTCCGATTTAAGAGATAAGTATTGGTTTGAAGAATGGTTACACAAAATCTCTAATTTTGAGAATAATAATGTAGCATATTATGATGATGTTGCTAAAGATATTTGGATTAATGTATATAATGAAACACCAAATCCTAAACCTACAGATGCATTGGTTACGCCATTAGGTGGATCTGCGCAAAGAGTGACATTCGAAGGACCAGACACACTAAAACAAGTGTATGTAGTAAAATTAACTAAAGCAATTCCAACTAGAGTCGAAATGATTCAAGTATCTTGGGCGGATACTGATCAATTAATGAAATATACAGTTAATTTTTCATACGAATCATTAAAAATAGAATCTTATGCAAATAGAACAGGAAAAACTTTTCAACATTTAGATAAAGTACAAAAATAAGGATAAATTATGTTACCTAAATTATCGCATCCAAGTTATGAAGTGAAGATACCTTCTAACAAAAAGATTTATAAATTCAGACCATATACAGTTAAAGAACAAAAGATTTTGCTTATGATGCAAGATTCCGATTCAATCGACGATTTAACTAGATGCATTACGGATCTCATAGAATCTTGTTCATTGACACCAATTTCTACTGATAAGTTGACTTATTTTGATATAGAATATTTGTTCTTGAAGATTCGTTCAAAATCAGTTGGTGAATCATCAACAGTCTCTTATAAATGCAATAATCAAATTGATGGTGAACTTTGTGATACTGTAAATGAATTGGAAATTTCATTGGATGATGTTGAAGTATCTTTCGAGAATTCTATTCCTGGAGAAATCAAATTAACTGAAGATATCTTTATTAAATTAAAATATCCAAACGCAAAATCTGCAAAAGCATTAGAACTATATAACGTAACAAAAGATATAGATTATCTAACAGAAGCCATCAATGAAGATTTGGAATCTATAATGGATTCCGAAAAAATTTATGACGATTTCACACAAGAAGAATTAAAAGAATTTCTAAATTCTTTAGATTTAACTGTATTCAAAAATATTCTTCAATATTATATCAATACACCAAAATTAACAAAAAATGTGCAATTTAAGTGTAGAAAATGTGATTACTCTGAAACAATTATTCTATCTGGTTTATCGGATTTTTTCGTATAGCAATTAATAATGATAATTTGATGAATTACTATATCAGTAATTTTACTATGGCACAATTCTATCACTATTCTCTTTCTGAACTTGACGATATGTATCCTTGGGAAAGAGAAGTATATTTGTCATTACTAAACAAACATATACAAGAAGAAAACGAGAGAAGAAAGAATGCCAAAAATTAGAAATACAAAAGATAAATTGAATAACTTGATGGATGTATTGGTCGCAAATTCAGAGCGCACCAATAAATCAATCGAATCAATATCAGAACAGATTTCTTCTCTCTCAGATCTTCTAGTTGCTGAAAGAACTCTTTCAACAAAACAATATCGCAAAGAATCTATATTAAAACAACGTTCCCTAAAATTAGAAACAGCAAATAAAGCATTTCAAGATGAGTTAGATGAAATAAAATCTAAAAGAAGACAAATACAATCTGAAATTAATTCTATTCTTGAAGAAGAAAGAAGAATACAAAAACAAGAAAGAAAAGCTGAACAAGAAAAATCGACTTATTATAGTAGAACAGCAAAAAGTGAATTTGAATCTGGCAATCTGATAAGTGGGTTGTTCTTATCATTTCTAGGAAGAAACGAAAAGACTGCAGAAGAAATTCAAGAAGAAAATAAACAAGCTGATAAAGAAGAAAGAGATCTAAGAAAGAAAAACCTAATCGATGAATTGACTGCTCTTAAAGAAGAAAGAAAACAGTTAAGAAATGATATTAAACGAGCATTCTCAGATGGTTTTAAACCACTAGTTAATTTAACTACATCAAAATCAGTTATTCAAGAAAATACTCAAACTCAAGATATGATCTATGAGATGAGAGATAAAACAAAAGAAGATAATTATAATAAACAAATTTTAGATAAAATTACAACTATAGATGATGATGTCACTAAGATTGAAAAATCGTTATTAGATCTCAATAAGAATATAAATACAACCACATCTAATTCTGGTATAGTAGATCTATTATCTTCTGCAAATCAACTCAAAAATTTACCAAGATTATTGAGACCATTAACACAAATATTAAGACCGCTTATGAATGTACTATCTCTTCCAGTTTTGGGTGGGATTGCTGGAGCAGTAGCATCATTCAGCGGTTTCTTTTCTTTATTAAATAAAGATCAAGATCTATATAATAAAAGAAAAGAAGAAGAACAGAAGTCAAAAGTAGAATCCACAAAACAACAAACTGCAAGAGAAGATGCAATAATAAGAAGAGATGTAGATATAGAAATACAAGGAATAGAAGCTCGTGGAACTACTATAACTCCAGATATTTTAGAATCTTATGCTAAGGCATACGAACAGAAAGGAGAAAAAAAGAAAGCATTAGCATATAGAGAAAAAATCAAAGAATTAAAACCTAAAGAACAACAAATACTACCACCAACAGCTGAAGAAGCAACATATGACGCTGCTGATTATGATATGAAATTAGAGAAAGAATCAGAAGCAGTTATGGTTCAATCTCTTACTCCATCAACAGCAACTGTTGCAGAAAAAATATCCGAAGAATTACCGCTGTATAAGGCACCAGTACCAACTAAATTAGAACAACCAACAGTTCAACCCACAAAAACATTTGTAGCAAAAAAACAAAATGTTCCTACTAAATCTAGTATTTCAGCTCCAAAAGTTGGTGTAATTAAACCAAATATGGAAATTGGTATTATAGACAGAGCATTGGGTGCGATTGGATCTATTATTCCCACAAGCTTCGGAAGTTTAGGAACTCCTGCTATGGCAACAACTACACCATTAGTGTCTCCGCCAGCTATGTCTGTACCAGTTTCACAGGCACCAGTACAATCAATACAACAATCTTCAAAAAATATTACAGAAAGATTGAGGTCTAAACTTGGAGTATCTATTCCAGCTGAAGCATTGACCGGACAAGCATTAACAGAAACAAGAGGAGGAAAGTCTACAATAGGTAAATTTAATTTCTTAAATGTAACCGCAACTCCAGAACAAATCAAATCTGGAAAGTATGTGATGAGAAAAGTTGAAGAAAGATTGACGCCCGAGCAAATACAAAAATATAATAAAACTGAACCATGGAGAGAAATTCAATTTGCAGATAAGACGTTAATTGATAAAAAATATGGAAAAGGATCGTATGATGAAGCGGAAGCACAAGGAAAAAAGTGGGTAAAGATGAATCAAGCATTCGCTTCATATGATTCTATGAAAGAATATGAAGATGCGGCGGTCGAATTATTTTCGAGAGAAAGATATGCAAAACCATTACAATCTTTATCGGGATCAGAAATAACTCCAAAAATTTTCGGAGAAACAGTTGGAAAGGCTGGTTTCGCAACAGCAGATCCAAAAAGATATGGTGAAACAATATCATCCACTGCATCTCAACTTCCAAACAAAATTGATAGTGGTCAGAAAACATATATTGCGTCGATAACAAATAAAGATTTGAACACACCAATGAATAATGGGGCGACTATTATCGCCCCACAAACTAATATCGTAACAAACAATACTCAAACTGCTAATAAAAATGTAAGAGAAAAACCACAAGAACCTAATAACACTGCATTCTCATATATAGTCAATGCATTGACTTTCGGTTTTAGATCTTAGAAGAAAGACTCTAAAGTAGATCCAACAGTCTCTACCTTTGGAGTCTTATCTCTTAATCTCAATTCAGCGTGACCTGTTGTCTTTCGAACATAATAAGTACAATAATTTGGATACTTCGCAGCCAAAAACTTAGCAGAGGTATCAATTCTTTCTGCAGTTCTTGTTTCCTGCATACCACCAGGTTCCTTGTAATAAGCAGATTCAACTGTAAGATAATTCACTCTAAGAACAATTCCATCATTATCATAATACTTTAGAGTTCGCTCAAAGTCTTCTTTATCTTCCAATTCTACCATAGCAACATCAGAGTGACGATTAATAGTTCCATAACAAGAACCAATGATGTAATACAGACCTTCACCAATATTATCTTTCATGAAGAATGGATTAGATGCTGCATAGATCCCCCAAATCCAAGATCCTTTTTCTTCACAAGTATTAAATGCCAGATCAATATACTTCAGAAAATCAGTAGTTTCTACTAAAGTCTTTTCGTCTTGTCTAAAATTAATAGCAACTAAATCATCATCACACCAAACAATCTTCTGAAGGTGATCAAAGTATTTCACAATGAAGTTACGATTACCTGCAAGTGTAGGAACAGAATCAACAAAATTTGGAAGATATTCAGGATCAGACAAAACACAAGAAGCACTATATTCTTGTTTTTCTGATGGATCTGATAAGAAACAATAGATAGATGTAGGATCAACACCATTTCTCTTTAGAGTCTGAAGTGTTTTAGAAGCGAAAGCTTCAGCTCTTCTATATGAAGGAACTGCAAAAACAATATTATCCATTCAATTTACTCCATTTCACTTTTTTATGTAGCGATTTACCAAATCCATTATATTGGATTATTAGATTAGGATTATTCCATTTTTCTTCTATATATTTAATATTATTCAATAAATTTTCTTCTTTCCTAATATTTAGATCATAACCACCAACTCCGTTATTTTTGTAATTGCCACGATTAATCATATGAAAGTTTACAAGAAATTTATTGAATTTCAATAGACCACCATATTTAATATGGTGCGCCACAACATAATCGAAATCTTCTATACAAGAAACATCGTTATCGAATCTAACATTATCTTGTGATTTATGTAAAATAAACTGACCGCTGATCATACCTTTCTTTGAAATAGAATCGTTGGCATAAAATGGATTTGTGTTAGAAGTTACTCCAGCGATATAATAAGGAGAAACAGATAATTGTGAATACATTTCGTCGATAATTTGAGACAAATGCATATCTTTGGATTTCTTCTTACCATTCACAATATCTAACACCTTAGAAGATATCCAATCATCATCCATTGTAACACAATATGTATTTCTATTAAAGGAGAAATCTAAAGCAGCATTCAACTGCTTCGATTTCATTGGAAGTGTTCCTTCAACAGGAATTACATTTTTTGCACCAGCTTCTTTATATGAATTTTCGCTTCCCTTTGGAACAAACCAAAAGTGTTCTACATCAGACAATACTTTTGACATTACAGGAACTGTAAAAGACCTATTTGCAGATTGAATCGTATATGTAATCATTAGATATCCAATACACCTGCTTTTCTACCATAAATCTTTTCTTCAATCTCGGCAGCAAATTCATGCAGACCATTATCTACTAGATATTTGTACCATTCTTCAGTATATTCCCATCCAGCTGAAACACCATTCCATCTTTCGTGCCACAATTCATGATTCTTATTAAGACGACGATATTCGACGAAATTGAAACGAGCGTCTTCATATGATTTGGTTTTACAATCCATCATCTTCTCACGCATATAACATACGATAGAAATTCTTTCATGTAAACCGGATTCTGAAGAGATTGGTGTATTACCATGAATCTCATGAATATCCATAGCAAGGAAATCGCCAGGCTTAACTGAAACT
>Ga0315902_10009189_pt1 | contig 13261 bp, 34 predicted proteins | sample LakEriMetagenome_9_FD_203523 | JGI IMG/M metagenome (GOLD analysis project Ga0315902, IMG submission 203523) | Freshwater fungal communities from buoy surface, Lake Erie, Ohio, United States - Buoy 12 MA117 | ecosystem: Environmental > Aquatic > Freshwater > Lake > Lake biofilm | place: USA... | reverse complement strand
AAGGATTGTTGTACAGCAACCACGTATAAAGTGGATTTGGTTTTCAGTCATCGAGTTGCTCTAAGGCGCGGCGGATTAGGGCATGTTGATCAGCGTTAAGCATTGTCATCACAATGGGATAGTCAGGCCCAGGTGCAGATGTCAAAGCTTCCAGTGCCTGTTTCTTCAAGCTCGGCGCCTTGGGGCGGCGGACAAGACGAAGATCATGGGCATAAACAAATTTGTTTTGAAAGGAGTCAATCCACTCACAGCACGCCTCCAGCTCCTGGTCCGCGCCCCATTGGGCAGCTTGGGCAGCGAGGTCTACATGGGAGATTCCACCGCCAAAGTAAGCGTCTACCCACTGCTGCACCAGTTCAGGCGGTGGGGTGATTGGGTGTTCTTGTGTCATGTCATTCGCCAGGGACAAGGACTTCTTTGGTCAGACGTTCTAGCGCTGACACAGGACAGATGCGTGCAGTGGCATGTTCAGTTGGGCTAGGTAAATGATCCCAACGAACAAGCAAGAACTTTTGGGTGGCACCACGTGAGTTGTTCTTGTAGTTGATACCAACTACTTCACCATACCGCTGGCTCCTGTATTGAGAGATACGTTCTCTTGTTTGTTGGTTGTTTGTGTAGATCCCATGGGGTTTGGGACGTTCAGCAACACGGTCACCAATCTTGTAATCAAATTGTCGCTTGGTTGTCATTGTAGTAATTAGTTGTTGTCGGGAAGTTGTTCAAGGGCACGACGAAGGGTGTCCCAATCTTTGGGCGACGGTCGCCAACCATCTTCGTGCTGCTCGACAAGAGCAAGCGCCTGTTCCTTGAGGCTCGGCGGCTGAGGACGGCGTGCGGCGCGGAGTTTGTAAGTGTCTACATTGAGATCAGGATCCTGTAACCACTCACAGCACGCCTCCAGCTCAGCGTCTGCTCCTGCTCTGTAAATATCTTCAAACATTGCATAGAGTGGTCTCCCTGCTTCAAACTGTTCTGACCACCTCTGGAATAGCTTCGGTAGTGGGGTGATCGGGTGTTGTTGTGTCATTTGATGTTGGTGTAAGTTTTGTAGTTGACAATACGTGAGATTGTACTGCGAGCAGTGTCATAGCGTATTGCTATCTGACCATTGCTCAATCCTTTCTGATGTAGATGACGAATCATCAACACATCATTGTCAGTCAAGAAAGAGTTTCCATTCCTGGTACCAATAGGTTTGTAGGCTTTTAATGGAATTGGTTTAGCAACTTCGTACCGTTCAACAGTACGGAACTTGCAACCACAATCAAGACAACGACAATAGCGTTTGGTTACATCAGGTCCCAGATGTTCAGTACAAGTAACGCGTGTGTTACTGCTGTTGCATTGTCTGCAATTCATCTTCAGTAAGATTCAATGAGCTAAGTAGTTCGAGGCAATTGAATGCACCCATGATACTGAATGCATCAACAATAAGATCTTGTTTTAAAGCAGGAAGTTGATAGTAGTCATACAGAATCTCTTCTGCACGATCGAAGCCATCATAAGTACCTGTCAACTTCTCAAGTGCAAAGCCAGGCATGTTATCAACTAAGGCTGTAATAATTGCTTGTCTCACTTGAGTCCAGGCTTGCTCTGGTATCAGTGCAATGGTTTGGTCAACAAGGTCAAGATCAATAGAATCGTTTGTCATGAAGGAAGGCCCCCGCTTACGCAGGGGCTGAGTAGTCCTTGGCTAGATGATCTTACACAGTTATCGCAGTGGTGTCTACCACTCCATCGCCTCCATCTGTGTTCATGTTCTGTAACATTTGTTCCAGGATCTGAGCTTGTGCCTGTGCCTGGGCCATGAAGTGAGCAGCACGCTCTGCTGACATGACATGGCAACGACCATTGGGTTCAATGTAAAGCCAACTGCCATCAGGCTGCTGCTTGCCTTGGAGCGCTAGACGTTCTGAGTTGCGTGTGTACTTGAGTTCAACGTTGTGATAGTCACGCAACCCCTGGTCGTCAGTCCAGGTAGCACCAACGTGATAGCCCCTGTCCTCAGCACTGAAGGCATGGAACTCAGGAATAAGGCACTTGATCGAACGAATGATGTCCATTGGTGTAGTGTGTTGAGTTGGTAGCCGACCCCGGATTCGAACCGGGACTGTAGCGATTTTAAGTCGCTTGCCTCTGCCGTTGGGCTAGTCGGCCTCACTTGGGCTTACGTCAATTGAATCTGACTGCCAAGTGTGATCTTGAGGCAGGACTTCCATTCCGTAAGTCCAGCTATCGTAGTCATCCTCATTGCGAGGATCTTCTTCAATCAAGATGTACTGCGGTGAGTTGTCCGTAATGTACTCACCAATGTTGGCCATGGCCATGGCAAGTAGTTGGTCATCGGTGTAGTCCATAGGTAAAGAGGCATCCCATTTACGAGGATAGGATGCCCCTGCTGTGGCTTCAGCTCTTAGAGCTTAGCTCAGATTCACGCAATTGCAAGACCTCACGGAAGGCTTCCGTGTAATCGTTGCGTTCTATTGAGTCAAGACTGCGATTGCCAACGCCAGCAATCTGCTTGACTGACATCATACCCTGGTCCACAACCAATTGAATTGTGAAGGTGGGCTTGTTATCAATCATACATAACACAATGAAGTGCTTACGTTTCTTGATGTCATCCGCATAGTGGGATGCAGAGCCAACGCAGTTGCGTACGGCTTGCCCCCACATGGATAGTTGATGTGTGTCAACAGGCTGAAAGAATGTCCATACCCTATCAAGACGTGTGACTTTGATGGGTTCAGGAAATAGATCTTGACGTAGGGACTCCTTTGGATTCTGGATCTTCCATGCTTCGGATTGTACGTAGTCATGGAACTCGGTCAGACGCCAACGCTTCGGTGGCTCCAATGTATTACCAACATGAAGGATCTTAAGCATCATGGAGAATGTATCGTTGAGTTCACCAAAGCGTTGACGCTGGTACCCAACATCGCTGTCAACCCAGCGACCATTGTATTCAGTAAGTTGTTTGTCCAAGTACTTACGCATGATTGTAAACAGTGATGCAATAGGCATGTGCTCACGTAACCAGTCGATTAAACAAGGCTCTTGTGTAGCCCCACTGCGTAGACGCACTTCAGTCAAGCGAAGATACTTAAGTTCTTTGAAATAAGTCTGATAGTAATCAATAGGGCAGTCTGGCCAGATGGAATCAATCCACTCGATTGAGTTAAGGATCTGCACAAAAGTTGCAAAGCCTTGCCTAATAGGTTGCTGGTGTTTGTTATTGGGATCATTATATGCATCAATGCTACGGTTTAACTCTGCTTGCAATAGTTTCTTGATGGCAGGTTTAGTAACAATGTGCTGAATCTTTGTGACAACAGAATACGTTAATGAGCTATAGCCGTGTTCTTCTTTGAATGCAAGTGAAGCAGCAATGAAGTTATCAACAGTCAAGCCTTGAGTTTCATCAAGATGCTTTGACATCATTGACGGTATGTTTGCTGCATCAAAGATATTCTTGCAGCGTATGCGATCAAACAATCCACGGGAATCTTCCCATGTTGGGAGATTTTCCCGCAGGCTGTTATCAAATTCATTAACAACAGTATCACGAATTGTATAACCCTTCTGGCAGTAAAGGTTACCTGCTCGCCATGGATAACTACGCCAGCTATCGTAATCTTTTTCGCGGATATCTTCTATGGTTGCTGTATTGGTGTAGACAAAGAGTTGTGAGCCACGACCAATGTCGTGGACAACGCAATCATCTTTGCTATTCCATATCCAATTTGGTGCAGTCTTCTGTGTAGCTGATGTGTTCTTGAATGCATACGCATGACCGTACACATACTGATCCTTCTCTTGCTTAGAAGGTAACCATGCTGCATACCACACCTGTTCGTAGTGATACAGGATGGCAATGACCTTGAGCCTAGCCTGTGGTGTTGCTACATCTACAGGTGTAGTAAAGACTTGATAACGCTGTGGTGCTGGACGCTGATTGATCTGAGCAATTGCATCTTGCTGATCGGCTTCACGCACAATGTGTGTTGGTATCAAGCAAGGAATCTTGCCAAGTGGATACGTCGGTTTCTTGGCTTCTGGTTTGTTGGCTTGCTTAGCCAAAGCCTTGAGCTTTGGATCATAAGCCAAGAGTTCAGTCTGAAGATTGGAAGGCAGAGCGAATTGCATGGTGTAGTGTAGGTAAGTGGAATGGACAGTTTAGCGTCATGTCCAGGACGGTTGATTAATTACAAGACATCTTTTCTTCGTATTCTTTACGGAACTGTGCAAGCCATTCCATTAAATCAATAACACGTACTACCTGTTGGCCATCTTCTGCCCCACCAGCTACGCGCCAATGAACAGGTGCCGTGTCTTGGATGGCTGTTTCCAAAGCATTGGTAGCACCCCAGATTGCGCCCCACATTGAAGCTTTAGTTGCAATATACAGCGGTTGCGTGTCATCTGTTTGGTTATCGTCATACCAATGTGTCATCCAATCATTGACAAGATCTAAAGGAGGTGTTGGAGAATTGATTTCCATTGGGTTAAATGAGTAAGTAGAATAGGCAGTTTAACGTCATGCCCAGGACGGTTAATTAGCGGATGTCTTTCAACTGATCAAGAAGTTCTTCGTCAGTCTCATCACCAGGCCATGTGCCGATGCACTGCTCCAGTATGTAATCACCGGTCAGTATTATGACTGGCATGCGTTTAGCAAAGCCAGTTGCCAGATACACTCGACCCTTGGGACCACGCAGTACAAAATAAAACTTTTTAAACTCAATGGAAAATCCAATCATTGACATTCTGCTAATGTGTTAATAAAAGCATAATCACCAAAAAGCTTTATAGCCTCATGGTTATAAGCTATTGCAGCATCTTCTTCATTTATGTATTTACCAATGTAAATAATTTCATTGTTAAATCCTATTCGTGCTTCCCATCGTTTGTCTTTTGCATGCCATGAAACGCCTTTGTATTTAGAAGAAGAACCAATACAAGATCTACGATTAAAATGATTTTGCTGATGGGTTGCCAAGCGAAGTTCTCCTGTATTATCATCATGAATCTTATGATCTACTTGATAATAATCCGGATCTAAATTGTTTTGAAGATAAAAAATTATTCGATGATTGTAGTATTTAATTCGTTTGTAATGTAAATTATATTTACCATTAGAACATTTTGATCCAGCTGGATCTCCAACTTTGCACCTGTTATTGTTTGGTACTAGCTTGATCCAACGTAATCCATGTGGAATTGTTAAATCAACTTTTAAGTATTCAACAATTTCTTCTGGGATAGGTTTGTGTTTCATTTTAAGTACCAGCGTTTGAATTCAATTGAGAAACCAATCATGAATCTAGATCGTAGTCAGAGTTGTCAACAAGTTGCCAGTGAGGATCGAGCTGATCAAGATAGCTGCAGAAGCCATCTTCGTCAAGAGGAATCGGTTCCTCTGGATCCAACTCAATAGTTGTTGTGCACAGTGCAGGAGCCCACTCTTCAGGCTCGAAGCGAGTCGCCCGATAGAGTAGGCGCATGTCGTCAACAACTGCTGTAACTGTGACATGAGTGTCAGTGAATGATGTGTGTTCGATAGCAAGGACAGTCATCAGTCAGGCTCCACGAATGAAACGGTGGTTGAGATGTAGCAGTTGTAACGAGTCCACATCTTTGCAGTTGTGTACTCGCTAACAAAACGATCGCGATCAAAATGATTATTATGGGCACGCTCCATTGCGCAGCGTGCAACATTGATGCGATCAAACAAGCTGAGGTTTGTGTTTGTGGTAGCCATGGTTGAATTGAATTGAGTTGGTGGACAAGACCTGGGACTTACACCGTAAGGATGCCCAGATCTTTAGATTAACTTATGGGAAATCAGGTGTATCAATACGTTGCTTACGCCACTCAGCACGCTTTGCTTTTGTGTAATACAAAGGTGCTACTTGTTCTTGTACTGATTCCAATATAGATACAATGTCTTCCATGGATTCAGTGTACTGATCAATTTGTTTCTCAAGGCCATCATCCTTTAATCTAATGAGATCAAACCGCAACTTCTTATAGAAATCAGTGCGTGCTCTGAGCATGTTAATCAATGCCCACCATTGATCTTCAGTCAGATCAAGAGTAATAGTTCTAGGACCAGTAGGGAAGTGAGGATTGAGTGCTTGTTTCTTAGGCATGGTGTTATGTTGAGATGGAAGTTGGATGTGGGACTTACACCGTAAGGATGCCCAGATCTTTAGATTAACTTAATGTTTGGAATGCTCAAGCCTGTGCCAGGGATACTGACTGATCCTTTGACGCCATTGGGACTGGCGTTGACAGTCAGTTGGAATGGACCAAGCTTGATCTGTTTACTTACTGACTTGATACCATGTTCAGTGATGTTCACACCATGAATGGTGCGATCAAAACTAATGGGAGATTTCTTAGTCACTTGAGATCCTCCGGCATGAGTGCCATGGCATCATCGTCATCCATATTTGTCATTACAAATTTCTCTCCATTGGGAGCAATGAAGCCCCCAATGAAACCAATGCCATGTCTCTCGGCTGATTCCTTCATCTTCGCTACAAGCTGCATGGCCTGCAAGCGTTGCATGTCAAGAGAGTCGGGAATGCGAGGAGTGTTGGAGGATGTCATTTGAATTGAGTTGATTAACTAGGTCAGTCTACCAGGGCAGTCAAGGTAAAGGCCGTGCATCAGGGATACTGATACACGGCCAGTACTTATGTACTACCTGGTGTTATGAATGCATGGCAAGGTGTTCTTTCCATGCAGCAGTGTGCATCTCATCCATAGTCATGGGTGGTTCTCCAGATTCGTTAGGTGTTGGATCGTAGTCGATCTCATCTTCCAGCATTCCGATCACCTCATCGATAACGTTACGCATGTGTGGATCAAGATGCTCGTCCATTTGATGACGTTTATCTTCGCGAGCACAAATGGCTTTGAGTGCATCAAGTACTAGCTGCAATTGGTGGTACTCGTTCTTGGTCCAGGTGAGTTCAGGATACTTCTTGGTTTGTTCCATGGTTGAGTTGAAGGTGAGGTTGGTGTAACTCTGGGACTTACACCATGTGGATGCCCAGGTATTAATTAGTAGTCACGGAAGATTACACCAAAGTACTTAGCACTTTGGTGATCAACATCTTGTTCTTCTTCTTCTTCAAAACTAATTCCAGGTAATTCTTCATAAGTTTTCTCGTTAAACAAACGAAAGTTAAACTCAACTCCGTCAGTAATCGATTCGACATTGTTTGCTTCGGAAGAATCGCAAACGCAAATGTCAAAGTCTCCGTATTTGTTCTGTGCTTTAAGTAGTTGATCAATCAGTTTGGAAACAAGCATGGTTGTTGTGAGTAAGTGGAGATGCCCTGGGACTTACACCACACTAAATGTGTGGATGCCCAGGCTTAAACTTAGATGAGATCTGAGTTTGTACTTATGTTAATTGCTGGTAGGTATGCGGTTGGTGGTAGTCCATTCCTTGAGGGATGGAAGCAAGAGTACATGAAAGCACAAGGTTCCATGCCACCACCTGAAAAGGTGATGGACTTCTTGACATCTGTGATACGGAATGAAAGTATTCCAATGCAAAACAAACAAGCAGAGATAAGAATGCTAGATCAGATGCGTAGGTTTGGACCTGAGGTGAGGTCTGTGGTTGGGTGAGGATGGGTAAAAGGATGAATACCGTGTTATAGAAGGGTGAATACCGTCTTATTATCTTAGATATAGGGTTTCATACGTTGTTAAAAAAGTGTATTAAACCTGGTACCTAAGGGATGAATACCAGCTTATCCATACAGCTTTCTAGAAGAGTATGAAACCCTATAGAGGGTTAGATAAGACTGTATTCACTGTTGAATAAGATGGTATTGACGGTTTCCCCCGTCTTCCCCATGTACATGTGTACTATCCCTTGGTATAAGAGGAGATATTTTTGGTACGTGTGTACTAGATATAGATAGGAATGAAGGATATCCCTGGTACATACCCACTAGTTAGAGGTACATACCAGGGATGGGTAGGTATTAATACTTAATATTGTTTGGCAACAAAGAATTGCCAATACATGCCAATACTTCGATTACTCGGGATAATCTATTCGCCATTCGCAAATAGCGAATGATATAACGCTAGTGTTATACGACGTAGCTTATTGCTCCTTGGGTGCAAGCATGATCCATGCTGTGTAGTTAGCACTGCTTCTGTCTACACGTATCAATCCGTATTCTTCCAGTCGCACCAAGGCCTGGAGATATTGCTCAAGCCTTGAGCTTTGCGATGGAAGTTTAGGTACGAAGCATGGTGTGTTCCCATACTTCTTCTTGTGATTTAGGTAGTACGCATAGAGATTGCGTTGGTTGATACTGAGTGCAGGTGTTGCAGTTGCTTGCATTGATCAGCAGTAGTACGGACGGGATTCAGGGTAAGCCTTAGCTAGTTCGTTGGAGAAACAGATGTCGATGTTGGATCGAGTTGTTGTATCTCCAAGAGATGGCTGCCCTTCGATCTCGTACTCTTCGAAGTACTTGACGTAGACCCGGACCGCTTGCCTCTTGGAGAAGATGCAGTGGCTGACGAGAGGTTCCCCTTGGGTGTAGTACCAACCTCCTTCTTCGGGTCCACCGTACCTGAGGTAGGTTTCGTGGACCGTGACGACCGTTGGGTCTTTGTGCTCGAAGTACTTGTGCACGTTGTAGGCATTGATTGCGAAGCGTGCTTTGTAGGACTTGGGGTAGAACTTCTTGAGTGCTGAGATGTAAGACATGATGCAAACTCCGTGATGATGATTGAAATGATTGCGATCAGGATGACGATGATGTCACCGTCCTCCCATGCTTGACGCAGTGTGTACTTAGTCATTGATTACGTACCTCTCGTTGTAATGGTCACAAGCATTTCGTTCGGCGCTTGAAATTTCTTCAATGCCGTCCCATTCAAATTCCTCTGATTCACGCATGGCTTGCTCTTGTTCATATGCCATGTCAGCCATGGCATCAAGCAAGTCAGCGTTGCGTTGCTCGTCAATAAAGTTAGGGTCTCTCATGGTTTGAGTTAAGTAAGTAGACAGTAAAGCCTGGGACTTACACACCGTACTTACGTCGGTGCTGCCCAGTGATCAGAAGGTATTGGCCACCTTTGTTGCTAAGGAATCAACAAAGGTTGGACCATCTTCTTGGAATGCGAGCATGTATTGTTCACGCTCATCCTCATCCATCAGTGCACCCAGAGTGTGGTGTGCATGATAGAAGGCTAGTGCGTTGACGATGGCATACTTCTCATCAACGTTGATGATGAGGTGATACCGCTTGTTGTCTTCAGTCTGCTCCATGAGTGCGCCCATGTTGAGTTGAGGTAGGTGGACAGTTGAGCATGGGACTTACACAACTCTTGCTAAAATTCTCAATAGTGGATGCCCATGTGTTGACTACTTCATGTACAGATATGAGCCAGCCCAATCAGCATCTTGGATGCAGGTGGCAAACGATACGTCGTCCATGAGGTTGTAGCGTACGTGCTTAGCTGGTGACGCCCAGCTTGCTGGTTTGTAGACAGCGCCAGATTGACGGTCAATAAATGCATGGACTGATGCACCAGTCTTGCCGTCAATAGCTGAACGCTTGACGTCACGTTGAATAAGTTTGTAGTACTTGGTACCTTTAACAATGTCAAAGGTAATGCCGCCATCTCCATAGCGCTTAGCGTAGCTAGCAAGGAGCTTGTCGATGAGGCAATTGATGCGAGCTTCAAGTACTTGGATGTGCTCGGCTAGTTGTGTCGTCATGGTTTGAGTTGAGTTGAGTAATGAATTGACTAGGACTTACACCACACATGGTGTGGATGCCTAGTGTTATTAACGAGTGAGCCTATTAGTAAAGTTATATCTATAGCCGCTGTCGTATGCAGGTTCCTTATAGGTTACGTTGTTAGCAATCTTACAGATCGCTGACTCACCAATGTGATAGTCCTTGGCAATAGATAGTGCAGTCTCACCTTGTGCTTTGCGCATACGAATATCTTCTACTTGATTATCGCTGAGGAAATTACTGCGACGACCACGTTTGATTGGGTCTTTCTCGATCGGAGGACGACGCCTCACTCGACGCAATACAATTGTCATGTAACGAGGATTGCAGTTGACAATGCTACCGATTGAGTCGTAGTCATATCCCTGGCACCTGAGTTGCCAGATCCGATCTTCCTTGACGATAGATACTCGATTGCGCATGGGGATTGATGAGTTGGTTGGTTGACTGGGACTTATATCCTCATGGAGGAAGGCCCAGGGTATGGCTAGCTAGTAGCCCATGACGTACGGTTTGGATGCGTTGATGCCCTGTGGGCCAAGCATCGTGTACTTACTGGCTAGTGCTGCGATGGTGCTAATGCTAGCGGCAAGTATGAGTGCAGCCACCACAGCTTTCAATAGATGGTTGGACTTATGAGTCTCACCATAAGAATCCATCTGGATAAAACCGTTACGCATGCGATAGATCGTCTTCATGTCAAACGGTCTCCAGGATATAGCGACAGCAAATGTAGTCTTCATCTGGTAGCTGAACAGGGTTACCTTGTTCGTGCGAACCGTAGGTATCTACCCATCGCTCGTCAATTAGTACATCGAGACACTCAAGGAATGCATCAATGTACTCACGAGCTTGGGATGTTGTCGCTACCCAATGGAGATAGACGATGTTGTCATCGAACTCCAGGTAGTAATGCTCTATCTTGAACACTGCAATTGCAGAGTCAAGTTCTTCTTTGCCAACTGTTAGTGACATGTTAAATGCAATGGAATGGAATCCAGGATGTTGAGTCCTGGTGGGAAGGGCCGAAGCCCCTCCAATCAGGAGTCAGTCCTCATGCCTGCGTTCCCAACGAAGCAGATCCCTGTTGAGATCTACCTTACGTTGAAGTACAACGCAGAACGGCATAAGGTCTTGGTACTCACGCATGCCATCCTGCCATTGGAAGAAGATCTCGAGAGCAGCTTGACGCTGTTCTTCAAGTTCTTGATCAATGACAGGGGCATCTCTTCTGGCAAGCAGGCGAGCATCCTGCGTGAGAAGTTGTTCAACAGCTTGGTAGTTCATGGAACTAGCTTGGTGTCGTGTGGTGTAGTGCAGGTGTGACCTGCAGAAAACTCACCGGCAATACATGTGTACTACCGGGAGAGTTATGTGCAGATTACAGGTACTTACTGTGGATACAGTAGTATGTGTCTCCTAAGAGTCCTTGTGTACGTATAAGGTTGTGGTTTGGTCTTGCGTTGCAGTGTTCTTCGTAGTGTTGGTTGAGTAGCTTCTGTACTCCAGTAGATAGGAGTAAGCCACTACCAATGCCAATGACAAGAGCAACACAGGAGTCTTTGAATGAGTTGGACATGAGTTGTTAGTTGGATTTAGATGGTGTGTCAGAAGTCCAGGTAGTCTTCTTCCTCAGGTTGAGACGGTGCAGCAATAGCCTTGGGCCTTGGTGCCGCACCGATAGTGGCACGTACACCTGTGAGTTTGATCTCAGGGTACTTGAGTGTCACTAGTTGTCCATCCTTCTGGTAGTGCGTCTTGATTGTGCTGATGCGTACATTCCACTGCGTGAGAATGAGCTGATGGCCTGTCACCAAGGTGCCCTTGTTGTATGCAGCAAGTAACCCATTGCTGTTCGTAAACCGCAAGCGGCACGAACCACCAAATGGATCGTTGACTGCAATACTTACCGCCAGGAAATAACTATCGTCTTCCCTGGACTTGAGCACCTTGAGGTCGGTGACATAGCCAATGATTGTGGAGCTGAACATAAGAATACTGTGATGTTGATGAGCAGGATGTGAGTCCTGCAGAGAACCCACCGTCGTAGTACATGCATACCACAACGGAAGGGTTAAGTGCAGGGATCAGAATGCTATCGCATACATGATGTCCTGGAGCATGGTCATAGAGAAGTTGTAATACTCTCTCATCTCGTAGAGAAGTTCTTTGGTACCTGTAGGCATGGACATAAACGTCACGCTATCAAGGTACTTCCATTCGCCGTCCTTCAGTTTCTGGAAGTGAAGCATAGAGCTGTCACCTCCATTCCAGATGACGCGATGACGAGTGTCAAACTCAGGCTGGTAGATCAACATGGTGTTGTGTAGTAGATGCCACGGGATTGTGGCAATAGTTGTATGGGGCATTCGATGCCCCGGCTCACGCCTGGTCAGATGACCATCACAACGTCGTCGGCCTCCATCATCTCCTGGAAGGACATGATTTGTACGTCATGCGTGCCTTGGATGCCGTCGTTTAACTCCGGCGAGTTAAGCATGTGGTCTTGTTGTGCAGCTTCGATCAGTGCTTCTTCCCATTGAAGGGAGAAACCATGTTGTACGCCATCAATGATGATGTAATACATAGTGTTGTGTTGAGTGGATGCCACGGGATTGTGGCAATGCCTGGGAGGGGAATCGAACCCCTCCTGCACCATCAGACTAGTGTTAAATGTAGATTGTGGAACCAGAAATCAGAAAACTCTTCCTCTTCAATAGTGTGAACGGAGTAAGTTGCTTCTGGATCCATAGCTTGTATTTCACCTGCCGCCGCATATGCGTCGGAATAATTTCTCCAAGCAGATATATACCTGTCGCTATTGTCTTTGTAAACTGCAAAGATTTGCATGTCCGCCATGTTGGTATGGGATAGATGCCACGGGATTGTGGCAATAACTGGACCAGGGTTTGCACCTGGTCACCCGCTTAGACGGATCAGTTGGTTGGATAGTTGTTGGTTGCGCACCATTCCATGTGTGCGCTGTGTTGTGTTGCCGGCCAGTCATGAGTGCGACATTGCTTAGCCGTAGCTACATCCAGGAGATGGATGGTGACTTGGGTAGTAATACCCATGGTTGTAGCAACGGCGATGATGCCGGCAGCTAGTTGTTGAGTCATGGTTGGTATGGAGTAGATGCCACTGATTGTGGCAATGCTGATGGGAGGACTTGCACCTCCCTGTCCGCTTACGGATCAGCGCCCGCTATAAGTAACGCGGGAGTTGTTGCGTTGGTTGATTGGCGCGTAGTCGCCAGTGATACGACGGTCGTTGTAACGGATGACGTCGCCAGTGATGCGACGATCAAGCTGAGACTCGTGCCACTCTTGTGATGCAGCCTGAGTAGCTGCAGAGAATGCACGTCCGAGGGATGTACGGAAACCCATGGTGTTAGGTAGTAGATGCCACTGGATTGTGGCAATGACCAGAGCCAGGCATTGCACCTGGCTTGGGAGCTATAACTCACCTGG
>Ga0315902_10009187_pt1 | contig 13262 bp, 18 predicted proteins | sample LakEriMetagenome_9_FD_203523 | JGI IMG/M metagenome (GOLD analysis project Ga0315902, IMG submission 203523) | Freshwater fungal communities from buoy surface, Lake Erie, Ohio, United States - Buoy 12 MA117 | ecosystem: Environmental > Aquatic > Freshwater > Lake > Lake biofilm | place: USA... | reverse complement strand
TACCAACCGAACTGCATAAGCAGGTTTGGGAAAAAAAGCAAGAACTAACACTTCAAAAACTAAAACAATTAGAACCATCCAATCAACTTATAGTTTGTATGGAATCTATTGTATCACAAGGATACAAAATAGCAGTATGTTCTAACTCCATCAGAAAGACAGTATTGACAGTTCTTTCAAAGTTGGGAATTATGGAATATATGGATTTGATTATATCCAATGAAGATGTTAAGAATTCCAAACCACATCCAGAGATGTATTGGAAAGCAATTTCAATGATGAGTGTACTACCTGAAGAAACTCTAATTGTAGAGGATTCACCATATGGATTACTTGCAGCATCAAGAGCAAAAGCACATATACTCCGAGTTAAAAACCCACATGAGGTAACTTGGAATAACATTTATAATAAATTACAAGAAATAAAAATGGGACAAATTCAAACCAAACCAAAATGGGTAGATAACAAACTGAATGTATTGATACCAATGGCAGGAGCTGGTAGCCGTTTTCAACAAGCAGGTTATACATTTCCAAAACCACTCATTGATGTGGAAGGAAAACCAATGATTCAAGTGGTTGTTGAAAACCTAAACATTGAAGCAAACTACATCTATGTAGTTCAGAAATCGCATAGGGAAAAATTCAATTTAGATACATTACTCAATCTCATAACACCAAATTGCAAGATTGTAGAAGTTGATGGTTTAACCGAAGGTGCTGCATGTACCGCATTGTTGGCTAAAGAACATATTAACAACGAACACCCATTATTCTTCGCCAATTCTGACCAATTTGTAGAATGGGATAGTAATGAGTTCTTCTACAAAATGAATGAGAACGATGCGGATGGTGGTATTCCAACTTTCAAAGCAACTCACCCTAAGTGGTCATTTGCTAAGTTAGATGAAGAAGGTTTTGTAACCGAAGTGCAAGAAAAGAACCCGATTTCAGATTTAGCAACTGTTGGATTCTACTATTGGAAACAAGGTTCTGATTTTGTGAAATACGCTGAAGAGATGATTGAGCAAGATATTAGAGTGAATGGGGAATTCTATGTTTGTCCTGTTTATAATAACGCAATCAAAGGTGGTTTAAAAGTACGAACTTTTGATGTACCTAAAATGTGGGGACTTGGTACACCTGAAGATTTAAACTATTACTTAGAACACTATAAAAATTAAAAACAATAATTATGGATTATAATAACAAATACACTAAAATGCAGCTAAACCAATATAATAGTTTAGCTGGTTCTTGGTCTGAACAAGATAGAGATTGGGTTGTTGGCTCTTTTGATGCTCACAATAATTGGGCTGATTATGAAAACTTATTTAAAGATTTTAAAAACAAATCTCAAATGATAGGTTTGGATTTTGCATGTGGGCCTGGTAGAAATTTGGTAAGATATAGAGATACTTTTAAACGATTAGATGGTGTTGATATCTCTCCTGTTAATATAGAAAAGGCAAATGGTTATACATCAAACAATGGTATTCAATGTAATTTATACGTTAACAATGGTGTTGATTTATCTGTAATTGAAACTGATACATATGATTTCGTTATGAGTGTGATTGCAATGCAACACATTTGTGTTTATGATATAAGATATTCAATTATGAAAGATATGTATCGTGTTTTAAAATCAGGTGGGGCTATAGCTATTCAAATGGGATATGGTTCGCCATCACCAATGACTGTTGGGTATTATGAAAACTATTACGATGCACAAGGTACAAATAGAACATGTGATGTTTGTATAGAAACACCGGAGCAATTAGAAAAAGATTTATTAGAAATTGGATATAAAGATTTTCAATATACAATAGGACCAGTTGGACCTGGTGATATTCACCCAAATTGGATTTATTTCAACGCTTATAAATAATGAAAATAGCTCTATTATTAGCAGGACCATATAGAGGTAATCAATCCATAATACAAAGTCACTATGATTTTATTGGTATGTATGATACCTATGTTTCTTGTTTAGAGCATTATAAAAAAGACTGGGAAAATTCTAATTGGCAATTGACTAAAATTTTTGAAACTCCCTCAATAGATATAAAATCAACAAATTGGTTTCAATATAGAAATGATGCGCCCGGACAATCTGGGTTTTGGCAATTTTGGAATTTAAGAAATGTTATAAAATCAGTACCAAAGGAGTATGATTTTTATATAAAAAGTAGATGTGATTTGAGAATAGAATCCAATCTAAACATAGATTTCCAAAGTCTAAACGATAGGACTCTATATACATCGGCACATTCTTTTCACAAAGGCATATGGGATGGTGATTGGATTAATGATGAATTTTATATAGGTTCTGGGTATGTCATGGATATTGTGGCAAACTTTGTAACAGAATACTATGAATCTAACCAACATCCAATAAATCAACCAATAGCATCTAATGAAATGAGTCTACTTTCATTTTTGAAGCAAAAAAACATATCAGTAGATAAAATACAAAATTTAAAATACTCAAAAGATAATAATGGAATTAACATACCATCTGGATATGTTGCGTTTCAATTAGAAAAAATATAATATGGCACATTATCAACGTATAACATTTATAATTCCTTGTAGGAATAATCTAAAATATTTAAAGCAAGCCGTTAGTAGTATTGAAGATTGCTATGATGATACTCATAATATAGTAATATTAGATGATGCTTCAAACGATGGGACTTGGGAATGGGTTAACTCATTGGATAAACCATATATCAAAACGTATAGAAATGGTAGCTCAGAAAGAGTTGGACATACTGTATTGTATGATATTGGTATATCCTTAGCAGAAACACCCATAGTAACAATCTTACACTCGGATATGATTGTAACTCAAAACTATGTTGGTAATATGTTAAAGCATCTAAAACCACTATCAGTTGTATCTGCAACTCGTATTGAACCACCATTACATCCACCTGGTCCTGAAAAGTATGTAGAGGATTTTGGGATGGAGCCTGAATCATTCGATACTGATGCCTTCAGAAAGTTTGTATATCAAGCTGAATATATAAATGAGGATAAGGTAACACAAGGTATATTCGCACCTTGGATGTTATATAAAGAGGACTTTGCTTGTATAGGCGGACATGACCTTTTATTCGCACCAATGGAGTTGGAAGATTCTGATATATTTAATCGCTTCCATTTACAACAATATGAATTGATACAAAGTAGAGATGCTTTTGTATATCATATGACTTGTAGGGGTAGTCGTTTCAAAGATGGTATTGAAATAGAAAAGGTGATTGATTTACCAGATGGGACAAAATGGTATAAACCAAAAGATTCGGAAGAATATACAAAACTTCGCCAAAATAAATTTAGAGAATGGTGGAGAAAGTGGCACACTAATGTTTTACATGATGAACTTATGATGCCAATTGTTCCTGATAGATACACAACTTCGTTTGTAGTACATAATTGTACACCTCAACTATTAGAAGTTTTAGAGCCATGGTGTGATGATATTTACGTTGATTGTGATTTTGGTACATATGTAGCAAATGAGGAAAATAAATCTATGTTTAAGATATCCGATAGAGTTCATAAGATTGGAGATACTATGAGAAATGATATCCATATACTTTTTGATGGTTCTAAGTTGACAACCGAACACTATAATCAATTTATAATTAATATTCCATTTATTATTCAGCAAAACGATTCAGTTGGTAGTTTTGAATGGGATATATTTCAATTACATATTTTAAATTTGAGAACTAAGGATATGATTACCCCATTCTTTAAAAACGTATTTTAATGAAAAAGACACTCATTTGCATACATGTTATGCCATCTGAAATTGAAATGTTTGAAAGATTAATGGTTCAGTTTCACAAAGCACTTAGTTATTTAAATAGTAATGATGATGTAACTTTAAAGGTAACCTTAAACTTAAACCCAGAACTAACTGATTGGGAAAACAGTGAATTTAAACAGGGTTATTTTGTAAGTAGATTTGGTGTTCTTTTCAATGGACTTAAAAATATAAATGAAGTAATATTAGATACCTCTTGTTGGGGAACTACTCAACAAAAAAGGGAAAGTTATAAGTTAGATTATGACCAATTTATATTTTGTGATACTGATATTCTTTTTCACGAACATATGTTGAGATATCAATTAGATATATCGTATAAAATAGATGGGATGTATATAGTTTCACCATCATTACCAAAGTGGTGGGATTCCAGTTGGGATTTCCTTTGCCATTCTGATTATATGGATAAAGAATATGGATTTGCAACAAAAAAGGAAGCAGCTGAAAATACATTTTTTCAAAAAATAACACAAATAAACGCTAGGCAGATACCCATTATAAAATTTGGATGTGGTATGCATACTTTGTATTCAAAGTCATTTTGGGAGTTTGTGGGTATACCTGAATCATTTGGTGGATATGGACCTGAAGATACATATGGTATGAAGGCTGCCGAAGTTGCGATTAGTGCTGGATATAATATTAAACAATTTGTAATGGATGGGGTTTATATTACAGAAGATTATGCTAATAGAACTCCATCATTTTCGGATAAAATTAAACCAATAGATAGAAAAAAAGAGTTTTATGATACGGCACTATCTTTGGGTAATGCTGCAGTAGTGGATTTTGCAAAAAAACTAATTCAGAAAAATACACCCTAATTCATAAGAGTTATATTTATATCTATAAAAATAGCTAGAATAAATATGTCTAAAGTAAAAAACACCCAAATTCTTAAAGAAATGCATCCAAATGATGTACACTTTAAAAGAATTATGAACTACTATGATAAAGGAACGCCATCTACTAAGAAACAAGTGGCTATTGTAGTAACTGGTAATAAGAACGCAAATAGAAGTAATATAATGGATGATTTGGGTGATATGGATTATCACGAAATCTTAGATATAGAAAAACTACTTAAATTCCAATACGAAGGTATTGCTTTAAATGAAGGATTGGGCACTGCAATATCAAAGATAAGAAATCTAGCAATAAAAGTAGCATCTCAAAAGGTAGATTCGGCTAAGAATCACTTAAAAATTGATAAAATCCAAAAAGATAAGCCTAATGGTAAAGAGGCTATGATGAAAGCTCAAATGGCTTTATCATCTCAAGGTAATTTGGATGAGGACCTTAAATCAATAATAAACAAATTAGCGGTAAAAATAGGAACTGGTGCAACGTATGGCGCTATGATAAGTGGATTGGTATCAGCTGGTAGTTGGTTCTCTTATTTAGATTCAACGTTTACCAAATTTTATTACGCAGAAATACAAAAATTAGCAGAGCCTGAAGTTTTCAGAATAATGCAAGATGCATATGGTGCTCAAGCAGCTGAAGGTTCTTTGTGGGGTAAGTTTGGAATGTACGCATTCTTTATCTTCTTTGTAATTGCGGTAATTTCATTAGCAGTTGCTAGATTATCAAAACAAAAAAATAATGAAGATGCAATACCTGGTGGATTGGCTAAGGGTATGGATTTAACTGATGTGGCAAATCACCACAAAGTTGATATTGATGAATTAATGAAAGAATTTGAATTGGGTGTTAAAACCGAAATGGAACATACATCGGATAGAAAAGTTGCAGAAGAAATTGCATTAGACCATTTATTCGAGGACCCAAAATATTATACTAAATTAACAGCGATGGAAAAGGGAGATTTAAAAGCAGAAGCATCGAATCCTGCGGAAAGAATTCAAAAGCTAAACAATAGAATAGCTAAGTTAAGAGCTGATATGGCTAGAGCAAAAACTGATAGCCAAAAGAACATATTTCAGGCTAGAATGAAAAATGCTTTACAAACACTTTCTAATATAAGAAAGGATTTGGGTACAAAAAAAGAATCAATAAGTGAATCAGTATTGGTTTATAAAATAAATCAGCCGGCTGTTGAAAAATTCCTAAAAAAATATCCAAGAGTAAACCAAATTATGAAAACATTGGTTACTAAGAATAAAGATGTGATGAAGGGATATAAGGCTTTCTTAAAATTAAAAGATAGTAATGAGGATTATTTAGGTGGTAGAGCGGAAGTATCATCTTCGCCAACTTTTGGAACTAAAACATTCTACAAATATGATTGGAATGGTGTAGGTGGTTGGGCTGAATTATATCAATACCTTTATAATCAACAAAATGAATCCGTAAACGAAGCAGTTAGTTTTAAAGATGGTAAATATCATTTCTACTCCAAAAATGGAATGGCATATTTAACCTATGGTGGTAAAGAATTATCTTCGGGTGATTGGGATGGTGATGCTGATGCATATTTTATGAGCCATTCTTCTTGGAAAGGTCAAAAAGCATTTGATGATGGAAAAGCTGTAATTGGACATTTTAAAAAAAATAATATAATTACTGAATCATCAACCAATCGTAAATCAGTAAACGAAGAAAACGAACCAACTAATCCAGAACTTTGGGATAGAGCAATCGCAGCAGCAAAAGCTAAATACGATGTTTACCCATCTGCATATGCTAACGCATTTGCATCAAAGTGGTATAAAGAAAAGGGTGGTGATTGGAAAACCAAAAAAGAATCAGTAAACGAAGCAGGTCCTTGTTGGAAAGGGTATAAGCAAGTTGGTATGAAGGATAAGAGTGGTAAGCAAGTTCCAAACTGCGTACCAGAATCTTTAGATTTGAACGAATCACATTTCTCTGAAATTGATTTAATGGCTAAAGATGCTAAAACATTTAGAGATTTCGTAAAAGAATTTTATAAAGAATATCCAAAACTTCCAAAAGATAAAGAATCTATGAAATGGTTAGAAGGTTTATATAAATCGGTTAGTGAAGGTACTGAATCTGATGAATTGGAAAGAGTAGCAGATGCACTTCCTCAAACTGTTGAAGAAATGATTAATGAGATTTCGTTATCATCCGCTGGTGTTAAGGATTTTTTAAGAGCTCTGTATCGTAATAACACTATATTAAAGAAATTAGGATTCGCTAATTTTAAAGGTGTAGTTGATTACATTAAAAGTAATGGTTCTAATGATTGGTATGAATTAAGAGATGAGGCTACTGGATTTGGATTAAAATTTGAATCTGTAAATGAAGATTGTGGTTGTAATAAAAACACCTTAACTGAAGGTGTTGCAAAAGAAATATTAGCACAATTAGGCGGTAACAAATTTGTTGCTATGACTGGTGCTAAAAACCTTGTAGATGGTGGTAAATTCTTAGCATTCAAATTACCAAGAGCAAAAGATGGTATAAATTATGTTAAAATAACATTAACATCTATGGATTTATACGATATTGAATTTGGTAAAATTAGAGCAAATCAATACAATGTGGTAAAGAAAGTAGATGGTATATATAATGACCAACTTCAAAATATTTTTACAAAAGTAACCGGGTTATATACTAGATTATAATTCGAACTAAAAGTAAATGAATTCAAATTTGGATGATTTTGATTATGGTTATTCTACAATTCAAAATACTTACTCAGGAAGCGCATCAAATATAATGTGGTTTCCAACTGGTAGTACGGAATGGGTTTTAAACTGGTTTGAAGAAAAGAAAATAAAATGAACGAAAATATTTATTCAGTATTAATTACGGCAATTACTGTGTTGGGTAGTGCAGCAGCATTCCGTTTCTATGAGAAAAAATCTTTAAGAAAGGAAAGAGATGAGGAATTTATCAGACATGATTGTAGAGACCGTATCGCTAAATTAGAAGCACTCTTAGTTCAATCTGCTAAAGAAAAGGATGAGCTTCGTAAGATGGTTTTGGATATGACAGCTAAAGTTGCAGAATTGACGGTTAAGGTTGAATACCTAACCAGAGAAAATGATAAGTTAGAAAAAGCATTACCAAAAACAAGAAAACAAGTAAACGGATAGAAATGGCAAATATATCACTTAAATCTTTAATGGAAGTATCAGTAGACCCTAAGTTGGAAAAGATAGTTAAAAAAACTTTAGGTAGTAAAGTATCTATAACACATTTTAAAGATAATAAATTTATAGTATCCCCTGGTGGATTCTTTAGACCAAGTCATTTACAATCTATGGCTGATGATTTGTTAAAAGTAATACCAAAAGAAATGTTGGATAAACCCGTTGGTTCTTTGGAGCCTGTTAGAGTTGGAACGGGTGGTGCTACCGAAGGACAGATTATAATAAATCTAAAGAAATAAATTTTGTAAATCCAAAAAAAATTAATATATTTGTATATGCCAATAGCTAGAAGTTTGTTTGTAGAAGATAAGAAATTGAGAGTGTTTGACTTCGATGATACTTTGGTAAAAACACAGTCTTACATATACATTAACCACAAAGATGGTAAAAAATCAAAACTAACGCCAGGTCAATATGCAGTATATAATGAAAGACCGGGTGATAAATTTGATTTTTCAGATTTTCAACAAGTAAAAAATCCACAACTAATAAAAGGATACGTTCAATTATTAAAACGTATGTTACCAGACGCCAAAAGAGGTGTCTATATATTAACCGCTAGAGCAGTTTATAAACCCGTCTATGACTTTATTAGAGATTTGGGTATAAAAGGTGTTTATGTGGTTGCATTGGGAGATAACAACCCAGAATCAAAGGCTGATTGGATAGAAGCAAAAGTAAAGGATGAGGGGTTTGATGATGTGTATTTTGTAGATGACTCGCTTAAAAACGTTGATGCTGTTCGTAGGAGATTGGCAAACTATCCCAATATTAAGAAGAGGGTTCAGCATGTTAAACATTCCTAACTTTCTTTATATTTATATTTAATTAAAACATTTTCGAAAATGAATCTAAAAGGTATTTTATCTGAAATTGATTTTGCTACTCAACAAGCGTTTGATAATTATGCAAAAAATCACCAAATGAGACCAACCACACAGGTAACTGTTGCTGGTAAAAATATGACTGCAGCTCAGGCTCAATCAAAAGGAACTACTTCAAAAGCCGATGATAAGGTGGCTAATAAGGTATCTACAAAAGCTTTTGCACCAAAGGTAACAAATAAAGATGTAGCTGATGCAAAGGATTTCTTTGAAGATACAGCAGCTGGACAAGATTTTGCAAGACAATTTAAGAAGGGATTCGAAGCGGATACTTTCAAAGATTATTTAAAAGATAGATTATCTTCTGGTGGTATGAGAAACCCACGTAAAACCCAAAACGCTATTAAAGTTTGGGGTAAAATGTTGGGTGTGGATGTTACTCCATTTATTAGTGGTGATGTAATTGAAGATACTGATGCTATTGAAGCATTTACGGAAAGAGCAAAAGTTTTACATTCTATTCATACTGGTAAATTAAAACCAGAACAACCTAAAGCGGCTGAAAAGAAAGCTAATGTACATAAACCAATTAGTGCTGGTAGTGTTGAAGCTAAAAAGATTTCTCACTTTACCGGTCTTAGAGATACGGCAGTTGCTGATTTCATCAATAAGCATGGATTAGATGCAGATGCGGTTGGTAAATACGTTGAAAATGGTAAGTTAAAAGATAGAACGGATTTTATGACAGCGATAGTTGGAAATCCTGGTAATCCAATTGAAAAGAAAATGATTAAAATGTTTGGTGATGCATCAAAAGTAGCCGAACCTAAAAAATCTGAACCAACTTCTTCGGTTAAACAAAGACCTGTTGAAAAACAATTAGAAAAGAAAGTTGATAAAATTAGTACTAAATTTGGGTTAAACCCACAAAAAATTGGTAAAGAAGAGTATGAGAAAAGAATGTTATCATTGGTACATGATACATTAGAAGATGCAAACTTTCATGGTGAGAATAGAGCAATTTTCGCATCATTGTTAGGTAATCCTAAATTAGCAGAAAGACCTGATTATAGAAAAGCTCCTGAGTTTGGAACACCTGCTTACGAAAAGTGGAAAGATAAGAATACAATTTATGGTAAAGGGTTCGAAGCTATGGTATCGGAATTCGATGGAGTTAGAGATGCAGCAACTAACATTACTGGAGAAACTGGTTGGAATGGACAAAAATCATTAGATGCAATTCTTAATAAAATGAGAAAAGATGGTTCTGGTGAATTGGCAGATAAAATACAAACAGCATTTGATAAATCAACTAATGAAAGTAAATCTAATTTAAAATCATTGCTACCAAAAAAATAAGATATGATTAGTTTAAAGAAATTATTAAAGGAAACGAAATATCAAGTATATCATTACACATATACATCTGCTATTAATGCAGCTTTGGAATATGCAGAAAAGCAAGGGTATGAATATGACCAAGAAGAAACTGCTTCGAAGATTGGTATGGGACCTAAAAAACCATCGGAAGGAAAAACAAATAGATTTTCTATTCAATTAACAAAAGGTGGTAAACCACAAAGAAAGCAACTTCACATTCAAGTTTATGGAATGGGAACTTACAAAAGAAATACAGATGGTTCTAAAACAAGAAGTATGTATGGTGGTCAAAATGAATACGAATTAAATGCGTATATATCTTAGATGATACTCCTTAGAGATATAATGGCTGAGGACCTTCGTAAATGGTTTGGTAAAGGTGGAGAAGGCTCTACTACCGGTGGTGGTTGGGATAGATACAATACTAAAGGTGAGAAGGTTGGTAAGTGTGGAGATTCTGATAAAGGGGATTCATACGCAGCATGTTTATCAAAGGAAAAGGCAGCTAAATTAGGACCTGACGGTAGAGCTGCATTTGTAAAAAGAAAAAGAGCAGCACAATCCAAAGCAGGTGATGCTAAAAAAGGTGGTGAAAAATCCAAAGGTCAAAAACCAACATTTGTAAAGACTGGCGCATAATGATTAAGTTAACCTCACTACTAAAAGAAAAGATTGAAAATAACAAAGTTATTTGCAACGAATGTAATTGGTCTTGGGAACTTAAAGAGGGTGGTGATAACAAATACGTTTGCCACAAATGCGGACATGATAATAATCCAATAAAAGAAGTAGAAGTTACACAGGGACATGAAAACGATAGAGATATGGTTGTTGGTGTTGCTGAAATTCTTCGTATGGTAGATGACGTTAACAATAGAAGAGAAATAGCTGATTCTATGTTAAGGAAGTTCAAATCAGAAGGTGTAATACATAATGTTAAAGAGTTTTTAACAATGTGCGGATTACAATATGTAACTGAAAAATGGAGTGCAAAATACAAAAAATCAATAAATTGTAGTAATCCAAAAGGGTTCTCACAAAAAGCACATTGTGCTGGTAAGGCGAAGAAAGAGTCTGTAAACGAAGATGTTAGTTACGGATATAAACACATAATTCACCTGATACCAACTGGATACGCTCCCAATAATCCAAAGTATAAAAAAGATTTAGCAGATTTAAGAGATGTACTTAATAAATTTTATGATACACATGGATATGATGTTAAAATCAGAAATACATTTTAAATTATATGAAAAGTACCATAGTTTCGGTTGAAGTTAGGGGAGATATAAATAAAGCCTTAAAAGAGTACAAAAGAAAGGTAATCAAATCTGGTCATATTATAGAGTTGAGAAACAGACTTGAATATAAAAAACCATCTGTTGTAAAACGAGAGCAAATGCAAAAGGCCAAAAGAAAGAACGAACTGCAAATTACCGAAGATAAACTAATATCAATCAAAAATAAAAATTAATTTTTTAGAGTAGTAATATTTAAGTATATAGTTATTTAAAACACAGTTATGATATATTGGTTTACAGGTCAGCCTGGTGCAGGTAAAACGGTCTTAGCAAACAAATTAAAGGAACTCTTAGCAACTGAAAAACGTAATTGGAGAAAGGATGTTTTTCATATCGATGGTGATAGTCTAAGAGAACTTACTCTAAATAAAGACTACTCGGAACAGGGTAGGCTACAAAACATAAAAAACGCACAAATTATAGCTAATTACTTACATCATTCTCAATGTGATGTTGTTGTTTCTGTTGTAGCCCCTTATAGGTTACAAAGGGAAGAATTTAAAAAAGAATTAGGTGATGGTATAGTTGAATTTTATGTACATACAAAATCCAAAAGAGAAAGAGACCATTATAAGGTAAAAGAGTACGAAGCTCCAGAAGAAAACTTTTTTGATGTAGATACAACGAAGGATAATCCAAATCAATCTTTTAATAAAATAATACATTATTTAAACGAAAATAATAAATTATGAACAAATTAAAAGAAATTTTTGAATCTTGGAAAATAGCATATAACCCCACAAATGAACAAAACGAATTGGCAGCAGATAGGTTGGGAATTTGTTCAAAATGCGAACATAAAGTTCACAATGAAACATTAGACTTAACATTATGTGGGTTATGTGGGTGTCCTTTAAATAAAAAAGCATTTTCACCAAAACCAAACGCATGTGATATAGGAAAATGGAATTCGGTAGATACTAAACACTTTAAATAAATAATATGAAAAAATACGCAATGTACATCGGAAGATGGCAAAATTGGCACGCTGGGCATGAGTGGTTAATTAATCAACAACTGAATAAAGGAAAGAACGTTTGGGTAGCAATAAGAGATGTTCAGCAAGATGAGAATAATCCAAAAACAGCACAACAAATATTAAAAGAGTTATCAAATGAACCTTTCTTTGTAAATAACTTTGATAAGATTTTGTTATCCATTATTCCTGATATTGAATCGGTAAACTATGGTAGAGGTGTGGGATATGATGTAATCTATCATGAACCACCAGCTGATGTTGCTGTAATTAGTGGAACGGCTATTCGTAAAGGAGAAATGAAATCCGATGGTAGTACAACGTAAAAGACATATAGCAAAAACCATCTCATATCGTATTATATCCACTCTAATAGGTTTTGGTGTAATGTGGTGGGTAAGTGGTGATATTAAAATAGGAGCCGCATTTGGGGTAGCAGAATTAATCTACAAGCCTATCCAATATTATATTCATGAAAGAATTTGGTATAAATGGATAAAATTCGGTCTTAAAAAATAAAATTGATATACTTATATTTGTATAACCAAATACTATATCAAAATAAAGTTATGGAAGAAGAAAAAGAAGAAGTAATTGGGTTTCCTAATTTTAAACAAAGGATACCAGTAGCACCAAAGCAAAGAACTAAGAGAGGATTGGGTGCTAGACCCTTATTGGAATCTGAAATAAGGGATATTCAAACAAAAGCACGTTCAGCAGCAGAAGCTGCTCGTTTATTGGGTGTATCTTATAACACCTACAAAAAATACGCAAAATTATACAATCTATTTGAAGATTTGAAAAATCCAGCAGGTGTGGGTATTCGTAAAGGTATCCAAACTGCAGGAGGACATC
>Ga0315902_10009186_pt1 | contig 13264 bp, 12 predicted proteins | sample LakEriMetagenome_9_FD_203523 | JGI IMG/M metagenome (GOLD analysis project Ga0315902, IMG submission 203523) | Freshwater fungal communities from buoy surface, Lake Erie, Ohio, United States - Buoy 12 MA117 | ecosystem: Environmental > Aquatic > Freshwater > Lake > Lake biofilm | place: USA... | reverse complement strand
GGCATCGCCAAGTGGTCGCCGCATCAACTGCGCCACGCGCGGCTGACGGAGGTGCGGCAGGCCTTCGGCATCGACGCCGCCCAGGTCATCGGCGGGCACCGGCACGTCGCCGTGACCGAGGTCTACGCCGCCGCCGACCAGGGCAAGGCCCGCGAGGTTGCCCTGCGGACGGGGTGAGGTTGCACCAGCGAATACCAGGAGAGCCACCATGTCGAAGAAGCGGTCGGAAAGCCCGACCTTCGGGGTGATGCGGTTTGCGACCAAGCAGGTCAAATTCCGCGAGGAGTTCTACGGGCAGAAACTCAACGCGGACTTCAGAAAAGCGATCATCAAAATCATCCAGGCCGCGTACTTGATGGGCAGCGAGCAGTCGCAGCGAGCGGAGCGGTCGCGACGAAAACGCCAGACGGCGATCGCCACGGCCGTGAGAGTCGAGGCAGCCGCCAAGCGGCACAAGTCGATCGCTGCTGATTTCCGCAGACGCCCGAAGCGTGGCGGCATTGAGGCCCGTCTGGCCGCCACGGCGAAGAAGATGGGCGTGGGCGTCATCACGGTTCGCACGGCTTTGAAGCGATTCCCGTAGCCGTCGTTGACCTGGGCGACGCTCATGCTCCCCGTGATGCAGCCGCGCCTCCAACGCGGTTGCGCCGATGTCGCCGGAAAACGGAGCGCTATCGGAAAAACTCCCGCCCCTATTTTTCGTGGGGCCACGTCACTTCTACACGAACGAACGAAAGTGTAGACGCTCGCAAGTCGCTTGCTTGAACTGGGGGTACTGGTATCGGTGTGGGGGTGCGGTCGTGCTGGCCGCTGAATCAACACCCTCACAGGAGCAGAGCCATGCGACGTACCAAGCGACACACGCCGCCGCCGATGAACTTGGAGATCGTGAACCCCGACGTGCTGACGATGGGCCAAGCCGCAGAGTTCGTTGCGAACACCACAGGCGTGAAGCCGCACGTGAACACGATGATGCGGTGGGTGATTCGCGGTGTTGGCGGCCAGCGACTGCCAGCGACGCGGGTCGGCCGACTGTGGGTCACGCGCCGGCAGAACGTTGTCGAGTTCCTGGAACGATGCAACGTGACGCACGGCCGCACCGCTGAGTCCTCCGAGGCAGTCCGCAAGGCGAGGGCCGCGGAGTCGTCGAGGCGGCACCGCTGTCTGGCGGCCGATCTAGGCCTTGATTGAGGCCATGCACAGCACCACCCGCCGGCGCGTTGCAGGCGGCAGACGGATTCAACTTTTTTGAAAGGGGTCGGCATGAACGACGAAAAGAACCATCCAGCCACGATCACCGCAGCAACAGTGAAGCACTTCGAGGACACCGGTAACGTGATCCTAGGCACGCTCGAAGTCGTGGTCGGCGACCGGCTGGAGACTGTCCGGTTCCGAGTAGACGAGACCCGCGCGGTTGTGAAGCGGATTTTGTTCGAGGCGGCTGGCCTCGCGTCGGACGCAGAGCCGGAACAACTGATCGGCCGCCATGTCCGCGTCGTTCTGGGCGGCTGGACTAGCCAGTCGGGCGTCACTCGCACGGTCGTGCGTAAGTGGCTTCCAGCCGAGCCGAAGCCCCGCGCCCCGAAGCCCGCAGCACCAGCAGCGAAGGCGGCTCCGGCCTGGGAGCGCGACGAGGCACAGAAGCGACCACCACGCACGCCGGCGGCTCGCGTGCGGGCGTCCATCGAGCGGGCCGGCGGCGAGGAGGACGACGGCATTCCGTTTTGAGCGCAACAAAAAAACCAGCACCGCGCTCGTGGCGGGGGCCGGTTGTGCTGCCGCGGAGGGCGACCGCGGTGGCATGACTGAATCTACCGCGTGGTCGCCTGCCCCTGAACGGCTGGATTCAACGAAACGGTGACCGATGGGTAGATCGCGTGACGCATTGCCGTCGCCCCGCTCGAAGGAAATGGCGACGGTCATTGCCGCACTTAGAGAGGCAGCCAAGGCCATCAACGTGGAAAAGGCTTTTTACGCTGTCCACGTAGCGATAGAGTGGCTTCGTACCGAAGCCGCTGGCGAAGCATCGCCCGTGCTTATCGACGAAATTGCTGGTCTGGCCGGATTAGCGAACGCGATGGTCGTTGGCGGTCTATTGGCGACCAATTCGGATTCTGGCGAAACCGTTTCCCTGGTCGCGGATCTCGATGCTGCCAGCCGGCGAGTAAAGCGAAAGGAAGCCAGTAGGAGGTACCGTGTCGCCAATTCGTCTGGACGGCCCAGGGGGCGTCCGAAGGCGGGAAAGCCAAGCCAAGATAGGCCGACGAAGACAGAGGCCACCACAGCGGCGCGGAGCAGTTTCCTGCGAAAAGTTACCGAGGTCGTTCACGAAGGGATGACCTACGCAGTGGGGCTGTACCGGAATCCGACAGATGATGCCCTCTACGTGAAACTCCACAACTCCCAGCCGGAGATCACTGCTAGCGTGGGCGTGCATGGCGAGGGCGTGAGCGCGTCTCAAGCCCTGCTGGAACTGTCAGCCAGAGCCAGGAAGGCGAAGCCCAGAGCTGGCAGCAAAACGACGATCCCTCCACCGGCCTTTCTGGAGCAAAAAGCGAAGGAAGCATCGTGGTCATCGAGATGTGAAACTACTCATCCCGCGGTGCCCCAAAATAAATCCGTGATAAATAGTGATGCTCACGTAGGCATCACGGAATATCACGGCATTTTTTCCGAGGCTCGTAGTGGCTCCCGTGACGCGACTCCCCCCTGCGTTTCCCCCGAGGAAAACGCGCGTGATGCAAAAACAAATCCGTCATTATCACGGAATATCGCAGATTTATTTTCGCCTTCTTCTTCTTCCTCTTCTTCTAATTCTAAAAATAAACAAGAAGAGGAAGAAGATAGCGACGAGCCTCAAGGCAACCGTGGGCCGTCCGATTGGTACTCGGCCAGGGACGCCAATCAGTTAGTGAGTCTCACCAGACGCTTCATCGAGAAATTCCCGACACAGACCGGGATTCCCCTCGAGTTGGCGAGAAGAAAACTCGTTGAGTCTTTCGGCGAGGAGATGTCGCAGGCTGTCATGCAAAATGCCAACGAGATGAGGTTCGTCTACGCGAAAGAACACCTGCACGATGGAAGTCTGAGCCTGTGGCTGTTCATCGCGGAGGAGCAGCCGAGCCAGGTCGCCGTCTAGAAACTGGGGCCCGTCCTGCCACCTCGATGCGGGGGCGGCCGGGACAGGTGTTTGCCGCCCCTTGGCACCAGGGTGAAGCGATGGTTTGACGGCGTTGACCCACGTTTCGCGAACAACCGCTGGCTCCGTCACGGGCGAGAAACCAGGAAAACGCTGTCTCTGCGGGGATTACAGGGGTTTTTCGCGCATGGGGAGGGGCATGTGCATCACGAAACCATGCACTATCCATACCCCCTGGCTGCCGACGCAAACATTTCCCCCAATCAAAGGTTGGGGTGGGATGCCCTTCCACACGCCCCTCAACCCTATCGGGCCTATAAACGCGTCTTATCGCGTCTCAAGGGGTGATCCCAGACGTTCAAGCCTCGCGGAAATCGTGCGACGATTCCGGCACCCCCAGGAGCCGGACTATGCCTCGTGGCCGTCGCCCCATGCCCGCCGCGATCCGCATCGCGAAGGGCACGCACCTCGAACGTCTCAACCGAAACGAGCCGAAGCCGCCGGCCGACAGTGTGGTGCCGCCGCCCTGGCTCGAAGGCGACGCGCTCGACAAGTGGAATGAAGTGGCCGCGCAGCTGCTCGCCCTGGGCATCCTCACGAACATCGACGTCGACGCGCTCAGCAGGTACTGCGTGACCTGGCAGGAGTGGAGGAAGCACCTGGCGATCTGCCAGAAGGGCGGCGACGTGCTCGTGCTGCGTTCCGAGTCCGGAGCCGTCCGTTTTGCGTCAGTCGCGCCGAGTGCCACGCTGGTCGGCAAATACGGCCGCGAACTACTCCGGCTTGCCCAGGAGTTCGGCCTGACCCCGAGTAGCCGCAGCACGATCGTCGGCAGCGCCGTGAGGCCCGAGGCCGACCCGCTGCAAACGTTTCTGGCGAAACACGACGCGCGAGCCTAGCGACGTTCAAGCCCCTGGCAAAATCGCGACAATTTCTGGCGACCGATTTCCCACAACCCGAGGGCGACCAGCATGGCGACGAAAGCCGCAACGACACTCGAAGATTTGAAAACCGAAGCCCGCCGCAACTGGCAAAAATGGGCGCGCGACCTAGCGAGCGGCAAGCCGATGCCGCCTGCCCGCGATTTGATCGACGCGGGCATCATCCTGGGCTACGAGCAGCCCGCCGATCGGCTTGAGCAGGATGCCGCGGTTGTGAAGCGGTACACCGCGCTACGGGCCGACTTCGATGCAACGGGCATGGCGATCGCCGCCATCGCAAAGGCCAACGAAGGCCTTGAGCCAGAGATTGCCAAACTCGAAGCAGAGCTCGAGGAACTTCGCTCCCGCCGCATGGCCGACGTCGGCCTGGGCTACGAGCGAGGCACGGCCCGCCGGAGGATGCACGAACTTCTCCGCGCTCACCCTGAGGTGCTGGCCGGCGAGGAGGTGCCGTCGTGAGCATCGAATACTGCACGACGGGCCACGAACTGCCTGAGGCCGCTGTGCGGGCCAAACTCCGGCACGCGCCGGCCTGGTTCCGAGCGGAAGTCGATTCAGCGAGACGGCGGCGTGGCCTGCCGGTGCTATTCGCGGAAAAAGCGATAGTGCGATCGGCACCGGTCGTGGTGAAGCCCGCGCCGCCAAGGATTGCCCGCACATTGTGCGGCGTCGCGGCGCCAGGCCGCAGTCTGCCCTGCACGATCCGCGACGATTGGCGTCGATGCCCCGAGGAGATCATGCCGAGCGCGTGGGAGGGCGTAGCGACCGACATTCGTGCTCGCCGGCACTTCACGATCACCGACGGCCACGGCGGCCGCGTGATCGCGACAAGCGCAGACCGGCATTTTCGTTGGAAGATCGAGCCGAAGGTCGGTCTGACCTTCGAACTCGACTTGTTGACGATGAACGAATTCGAATGGCCTGGGCCGTGCGACGTTTCGATCGGCATGAAACCGCTCGCGTTTCGCCACCGCTACGTGCCGCGCGGCTTCGTACGGGAGATCACCGCCATGCGGCTGGATCACATCGCGCTTCTCCGTCCGAGCCAGCGGCGTGATGGTGCCTACCCGCTGGCCGCGGCGCGCAGCGCGAAGCCTGGTGAGGCCGCGCGGATCGCGGCCCGCCTTTGGTTGGACACGGTCTTGGCAGTCCCGAAATGAAACTAATTCGGCTCCTCACCGACGACCAGGAGCTCGAGGCCCGCCGGCTCTGGGCCGCGGGCGCCTCGCGCGGCGAGATTGCCCTCGGGATCGGCGTCACAGTCGACACGCTCCGCGCTCGCGAGGCCGATCAGCTGTCTGACCTCCCGCCACGGTCGCGGGCGCTCAACTCCGGCCGGCGGGGCGAACTGCCTGATGAGGACGAGATCCGCGTACGCTGTGCGATGCTGCGGCGGGTCTGGCCTGCCGAGCGGTACACGCCCGAGGCCGGCGGCGAGCGGCTGGGCCGGCTCGCGGAGCGGGCGGTGCTCTGAGCCGATTCCCGCAGTTTATCCGCTGCCGCACGGCGACGCCCCAAGGTTGTCCCGCTACCCCGCCAAGATCGCGCCGCTCGTCGGCGGGCGTGTCCCCACTGGACTGGGGGGTGGCCGCTGAATCTACTTGCGAGCCTCAGACCAAAGGATTGCGCGATGACCAGCCGATCTGGCACGTTCGAATACGTCGAGACGAAGATTCGCCGCGAGGCGCACGGCACGAGCTTCGGCCACGACTTCGAGTGGCTGTGCAAGTGGTATCTGGAGAACGCCCCGCTCTATCGCGGAAAGTTTCGCAAGGTCTGGCGTTGGGATGAGTGGCCGGATCGCTGGGGCCGCGACTGCGGTATCGACCTGATTGCCGAGACAACGGACAGTGAACTCTGGGCCATACAGTGCAAAGCCGTGTCGCCAGAGCACACGGTCACGAAAGCGGAGATCGACTCCTTCCTATCCGAGTCCAATCGCAAGCAGATCGCCTACCGACTGCTGATCGCGACCACCGACAACATCGGGCCGAACGCCCTGCGGACGATCGAGAACCAGGCGCGGCACGCGTCGGTTGTGCTGCGGGGCGACCTGGTGACGGCCGAACTCGATTGGCCAAGCAAGATCGGAGGTTCTGCCCCGAAGCCGCCACGCTGGAAGCCCCTCCCGCATCAGCAGGCGGCGATCAAGGACGCCGTGGCGGGCTTCAAAAAGCACGACCGCGGCCGCCTCATCATGGCCTGCGGAACGGGCAAGACGCTGACCGGCCTCTGGATCAACGAAGCCCTCGGCAGCCGCCGCACGCTTTTGCTCGTGCCTTCAATCAGTCTCGCGCAGCAAAACCTGAAGGAATGGGGCCGCCACGCGAAGGAGGATTTCGATTGCCTGGTCGTGTGCTCTGATGAGACGGTGGCGAGCGACCGCGATGATCCTGCCCTGCGATACGTTGCCGACCTCGGGATCAAGCCGACGACCGACCCAGGCGAAATAGCCGCGTTCCTGGCGAAGCGTCGGAGCCGGCCGACGCTGGTGATTTCAACCTACCAATCGTGCGAGCGCGTCTCGCGGGGGCAGTCGAAGGCGAAGAAGTGGTTTGACCTTGCGATCTGCGACGAGGCTCACCGGCTGGTCGGCCATGCAGAAAGCCAGTTCGCCACGGTGCTGCATGACAAGAAGATCCGCGCCCGTCGCCGGTTGTTCATGACGGCAACGCCCCGCTACTTCACACAGCGGGCAAAGGAGCGAGGCGCAGAGCAGGAAATCGAACTGGTTTCGATGGATGACGAGACGAAGTTCGGCCCCGAGTTCCATGTGCTCAACTTCCACGACGCGATCACCGCCAAGCCGGAGCCGTTGCTGACCGACTACCAGGTGGTCGTGATCGGCGTTACGAGCGCGGAGGCGAAAGCGTGGGTGGCAGATGCGAAACTCGTTCGCACAAGGGACGGCTTCGAGACAGATGCCAGGACGCTCGCCGCGCAGATCGGGCTGGCGAAGGCGGTGAAGCAATACGACCTCACGCGGATGATCACGTTTCACCGGTCGATCCGCAGGGCTTCGCGGTTCGTGGATGGCGAGCGTCGCGACTCCCTGCCGGCCGTGATAGAGAAGATGCGGCCCTCGAATCGTCCCTCCGGCCGGCTGTGGGCGCGCCATGTTTCCGGTGAGACGGCAGCCAGCAAACGGGCGTCGCTCTTGAAGGAACTGGGTGACTTGCCGAGAGGCACTCGCGGGCTGATTTCGAATTGCGCGTGCCTGGGCGAAGGCGTCGACGTCCCCGCCCTCGACGGCGTTGCCTTCATCGACCCGAAGGGCTCGGTGGTAGACATCATCCAGGCCGTCGGCCGCGTGATCCGCAAGTCGCCCAACAAGAAGATCGGCACCATCATCATCCCCGTGTTCGTAGACGAATCCGAGGACGCCGACCATGCACTAGAGAACTCCGCTTTCGATCCCGTGTGGCAGGTGCTCAAGGCACTGCGCGCCCACGATCGGCGACTCGCGGATGAACTCGACCAATTGCGGACTTCGCTGGGGAAGCAGGCCCGTGGCGGGAAGCGAATCAAACTGCCGGCCAACATCTTGCTCGACGTGCCAAAGTTGTTGCTCGGGGACTTCGAGCAGGCGTTCTACGTGCGGGCCGTAAAGGCAACCACGGAAAAGCCCGCGTTGAGCATTGAGCAGATCTTGCAATGGGCTGATGAGTGGAAGGCTAGAACAGGAGGCTGGCCGAATGCCACGTCTGGTGCCATACCGAACACGGAGGAAACCTGGGCAGGAGTGGCCCACGCGCTGACTCGTGGGCATCGCGGCATGTACGTGCATCGCTGTACTCTTTCGCAGCTTTTGCACGATTACCGTGGCGTCCGCAATCGCAGAGGCCTTGGCGTTTTAACGGAAATGCAGATTCTTGAGTGGGCTGATCGCCATTTCGAGCATCACGGTTCATGGCCGACCCAATTCTCCGGAGATATCCCAGGCACCTATGACTCTTGGGCTGGCATCCGTGTCGCGCTTCGAAACGGTGCTCGGGGTCTGCCTCGTCGAATATCCCTGGCCGATCTCCTCTGGGAAAAACGTGGCGTTCCGAATAAGGCCAACCGTCCAAAGTTGTTCATTCAGCAAATCCTGCGGTGGTGTGATGAACATAAAATTCGGACAGGGGCTTGGCCGGATCAAAGTTCCGGCAAAGTTCACGGCACAGCAGAGACTTGGGGAGCCATTCAACAGGCACTCGCTGGCGGAAAGCGGGGATTGCCAGGCGGATCTTCTATCCGACTTCTGCTGTATGAGCACCGTGGAGTCCCGCACCCAAGCCATCAGCCGCGACTTTCTGTGCCTCAGATTTTGAGGTGGGCTGATGAATGGTATCGCACGACGGGTCGGTGGCCGAAAAATTCGAAATCGGTCATCACAATCCCAGGAACACAAGACAGTTGGGCCAGCATCGACGGTGCTCTCCGTGCTGGGAGGCGCGGCTTGCGTAGGTCGTCGCTTGCGGAATTGCTCGAGAAGCATCGTGGCATCAGAAACCATCTCAATGCTCCACCGTTTACGATCAAACAAATCCTGCGGTGGGCGGATCGCCATAAAAGAAAAACCGGAGAATGGCCTACCGCGGAATCGGGCCCCATCGTTGGCGTCAAGCACGAGAAATGGGCCAATGTTCAGGCAGCTCTCTCACTGGGAACCCGTGGACTGCCGGGAGCCGACTCGCTGGCCCGCTTGCTTGAGCGAGAGCGCGGCGTTCGCAACCGACTAAACACGCCCAAACTAACGTCCAGTCAGGTTCTCGCATGGGCCGATGCGCATTTTGATGAGTACGGCGAATGGCCAACCGTTAGCGATCGCCGTGATCCGGCTCCGGGTGAAAATTGGAATGCGATTAATGCGGCTCTTGAACGGGGATCCAGAGGACTGCCGGGAGATGATTCCCTAGCAAAGCTATTAGCGAAAAAGCGAGGGGTGCGGCGAGGTCTTCATACCCGAAGGCTCACGGTAGAGATGATCACCGAGTGGGCAAAAGCACATCACAGTCGTACAGGGAAATGGCCGACCTTAAGTTCGGGCTTGGTTCATGGCACAAACGAGCGATGGAATAACCTAGATCAACTGCTAGCCAAAGGCCTACGAGGCTTGCGTGGCGGACAAAGGCTCGCCAGTATTCTCGCGGAGCGATGCGGTGTTCGTAACCATCTGTCCGTCCCCGATTTGTCCGTAAAGCAGATTTTGATATGGGTCGATCAGCACTACGAGAGGAACGGATCCCTGCCCACGAAAAATTCCGGCGAGGTTTTTGGAACCGAAGAAAACTGGTCGAAGATCAATACGTCGTTGAAAGTGGGGAACCGCGGCCTTCCCGGTGGCTCATCGCTCGCCAAGCTGCTTGACACGCATCGCCGCAGCAAGCAATGAGAGTTGACAGCAACCGCGGTGCCGTAGTCGCAGTGGCAGCGAATCAGTAGTTACACCCTAGTCGCCGTGTTCGAGGGACGGAATTAGGCCATGCGGCTTGTCGGCTGGAACGCCAACTACAACAATCACCGACGCACGTTCGAGGAGAACGTCGCCCTACTGGAGCAGTTCAACGCGGACGTGCTAGTGATCTGCGAGACCGCGCCGCCGCAGCGTGGTGATCGAGCGGTCTTCGTGGGTGACACACCTGGGCTGGCCGTCGCAGCCCGTGACGGCATCGAGCTGCGGCCGCACTCGATGAACGATGGTGCGCTGCCGCTGTTTGCCGGATTTCGTGTTGCTGGGCCTCTGGCGTTCGATCTGCTGGCGACCTGGCCCGTCAGTCGAAAGGGTATGCCTTCGTATCACGACGTGCTGATGGCGTCCCTGGAGCGATACTCCGACCTGTGGGCGGCAGGCCGCGCCGTGATGCTGGGCGACTTCAACTCAAGCACCAAGGTCAGTAGCCAGAAGCGGTCGCATCCCAGGTTCGTGCAGGCCGCCCTGGCTCGCGGGTTAGTCAGCGCATACCACGAGCAGGCTGGCGAACCCCACGGCGGGGAATCCGTGCCGACTTACCTTCACGGCAACGGCGCGGAGTTTCACCTGGACTACGGCTTAGTGTCGCTGTCGCTTGTCGGATCGGTACGCTTCCGAATCGCTGACGAGCCGCGATGGTTTGAGATCAGCGACCACCGGCCGATCATATTGGACATCGATGCGGGGCCGGCAGGTCGGTAGGCGAATCCTGTCGCCCCGACCTGTTCGGAAACCCTCTTGGGCTTCCGGTGCATTCGATACCGACTAACAGTTAGCCGAGCCGGCGGGGATCGTGGAGAAAGTCGTGAAGGCGACATGCCCACGTTAATGCGGCGGCGGCTTCGGGGCGGGTATCGATTGGCGATCCCTTTGCGGCTCCAGTTCCCCTCGACAGAGCCGTTGCCTCACCCACTGATTGCGTTTTTAACGGCCGGACGATACGTTCGATTTTCACACTAGGCCACGCGATGTCATGCGTGGACAAGGGCACTGGCTTTGCCGAAGACCCTGGCACCACTTCGAGGCCCGCATGCGATCCTTCTTTTCCCGTCCGTCCCGCCGGGGCGCTCGCCGTCGTCAGATCTTTTCCGCTCAGTTCGACGGTGGTCAGAGTGCGGCGATGTGCGGCACCAGCATCCATCTGGGCTGCGACGTGCTAGAGCGGAGGATCGTGCTGACCGCTTCGCCAGCGGCCGACTTTGAGTTCTCGCAGGGCGTGATCACGGGCTATTACGGCGCGGGTGGTTCCATTGAAATTCCCTCGTCAATCAACGGGACTCGTGTTGTAGCGATCGGCAATAATGCTTTCCGAGCAAACGGCCAAGCTACGAACCCCATAACGAGCGTTGTGATCCCAGGCAGCGTCAAGAGCATTGGCGATCAAGCTTTCTCTAGCAGCGGCCTGACGAGCGTTGCAATCGGTCGCAGCGTCAAGACCATCGGCGACTACGCGTTCAATGGCACCGGTCTGACGAGCGTCAGAATCCCCGACAGCGTTCGGAGCATTGGCGTCGGTGCCTTCCAGTCAGCCAGAGGCCTGACGAGTGTCACAGTAGGTCGCAGCGTTCAGGCCATCGGTGACTACGCCTTCCAGTCAGCCACAAGCCTGACGAGTGTCACAATCGGTCGCAACGTCAAGAGCATCGGCATAGGCGCGTTCAATGGCACAGGTCTGACGAGCGTCAGAATCCCCAACAGTGTCAACAGTATTGGCTCCCACGCCTTCCAGTCAGTCACAAGCCTAACGAGCGTCACACTCGGTCGCAGCGTAAAGACAATTGGCGACTACGCGTTCGATGGCACAGGCCTGACGAGTGTCACAATCGGTCGCAGCGTTCAGACCATCGGTGAATACGCGTTCGCTGGCAGGGCTGGCATAGGCCTGACGAGCGTCACACTCGGACGCAGCGTTCAGACCATCGGCCGAGGCGCGTTCGTTGCCACCGGCCTGACAAGTCTCAGGATTCCCGACAACGTCCAAACCATCGGCGATTTCGCTTTCGCTTACACCGGCCTGACGAGTGTCACAATCGGTCGCAGCGTTCAGACCATCGGCCGAAGCGCTTTTGAGGACGCCAGCAGCCTCGCAAGCGTGGAGTTCATCGGTGCTGCGCCTAACGTCGACTTTTATGCCTTCTCGGGCGTGGCACCCGGCGCCAAGGCGTACCGGGCCCCCAAGCTAACGGGCTACGGGCCAGACGGGGCGAACTTTTACGGGCTGACCGTGGCGACGCCTGTTAAGTGAGCGCCTACAGCGAGTCCAATCTCGCGCTGTCAGAGCATCGCGAGGTGCTCTGACCGATGGCGTTCCTGGCCGCGGCACAGAGGCGCCTCCTGAGCCGCCTACCGGGGGCGCTGTAGGCCGACCAGGAGCCGGTGGCGCCATTGGAATGACGAGCGTATAAGGGCGAGCACAGGGCCGTGCCAGCGGGGCGGCAACCGAATCCTGTCGCCACCATTCGACCCGTGAGTGGTTCCTCCACCGCGCCCCCAACGACATCATTTTCTTCGATCCGATCCGTCGTGACAACGGCAATCCGCTGCTACCTTCCACGCACAAATGGAGGGAGACGCATGGCAGAGGAAACGCTGATCGCTTGGACGGATCACACCTTCAACGGGTGGATAGGTTGCACGAAAGTTTCGGCCGGCTGCGCGAACTGCTACGCGGAGACGCTGGCGATTAACCGGATGGGATTGAACGTTTGGGGGCCGACCACCAACCGGAAGGTGACTACGACCCCCTGGCAGAATGCACGAATGTGGAACCGTGCAGCTGCTCGAGCAGGCGTGCGCCGCCGCGTGTTCTGCGGCTCGATGATGGACTGGGCCGAGGATCACCCCGTGGCGAACCGCACCAGGGCCGCAGTGTGGGAGCTTGTCCGCGAATGCTCCTGGCTCGACTGGCAGCTGCTCACGAAGCGACCGCAGCGTATCCGCGAGTGCCTGCCGAAGGATTGGGGATCGGGCGGGTATCACAACGTATGGCTCGGCACGAGCGTCGAGGATATGCGAGTGGCCGAGCGCGTCGATCACCTGCGTGACATCCCGGCCGTCGTGCGGTTCATCAGCTACGAGCCGGCCCTGGGGCCGCTCGATGATCTCGACCTGGCCGGAATCGACTGGGTGATTGTGGGCGGCGAGAGTGGAAGCGGGTTCCGGCCGATGGATGTCGGCTGGGCACGGTCGATGCGTCAGAAGTGTGCCGCCGAAGGCGTGGCTTTCTTCTTCAAGCAGAGCGCGGCGATCCGCACCGAAATGGGCATCGAGCTCGACGGGCAGATCGTGCGGGAATACCCGACGCCACGGGAAGCCCGACCGGCCGGCTCGCTGTTCTGATCGACCCGCTAAGCCGCAAGCCAGGGCGCACAAGGGGCGCCGCTCGCGCTCCCCGCTTTCGCTGTTGTGGCGTTCATTTTTCGGGGTGAAAGCGGGGAAGGTGGTGTTTTTGTAGACACCCTCAGAGTTAGCGGTTATCTTCGGGAAATACACGCATTTCGAAGGCGTTGTGTATGTCTCCTCAACGGCTTTTCACACCGTAGAGGTCACAGGTTCGAATCCTGTGTTGCCCACTCGCGATTCAGTTCGTGATTTCAAGTGCAAACACCTGCCGATGGTCGGCAGCGCCCGCGAGGGAAGAACGTCGCAAAAGGGTAAACCGATGGGTCTACCCTTTTGCGAAACCCGAAGCGGAGGTTTTGCTACGGGACGACGCCCCTCTGGCGCGTT
>Ga0315902_10009183_pt1 | contig 13265 bp, 12 predicted proteins | sample LakEriMetagenome_9_FD_203523 | JGI IMG/M metagenome (GOLD analysis project Ga0315902, IMG submission 203523) | Freshwater fungal communities from buoy surface, Lake Erie, Ohio, United States - Buoy 12 MA117 | ecosystem: Environmental > Aquatic > Freshwater > Lake > Lake biofilm | place: USA... | reverse complement strand
CGCCCGCCCCGCCCGAACCATCGATGCCGTCGGTGTCCGCAGCCAGCCCCGCCACATCGGCGGCACCATTGAGCGCTTCGATCACCGCGGCCAGGTACTCGGTGTTGCGACCACCCTGCCCTGCGCCACGGACGATCACGCTGGTTTCACCGCCGGATAGGATGATTCCACGCCAGCCAGACGCGAGACGCTCGCGCGCAATCGCGGCATGCGCATGACCGAGCGCCGTTGCATCGCCCTCGATCGCCGCGCCCAAATCCAGGACATCCAAGCCCAACCCCCTGGCCCGCGCCACGGAGGCCGTCAGCGCGCCTGAAGGCGTAGCGATCATCCGGTAGTCCACATGCGAGAAACCGCCGGGCCCCGGCTTTGGGCTTTCGGAAGCTGGATTCCAGAGCCACTCATGCACGGCAGCAGACGACGCTATGCCGTAGTGCTCGAGCACGGCGAGTGCATCCTCCCGGGTCGTGGGGTCCGGACTGAAGGGCCCGGAGCCGATCACCGCGGGATCGTCCCCGGGCACATCCGAAATGGCAAGACAGAGCACCTCTCTCGGCCAGGCCGCCTGCGCGAGACGCCCACCCTTCAGCAAAGAGAGGTGTTTGCGAACGCAGTTGATCTCCGCGATGCCGGCACCCGAGCGCAACAGCGCGTCGACCACCGCACGCTTCTCGGCAAGCGGAACGCCGGGTGGTGGCAGGCAGGCGAGGGATGAGGCCCCGCCCGAGAGAAGGCACACCAGCCGCTCACCTTCGCGCGCAGCCGCTGTCACACTTCCCAGCAGTGCCTTTCCGCACTCCACGGCCAGCAGATCGGGCAGTGGGTGCGACGCCTCACGCACCTCCACCCGGCCAGCTGGCAGGGCGTGACCGTAGGGCGTAACCACGAAACCGCGCAACGGCCCGGACCAGTGACGATCCAGCGCGGCGGCCATCGATGCCGCGGCCTTGCCTGCGCCGATGACGCGCAGCGGCGTTCCCCGATCCGCCGGTAGGTGTGGAGGCAGCACGCGGGCCGGGTTCGCGGCCTCGACCATCGTAAGGTAGAGCGTGTGCAAGAGCCGCGCAGCCTTGCTTACGCTCAGATATTCCCGGGAACTGTCCATGCCGGACTTTTAGCCTGCGCCTGCTTTCCCGCGCAAGCGCTTGTACTGCCTGACGGGCGAGTACTATCAACCCGGTTGTCACGGAGGTGCACATGACCATCACGGAACACACACCGCAGGCCTTCGTCACGGGTCTGGGGTTCGGCGAAGCGCCCCGCTGGCACGCAGAAGCGCTCTGGATCTCGGATATCGCGCGTCGCGAGGTGCTGCGCATAGACGCCGTGACTGGCGCGGTGAAACGGGTGTTCTCGACACCGGGCGAGCCCTCCGGCCTTGGCTGGCTCCCCGATGGAAGCGTGCTCGTGGTGCAGATGGAAGAGCACGCAGTGCTCCGCTGGGACGGCAATGCGCTAAGCCCCTACGCTCGAACCGGGGAGTTCAGTCGCGCCCGGCTGAACGATATGGTGGTGGCGACCGACGGACGCGCCTGGCTCAGCAACATGGGGTTTGATTACGAGTCCGAGCCCGCGCGTGCGACCACACTGGTCGGGCTTGACCCGCAGGGCGTGGCATATGCCGCCGCGACGGATCTTTGGTGCCCCAACGGCATGGCGATCGCGCCCTCGGGCAAACGACTCATCGTAGGCCAGTCCGCGAGTCGCGAGGTGCTAGCGTTCGCTATCGGGCCGGACGGCCGCCTGGACGGGCGACGTGTCTTCGGCACCCTCCCGCAGGGCGCCTGCAGCGATGGGCTTTGCATGGATACGGCAGGTGCCGTGTGGATCGCGTCCCCCACCACGAGAGAATTCCTGCGGATGGAGTCGGGAGGGACCATCACGGACCGCGTGCCCACGCCGGAGCGCCACGCCATTGCCTGCGTGCTGGGCGGCCCGGATAGGCACACGCTTTTCTGCCTGACCGCCGCCACCTTGAGCCTGCATGCCGCACGCGGCACATCGGAGGGTCGTGTGGAGCGCGTGCGCGTCACAGTTCCCGGGGCGGGTACCCCGTGAGCGGAATCACCAAGCGCTGGATCAGCGCACAGGAGTTGCTGCTTGACTCGCTGCGTCTTGCAGCAGGCGTCCGGGAGAGCGGTTACCGGCCCGATGTGATCATAGGCCTCTGGCGGGGCGGCGCACCGGTGGCGGTGGCCCTGCACGAGGCACTCCATTTCCACGGCATGGCCGCGGCGCACATGCCGCTCACAACCCGGCTTTACAGCGGCATCGCGCAACGCGAGGAAGAGTTGCTCATCGAAGGACTGGAACGTCTGCAGCCGATGCTCGCGATGCCCGCGCGCATCCTGCTGGTCGACGATGTGTGGGACACCGGCATCACGCTGAGCGGCGTGCGCGAGGCGGTCGTCGCGCTGCCCGGCGCCGCACGCGAGATCCGCACCGCCACCGTGTGGTTCAAGCCTGGCCGCAACCGGGTGAGCAGCGCGCCGGATTACAGGGTGCACGAGAGCGACGACTGGCTGGTCTTCCCCCACGAGCTGGAAGGTCTCGACCTGGAGGAACTGCGCGAACACCGCGGTGCGGATTTCGTCGCCGCCCTCACGGGAGCGCAGCGCGACTGATGCCGCTCAGGGGATTCCCGCGAGCTTGTGCGTCTGCAGGCTGAGCCTCCAGCGCGGGTGCGCCATACAGTAGGCAACCGTCGCGGCAAGGTTCGCGGCATACGCCGGCCCGTCCATGGGCTGGAGGAAGAACGACTGGAAGGCCAACGCCTCGAAGTCCTCCGGCGCCGCGCCTTGCTGCGGAAACACGAGCTTCAGCTCATGGCCGGAGTGCTGCATCAACCGCGCGCCGGCCTTGGGGCTCACGCAGATCCAGTCGATGCCCGCGGGCGCGGCGATGGTGCCGTTGGTCTCGACCGCCACTTCGAAACCATGGTCATGCATGTTCTCGATGAGAGGCGCATCGAGCTGTAGCAGCGGCTCTCCGCCCGTGAAGACCACGAGCGGACGCGCACCCTCCGACCCCTGCGGCCAGCAGGAAACGATTCGCGCAGCAAGCGCAACAGCTCCCGGGAAACGGCCGCCGCCTGACCCATCGGTACCCACGAAATCGGTGTCGCAGAAGCGGCAGACGGCGCGCTCCCGGTGCTTCTCCCGCCCACTCCAGAGATTGCAACCCGCAAAGCGGCAGAACACCGCGGCACGCCCGCTGTTCGCGCCCTCACCTTGCAGCGTGAAAAAGATTTCCTTTACCGCATAGCTCATGGCATCAACCCCGGGAGTGCAGGGCCGCGCTCGCCCCACCAGAGCATCGCTCCGGTCGTCGGCGTGTCGTAGAGATCGATGCGCTCGAGTGCAGGCAGGTGAGGCGCACAGGCCTCCCGCATCCATCCGAGCAGCGCGGCAGGGCTCGGATCCGGCATGGCGGGACCGTCGAGTCGATGGTGATCCAGCAGCGAAAAAACGGGCGTGAACGCGGCTCGCACATCGCCAAAATCGATGGTCCACCCCAACACCTCGTCCAGCGGAGCCGCGAGGTGGAGCCGGCAGACGTAGCTGTGGCCGTGAAGGCAGGCCTCATGTCCCGACGCGGGCGCTACGTGCACCGCGCTCTCGAACCGGGTTTCCTTCCAGATGCGCCAGTCCTGACCGTCGAAGTGGCATCCCGCCGTCGCCGTCTCGTGAACCGACACCCACGAGAGCTCCGGCAGTCGGGGCGAGAGCGCCTGCCAGACCCACCGCGCCAGCATCTCGCTGGTGGGATTCTCCAGCCCTGGCACATCGTTCAGGCAGCGATGGTGAAGTTGTGCGTGTAACGGCGCCCACAGTGCGGCAATGGCGTCATAGTCGATACCGATGTCCCGGACGCCCAAATCCTGCTCGACATGCAGGATCACCTCGAAACCATGCCCGTGCATCCGGCCGCAAGGATGGCCCGCCGGCACCCGCGGCAAGCGATGTGCAGCCTCGAAACGGAAGCGTCGCCAGAGGTGGGCCCTGCCTGCCGGATCCAGGTCGACACCGGTATCGCGCGTGCTCTGGACGCCCACCGATTCGGGGGTGAGCGGCGCCAGTGCGGTGGCGATCCAGCGTACGATGTTCTCGTCGGTGGGCAGACTGATCACGTCGTTCAGAAGCCGGTAATCGAGAGGGGCTACGGCAGCGTTCAGTTGCATGGCCACGGAGGAGCCCGCATCGACCGGTGCGACCCTCGCCCTCGCGAGGAAGCTGTGCCCATGCAGCCGCCGGGCAGGATGACCCTCGGGGAGCGCGTCGACCTGCACGGCAGCCTCGAATGGCGAAGCAGCCAGATGAAGCAGTCCGCCGCTCACAGCGAAGACAACCCGAAACGTCCAAGGAGGGGGTCTGTTACTCCAGCCTGTGCAAAGCCGCGCGCGCGCAGCTGACAGGAATCGCACGTCTGGCAGGGACGGCCATCCGGGCCAGGGGCATAGCAGCTGCTGGTGTGACCGTAATCCACACCAAGCTCGAGGCCGCGATGGATGATCTCCGCCTTCGTCAGCCGCAGGAGCGGCGCCTCAAGCTTCACGCCTTGTCCTGTTTCCACACCCACGCGGGTGGCAAGCCGCGCGGTTTCCTCGAAGGACGCGATGAACTCGGGCCGGCAGTCCGGATAACCCGAATAATCGAGTGCGTTCACGCCGATCCAGATCTCCGGTGCCTCGAGCACCTCGGCCCAGGCAAGCGCAAAGGAGAGGAAAATCGTGTTCCTGGCGGGAACGTAGGTGATGGGGATTCCCTCGCGGCCGGGGTCCGCACCGCGCGGGACATCGATGTCGTCGGTAAGGGCGGAGCCACCAAAGGCGCGGAGGTCGATGTCGAGGACCGCGTGCCTGCGCACATCCTGTGCGGCCGCGAGCCGCACCGCGCAGTCGAGCTCGACGGCATGGCGCTGGCCATAGCGGAACGACAGCGCGTAGAGCTCGCGCTGCTCGGCGCGCGCGATCGCAAGCACCGTGGCCGAATCCAGCCCGCCGCTCAGCAACACCACCGCCCTGCGCTCTGCCACCATTGCCTGCCTCCGCGAAGACCTGGCCATTGTAGACGTGCAGACGCAGCGGCCATACCGCGGCCTGCGCGGACATATGGCGATCCTCGCGGTGCTTGACTACAGTAGGCCGCCCGCTCCTGACCGGGAAGACACCGTGTATCGCCGCTTCTTGCCCGCCGTGCTTTTCCTTGGCTGCCTGTGCGCACATGCCGGTTTCGACACCGGCAACCGGCTCTACGAGGATTGCCGGTCTGGCAACTACTTCAACCGCGGTTACTGCGGGGGTTATGTCACTGGCATCGTCGACACTCTAGAAGCCCTGCAGTCGCAAGGCATACTGCCGCCCGCTGCGCTCTGCGTCCCGGAGGAGGTCACCAAGGGCCAGCTTGCCGACGTGGTGTTGAAGTATCTGGAACAGAATCCGGAACGACGCCACCTCGAGGCGGGCAGCCTCGTTCCGGAGGCGCTGAACCGCGCCTTCCCGTGCAGCACACCCTGAAGGGCGCTTGCGCAACATGGTTCCACAGGGCGGCACATCAAACAGACACACAGCGCTCGAGCAGACGGACCCGCTGCACGAGGAACTCCACGACCGCATCGAGGAGCTGCGAGCCCACCACGAGGATGATTTCGGCCGTTTCCATGCGCTGGACTGGATGCTGATCGTTCTCGCCTTTGTAGTAATACCCCTCGCGCTCTATCTCTGGTTCCGGCCATGAGCGACACGCAGGACCACGCACAGTTCGGCCGCATGCCGCTGCGTATCGGTGAGCGTGAGTACGGCAACCTGAGCGCCCATGGAACCTGCTTCGCGTATGCCATCGCCACGTGGTGTTTTCTGGTCGGCAGCTATTCGGCCGACCTGCTGCCTGCCATCCCGGGAACGATATGCCTGATCGCGGGCAACCTGATCGGCGTGTTCCTCACGACCATGCCGCTGTCACTCGGCTGCCAGCGTTACGGCATCGAGCAGATGGATTTCTGCAAGAGTGCCTTCGGTCATCGTGGCTCGCATGTGCTGATGATCTTCTACCTCATGAACATGTTCGGCTGGTCCGGACTGCTGCTGGTGATGTTCGGCAACGGCTTCCTGAACATCGGCAAAGCCTTCGACCTTGATGGCGGCGAATGGCTGGTACGGGGCGGCGTCGTCCTGGGTATCTGGCTCTCCTATCTCGTGGTCTCGCGCGGGGTCGAGCGCCTGGGCATGGTCAATAACATCGTCACGCCGGCGTTGGGCCTGGTCGTGGGCTACATGCTGTGGATGCTGATATCGGCGCATGGATACGAGGCCGTTGTCTCGGCACCGCCGCTCGATCCACGCGAAGACAACCTGCTGAACTATGCCCTGGTGCTCGAGCTGGGCATTGCCAATGGCTTTTCGTGGTGGGGAGGCATCGGCTTCATTGCGCGCAATTCCAAGACCCGCCGCGCCGCGACCTACCCGCAACTGCTGCAGCTCGGACTCGCCTCAGGTGTGGTGTCGTCGATCGCCCTCTACTCGGCGCTTGTGGTGGGTTCAGACGACCCCACCGAATGGATGGTACCGCTCGGCGGTGTGGTGATGGGCGTTGTGGCGCTCGCCTTCGTGGCGCTCGCGAACCTCACCTCCGTGGCCGTATCACTTTTTGCGGCCGGGCTGGCGCTGCGGCACTTGCCGCCCACACGGCGCGTTCCCTGGCGCACGGTGCTGCTGGTCTGCCTCGTGCCATGCGGCTTCTTCGCGATTTGGCCGACCGAGCTCTACGACCTCGGTGATGCCTTCCTCGCCTACAACGGATCGATCTTCGCGCCGATCTCCGGCGTGATGTTCGTCGATTATTTCCTGCTCCGGCGGGAGCGGCTGTGCCTGCACGCGCTATTCGATGCAGCACCCGGCAGTGCGTACCACTTCTGGCGCGGCTGCAACCCGGTCGCACTCGCCGCAGTGATGTTCGGCCAGATCGCCTATTTCAGCCTGTACAATCCGGTGACCGGTGAGGCGCACTGGCTGTTCCATTACCTACCGGCCTCGCTGGGCGCCTTCGGCACTGCAGCACTTCTGCACGGCCTGGGGATGTGGGCGTGGGGAGTGCATCGCACACACACACTCGCCGAGAGCGGGAGCCGCATCAGCCGCCCGACGCTCTGAGCCCTTTCAGCCCTTCATTGCGTCGTCAACGCGAGCAAAGCGGCGCTGCCTGATGCCGGAAACCTCCACGTCCTCGATGAACATCCCGAGAGGACGCACCCACAGCCCGCGCTCTCCGTAACACGGCCGGTACACGACGAGGTGTTCGCCTGTTTCGCTGTGTGTCGCGGTGCCAAGCACCTCGTACGTGTTGCCCTTGTAGTGGCGGTAGAGTCCTGGTTCGGGCGGTGTCTGTGACATCGTGTACCTGTCGTTGAAGCAAGCGAAGGGGCTCACGCGAGAGGGCTGCCCGCCCCACCCTAGCCTCTGGCTTCGTGCAACGCCAGCAACGTATGCTCGCGCCGGCCCCCCATCTCCCGGATACGCACATGCGCCCCCTCGTCAGGATCTTGTTCCACTGCTGCCTGATGGCGGGCTCTGCGACCGCACAGGCAGCGGATGCTGCGCTGGCTTCGCTGATCCAGGACTACACGCAGTACGCGCGCGATCAGGACCCCGTGCGGGCCGCCGAGCGAGGCGACCGCCTTGCCGCCACGCGCTGGCCAGACAGCAGCCCATCGGCGGTCGCGGGGCGTGCCCGGGAACTGGATTCGCTGGCGGCAAGGCTCAAGTCGCCAAGTCTCGAGGTCCTCTCCGGGAGCGAGGCACTGGAGCGCGACTGGCTGCGATGGCGGGTGAGGGTGCTTCGCGAGGGCATCGGTTTTGATCAGGAACGCATCAATTTCGTGAGTGGAGACGGCTTCTGGACCGTCGCTGATTACGCCGCTCTGAACACCGCCCCCCAGAGCGTTGCCGAAGCCGAGGCGTGGATCACGCGTCTGCGCAGAATCCCGGCCTACTATCGGGCCGAGACAGCAAATCTGCGTCGCGGCATCGACACATCCTTCACCCAACCGCGCCAGACGGTGGAACGCGCCATCGCCGACATCACGGAACGCACGGCACGGCCCACTGATGACTCGCCGCTGCTGGGGCCCCTACTCCGCCTTCCTGCGGGAATATCCGCTGCGGAGCGCAGGCGGCTGCTCGCCGCGGGCAAGGACGCGATCGCCACCGGTGTTGTGCCAGCCGAAAAAGAGCTGCTGGCGTTCCTGCAGCGGGACTACCTCCCTCGCACCCGGGCCGGCATCGGCGCGTCTACGCTTCCCCGTGGGGATGCCTGGTACCGCTACCTGGTGCGACTGCACACCACCACCAATATGAGCCCTGCGGACATCCATGCGTTGGGAGAGTCCGAGGTGCGCCGCGTGCGTGCCGCGATGGACGCCGTTATTCGCAACACCGGATTTCAGGGAGATTTCCAGGCGTTCCTCGCCTTCGCGCGCACCGACAAGCGCTTTTACACGGATGCCGCACGATGGGGAGAAAAGGCAGCAGAAGTCGCCAAGCGCGCAGACGGGATGCTGCCGCGCTTTTTCGGGCTGTTGCCGCGTCTGCCCTACGGCGTGGTACCCATCCCCGCCGGTCTGGAGAGCAGTTCCGCGGGTTATCTGGCTGGCAGCCCGGAACGCGGCATCTCGGGATCCGTGGTCTACAAGCCCTGGCTCGCGGAAAAGCTGCCCACCTTCGGCATCGCTGCATGGGTGCTGCACGAAGGCACGCCCGGGCACCACCTGCAGATCGCGCTGGCACAGGAACTCGAAGGCGCACCGGAGTACCGGCGTAACGATGACATCACCGCTTTCGTCGAGGGCTGGGGCCTCTACTCGGAAAAACTGGGTGAGGACATGGGTATCTATCGCGACCCCTGGGAGCGCTTCGGAAGGCTCTCGCTGGAGATGTGGCGTGCCTGCCGGCTCGTGATGGACACCGGCATGCACGCGATGGGCTGGAGTCGTGATCGCGCGGGGGCATGCCTGCGGGAGAACAGCGCACTCGCCGAGGCCGAAATCAACTTCGAACTCGACAGGTACATCGCCTGGCCGGGGCAGGCGCTGGCTTACAAGGTGGGAGAGCAGACGATCCTGCGCTTGCGGCGTGAGGCAGAGACCGAACTCGGCGAGCGCTTTGACATCCGCGCATTCCACGACACGGTTCTCGGCGCCGGGGCACTGCCTCTGGAACTCCTGGAGCAGCGCGTGAAAGCATGGATCGCGCTCTGCAAGGCCTGATCATCTGCGGGCAGACTCCGTCGCGCGCCTGATGCCTCAGGGACACCCTGCTGCATCGAGTGCTCGCAGCAACAGCGCACGCGTCGTGGCGGGATCGATAACGGCGTCAATCTCGAGCTGTGTGGCCGCCTCGATGGCTTTGCCCGAGGTATACATCTGCGCCAGCAAAACGTCGAAACGAGCGCGACGTTCGTCGGGATCCGCGATGGCATCCAACTCCTTGCGATAACCCAGACGTACCGCACCTTCCAAGCCCATCGCCCCGAATTCACCGGTAGGCCAGGATGCCATCCACAGGGGGCGCGCAAAGCTCCCGCCGGCCATCGCCATGGCTCCCAGGCCGTAACCCCGCCGCAGGACCACCGCGAGCCAGGGCGCGCGGATCGCCGCTCCCGCCGTGAACATCGCGGGCATGCGCCGGACAGCGGCCTCCTCTTCACTGCGGGGGCCGACCATGAAACCGGGCGTATCGATCAGTGACACCAGCGGCAAGGGATATGCCGCAAGCAGTTGCAGGAAGCGGGTGGCCTTGTCGGCAGCGGCGGCGTCGATGGCGCCACCGAGCACGCGGCAGTCGTTGGCGAGAAGCGCGACGGGCCTGCCCGCGATGCGCAGGAATCCCGTGACCATGGCCTTCGCCCAGTCCTGCCCGAGTTCGATCCAGCTGCCTGCGTCTGCAAGCGTCCGTATGACGGCGCGGACGTCATAGGGGAAGCGTCGGTCTGGCGGGATCAGTTCCCGCAGCACCTGCTGCGCGGGCGCTTCGCCTGCGGGAAGGCATCCCTGGAACATGCCGAGCACATGCCGGGCAGACTGCGTGGCCCCCGCTTCGTCTTCCGCGAGGATGTCGATAACGCCGTTGCGCGCCTGCGTGTGCGCAGGCCCGATAGCCGTGGGCTCGTGCACACCGAGACCACCGCCCTCGATCATCGCCGGGCCCGCCATGCCGATCCAGGACGCACGCGTGGCGATGCTGATGTCTGCGCAGCCGAAGAGTGCCGCGTTGCCGGCAAAACAGAACCCGCTGTTCACGGCAACGCGCAGTGAGCGGCCGCGCAGCGCGGCCCAGCGCGCGAAGGTGGGAACGGAGAGTCCGGCGACCTGCGTGCTGACGTCGGTATCGCCCGGACGCCCGCCGCCACCCTCCGTGAACATCACGACGGGCAGGGACTCACGCCCTGCGAGATCGAAGAGACGGTCGAGTTTCTGGTGATGGTAGAAACCCTGCGTCCCTGCGAGCACGGAGTAGTCGTATATCGCCACAGCGGCCCGCGCGGCCTGCGCCGGCACAGCTCCGGCATTGATGGTGCCGATGCCCGTGATCACGCCATCGGCCGCGGTCGCGCTCTGCAATTCGAGGTAATCACGCCGGTTGCGTTGCGCCGCCACTGCCAGTTGCCCGTACTCCACGAAAGAATCCGGGTCGACCAGATCCGCCAGATTCTCGCGGGCCGTGCGCTGCCCGCGTGCGTGACGTCGCTCGCGCGCCTCGCGGCGCGCCTCGTCTTCGGTGCGTGCGAGCCGCTCGCGCAGTTCCGCGAGTTCAGGGCGCAACTGCTCGCCGGCACCGCTCACGGGTTGGCCCGCACCCAGTCGAGAAACCGTTCCACACCATCGATCACGCGCTCGGTGCGCGGCGAGTGCATGCAATCGAAGCCGTGCTCGGCACCCGGCAATTCGGCGAACACCACGGGCTTGCGCGAGGTACGTCGCAGCCGCTGCGCAAAGGTCCTCCCGTCGTTGATCGCGGCGAGGCTGTCGATGCGGCCATGCACAAGCATGAAGGGCGGCGCGTCTTCGTGGATCTGCGTGACGGGCGAAGCCAGATCCCAGAGCGCGGGGTTCTGCTCGGGGGATTCGTGGAGCACGCGGTTCTTCAGGAAGCGGATGACCACGTCCCGGTTCTGATGCTGGTCATAGCGGGCGAGAAAATCATAAACACCGTAGAAGGGCACGCAGGCCTGCACCGAAGTATCCACCCCGGGGTTATCCGTCTGCAGTTCGGGGCGGTTTTCCGTCAGGCCCATCAGGGCGGCAAGGTGCCCGCCCGCCGATCCGCCGGTCACGGCCACAAATCGCGTGTCCATGCCGTATTCGCGGCCGTTGCTGCGGATCCAGCAGAGCGCCCGCTTGCAGTCCTCGAGGTGCACAGGAAAGCCCACGGAAGGGCTCAGACGGTAATTGGCCGCGACACAGATCCAGCCCCGGCTGGCGAGGTGGTACATCAGCGGGAGCGCCTGATGCGCCTTGTCGCCGATGACCCAGGCCCCGCCGTGGATCTGCAGCAGTACCGGACAACCGCCCGGCGGAATGCTGCGCGGGCGGTAGATGTCGAGTTGCTGGCGCACCCCGACCGGTCCGTAGGGAACGCCACGGATCACTTCCACATCGGGATGTGCGAAGGCAGCAGGTTTGCGCCAGTCGCGAAAGCGCAGAGCCTCCCGCCAACGCCCGCGAGCCGCTGCAGGAACCGCGTTGCGGTAGGCCTCTCCCAAACCCGCCTGCAGCGCCCGCTCCACCGCCGCGCCGGCAGAAAACCCCGTGAGCACACTCCATCCGAGCACCGGCCAACTGAGCACCAGCACGAGCAAAGCCGCCTGCCCCACCACGGAGTCGAGCGCGCCACCCAGAGAGAACAACAGCGCCAGCGTGGCCTGCAAGGGCAACCAGATCCAGGCGAGTTCGCTCGCGAGCAGCGATATCGCGAACAGCAACCACGGCGCGGAATCGCGCCGGCGCGTGCGCGGGATTAGCAGCGCCGACACGGCTCCAAGGTTGAACAGGGCGAGACCGAGAAGCCAAATGGTCATGTGGACATCCGTGAGCGCGAAGAAGGTCTGCCCGACAGCGGGACTGTGTGCGGCGGATTATGACCGCGTCGGGCCGGACTCAACACCCGGCGCCGGAGGACTGCTCGAGAACCTCGATCCAGTGCCGTACAGGCGCACTGCATCGCCCGCCGAGGTGAAGCTGGCAGCCGACGTTGGCGGTCACCACCACATCGGGATTTCCGCCCATCAACGCGGCGGCTCTGGCATCGCCCAGACGCGCCGAAAGCTCCGGTTGCAGCAGTGAATAACTGCCTGCGGATCCGCAGCACATGCCGGCCTCCGCCACCGGTGACAACTCGCAGCCGGCCGCCCGCAGCAAGGACTCCACCCTGCCGCCAAGACGCTGCCCGTGCTGCAGCGTGCAGGGCGTGTGAACAGCCACCCGCAGGGGCTCCGCAGAGGTTGTGGGCACGGGAGAGGGCACAACCTCGCAGAGATCACGCACCGCCGCAGCCACGCGCGCGGCTTTGCCAGCGTAAGCCTCGTCGGCGGACAGGAGTCGGCCATAGTCCTTGAGATGCACCCCGCAACCGCTCGCGCAGGCGACGATCGCTTCAGCGCCCTCGTCCAGCAGCGGCAGCCAGGCATCGATGTTTCTGCGCGCGAAATCGAGCCCTTCCTCGCGCGCTGCGAGATGATGGCTCAATGCACCGCAGCACCCGGCAGCAGGCGCCATGACGAGACTGATGCCGGAGCGGTCGAGCACCCGCGCGGCGGCCGCCGTGGTCGCCGGTGTCACCACCGATTGCACGCAACCGGCGAGCGCCACCATGCGTCGCGGATGCCGTGGCTCGGGCCAGGGCCCGGCTGCGGTTGGCACCGGGGGAACGTGGCTAGACAGGAACCGCGGCAACACAGGCCGCAGACGCGCACCGAGGCGGAGCCACGGCGCGATGCGCGCGGGATAGGGGAAAAACCAGCGGAGTACCCGCCGTTGCAGCCGGGGCCACCAGCCGCGCTGCACGCGCTCCTCGGCGATCTCGCGGCCGGTGTCGAGCAGCTTGCCGTACTCGACACCGGAGGGGCATGTGGTCTCGCACGCGCGACAAGTGAGGCAGCGGTCGAGATGTTGCAGCACTGTAGGCGCGGGCGCGGCGCCTTCGAGCATGTCCTTGATCTGGTAGATGCGCCCGCGCGGGCCGTCGAGTTCATCGCCGAGGAGCCGGTAGGTGGGAC
>Ga0315902_10009180_pt1 | contig 13266 bp, 14 predicted proteins | sample LakEriMetagenome_9_FD_203523 | JGI IMG/M metagenome (GOLD analysis project Ga0315902, IMG submission 203523) | Freshwater fungal communities from buoy surface, Lake Erie, Ohio, United States - Buoy 12 MA117 | ecosystem: Environmental > Aquatic > Freshwater > Lake > Lake biofilm | place: USA... | reverse complement strand
CCCCGACCGCTGCCGCGTCGCAGAGGTCGAGCCGATCGTGGGTGAACCGATGCACCTCGGCCCTGTCGGCCCAGGCCTCGCTCAGCGCATGCCCCAGCTGCCCGCCGGCCCCGACCACGGCCACCACGGGCTGCGGGCCGCGCATCACAGGGCCTCCGTGCTGGTCATGACCGCCTCGATGACCCGCTGCTGGTCAGCATCCGACAGCTGGTAGAAGAGCGGCAGCCGCACCAGGCGATCCGAGATCGACTCGGTCACCGGACACTGCCCGGCATGCCCGCCGAACTGCCGTCCCATCTCGGAGAGGTGCAGCGGCAGGTAGTGGAAGACCGCCAGCACCTGCTGGGTGCGCAGGAACGCCAGCAGCCGCGTGCGTGCCTCGAGCGACGGCATCACCAGGTAGAACAGGTGCGCCGGGTGCGCACAGTCGGCCGGCACCACCGGCAGGCCGATGCCCTGGCGGGACGCCCAGTCGGACAGCCCCGACTGGTAGCGTGCCCACAGCACGTGCCGACGGGCCTGGATCTCATCGTGCGCCTCGAGCTGCGCCAGCAGGTAGGCAGCCAGGATGTCCGACGGCAGGTAGCTCGACCCGATGTCACACCAGGTGTACTTGTCGACCTGGCCGCGGTAGAAGCGCGTGCGATTGGTGCCCTTCTCGCGGATGATTTCCGCGCGGTCGCCGAACGAGGCGTCGTTGATGACCAGCGCCCCGCCCTCGCCGCACGACAGGTTCTTGGTGTCGTGGAAGCTGAGGGTCGACAGCACGCCGAAGCTGCCGAGGCGCCGGCCGCGGTAGGTGCCGAACAGCCCGTGCGCGTTGTCCTCCACCACCGGAAGGCCATGCGCCTCGGCCACGGCCATGATGGTCGCCATCTCGCAGGCGACGCCGGCGTAGTGCACCACCACAATCGCGCGGGTGCGGGGCGTGATGGCCGCCTCGAGGCGCGTCTCGTCGAGGTTGAGCGTGTCGGGCCGGATGTCGACGAACACGGGGCGGGCGCCGCGCAGGACGAAGGCATTCACCGTCGAGACGAAGGTGAACGACGGCATGATCACCTCGTCGCCGGGCCCGATGCCCAGCAGCAGGGCGCTCATCTCGAGGGCATGGGTGCACGAGGTCGTCAGCAGCACCTTCGGGGCCCCGGTGATGGCCGCCAGGTGCCCATGGCACGCCTGCGTGAAGGGCCCGTCGCCGTGGATGGGCCCCTCGGCGATGGCGCGACCCACATACTCAGCCTCGCGCCCGGTGACCGCTGCGCGGTTGAAGGGGATCGGCCTCATCGCGACCGCTCCTTGATCGCGGCCCGCGTCTCCCGGTCGGCCTCGCGGCGCTTGATGCTCTCGCGCTTGTCGTGGGCCTGCTTGCCGCGCGCCAGCGCCAGTGCCACCTTCACCCGGCCGCGCTTGAAGTAGAGGCGCGTGGGTACCAGCGTCAGCCCCTTCTCGACCGTCTTGCCTATCAGCTTCCTGATTTCCTGGCGATGCAGCAGCAGGCGACGACGGCGCTTGGGATCGTGATCGACGTAGCCGCGATGCGAATACGGGTTGATGTGGACGTTATACAGCCACACCTCCCCGCGTTCCACCTTGGCGAACGCATCGCGCAGGTTGGCGCGCCCCTCGCGAATGCCCTTCACCTCGGTGCCGAGCAGGGCGATGCCGGCCTCGAACGTCTCGAGGATGTGAAAGTCGTGGAATGCCTTCCGGTTGTCGGCGATGAGCACTTCCTCGTCGCCAGCCGCGCCGGCCTTCGGAGCCTTGGCCATCAGTGGCGCTCCCGGGCGAGGGCGGCAGCCAGCCGGATCGCGGCCACGAGGCTGCCGTGGTCCGCCACGCCGCGCCCGGCAATGTCGAAGGCGGTGCCATGGTCGACCGACGTCCGGATGATCGGCAGGCCGATGGTCACGTTCACCGCATCACCGAATGCCAGCAGCTTGACCGGAATCAGGCCCTGGTCGTGATAGCACGCCACCACGGCGTCGCACTCGCCCCGCAGCGCACGCACGAACACCGTGTCGGCGGGATAGGGCCCACTGGCGTGCACGCCGGCAGCACGGGCGGCCTCGACCGCCGGGCGCAGGATGTCATCGTCCTCGTGACCAATGAGGCCCCCCTCGCCCGCGTGCGGATTGAGCCCGGCCAGCGCCACGCGCGGATGGTCGACGCCGCGCGCCCGCAGCCAGTCGGCTGTCATCGACAGCGTGCGCGCCACGCCAGCCACCGTCAGCAGCGATGGCACCGACGCCAGCGGCACGTGCACCGTCGCAAGCGTCACGCAGAGCGGGCGACGGGGCGCCTGCGCATGACCGGCCTCGTCCACCTCGCCACGCCCCTCGGCGTAGAACAGCATCCGCACCTCGTCAACGCCGCACAGGTGGGCCAGGAGGTCGGTGTGCCCCTTCCACGGCAGGCCGGCCATCGCAAACGCCCGCTTGCTGACCGGCGCCGTCGCGATCGCATCGATCTCGCCGCGCCGGGCCGCGCCGACGGCCTGCACGATGGTGTCGTAGGCCGCGCGCCCGCTGGCGGCGCTTTCCTCGCCGGGCGTGAGGGGGCCCGGGGCGCCGGCGGCGTACACCACCGGCTCACATACGGCCAGCACGCGCGCATCGGCGCACGCCTTCTGCACGATCTCCGGGCCGATGCCGGCCGGATCGCCGACGGTCACTCCGATGCGCACACGCCGCATGTCTTCAGTATGGCCCATGCCCCGCTCAGAGGTTGAGGGCCAGCCACTCGACGACCGCCTTCGATCCGGCGTTGCGGTCGAGGGCGTAGAGGGCACGGTCGACGCTGGCGAACGCCGTGCGCGCGCGATCGCCGCCGAAGCGCGACGCCAGCGAGGCGAGGGTGGGTTCGAGGCTCGGGTGCGCCAGCACCCGGCGGTCGACGCCGGCGTTGATGGCTTCCAGGTCGCGCAGCAGCGCCGCCGCGCAGCGCAGCACGACGCCCAGTTCGTCCCGGGAGCGCTCCTTCTTCCCTCCGCCGGCCGTCACGAGCAGTGCATCGCCCGCCTGCACCCGCGCCGGCGCGTCGCTGCGTGCGGCCACGTCACTGAGCAGGCGCAGCGCCGCATCGCGCAGCGCGACGACATCGGCATCGGCCAGCCCCAGGGCCTGGCCGACACTGCCGTCGCCCAGTTCGGCCAGCGCGCGCGCCTGCGGTGCATCGAGGTCATGATCGCGCTGCAGCACCCGCGCGACGTCATCGGCCGTCAGCGGGCTGAAGCGCACGCGCATCGTCCGCGACCGCACCGTGGGCAGCAGCGCCCCGGGCACCGAGGTCACCAGCACGAACATCGTCGCGTCAGGCGGTTCCTCGAGCGACTTGAGCAGCGCATTCTGCGCCGACAGCTCGAGCGTATCGGCGTCGCGAATCAGCACGACGCGCCGGCGTCCCTCGTAGGGGCGGTACGACGTGCGCGCCAGCACCTCGCGGATCACGTCAATCTTGATCGAGGCCTTGTCGTCGGGGGCCACCGTCAGCACGTCGACATGCACCCCGCGGGCGATCCGCTCGCAGCTGCGGCAGACGCCGCAGGCGTCGCCCACCTGCCGTGCATCGGCATCGAGGCAGTTGACCGCCTGGGCCGTGGCCATGGCCACCAGCCACTTGCCAATACCCTGGGGGCCGGCGTAGAGCAGCGTCGGAGGCAGCGTGCCGCGCGCGATGGCGCCCATCAGCCGGTCGATCGTCTGGCGATGGCCAATCAGCGCGCGGAAAGACATGTGCGGAGATGATACCCGAGGGAGAGGAGACCCGGCCTGAGCGCCACCACGGCGAGGGGGTGGCGGGGTGGACGGGACTCGAACCCGCGGCCTCCGGCGTGACAGGCCGGCGTTCTAACCAGCTGAACTACCACCCCTCGCGAGAGGGAGAGAGGCCGTGGAGGCCTCGCGGCCCGGCTGATGTGGTAGTGCGGCGCGGTGTCAGGGCGCCTGACGATCAGCAGAGCAGAAGGAGTATACCATCACCGGAGGATTCTGCGGCCCGCTCCGGCATCTTCCTGCATCTTTCCCGGGCCGTCCCGACGGCTGACGGAGGCGTGGTGGGCGGTACAGGACTCGAACCTGTGACAGCCGGCGTGTAAAGCCGGTGCTCTACCAACTGAGCTAACCGCCCTCACTCCCGGCAAAGAACCCAAGTGTAGCCACCGGTCGTCCTAACCGTCAAGATAACGTCATGGCTGATTCACACCGCCTCATCGTTGCCATCACCGGCGCCTCGGGAAGCATCTACGGCGTCCGCGCCCTGGAACTGCTGCGGCAGGCCGGCGTCGAGGCGCACCTGGTCATGAGCAAGTGGGGCGCGCGCACACTCGTCCACGAGACGCCCTACACCGTCAAGGACGTGCAGGCCCTGGCGCACACCGTCTACCACGCCAACGATGAAGGGGCCGCCATTTCGAGCGGCTCGTTCCGCACCAGGGGCATGCTGGTGGCGCCCTGCAGCGCCCGCTCGCTCGCCTCGATTGCCCACGGCCTCGGCGACTCGCTGGTGCACCGCGCCGCCGACGTCATCCTGAAGGAGCGCCGCCGCCTCGTGCTGGCCGTGCGGGAAACGCCCTTCAGTGAGATTCACCTCGAGAACATGCTGCGCCTCTCGCGGATGGGCGTCGTCATCGCGCCGCCCGTACCGGCCTTCTACGCCAGGCCGAGGAGCCTCGACGATCAGGTCACCTACACCGTCGCCCGGCTGCTCGACCAGTTCGACATCCACGTCGACGTGCCGCGCTGGGACGGCGTGATGGACGTCGCTAGCGGATCATGAACGCCAGCACGGTGAAGCCGGCGGCCAGGCCGGCCATCGTGTGGTGCTCGCGGTTGTAGCGCGCCCTGGCCCACGAAAACCGCCGCGCCATCGGCGCCGCACGCCGTTCGGCATAGGCATCGTACGCGTCGCCGAACTTCTCGCGGAGATGCGCCTCTTCGCTGCGCCTCGCGGCCGTCAGCGTCGTCCCGAGATACAGCAGCACCATGACCGCCACGGCCCAGTGGAAGGCGGCGATCGCGAGCCCTACGCCGATCAGGGTCGATCCCAGATATAGCGGATGCCGGGTGTAGCGATAGGGCCCCGAGGTGGTGACCTCGCGGCTCTTCTCGAGATGGCCCGCCGCCCACAGTCGCAGGGCCTCGCCTGCGAGCGCCACGGCCAGCCCGAGGCGCCAGCTGTCCCACGTGGGCTGCGCCAGCAGCAGCACGATTCCCGCCAGTGCGAATCCGAGACCCACCCGGAACCGCGTCAACCATTGCCTCATGACGACACACGCTCCTGCGCCAGGCGCCGGTCGACGGCGGCCGTGACCTCATCCACGGAAATGCTCTCGATGCACGGCGCCCCGACCAGGCAGTGCCGCTTGTGATGGCACCGGCAGACGTCCGCACGCGACACCACGATATCTGCCGGATTCCACGGCCCGTTGCGCGCCGGCCAGGTCGGGCCGAACAACCCGACGATCGGCGCACCGGTTGCCGCCGCCATGTGCAGCGGGCCGGTGTCGCCCGACACGACCAGGCGCGCCCCTTCCATCAGGGCCACCAGTTCACCAATGCGGGTGGGCGGTGCCAGCGTGGCCGCCCCCCCGGACGCCGCCACCAGGGCGTCGGCGAGCCCCTGCTCGCCCGGACCGTATGTCACCACGGCCCGCAGCTGATGCCGCTCGTGCAGATGGCGCGCCACGGCCCCGAATCGGGCCGCCGGCCAGCGCTTGTTGGGCCACGCCGCCCCTGGATTGATGACCGCATACGGCGCTCCCGACCGCACGGCCTCGACGGCCCCGGAACGTTCGCCGCGCAGCGGCGCCTCGATGGGGTCAGGCGACGCCCCGAGCGCCTCGGCCATCGCGAGGTTCTTCCGCACCACATGCACGCCTGTGGGCGGGGTCACCGTCTCCGAGTAGAACCACGAGGCCTGGCGCTCGCGAAGGTGGTCGCGGCTGAACCCGATCACCCGCGTGGCGCCCGACAGCCGCGCCCACAGGGCCGACTTCAGCAGCCCCTGCAGGTCCATCGCCACGTGATAGCGCTGCCGCCGCAGATACGCCACGGCGCGCACATAGCCTGCCGCCGTCGCCTCGAACTCGGCCTCACCGATCGGCGCACTGCCCCGCCGACGGACGATGATGCGACGGTGGAGGCCGGGGACGCAGTCGAGCATCGGCGCGCAGACGGCATCGACCAGCCAGTCGATCTGCAGCGACGGATCGTGCCGGCGCAGGGCCGCAAGCACGGGCACCGCGTGCACGATGTCGCCCAGTGCGCCGAGGCGCACGATCAGCAGCCGGGAAGCCACGCCGATAAGCTTACCGGAGCCGTGCAACCAGCCCCGACGTGGAATGGTCTTTGGGGTCGCCGACAATCGCCACGCGTCCGCCATAGGCGCGGACCGTGTCGCGCTCGGGCACGGTGTCAACCGTGTAGTCGGTGCCCTTGCAGTGCACCTCGGGCGTCAGCGCCAGCAGCAGCGGGGTCACGGTCGGCTCGCTGAAGATGACCACGTGGTCGACCACCCGCAGGGCCGCCACCAGCTCCGCGCGGTCAGCCTCGGGCATGACCGGCCGGCCGGGCCCCTTGAGGCCCCGAATCGATGCGTCGCTGTTCACGGCCACAATCAGGCGATCGGCCTCGCAGGCGGCCGCTTCGAGGTAGCGGACGTGCCCCACGTGCAGCAGGTCGAAGGCCCCGTTAGCGAAGGCGTAGGTGAGGCCCTGCTGCCGTCCTTCATGGACCAGCTGCTGCAGGACCGCGAGCGGCACGAGCTTCCGGACGCCCGCCTCGGCCCCGATCGCCCCGGCGTCACCCGTCACGTGCGGCCTCTCAGCCATGCGACAGGGCCCGCGACAGCTCGGCAGCCGACACGGTGGCGGTGCCGCGCTTCATGACGACCAGTCCGCCGGCCACGTTGGCCACCTGCGCCGCCTCACCCGCCGAGGCCCCCGCCGCCATGGCCAGCGTCAGCGCCGCCATCACGGTGTCGCCCGCGCCGGTCACGTCGGCGATTTCGTCGCTGCCGTAGATGGGCAGGTGCAGCGTCGGCTGGCCGGGCTCGAACACCGCCATGCCGCGGCTGCCGCGGGTGATGATGACCGCCCGCATCCGGGTCTGCTCGAGCAGGGTGCGACCGGCCGCCTCGAGCGCGCGAGGCGAGTCGTCCAGGTCGACGCCCAGCGCCGCCTCCACCTCCGACTCGTTTGGCGCACAGGCCGTCAGGCCGCGGAACTTCGTCAGGGCATACCGCGAGTCGACCAGCACCGGAATGCCCCGGCGCCTCGCCGCAGCGCCGACAGCCCGGCCGAGGGCCGGCGTCACGATGCCGGACCCGTAGTCGGACATCAGCACCGCATCCGCCGACGGAATCGCCGCCAGCGCCGCGCGCCTGATCGCGGCCCGGTCCTCTGCCGTGATGCGCGAGGGCGACCGGCGGTCGATGCGGACGACCTGCTGCTTCGCCGAGTGCACTCCACCGGCCAGAATGCGCGTCTTCACCGGCGTCTGGAAACCCGCGGGTGTCAGCAGCCCGCGCCGCGACACGCCGGCCGGCAGCGCCTCGCGCACGCGCCGCCCCGCATCATCACGCCCAAGCAGCGTGATGAGCGTGACGCGGCCGCCGAGCGCTGCCACGTTGGCCGCGGCGTTCCCCGCCCCGCCAGGCATCATCTGCGTCGAGTCGTATTCAAGGATGAGCACAGGCGCTTCGCGCGACACGCGCGCCACGCGGCCGACGATGTATTCGTCGGCGATGAGGTCGCCGATGACCACCACCCGTGATCCGGCTGCGGTTGCGAGAAGGTCGTTCATGACTGCAGCACCACGCGCACTGCGGCCATCAGGTTATCGCAGATGGCGTCGACCTGCTGCCCCGCCGGCCGTGCCGCCTCCTGGCCGCGACCGTGCCCCGTGCGCAGCAGAATCGCACGGGCCCCGACGGCCTGGCCCATCTGGACGTCGCGCCAGTGATCGCCGATCACCCACGACCGCCCGAGGTCGAGTCCGAGCTGCGCCGCCGCGTCACGCGCCATCCCCGTGCCCGGCTTCCGGCAGGCGCACGGCGTCGAGAGTCCCTCGACGACCGAGGCCGGATGATGCGGGCAGTAGTGCCACGCATCGATGTGCGCCCCGCCCCGCGCCAGCGTCGCGGCCATCCGGGCATGGGTGGCCTCGACAAACGCGCGCGTCATCAGCCCGCGGGCGATGCCGCCCTGGTTGGTCACCACCACCACGGCGAAGCCTGCACGCCGCAGCAGCCGGATCGCATCCACCGCAAACGGGTAGATGCGCAGGGCGGCGACGTCGGTGAGGTAGCCGACATCCTCGTTGATCGTGCCGTCGCGGTCGAGGAAAACCGCCGGATGCCGTGCGCTCATGATTCGCTCTCGTTCTTCCCTGCCAAAGACGATGCCGCCGTGACCGAGCGCACCGCCTCGGCGACGCGTGCCGCCGTCACCCGGGTCATGCAGCGATGGTCGATGGGACACTCGCGCAGCATGCAGGGACGGCACCAGGCCGCGGCCGTCAGTACGATCGCGTCGGGGTGGTGCAACGACGCCCGCACCGGTGCGGTGCGCGTCTCGTCGGTGGCTCCGAACACCGCCACGACCGGGGCGCCTGTGGCCGCTGCCAGGTGCATCGCCCCGGAATCGTTCGACACCACGCAGCCGGCCGACGCCAGCACCGCCGTGAGCTCGGCGAGCGACGTGGCGCCCGCCAGGTTCAGCACCCGGGTCTGCTGCGCGGCGGGCACCTGCCCCCGCACCTCCGTGCACGCCGCCCGGTCGCCGCCGCTGCCCACCAGCACCACCTGCCACCCCTCGGCCGTCAGCATCGTCGCCAGGGCCGACCACTGTGGCACCGGCCACTGCTTCGCACTGCCATAGGCGGCGCCCGGAGCCAGCACGACATACGGACCGGACGGCAGCAACCCGTCACGCGCTGCCGGCGCCTGCACGATCGCCACCCGGGGCCCTGCGGGCACGCCCAGCGCCATGGTCAGCGCCTGGTAGTAGTCGGCCTGGTGCCGAGGGCCACGCGGACGCGCCACCGCGCGCGTCAGCAGGCGACGGCGGCCGTCCGTGGCGAGGCCCCAGCGTTCGGCGATGCCCGCACGCCGGGCCACCACCGCCGAGGCCAGCGAGTTGGGAAACAGCACGGCAACGTCCGCCGCCGCGGCGCGCAGGGCCTCGACATCGTCGCGCCACGTGCGGATGGCCGACAGGCCACCCTTCCCCGGCAGCGCCACCACCCCATCGATGCCCGGCACCATCGAGAACAGCGCCGCCACTGACTGCCGAGCAGCCACGACCAGACGATCGCCGGCAAAGTGCCGCCGCAGGTCGGCCACGGCCGGCAGGGCCATGACCGCATCACCCAGCCAGTTGGGAGACAGCACCAGCACGGTCACGGTTGTGCCGCCGGAAACATGCCCGGGTCACCTGACGGCGCCGGCACGGGCGCATCCCGCCAGCGGCGATGCATCCAGAGCCACAGGTCCGGATGGCGCCGCACATACATCTCGAGCACGTCGGTGCAGCGCTGCGTGAACTCATGGATGGCCTCGGGGCCGTCGCCCTCGGGCGGCATCACCGGAGCCTCATACACAAACCGGTAGCGGCCACCCGGGGCCGGCAGCGCGAACGCCGGAATCACCGGTGCGCCCGTGCGAAGCGCCAGCGCGGCCAGCGTCGACGTCGTGGCGGCCGGCCGCTCGAAGTACTGCACCCAGATGGCATCGGGACTGTGCATGTGCTGGTCGATCAGCATCGCAACGCCGCGGCCCTCGGCCAGGGTCTTGAGCACCCGGCGCACGGCCCCCTGCCGGTAAATGCTGTGATTGCCTGTGGCCCCGCGCGTCCGCTCGAGCAGGCGGTGCAGCCACGGGTTGTCGAGGGGACGGGCCAGCACGCCCATGGGCTGGAAGTACTCGCCGTGATGGATGGCCTGCAGTTCCCAGAAGCCCACATGCCCGGTAAACAGCAGTACACCGCGCCCGCGCGCATAGGCGGCGCGCACATGCTCGGCACCCTCGACATCCACCAGCGCCGCCCGTGCCTGGGGCGTCAGCTGCGAAAAGCGCAGCAATTCGAACAGCAGGTGCCCGAAGTGCCGGAACGTGGCCCGCACCAGGGCCTCACGCTCGGCGGCCGTGCGAGACGGCAAGCACATGGCCACGTTGGCGAGAGCCACCCGACGATGCCGCGCGTCGCACGTGTAGAACAGCCAGCCGAGGCCCGTACCCAGGGCCCGCACCCCTCCTGCAGGCAGCAGAGCCACCAGGGCACGCACGGCCATGACGGCCGAGTATTCGATCAGGTGCCTTACGACGCGCATGGCTGCCCCCGTTCCGCCATACCGGCCAGCAGGGCGTGCACCCGGTCGAACAGGACGTTCGGCGTGTCCCACTCGAGCGTCACCGGCACGCGGTAGAGCGGCACGTCGTGAGGCCACAGGTGTTCGAGGCGCACGGCATCCTTGTCGGTGGTCACCACCGCACGCCCTCCGCCCGCCACGGCCCGTGCAGCCAGGGCGGCCACGTCGGCCGGTGTGAATCGGTGGTGGTCTGCGAACCAGTGGTGCTCGGCCACCTCGTAGCCAGCCGCCATCAGGTCACGGCCAAACCTTTCGGGATGCGCGATGCCGGCCACGGCCAGCACCGGCAGCCCCGTCCGGAGGGGCGCACTCGCGGCATCCGCTGAAGTCACCCGCTCAGGATACCCAAGCCGGCGCCGCACGCCGCACGACTCGCTGATGCCCAGCGCCCACGCCTCGGCCCTCGCCTCCTCGGCGGTCGCCTCCATCACCACGGCCAGGTGCGCACGGGCCGCCGCGTCGAGGGGTTCGCGCAGCCGCCCCTGCGGCAGCACGCGCCCGCCCGGGATCTCGCCTACGCGCGTCACCAGCACATCAAGGTCTCGCCACAGTTGTGCGTGCTGAAACCCATCGTCGAGCAGGTGCACCGTGGCACCGAGCCCGCGTTCGGCCAGCACGCCAGCCAGATAGCGGTCGGCCGAGACGCACACACAGGCACCCGGCACGGCGCGCGCCAGCATCAGCGGCTCGTCCCCGGCCTCGTCGATCCCGGCTCGCACGCCGTCAGCGTCTTCCACCACCACCACCCCGGGGGGCGCCACGCGGCGCGCATAGCCGCGGCTGAGAATGGCCGGCCGATGCCCCTCCGCAACCAGCCAGCGGGCGAGCGCGGCAACGACGGGCGTCTTGCCCGTCCCACCGACTGACAGGTTCCCGATGCTGACGACGGGGCGCTGCAGGCGCCGCCGCACGCCGGGGGCGGTGAGTCGCCGGTGGCGCCAGCGCGTGGCCAGGGCGTAGAGACGGTCAGGCAATGGGGCGGAAGGGCACCACCTTGGATGTGCCCGCGGGAGGCACCAGGGCCTCGATGACCGACATGGTCCTGTCCTTCGCACCCCGGTTGGCGTCGACCAGCGCACGGGCGGCAGCCCCGAGGCGCGCCCGCTTGACCGGATCGGTCAGCAGCTGCACCACTTCGCGTTCCAGCTGTCCCTCATCCTCGAGCCGGACGGCTGCCTCCGCGGCGACGCATGCATCGGCGATCTCGCGGAAGTTGTCCATGTAGGGGCCGAACACAATCGGCTTGCCGAAGACGGCCGGCTCGAGCACGTTATGCCCCCCGGTCGGCACGAGGCTCCCGCCCACGAATACCACCGTGGCCACCTGATAGAGCGTGGCGAGTTCGCCAATGGTGTCGAGCACCACCACATCGGCCGCCGGCTCGGCATCAATCGCCAGCACCGTGCGCCGCTGGGTCTTCCAGCCTTCCTCGCGGCACAGCTGCTCGACTTCATCAAACCGCTCCGGGTGGCGGGGTGCAATCAGCAGCAGCGTCGCCGGCACGCTGGCGCGCACGCGCCGAAACGCCCGCAACACCGCCGCCTCCTCTCCCCGCATCGTGCTGCCCGCCACGAATACGGGGCGCGTCCCCGGAAACCGGAAGTAGCGCAGCACGCGGTCGCGCCCGCGCGCACCGGCGCCCGCCTCGACCGCGTCGAACTTCAGCGACCCGGTCACGGTGATGCGCGCCGGGTCGGCGCCGATTTCCACGAAGCGCCGCGCCGACTCCTCACTCTGCACGCAGAGGCGATCGACATCCTGCAGCACCCGTCGCATGAACGGGCGCACGAGGCGATAGCGTGGAAACGACCGCGACGACAGCCGGCCGTTGACGACCATCGTCTTCACGCCACGGCGGCGGCATTCGCGCAGCAGCACGGGCCACAGTTCCGTCTCGACCGTGACGAACAGCCTCGGCTTCACCACGTCGAGCGTGCGGCGCACGATGGGCCCGAGGTCGAACGGAAAGAAGAATACTTCGTCGGCCTCGCGGACGGTCCGGCGCGCCAGCTGCTGGCCGGCCATCGTCGTGGTCGTCAGCACGAGGCGCAGCTCGGGATAGCGCGCGCGCAGTGCGGCGAGGAGGGGCCGGGTGCTGAGCACTTCGCCCACCGAGACGGCATGCACCCAGATCGTGCGTTCGCCGTCGATGTTCAGGGACACCGGCAGCAGGCCCAGCCGCTGCGGCAGGCTCGCCACATACTTCCGGTAGCGCAGGGCCTGATAAAGCAGCCACGGCGACGCCAGCAGCACGGCGACCACCGCGAGAATGCTGTAAAGGGTATACATTAAAGGACTTACGTCGACTCGAGTATATCCCGCCCCCCGGCACCGCGCAACCGCGCAAGCTGGTAGAATAAGCCGTTTGCCCGGAGGACTCCTGACATGGCTCTGCGCGTAGGCATCAACGGATTCGGACGCATTGGCCGCAACATCATGCGGGCGGCGCTGTCGCGACACGACATCGAGTTTGCGGCGGTGAACGATCTCACTGACGCGGCCACCCTGGCGCACCTGCTCAAGTACGACTCGGTGCTCGGCAACCTGTCGGCCACAGTCGAGGCCGAGGGAGACAGCATCCGGGTCAACGGCCGCCCCTTCCGCGTGCTGTCGGTGAAGGATCCGGCGCAACTGCCCTGGAAGGACCTCGGCGTCGACGTCGTCTTCGAGTCGACCGGCCGCTTCACCAAGCGGGACGATGCGGCCCGCCACCTCGCGGCGGGTGCCCGCAAGGTGGTGATCACGGCCCCGGCAACGGCCCCCGATGTCACCGTCGTGCTGGGCGTCAACGACGCCGACTATCGCGCGGCCGACCACCACGTCATCAGCAACGCTTCGTGCACCACCAACTGCCTGGCGCCGGTGGCGAAGATCATCGACGACCACTTCGGGCTGCGCCACG
>Ga0315902_10009179_pt1 | contig 13267 bp, 11 predicted proteins | sample LakEriMetagenome_9_FD_203523 | JGI IMG/M metagenome (GOLD analysis project Ga0315902, IMG submission 203523) | Freshwater fungal communities from buoy surface, Lake Erie, Ohio, United States - Buoy 12 MA117 | ecosystem: Environmental > Aquatic > Freshwater > Lake > Lake biofilm | place: USA... | reverse complement strand
GCTGTAATAAGACAACGGCAGATGCATGGCTTTCAGGTACAGTTTATTCCGCAAATCCCGAACCACCGCCATGCGCAATTCGGACTGATGCCAAACAGCACCGTACCGAAATAAATTTTTCAGTAGAAATGCAATGAAAACAGAAACACAAACAAAGGCCAAAGCAAGTTGAGGGTCTTGTTTCACAAGGCTATGCGAGTAATAATTGTATACGTCCTTAAGGTAAATAAAGCAATCGGCAAACGAGCCGTTCCAATCGGGAAATGCCACATCGCTTATTTCTTTCGCAGGCTTAAAGATGAGTTCTAGAAAGGGTATGAATAAGACGAGCGAAAGGAGATTAAATACAACAAATAGCAAATTACAAAGGATTACCAATGTAGCACGTTTCCGATAGGCGAAGGTGTATCTGTAAATCTCCAAATAATCTTTCATGCGGCACAAAGATACATTTTGTTTAGCAGGACCCTTCAGCCTGTTTAACTATTCGTACTTTTGCATCTTATGAGTACAATACGACAACAAAAAATTGAAGCAGCCATTCAGCAGGAACTCTCGGTTTTCTTTCAACGTCATGCGAGGGAAATTTGCCTCGGAGCAATGGTATCGGTAACAACTGTTCGCGTTACAGCCGATTTGTCATTAGCGAGGTGTTTTTTAAGCATCTTTTCGGGACCAAAAAAAGAAGAGGTACTTAAGAGCATTGAGCAACATGCGCAGCAAATACGAGGGGATATGGGTAAACGACTGAAAAACATGCGTAAAATTCCAGATTTCGTATTCAAAATCGACGACTCATTAGAGTACGCCGCCAAAATAAACGAATTACTCAAAAAATAAAGGCCATCAATGTTTCTCATTTCATAGCGCGCAGGTACCTTTCCACCAAAAGAAAGCGAACCCTTATCAATTGGATTACGCGGATTTCGGTCATCGGAATTTCGGTTATAACTGCTTCGTTGGTAATTTTACTCTCTGCATTCAACGGAATCGAGTCGATGATTACGAAACTCTATTCAGACTTCGACTCAGATTTAATCGTTCGTTATGAATACGGTAAAACGTTTCGCGAGGAACAACTCTCGCTAAAAACCATTGCATCCACAGCAGGAATTAACAACGTTTCGAGCGCCGTAGAGGAAACAGTGGTTGTCAAGCATGAAAACAAATGGGCAAATGCCAAACTAATCGGGGTACAAAACCAGTTTTTGTCCATGTCTAAAATGCAAAACCACCTACTTGACGGCAAGGTGCTACTCCAATCAAAAGGTAAAAATAGTGCAATGATTGGCGCATCTTTGTTGGATAAACTTGAAGGACAAATTCATGACATCAATGGAAACGAGGAGGTACAACTGTATGTTCCAAGAAGAAATGCCAAACTCCAACTGAACAGCTCACCGTTTAATACCGAACGAATAGAAGTAACAGGTAGGTTTAATTTCAATAAAGAAGTAAACGAAGGAGTCATCCTACTTCCAATCGAACAAGCAAAATCGCTGCTCGAGTATGGATCCGAAATTTCGGCCGTTTACATAGATGTTAACGACAATTACAAAGTGGAATCTGTACGAGACGATCTACAATCGAAATTAGGGCCATCTTTTAAGGTAAAAACAAACTTTGAGAAAAACGAGCTCATTTACAAAACAAGTCAGTCCGAGAAGGTTATCGTCTTGGTAATTCTGCTTTTTATTTTCATCCTTGCAGCATTCAACCTTGTTGCCTCGCTCACGATGTTGTTTGTTGAAAAAAAAGACGACATGCAAACGCTTATTTCTTTTGGCGCTAACAGACAACTTATTTTCAACGTGTTTTTCTATGAGGGACTTATGATTGCCGGAAAAGGTATTCTCTGGGGAATGGCCATTGGGTATTTGATGTGTGCCTTTCAAACCTTTTCAGGTGTTCTTGTAATGCCAAATTCCAACGGAGAAGCATTCCCGGTAGCCGTTACTTTTTGGGATGGTTTACTCATACTTTCACTCGTAAGTTTACTAAGTGTTTTTTTTAGTTATTTCCCCGTTCGCTACTTAGTTAATAAGAACCTCTCTCAATTGAAAAACTGAAAATGCTTTTAGGCATAAAATAAAATAAGCCGCATTCCACTTTAATCGGGAATATTGTTTTAAATTTGCGCCCGAAAACAAGCGTTAAAAACGAATCAACATAGTTAAAATGGCAGAAGTAAAAGGATCTATTTCCCAGGTAATCGGGCCTGTTGTGGATGTTAATTTTGAAAAGGGAGTTTCTCTACCCAATATTTATGACGCGCTCGAAGTAAGGCGCAACGACGGGTCTAAAGTCGTTTTGGAGGTGCAATCCCATGTAGGTGAAAATGCGGTTCGCACCGTCTCCATGGATTCCACGGATGGATTTCAACGTGGAATGGAAGTTCTTGCTACTGGAAACGCAATCAAAATGCCTACAGGTGATCGAATCAAAGGTCGCTTGTTTAATGTGGTAGGCGAAGCAATCGATGGCATCAACACCATGGATAATGCAACGGGTCTACCTATTCACCGCGAGGCACCTAAGTTTGATCAGCTTTCCACGTCAACCGAAGTGCTTCTCACTGGAATTAAAGTAATTGACTTGATTGAACCTTACGCTAAAGGTGGAAAAATTGGTCTATTTGGTGGAGCAGGTGTAGGAAAAACCGTTCTTATTCAAGAATTGATTAATAACATTGCCAAAGGGCACGGAGGTTTGTCTGTGTTTGCGGGAGTGGGAGAAAGAACCCGCGAAGGAAACGATTTGCTTCGTGAAATGTTGGAATCCGGGATTATCAAATACGGCGACGAATTCATGCACTCCATGGAAAATGGCGGCTGGGACCTTAATAAAATCGACGTAGAAGGATTAAAGGAATCCAAAGCCACTTTCGTATTTGGTCAAATGAACGAACCTCCAGGTGCACGTGCACGTGTAGCGCTTTCCGGTCTGACACTCGCTGAGTACTTCCGAGATGGCGAAGGTGACGGTCAAGGAAAAGACATCCTCTTCTTTGTTGACAATATTTTCCGCTTTACGCAAGCAGGTTCTGAAGTGTCGGCACTTCTTGGTCGGATGCCTTCTGCGGTAGGGTATCAACCTACTCTTTCTTCTGAGATGGGAGCTATGCAAGAACGCATCACCTCCACCAAAAACGGATCCATCACTTCTGTTCAAGCGGTATACGTTCCTGCAGATGACCTTACCGATCCAGCCCCAGCAAACACCTTTGCCCACTTGGACGCGACTACTGTACTTTCAAGAAAAATTGCCGAGTTGGGAATTTATCCTGCGGTAGACCCCTTGGATTCTACCTCGCGCATTCTAACTCCTGAAATTGTAGGAGAAGAACACTACAATTGTGCTCAGCGCGTTAAAATAACGCTACAGCGCTACAAAGAATTACAAGATATCATTGCCATTCTTGGAATGGATGAGCTTTCAGAGGAAGATAAACAAGTGGTTCATCGCGCACGACGTGTACAACGATTTCTATCTCAACCTTTCCATGTGGCAGAGCAGTTCACGGGAATACCTGGTGTATTGGTAGACATTAACGACACTATCAAGGCATTTAATGAAATCCTTGATGGTAAATACGACAAATACCCGGAAGCAGCGTTTAACCTGAAAGGAGGAATCGAAGACGTCATTGCAGCCGGAGATAAAATGTTGTCTGAAGCATAACCTTTCCACCATGCAACTCGAAATTATAACACCCGAAACAATCGTTTTTTCCGGCCATGCAAAATCTGTTTCATTGCCGGGATCAGATGGTGTTTTTCAACTTTTACAGAACCACGCACCCATCATTTCATCCTTACAACAAGGGTTCGTGAAAGTGGAACTTGATAAAGGTTCGGAATTACCACTTACCGTGGCCAACGTTCAAAAAGACACCCAGTCCCCTAATTCGTTCCTAATGGAAGTAAAAGGAGGTGTGGTTGAAATGTTGCACGACAAAGTAATTGTATTGATTGAGTAACAAAGACTAAAAAAAGAGATAAAACAGGGATCAGGCTTGCCTATCCCTGTTTTCTGTTAAGGTATGTTAAGTATTGAATTTCTTCGTTTTACACACTAATCTTTGGTTAATTTCGTTGTACTCTCCGCATGCAGATACTTTCCCAAATAGACCGGTCCCGAACGCCTGAGCACATTGCCATCATCATGGATGGAAATGGGCGATGGGCACAAAAACAGGGTCACATGCGGCTGTATGGTCACAACTTCGGCGTGGAATCTGTTCGTGAGGCATTGAAAGCATGCATGGAATTAAAGGTGAAATACCTTACATTGTACGCTTTTTCAACCGAAAACTGGAACCGACCAAAAGAGGAAGTCGAGGGGCTGATGGACTTATTGGTTCGTTCACTTTCTAAAGAGGTGCGTGAACTATCAAGCAACGGGGTTCGACTTCAAACCATTGGCGAGACCTCGGCACTTCCGACGAACTGCCAAGAAGAATTGAAAGAATCGATTGAGCTTACGAAAGAAAACGAAACCATCACGTTAGTCTTGGCACTAAATTACAGTTCAAGATGGGAAATATTGAATGCTATTAAAAAAGTGATTGATTCAACAGCTGAAACAAAAAAATTAACGATAGAAAATTTCGAGCGCCATTTAACTACCTCCGGTATCCCAGATCCCGAGCTATTGATTCGAACAAGTGGTGAACGAAGGGTAAGTAATTTTTTACTTTGGCAAATCGCCTACACTGAATTCCATTTCACAGAGGTACTATGGCCGGATTTTAAGCAAGAAGATTTGTTCAAAGCAGTTTTAGACTACCAATCACGTGAACGCCGATTCGGACTTTTATCGGAACAACTTCAATGAGACTACTTTCAACCATATCGTTTTTTATAGTTCTGTTGTGGGCAGCTCCCAGCTTTGCACAACCAATCTCTATCGGCGACCTTGAAATAAATTACGAAAATCCTCGTCAATATGAAATTGGCCCTATCCAAGTCGTAGGTGCTGAAAACTTCGACCACCAAGCAATCAAACTCATCGCAGGATTAAAACAAGGACAAACCATCACTATTCCAGGAATACAGATTGCACAAGCGATCAAAAACCTCTGGAATGAAGGGCTTTTTTCAGACGTTGAAATCCTAGCAGACAAAGAGGTGGCAGGAGTAATCTACCTCACTATTAAATTAACCACACGGCCTAAATTATCCCGCTATAAATTCAATGGCGTAACGAAAAAAGACGTGGATAAAATTAGGGAGGAAATCGATTTATACACAGGTAAAACCATCACCGAAAACCTCATCTATCAAACGAAGAGCAAAATACGGGGGTATTTCAGGGAAAAAGGACATTATTCGGTGAGTGTTGATATAAAGCGCATCCAAGACACGATGATGAACAACTCAGAAGTGTTTCTTATCGATATAAACAAGGGACCAAAAGTCAAAATCAAAGAGATACTGTTGGAAGGCAACACCAGTTTACCTGACTGGAAAATAAAAATGGCAATGAAGGATACGAAAGAATGGCAGCTTTGGCGTTTTTTCAAGCGTTCTAAATTCACCGAAAGTGCTTTTGCAAAGGATAAGCAAGCAGTGCTATCAAAATTCAATGGCGTTGGGTTAAGAGATGCACGAATTGTGAAAGATTCAGTGTACCGATTAGACGACAAACACCTCGTCATTGCCCTGAAAATAGAAGAAGGCGGAAAATACTACTTTGGCGACATTACCTGGATAGGAAACGCAAAATTCAGTTCAAACTACCTGGATACAGTGTTGGGATTAAAACGTGGCGATGTATATAATAAACCCTTACTTGAAAAACGGCTTTTTATGAGCGAAGACGGTAGGGACATTTCCTCCCTTTACATGGATCGCGGCTACTTATTTTTCAATGTCACACCTGTAGAAACGAACGTTACCGGAAACTACATCAACTATGAAATGCGCATAAACGAAGGAAAGGAAGCACGTGTGCGCAAAATAATTATCACGGGAAACACCAAAACCAATGACTACGTCATTCGGCGGGAAATACGAACCAAACCAGGAGACCTATTTAATCGTAACGACATCATTAGAACACAGCGCGAGTTGGCACAATTAGGTTTTTTCAACGAGCAAGCTTTTCAGGTGAATCCAATGCCCAACCCTGAAGACGGCACTGTAGACATCGAATATGTAGTCGAAGAAAAATCGTCTGATCAAATCGAACTTTCAGGAGGATACGGCGGAGCAGGACCAACGGGTAATGGGCGCATTATCGGGACGCTTGGCCTCACTTTCAATAACTTTTCCACGAAAAACTTCTTTAAAAAAGAAGCGTGGCAGCCCCTACCCGGAGGAGATGGACAGCGTCTTTCAATTCGCGCCCAAACCAACGGACGTTTTTACCAAGGATATAATTTCTCCTTTACCGAACCTTGGTTAGGAGGTAAAAAACCAAACTCTCTCTCTTACTGGATAAACCACACGGCTCTGGGAAATGGAAACCTTCCATCCAATGAAGCATATACCGGAATTTCCATCACTGGAACAGGGATAGGACTAGGCCGCAGAAAAAAATGGCCAGATGATTATTTCACCGCGTATTACGAACTAAGCTACCAGTATTATGACGTCACGGACGATATGCGTTTTCCCATTTTCCCTAATGGTTATGCGAACGATATTGCACTGAAATACATCCTTCAAAGAAGCTCCGTTAGTGCTCCCATTTATCCTCAAAGTGGATCGAACATTACCTTCACCGCTAAGTCGTCTATACCTTATTCCTACTTTGAACCTGAAAAGGACTATAACGGCATGTCTGCCCAAGACCGTTATAAGTACTTGGAGTATTTTAAATTAAAACTGACTGGCGAATGGTTCTTTCCCTTAACAGCAGATAAAAAACTCATTTTAATGCCTCGCTTTGGTTTTGCATTCATGGGAGCATACACTTCCGCAAAAGGAATCACCCCCTTTGACCGATTTTCGCTTGGAGGAAGCGGTCTGTCTGGCGTAAATCAGTTAGGCGGTCGAGAAATCATTGCCTTGCGAGGGTACGAAGACAACTCTGTCTCCTCGGGTGCTGGGGATCCAATCATCGCGAAATATACACTTGAATTGCGCTACCCCATTTCGTTAAACCCATCAGCAACTTTCTTTGCGTTGGCCTTTGCAGAAGCTGGAAATACCTTTCCTTCTATTTCACGTTTTAACCCTTTCAACGTAAAGCGTTCGGTGGGTGTCGGAATTCGTGTGTTCCTTCCCATGTTTGGTATGCTGGGGCTGGATTATGGACTCGGATTCGACCGCCTAGACCATTGGTCGGGGAGTTTTGGAGGAGCATCTGATCAATCTGTAAGCGAAAAAGGGTTCTTTCCCAAGCTAAGCTTCACCATTGGCATGAACCTTGGGGAATTGTAAAACTTTGTTCAAACGCAATAAAATGATTAATTTGGCCGTTCGGCAGAAAACATTACCATGAAAAAATTCCTGTTTACTGTACTTTTATTCTGTGGCACGACTCTTGCCAGTGCTCAAAAGTTTGGCTACATCGACTCCGATTTCATCTTGGCAAAGATGCCAGAATACACGGAGGCGAAATCCAAATTGGATAAAATGGCTGAACGATGGACTTCCGAAATTGATGAACGGTATCAAGTACTGAAGAAAAAGAAAGATAATTTCATGCGTGAGGAAGTACTTCTACCGAATGAAGAAAAGGAAAAACGAAGGGAAGAAATCGAAAAACTAGAAACGGAAGCCATGGAAATGCAAAAAATGCGGTTTGGCGTGAATGGTGAGTACTTTCAAAAAAGACAAGAATTGATAAAGCCCATTCAAGATAAAGTATACGATGCTATGCAAAAAATTGCGACAAAGGACAAATATACCTTCATTTTCGATAAAGCAAACCAGAGCAACCTGATTTATGCCGATAAAAAAAGCGATATCAGCAATGCTGTTCTCAAGGAGCTTGGAATTACCAATACCAACTAAATCTTAAAAACAATTTAAACTCAATCAAATGAAAAAGTGGACCCTCATCCTCCTGTTATTTTGCGGATCAAGCTTAACTTGGGCTCAATCCAAAGTTGCGCACGTCAACTCTCAAAAATTACTTGATACCCTTCCCTCTCGGAGAGATGCCTTAAAAAAGCTACAAGACTTTGAAGCCAACGGTATCAAAGAGCTTCAGGAAATGGAGGCTGATTTCAATAAATCACTTGCTGAATACGAAAAAAAAGCTCCGGACCTAACTCCCATGCTAAAGAAAATTGAGGAGGAAAAACTGATGAAAAAACAGCAAAACCTTCAGGAGCGTCAGGAATCCCTTCAACAAGAAATGCAGATTTACAGCCAAGAACTGAACAAGCCTATCTTGGAAAGGGTTCAAAAAGCAGTAGAAATCGTTTCAGACCGAAAAAAACTAAACTACGTCCTAGACGAAACAGTTACACTTTATTTTAAAGGGGGCATGGACATTACAGGCGAAGTGCTTGTTGAATTACTCAAACTAGACGCCGAGGCGAGCAACAAATAAACAGTTAGGGCAATCAATCGATTGCCCTTTTTTATGCTCCATTCATGAATCGACCGGGACCTATTGGTGTATTTGACTCAGGCTATGGAGGCCTTACCGTGCTGTCATCACTTGTTGAAAAACTACCTGAATACGATTTCCTTTACCTCGGTGACAATGCGCGCTCACCTTATGGATCACGCTCGTTTGATGTTATTTACGAATATACGTTGCAGGCAGTCGAAGAACTTTTCTCCAGAGGATGCCACTTGGTTATTCTTGCATGCAATACCGCATCTGCCAAAGCACTGAGAACCATTCAACAAAAAGACCTACCCCGACTAGATCCTTCCAAAAGGGTGTTAGGCGTTATTCGCCCAAGCACGGAAGCCATTGGTGACCTGACCCATAGCGGAGTTGTTGGGATATTAGCCACTGAGGGAACAATCCGCTCACAATCGTATGCCATCGAATTGGCGAAATATGCACCCGACGTAACATTGGTTCAACAAGTTTGCCCCATGTGGGTACCGCTCATAGAAAACAACTTATTTGATACTCCTTCGGGGAAGGCATTTATAAAAGCGGACATCGATGCCCTTTTACAACAAAATCCAGACATTGATACCATCGTTTTAGGATGTACACATTACCCTATCCTGTTCGAACTTATTTCCAGTTTACTTCCATCATCCATTAGACTCATTTCACAAGGTCCCATTGTAGCTGAAAAACTAAGCGAATACCTGAACAGACATCCTGAAATGGAAATGAAATGTTCAAAAAATGGAAGTATTGATTTCCTTACATCCGAAAACGCCATGGAATTCAATAAAAAAGCCAGTCATTTTCTTGGTAAAATCGTTGATTCCGTTCATATTAACCTTTGATTAAGTTAAATTCATTTTACCTCATCGCATTTTAAAAACTCATTTTTTAAACTAATTTTGAAGGAGTAAATGACTAGCGATATATGGCAATTAAAAGGTTGATTTTTAGTTTATTTATTTTAATTCACCATTGGTCTAATGGGCAAACCCTCATCATGAATGAAGTGTCCCAAGGAGTTTCCGGAAACATGGAATGGGTAGAATTCGTGGTTGTAGATACCGCTGTCATATACAATTGCTCTAATCCGGTCCCTCCCTGTATTGATATTCGCGGATGGATTTTTGACGATAATTCCGGGTATCATGGTCCGGCAGGTGTCGCATCCGGTGCCGTTCGATTTTCATACAACAGCTTATGGTCATGCCTTCCACTCGGTACAATCATTGTAATTTACAACAATGCCCAACCCGACCCAGGCTTACCTCCGATCGATGTGAGTTTAAGTGATGGAAATTGCAGGCTAATTGTTCCTATCAATGATCCTCTACTCTTTGAAAGCAATACCACTACACCAGGAGCCATTGCTTGTAGCTATCCAGCTGCAGGATGGACGGCAGGAGGCAATTGGAACAATACGTTACTGGCTAATTCTGGCGATTGCGCGCGCATTGTTAATACCTTGGGTTGCGAGGTATTTTCTGTATGTTATGGCAGTGCAAACCTTAATACTCAAATTTATTTTGCCAATGGTGCAGATGGCACAACCACGCACACAAACACTGTTTATTTCTTTAATGGCAATGACCCCAATTCTCAAGCCAATTGGTCGATTGGTTGTACCGATAACGAAACAGTGTTGGATGCGAATCAATGTGGCTCAAATGTGCAAACGCCAGGATTTCCAAACAATGCTGCCAATCAAGCATTTATTGACCAATTTAACAACGGTTGTCAACCTATAACACCCACAAATGCTACATTGTCAGCATTCGCCAACGAAACCTGTAACTGTAATGGGAGTGCTAGTTTAAATGCAAGTGGTTCCATTCCAGGGTATTCCTACCAATGGTTGAATAGCTCTTTCCAGCCCATCGGACAAGTAACGGCTACCGCGAGCAACTTGTGCGACGGTAGCTATTACGGGGTCGTGACCTCCTCTATCGGTTGCTCCGATACCGTTTCGGTAACAATTACACCCGGAGCTGCAATCAATATGAACTCGGTAAGCAATCAGGTTTTATGCAGTGGAACCAACTCAATCCCTATTGCATTCAGCGGGGCGCCTAATGGTACCGTTTACAATTGGACCAATTCCAACCCCACTATCGGTATCCCTGCTTCGGGTACAGGAAATATAAATGCATTTACCTCAACAACAAATCTAATTGTCAACGACACTGCTTTTTTTAATGTTACACCTGTATTCAACGGATGCAATGGTACACCAATCAACTTTTTCATTGTTGTTAAGCCAACGCCAACGGTCAACACACCCGGGAACATTTCGGTATGTGCAGGAGAGGCTATCAATCCAAGCGATTTCTCCAGTAACATTATTGGAACCGCTTTTACATGGACAAATACAAACACTGATATCGGTCTTCCTGCCAACGGAAGCGGACAAATTATCAGCTATAACGCTCCAGCAAATAACACAGGAAATGCTATTAGCGGAATGATTGATGTGACACCACTAGCAAATGGATGTTTAGGTTCAACGCAATCATTTAGCATTTCCATCCGTCCGACGCCACTCATGAATGCGCAACAAAATTTATCCATTTGTGAAGGCGTATCTGTGAATGCGAACGATTTTACTGCTGTACCGAATGGTTCAAGTTTTAGCTGGACCAACAATAATACCTCGATAGGTCTAAGCGCAAACGGAAATGGACAGTTACCGGTTTTCAGTGCCGCAAATAATTCCAATATTTCTCAATCCAGCACAATTACAGTACTACCAAACGTTGATGGTTGCCCGGGAAATCCCATCACTTTTAACATAACAGTACAACCCCTTCCTGAATTTACATTGACACCAACGAATCCATCTGCCTGTGCCTCCGCTGACGGAAGCATTGTAATTAATGGTTTAACAAATGGAACCAACTACCCGGTGCAATACACAGCCAATGGAACGGTTATAAACACGACAGCCACCGCAGGCATTGGTGGGAATATTAACCTACTTAATTTACCAGCAGGAATTTACGGCAATTTCACTATTAGTTTGAATGGATGTGGTGCAACAGCAAGCTCAATCCTTGAACTAATCGATCCGAATGCGCCGCAACTCATCGAATTAAACGATACAACCGTATGCGATACGTATAACTTACCTCCAATACAAGGCACAAATCTATCGGGAAATCAAGCTTATTATAGCCTTCCCAATGGCAACGGATTTCCCATAACTGCTGGTGCATCCTTAACTCAAAGTCAAACGATTTACGTATTTGATCAAACAGGTTTATGCTCAGATTCCTACTCCCTTCAACTGACCGTGATTCTAACCCCCATCCTTAACGAAATACCTGATACTGCTGTATGCGATTCGCTTTTACTTTCAAGTCCAACCGTTTCGATTGGCACCGCTACTTATTTTTCTGCATCCTCGGGGAACGGAAGTTTTTACCCCACGGGCAGCTATTTAAGCCAAAGTCAAGCCGTCTATGTATACGCAACCAATGGTTCTTGTTTTTCAGAGGATACCTTTCAGCTAACAGTTTGGGAAAATCCGTCATTGATTGCATTTTTAGGTGGTAGTAACTATTGTGAAGGCGAAAATCCTCAACCAATAACCGGCACTTTTTCTGGCAGCGGACCTTTCGAATTGTTTTATTCATTCAATGGTATTCCAAATTCTTTAACCATTTCCTCCGGAAACACATTTAGCATTAGTGCAGCAGAAGGTACCTACCAACTAACCGGTATTTCGGATACCCATTCCTGTATTACAGACCTATCCAATGTTGCGACCATTGCCTTTTTTCCACAACCAGAATCCCCTCTCTTACCGAACGATTCTGTCTATTGTGAATCACTCGTCCCAGATTCGCTTTTAGTACAAGGAGAAGGTAGCTTGTCATGGTTTTCAAGTCCAAACGATTTGGCTTTTTTCATTGGGAATGCACTACCATCTCCAACAACAACAGGGATTTACACGTATTACGTAACGAGTACAGTCAACGGATGCGAAAGTGCACCGGCCAGCTTTACCATCGAAATTCAAGATTGTGACATACTAATCCCTACCGCTTTTACACCAGATCAAGATGGCGCAAATGACAGTTGGCAACTCATTGATTTAGATAATTTGTATCCAGAAAGCCAAGTATTTATATATAACCGTTGGGGATCCTTGTTATATGAATCCATTCCCGGTTCGTACAACAGCAAACCGTGGAACGGTACATTCAACGGAAATAAACTTCCAGTAGCCTCGTATTACTATATCATTGATTTCAACACGGGAAAGGAAAGCGGAAAAGGTACGGTTAGCATTATTGACTAACGGAGCAAGTTCACATGCCCTGTTCGCTCGTATTTTCGCCCTTGAAAATCATTGAAGCGTATGGCCCAAACATAGGTGCCATCTTGACATTTCAGCCCCTTATAGGTACCATCCCAAAAGTCGCTAAAATCGGTAATGGTATAAATGAGCTCCCCCCACCTATCGAAAATCAATAGTTCAAAGGATTCAATATTGCTCCCTACAAGCTGAAACACTGTATTGAACTCATCGTCGTCCGGAGTAAAGGTATTAGGAATGTAGAGCAAGGGAATGAAGTAAACGTTCACGCCATCTGTGGCACTACAACCATTGACATCTGTGTAGCTTACCGTAAAAGTAATGTCCTGCGTAACATTTGTTGTAGGAGAGGAACAATCAGTACAACTCAACCATATGGGTGGGCTCCATAAGAACTGGGACGCTGGAGTTGAAGTA
>Ga0315902_10009178_pt1 | contig 13267 bp, 9 predicted proteins | sample LakEriMetagenome_9_FD_203523 | JGI IMG/M metagenome (GOLD analysis project Ga0315902, IMG submission 203523) | Freshwater fungal communities from buoy surface, Lake Erie, Ohio, United States - Buoy 12 MA117 | ecosystem: Environmental > Aquatic > Freshwater > Lake > Lake biofilm | place: USA... | reverse complement strand
GCCGTGGCCGAGATCGCGAAGGCGGCGACCGTGAGGGCGAAGCCGGCGAGGATCCGGCGGAGCGGCGTGAAATCGAACAGTCGGCCCAACGCGGGGTAGATCACGAGCCCGAACAGCGGGATGAAGATCAGCACCAGCAGCGGATTGATCGCCTGAATCTGGCTCTCGAGCCAGTCGATGCCGAGGAACCGACGGTCCATCCGCTCCGCCTGCTGCACCCAGGCGCCGCCGGTCTGGTCGTAGAGCGACCAGAACACCGCCACCACCAGGTAGAGCGGCACGAGCCTGGCGATCGCCGCCAGACCCGTCGGGCCGAAGGTTTCGGCGAAGTAGTCCGGCCCGCGTGGCGGCACGTGCACGAAGCGATGGCGTCCCAGCCAAAAGACGAGCGTGGCGATCGCCATCAGGATTCCCGGCACGCCGAAGGCCCAGCCGGCGCCATGGTGCTCGAGGAGCCAGGGCGTGAGGAGCGTGGAAAAGAACGAGCCGAAGTTGATCGCGAAGTAGAACCAGCCGAACACGCGCTCGAGGAGGTGGCCGTTCGATTTCCCGAACTGGTCGCCGACATGGGCAGACACGCAGGGTTTGATGCCGCCCGAGCCGATCGCGATCAGGGCGAGGCCGGCGAGTAGCCATCCCCGGGGCTCGAGCGTGGCAGTGAGGAGCGGTTCGGGCATATCCATCAGCGCCAGGCAGAGGTGGCCCGCGCAGTAGACGAGCGAGAGCACGAGAATCGTGAGGTACTTTCCCAGGAACGCATCGGCCACGATCCCGCCGATCACGGGAAAGAAGTAGGCGCTGGCGACGAAGAGATGCATCCATTCCCGCGACTCCGTCTCGGTCATGAAGTCGGGCCGGCCGGCGCTCGACAACAGGTGCTGCGTCATGAAGACGACGAGGATCGACTTCATGCCGTAGAACGAGAATCGCTCGGCGGCCTCGTTGCCGACGATGTAGGGAATGCCCGGCGGCATGCCCGAGATGGCGGCGGGCCGCGAGCGGTAGCCGTGGGTGGTCGTGGCCATGGAACCCCGTTGGTACGATTCGGAAAGGTCGAGACAGCATCGCCGACCACGCCCCTGCGACGCAAACCCACGATCGGGGCGAATCCGCCCCGCGCCAGCGCATGCCCGGCCCGCTTCTCGTCGTGACGATCGACCGGCTTCCCGCCTGGATTCTTTCCGCCTACGGCGCGACGTGGGTGGCGACACCCGCCATCGACCGCCTGGCGGCACGGGGCGTCGTGTTCGACGGCCTGGTGGCCACGTCGGACGACCCTCGGGATGCAGTGCAGGGGCTGCTCGCATGGGCGGCCGGTCAGACGGCGGCGGTGGCGGTCGTCACCGATGACCCCGCGGTCGTCGACGGCGCGTGCTGGGGCGCGGTGACGGTGGTGCCCATTGTGTCGCCGCCGAGCCCGGCCGCCGACGAGCCGACAACCAACCTCGCCCGTCTGTTCGCGGCCACGGCGGCCATCGTGGGGCAGCGGCGGCACGAGGTGGTCTGGTGCCATGCCGGTAGTCTCGGCATGTCGTGGGACGCGCCCCACGGGTTTCGCGAGGCCTATCTCGACCCCGAGGATCCGCCGCCCCCACCGGGCGCGGCCGTCCCCGACGTCGCCGTCACGCCCGCCACCGACCCCGATCTGATCACCGGCCTCCGGCACGTGTTCGCGGGCCAGATCACGCTCCTGGACCGCTGCCTCGGCCACGTGATCGATGCCGCGGGCGACCGCTGCACGATCCTGGTCGCCGGCGTCCGCGGCATGCCGCTGGGACTGCACGGTCGTCTCGGGCCCGGACCGCTGCCACCGTATGCCGAACTGGTGCGACTGCCGGCGATCTTCGTGGACGGCGCTGGTCGCATGGCGGGCCAGCGGTACGGCGGCCTCGTCACGCCTGCCGACTTCGGGCAGACGCTTGCCGAGACTGCCGGACTCGCCGTTGCGTCGCCGCACGACCCATGGCAGGGCCGCAGTCTGACCTCGCTCTTCACCGACTGGACTGCCACCACGCGGGATCGCGTGATCGTGACCGGGAGCGAGGGCGTGGCCGTGGTGACGCCGGCGTGGCATCTCATCCGGCTGCCACTCGCCGAGGAGCCGGTGCTGCGGCTGTACGCAAAGCCCGACGACTGCTTCGACCTCTGCGACGTGGCCGACCGCTGCCCGGCGGTCATCGAGGGCCTGCGTCCCATCGTCGAGGCGGCCGCAGCCGGCGCCGCTTCGCTGGCATGGACGGAACCGCTCGGGGCCGGAGGCGAGCCCGCGGAGTGAGTTTCCCCGGGGTTTTTCCCGGCAAACCCGCGTGGCCCGGCCGGGCCACGGCCGCTACCATCCGCCCTCCCTGCAGGCCGCCTCGTGTCACCCGTTTCACCATGGAAAGCCCGATGGTCGTCGTCCGCGCGCTTGTGATGGCCGTCGTGGCCGGCTGCGCGGTGATGGGTGGCGTCGCCGATGCGCGGCCCGTGGTGGTGCGCGTGCAGTGGGGCGGCGGGACGCCCCAGGCCTGGGGCGGCACGGTGGAGATCCTGCCCGACGGTGCGGCCACGCCGCCGCGACCGTCGATCTCGTGGCGCACCCTGTCGACCGACGCCGACGCGGCCGCGCACGCGCACCAGTCGGCTGCCGCGGTGCAGATCCATCAGCCGCGGGCGATCGCAAGCGACGGCATCGAGATCACCGTGGACGATTGGAAGGGCACGCGGCTCGTGGCGCGGCTCGCGGCCGCGGACGGTGGCAGGCAGACCGCACTCGACGTGCCGCTCGTCGATCTCATCGCCGCACCGGCGCACCAGCCGCTCGACAACCTCGGGAACCGGCTTACGGCACGGATCCCGGTCGACGAGGCGCTCCACGTCGAGGCCGCCACCGCGGACGCCGCCGAACACTTTTCGGTCGAGACGCTCGGGCTCGTCCGCCGCCCCGGCGACCGGCTCCGGGTACGGGTCGACCCGATGCTCGCCACGCGGCTCCAGGGTGGGCACTCGGTCGAACTGCGGATGCGGCTGAAGTCGCCGCAGGGGGGCGAAGTTGCAACGCAGGCGGTGCCGCTGACACCGCTCGTCGAAGACCCTACAGCGGCAGCGGGTCGCGGATTCACGGAGTTCGAGCCGGTCGTGTTCGACGTGTCGTTGCCGGCCGAGGAAGGGGTATCGGCCATCGAACTCGAGGCCCTCGAGCGGGGCGGCCTCCGCTGGTCGCGGCCGCTCGCGTCGCGAACGGTCGAGATCGCCGCCCTCGGCGAGGGGCCGCTTGAACCGGCGGGCGACGAGCCATGGAAGCTGGTCTACGAACTCGATCCGGGAAGCCCGAGGCTGCTCGAGCGGTTGCGGAGGCTGCCGGGAGTGAGCCTTTCCGGCATGCCCAGCATGCCCAGCATGCCGCTGCCGGAGATGCCGCTGCCGAGCCTGTCGATGGCCGCGGTGCCGCTGCCAAAGCTCCCGAGTGTGTCGCTTCCCGCCGTGCCGATGCCCAACGTGTCGGCGATGGTGCCGCGGCTGAGCGGTCCCCTCTTTCACGGGCATTCGGCGCTCGTCACGCACTCGCTCGGGCCGATGCTCAGGCTTCCTCCTGCCGACCGGCCGGGGAACCCGGCCTGGGAGGGCGTCGTGATCGCCGGCGTGCAGCCGGGCGTGCCGCACGCGGTGGAGATCGAGTATCCAACCGATCAGGACGCCACCGTCGGCATCGCCGTCCTCGAGGCCGATGCCGCGGGCGTGGTGGTGCAGTCGCGGCACGCGGGGGGCTTCGCGGTCACCCGGCCCCCGGTTGCCGCGCCGCCGGCGATTGGCGTCCACCGCTTCGTGTTCTGGCCCACCTCAAAGCAGCCGCTCGTGCTGATCGCGAATGTCTCCACCCGCCAGTCGGCGACGATCGGTCGGATGCGGGTGACGGCCGGCCCCGGCCGCCTGCCCGCTGTGTCGCCGCGGTCACCTGGCACGCTGGTGCTTGGATCGGGACTCGCCGCCCGTCGGGTGCATGCGTTCGCCGACGTGCCCGATCTGGCCCGTGCGTTCGGTGGAGGCTCCCGGTTCACTCCGCAGGATGGCCGGCTCAGCATCGACTGGGGGGCACACCTGGCGGGATCGCGGCATCTTGCGGAACTGGTGGCGGCGCAGGGAGGGGCCGGCACGATGCTCACAGCCTATGCGGACGGCGCCGCGCTCTGGCCGTCCACCGCCACGCGGCATGCGCCGCGGTGGGATGCGGGCACCGGCAGCATCGGCAGGGATCTGCTCGCGGCCACCGCACGGGTCCACGCCCGCCACGGGCTAACGCTGATCCCCGCGGCACGGTTCGACGCGCCGCTCCCGGCGGTCGAGGCGGCGCTCGTCGAAGGCGCCACGCGGCCTGGCATCGCCTGCATCGGCCGCGACGGCAAGCCACGCCGGTTCGAAGACGGCGGCACGCACTACAACGTGCTCAATCCCACGGTGCAGCAGGCCGTCGAGGAGGTCGTCGTGGAGATGGCCGGCCGGCTGCGTGGCTCTACGGCGGTCGCCGGCGTGGCGGTCGTCATCCCGCACGATGGCTGGCTCCACCTGCCGGGCCTCGCCTGGCCGCTCGACGACGACACGTTCGCACGGTTCGCCGCCACGCTCCCGGCGCCGCCAGTGACCGAGGGCGAGGGACGCTTCGCCGAACGGGCGCGGCTCGTCGAGGGTCCGTTTCGCGAAGCCTGGATCGCCTGGCGGTGCGCCGAGGTCGCGAGGTTCCACGCGAGGCTCGCCGCCGCGGTGGCTGCGGTCGATGCGCGGTGGCTGCTGCACATCGTGCCCACCACGCTCTTCGCGGTCGGCGAGTCGGCGCGTTCCGCGCAGGCGGTCGACGCCGAGATGGCCGACGACCGCGTGCGGCTCGCCGGTTTCGATCCCGCCGCCCTGCACGCCCTGCCGGAGGCGGACCGCGTGGTCTACGTCTGGCCCCGCGTGCACGCGCCGGCCGATGGCGTGCGGGAACGGGCCGCGATGGCGACCGCCAACCGCTCGCTCGCCGTGGCGCGGGCCGCTTCGGCTTCCCGTCGCAGGGCCGCGGTGCTCGTCGAGAAGCCCTGTGCGGTGGATGTCGATGACGCGGTGCCGCATGGGCCGTTCGCGGCCGCGAACGCCCGGGAGCAGGCGGAGGTGGTGCCGACGGAGTCTGAATCCCGCAGGCTTGCGGAGGCCGTCGGCCTGGTGGATGCCGCGACGGTGTTCGATGCGACGCTGCTCGCCGCGGCAGCGCCACGATCGCCCTCGAGGGCGGCAGTCGAGTCGATGCCTTCGATCACGGCCGATGCGGTCCGTGCCGATCATCCGCTCGTCGTGCGCGTGTGTCGTCAGCAAGGGTTGGCGTGGGCGCTCGTGTCGAACCTCGCAGCGGCGCCGGTGACGGCGCGGCTCATGGTGACGGGCCGGCCGGCCAGGGCGGTCGATGCCGTGGATGGGTCACCGATCGCAATCGTGGGCGAGGCAGAGGTGAGCGTGCCGCTGGCTGCCTGGAGTGTGCGGTGCGTGCTGCTCGAGGGGGACTGCGGTGTCACGGCCGCCAAGGCCGAGTACGCCGACGACGTCCGCCGCGAACTCGCGGGTCGCGTGGAGCGACTGCGCCAGCGGCGGACCGTGCTCGAGACTCCCTTGCCGCTCGACGTGCTCGACAACCCGGCGTTCGAACTCGGCGTGGGGCCCACGGATGGCAAGGCTGCCGCGTCGATCGCGGGCTGGGAGGTGGTGGAGTCGCGGCGGGGAGCCGTGGCCCTCGTTCCGGGCGCTGCGGGGGCTGGTGAGCCCGGCCGCGGGCTTGAGTTCTCGTCGTTCAACGGGCTGGCGACGCTGCGGAGCAACCCGTTTCCGGCTCCCGCGTCGGGCCGCATCAGCGTGGCGGCCTGGCTCAGGGTGACCGACGCCACGATGCAGCCTCCGCTGCGGATCGCGATCGAGGGCGTGCAGGGCGACCGCGAGTACTACAGGTTCGCGGCGATCGGCGGCCTCACCGGCGGTCGGCCGCTCACCGGTCAGTGGTCGCAGTTCGTCCTCCAGGTGGACGACCTGCCGGCCGAGCCCGTGGAGTCGCTGAGGGTGCGGTTCGATCTGCTCGGCCCTGGCCGCGTGCAGGTCGACGACGTGCGCGTGTTCGATCTCGCCTTCGACGACTCGCAGCGGGCGCGGATCACGACCGCCGTGAGCCTGCTGGAGCACCAGCAGGCGAGTGGCGACTTCGGAGGGTGCCTCGTCGGCCTGGAAGGCTACTGGCCAATGTTTCTCGAGGCCTTCGTGTCGGACGCGGCGGTGGCGGCCCTGCAGGTCGCCCCGGAACCTTCTCCGGCCGAGGCACCTCCGGCCGCACCGAAGTCTGCAGACCGGCAGGCGGGCGGGGTGTTCGATCGGTTCAAGAGTTGGTGGCAGTGAGCGTCGTCAGGAAGACCGATCGCGTCAGCGATGGGGACTGGGCGCCGCGGGCTGCGACCGTACCGCTCACGCGGTCACGCTTTCTGCCGTTCAGGAAGCCCAATCGCGTGAGCGATGGGGACTGGCTTCAGCCCGGGGGCCAGTCGAGGGCCCGGCCGCCGAGCAGGTGCACGTGCAGGTGATCGACCGACTGCCCGCCGTCGCGGCCGCAGTTGACGACGAGTCGGTATCCGTCCGCGAGGCCGAGCTTCCGAGCGACCTGAGTGGCGACCATCACGAGGTGTCCAAGCAGTCCCTCATCGCCGGTCTCCGCCTCCGCGAGCGACGGGATCGGCTTCTTCGGGATCACGAGCACGTGAACCGGGGCCTGCGGGGCAACGTCGTGAAACGCCAGGCAGAGGTCGTCCTCGTGCTCGATCCGGGCGGGGATCTCCTTGCGGATGATCCTGCCGAAGATCGTGTCAGCCATCGGTCGGCTCTGTCTGCGTGGCTTGCGGCTGCGGCTTGCGGCTGCGGCGGCGCGGTGCCTTGGGCGTGGCCCACTCCTTGGTGAGCGCCTCGAACACCTCGGGCGTCTCGTAGCGGACGATGTTGCGGCCCTCGGGCATGGGGCCGATGAGCGTGCGGAAGATCGGCGCTCCGCGGAGGTCGAGGTCGGTGCTGCAGTCGTCGGATCCGATCGGCAGGTGAGCCCGGAGGATTCCTTCGGCGGAGTCGAAGTCGTGGATCACGAGTTCGCCGTCCTTGCCACGGGTGACGAGCCGCCAGGTGTCTTTTGCCATCGCAAACGCTCCGTGCGGGTTGGGCCGCCGGCCAGGCGCCCGCTTCCCGCGTTACTCGGAAGGTATCGGCAGAGGGCGGCCGAGTGGCGACCGCCGCTCGCCTGGCCCGCATGGCCGTCACGCCGGGTTCGTCCGTCACGCGTGGTCTTTCCGGAACCGGCGGCGCATGCGGAATGCGGCAGCGCTGCTTGAGCGCCGCGAAATCGCCGCCTACACTCTCCCTCGGAGGGTAAGCGAACGGCTAGCGGTCTGACTCGAAATCAGATGCCGAGAAATCGGTTGCGGGTTCGAATCCCGTGCCCTCCGCTTTACGGCTGCAACGCCATCCTGGCCGTTGCAGCCTGACCGAGAGCCGGCCATCCTGGCCGGCGGTTGTGCGAGGTGCGGCGCCATCCTGGCCGTTGCAGCCTGATCATGAGCCGGCCGTCCTGGCCGGCGGCTGTGCGAGGTGCGGCGCCATCCTGGCCGTTGCAGCCTGATCATGAACCGGCCATCCCGGCCGGCGGCTGTGCGAGGTGCGACGCCATCCTGGCCGTTGCAGCCAGTTTGAGTCTGCTGAGACGACGGCGGTTATCCCCTCGCTCGCGCTCGGGGCTTCCTGGCGGGTGGGCAGGGCCACGCGGGATCCAGGCCAGGCGGGCGCCGCGGAGCGGGTTTCACGCGCTGGGCCACGCGTGCCACGGTTCCACGAAGCCCCGAGCGGAAGCGAGGGGATGACGGTCGGCAGCACCATCAGGACGCAAGCGTGGACAAGTCGAATCCCGGAAGGACCCGCTCGGGAGTTGCCCGTCCCCGGGGAGCCGGCGTTGCTTTCGACGCGATGGGCCTCCCCACAGCGGCGCGGCACGCCGCCGTCCCCATCGATCACGCGGTTGGGCTTCCCGCGCACCCATCAGCGGTCGCCCCAGCGCTCGATCACGAGCGGGTCGTGTGACCTGATGTCGCCGATGCGAAGCGCGGCGCGGCCCGCGAGCAGGTCGTCCACGAGATTGCCGACCACCTGCGACCGCCAGCCGGTGGCGAGCAGCGGGGGCCTTTCGTCATCGTAGTAGCCGAGCTTGTACGAGAGCAGGTCCCGCATGTCCGACGACGTGCCGACGAGCGCCGGCGCCAGGTGCTCGCTGCGGCACATGCCCGCCACGGCGGTGGCGAGGAACTGGCCGAGCATCGCCAGCTGCGGCGGCGGGGCGCGGTGCCGCTCGCCGCCCGGGCACTCCTCCTCCGGCAGTTCGAGGCCGCGGCCAATCGCTTCGGAGAGTCCCTTGAGGATGTACCGCAGGTCGGACCGCTGCATCCCGCGAATCGCCGAAATCTGCCGTTCGTCGGCGCTCTTCCGCTTGCAGAGCTCCACCAGGAGGTCGTCACGGAGCACCCGCTTGGGCGGCATGTCGCGCTCCTCGGCCACCGAGTCACGCCAGTGCCAGAGCTCGCGGGCCACAGCCAGTTCCCGGCGTGAGAGGCCGTTGAGCCCTGAGACCCGTCGCCACCGCTTGCGGCTGAACGACTCCTCGACGTCGTCTTGCCAGGCCGCCATCTCCTCCTGCATCCAGTTCACGCGACCGAGCGACTCCAGCTTCCGCTCCAGCTTCCGCCAGAGCTGCTCGAGGTGGCGGACGTCGTCCACGGCGTATTCCAGCTGCGCCTGGGTGAGCGGCCGCTGCCGCCAGTCGGTCCGTGTCTCGCCCTTGTTGGTCGGCAGGTTGAGGAACCGGCGGACGATCGAGGCGTAGCCGGCGGGGAAGTCGTGGTCGACGAGGCCCGCGGCCACCTGCACGTCGAAGAGGTTGGACGGGCGGGTCTGGATCGCGTGGAGAATGAAGCCGAACTCCTCGCGGCCGGCGTGGACCACCGTCGTGCGGCCCGGTTCCGCGAGCAGCCGCCAGAAGGGCTCGAGGTCGCGGGCCTTGAGCGTGTCGATGACGGCGAGGATGCCGGGGGCTGCCACCTGCACCAGGCAGAGCTGGCTGCGGTAGGTGTGCTCCGAGACGAACTCGGTGTCGAAGCAGAGGTGCGGGTGGGGAGCGAGGCGGTCGACGAGGTCGCGGACCTGGGAATCGGTGGCGATGACCTCGAACGAGTCGGAGGCGGGGCGGGCGTTCATGAGTGGGGGCCGGGGGTTCGCCGTCGGCCCGAAAAGGGAAGGCTCGGCCGCTACACGAAGAGCCACGCCATCACGGCGAACACCGGTAGCAGCACCCCCATACTGTACATCACGTAGCCGAAGAAACTCGGCATCTTCACGCCCGACTGCTCCGCGATCGCCTTGACCATGAAGTTCGGGCCGTTGCCGATGTAGGTCATCGCCCCGAGAAACACCGCCCCGAGGCTGATGGCTGCCAGGAGCCGGGCTTCCTCGCCGCTGAGGCCGTCAGTCGGGTCGATGCCGGCCGCCTCGAAGAACACGAGGTAGGTGGGGGCGTTGTCGAGCACGGAGGAGAGCGACCCCGTGGCCCAGAAATAGGATTGCGGCGACGAGAGGCCGAGGCTGTCGCCGTGGATGTGGAGCAGGGCCAGTGCGGGCTGCATGCAGATGAAGATTCCGATGAACAGCGCCGCCACTTCGAGGATCGCCCCGTAGGTGAACCCGTTTCTGCGGCGGACCTCGCCGGAGCCGAGCAGCAGCGACAGGCCGACGAGGCCGACGAGCACGATCTCCCGGAGGAAGATCCACGGATGCCAGGAGGTACCCGGAAATGACTTCGAAGGATCGAGAAACGCCACGGCAGCGATCACGCCCGCCATCAGCGGCAGGTTGGGCCAGAGACCGCTGAAGCGGAGGCGACGGGTGAGGACCCGGTCGCGGACGATATCGGCCCGCGTTTCGCGAGGGTGCGCGACAAACGTGTCCCAGAGCCAGTAGATCACCAGCAGCGCCCCGTTGGTGAACAGCCATTCATTCCACAGCGACATCGTCCAGAGAAAGTCGACGCCCTGGAGATAGCCGAGGAACAGCGGCGGGTCGCCGATCGGCAGGAGCAGTCCGCCGCAGTTGCAGACGATGAAGATGAAGAACACCAGCGTGTGGGCCACGTGCCGCCGTTCGCGGTTGGTCTCGAGCAGCGGCCGCACCAGCAGCATCGCGGCGCCCGTCGTGCCGATGAAGCTCGCCAACGCCGCACCCACCGCCAGGAACGCCGCGTTGGTGGTGGGCGTGGCCTCGAGGTCGCCCTCGATCCGTACGCCGCCGGTAATCACATACAGAGCGAAGAGCAGCGTGATGAACGGGATGTATTCCGCCAGGATCGCGTTGATGAGCACCGTTCCGAAGGTGCTCCACGACGGCCCCGCCGCTGCCGCCGGCACCACGGCGTGCGCCGGAAAGTGGAGGTCGATCGGATGCCGATGGCCGAGGAGGTAGTAGCCGAGCGTCACGGCCGCGAGCAGTCCCGCGACGAGGAGCTTGCTGGAGTTGTGTTCCCACCAGTGCGACAGGCCGGGGGTGAGGGGCAGGATCGCGATCGCCGCCAGCAGGATCGCGAATGGCAGCACGGTGGCTACCGGCGGCGCCGCGAGGGCGTGGTCTCCCGGGCCTGCTTCCTCCCCGTGCGGGGCGGCGGCGTGGTCGCTCGCATGGGCCGCTTGTGAGCGGACCAGCAAATCGCGACCATGTTGTGGCAGCCCCAGGGCCGCCGCGACGAGGTAGGCTGCAAGCGCCGCGGAGATGCCCCAGAGCGGCAGGCGACCGGCGTCGGAGGGTGCTGCGTCGTGCATGGCTGGAGCCTCCTTCGTGGCACGGGAATGACGGCAGATCGTATGCAAGGGCCGGCAGCAGCGGAAGCGGAACTGAGCCGATCGACCCATGCCGCGGATGGGGTGTGGCTGCGGGCAAACCCGAGGCCGGCGGTGGCGCTCGGTGCGACGATGGTGGCCGTCGCGGCGGGGGCCGCCGCAGTTCTGATCGCGGTCCGCCCGCCGGCATCGGGTGTCGCAGTCGCGGCCGCGGCCTGCCTTGCCGGCATCGCTGCTGCTGCGGCATTTCTCTGGGCGGCATCCAGGCCGCGGCTCGCGTGTCGCGGTGACGTGCTCGAGGTGCGGCTGTCGCCGCTGGCCGTGCAGCGGGTGCCGCTGGAGGTGGTCGAGTGCGTTTTTCCCGGCTCGCAGCCGCTCGGTGGAGACGACGAGACCGCCGACCGACGGGTGAGCACGCTCGTGCTGCGACTCGCGGAGCGGGCGGTCGAATGGCGGTCGCGGCCCGTGTTGTCGGCGTGGGGGTCGTGGGAGCAGGGCAACGTCGTCTTCGATGGCCGGTGGTGCGAGCCGCTCTCCCAGGCTCTGGCCCATGACATCTCGGCGCGGTTGCTCGAGGCCAGGAGACGGGTGACGCCGGTGCCGCCGCGATGAGCGCCTCGGGAAGCCGGCTGCCTGCCGGGCTGCTGGTGAGCGTGCGATCGGTCGCCGAAGCTGAGGAGGCCGTGGCGGGCGGAGCCGCGATCGTCGACGTCAAAGAGCCGGCACAAGGACCGCTCGGACGGGCCGATGTCCATGTCATCGCCGCGATCGCCGCTCGGGTCGCTGGACGTGCGGCATGCACCGTCGCTTGCGGTGAACTCGCCGAGGGCGAGCCGTCGATCGGACCGCACCTCGCCGCGCTCGCCAGCCAACTCGCCGCTGCCGGTCTGCCGTTCCCGACGGCCGTGAAGGCGGGCCCCGCGGGCCTGTCGCTCGACCAATGGCGGCCTGCCTACGAACGACTCGCCGGCCTGCTCGCCAACCGGGGTGAACTCGTGGCCGTCGCTTACGCCGACTGGCGGGCCGCGGCGGCGCCGGATCCAGCCCGACTGATCACCGCCGCCGCCGATGCCGGGGCCTCAACGCTCCTTATCGACACCTTCGACAAAGCATCCGGCGGACTCTTCGAGGTTGTCGGGGGCGGGGTGATTGCAGCATGGATGGCGGCCGCCCGGGCTCGCGGCCTGGGGGTGGCGCTGGCGGGTCGGCTGGGGCGCCGCGATCTGCCCGCAATCGCGGCTCTGGGGGGCCGAATCGTGGGGGTCCGGTCGGCAGCGTGCGAGGGGGGGCGGATGGGCCATGTCGACCGCGGGAATGTGGCCGAACTTGTGGGTACACTCGCGGAGGTCTGGTCGACCGCCAGTCCGTTGCCGCCAGATTGTCGCGGCGGTTTTCGCCCCGATTTTCGCCCCGATTTTCGCCCCGAGGAGATCAGCCCGTGAAGTCGATGGAAGTCCGGATTCCGCACAGCCTCGACGAAGGCGAGGTTCGCCGCCGGCTCGAACAGGCGGTGGGCCGCGCCCGCGACGACTTTGCCGGCAAAGTCGGCGCCATCGATTCCAAGTGGCACGAGAACGGCCGCCTGCAGTTGTCGCTCGACGTGATGGGGATGCCGATCGAGAGCGACGTTGAAATCCTGCCGGCGGAACTGGTCGTCCGGCTGGAAGTGCCCGGGATGGCGGGCCTGTTCGCCGGAAAAATCAAGAGTGGCATTCAGGAGCGGCTTGGCGGGCTTCTGGAGGCCGGCCCCGCCTGATGGCCGCAGCCGCGTCCGTCGGGCTTCCGGGACCGCGACGGGTTGCGAGGATTGCACGGGTGATGACCGATCGCCCTCCCGGAGCCCCGGTTCCACGTTTTGAAATGCCGATCTTCCGAAGGGATACTTCTAAAACCATGATCCACCGCACACCGTCCACGATGCCCCTCCGCATGCGGCTCCTGTTCGCGGCCGCCTGCTTCGCCGCCTTCTTTCCCGCCGTCGCAGCAACCTCGTTGGCCCACGCCCAGGGTGGAGCGGAAGCCGGCGGCGGCGTGCCCGAGGACGATCCCTTCGCCGACGAACTGAATCCGTTCGGCAGGGGGACTGGCGCCAAGCCGGCCGAGCAGCAGCCTGCGGCGCGGCAGCCTGCCGTCACGATGCCGAGGGAGCGGCCGTCCACCGGACCGTCATCGACGGGGCCGTCATCTGCCAAGCCGTCCGCCGCTGGGGCACGTCCCGGTGCGCGGCTGCCGGTGCCGTTCCCAGAGACCACGGTTCCTGGCGATCCGGCGGAGCGATCTGATCGATCCCGTCCGTCGATGCGGGACAGCCGCAGCGATGCCTGGGAGCCGACCCCGGCCGAGCAACTGCTTCTCGAAGCCGAGAAGCT
>Ga0315902_10009177_pt1 | contig 13267 bp, 12 predicted proteins | sample LakEriMetagenome_9_FD_203523 | JGI IMG/M metagenome (GOLD analysis project Ga0315902, IMG submission 203523) | Freshwater fungal communities from buoy surface, Lake Erie, Ohio, United States - Buoy 12 MA117 | ecosystem: Environmental > Aquatic > Freshwater > Lake > Lake biofilm | place: USA... | reverse complement strand
GTTTGGAAGCGGCCTCTACAACAACTTCTGGAACTGGGGCGACATCGGCAATGGCTACGGCAGCGGTGTGTGCGGATTGAACGTGGATCACAATCGCTGGACGGTGCGTTTTCAGCCGAGCGTGCGCGCTGGAGCGCCTGCGCGATTGCTGAGCCGGCTGGAGGGCGTGGAGCTCGTGAATGAGGTGATCACAGGACCTGCGGGCAGCGGCGATGGCGTGAACATTTACGGCGGCGAACGCGCGAAGACGCTGTTCCTGCGCGGCAGTGTGCCTTTGCAGCCACAGCCGTTTGAGGTGCGCGGGGCCTTGCCAGATCCGGTGGGCACGGCGGTGCGCGTTTTGGCGGAGGCGTTGCGTGACGCGGGTGTCGGGATCGAGGGGAAGGAATCGCGCGATGGAGCGGCGAGTCACGTTTTGCTGAAGCATGAGTCACCGCCGCTGATCGAGATCGTGCGGAGCATCCATGCCACCTCGGACAATCACGAGAGCGAGTGCGTCTTTCGCATGCTCGGGGTGAAAGGCGGGCGCGATGCGGAGTCGGTGCTGCGGGCGCATTGGAAGGCGCGCGGTCTGTCCTTTTCCGCGCTGCGGATGGAGGACGGCTGTGGGCTGGCGCGGGCGGATTATGTGACGCCGCATGATCTGGCGCGGGTGCAATTTCTGGCGGGGCAGGGGCCTGCGGGCCGGGATTATCGTGAGTCCTTACTCTCCAACGATGAGGTGCGCTGGAAAGGCGGCGCGATGAGCGGCGTGCGCACCTGGACGGGTTGGATTCGGCTGCCCGAGGGCGGGGAGCGTGCCTTTGCGCTGATGGTGAATCATTTCTCCGATGTTCAGGCTGCGGACGATCTGCGGGACCGCCTGCTGCTCCTCGCGCGGGAGCGCCTCCGGTGATGAGGGCTGTTTTGGCTGATTTGAGAGCGGAGGAGGGGCAATCCGGGCGTTGACTCGCCGCGTGGGCGTGCTTGAGGTTGCGCGCCTTTCTCATGGAACTGACCTCGATCGTTGAAGCCCTCCTTTTTGCCGCCCAGGAACCCCTGGGAGTGCCGCAGATGTGCACCGCGGTGAAGGAGACGGCCAAGGACATCTTGGATGCCTCCCTAGCCGAAGACGGCTCCAACAACGCCCCGGAGTGGGTCGCCCCGCTCGCGACGACCACCGAAGAGCAGGTCCGCGCCACCCTCGATGCCCTCATCGCCCGCTACGAGGCGGAGAAGCATTCCTTTACCCTCACGGAGCGCGCCAATGGCTGGCGCATCTGCGCCCGTGGCGAGTATGCCGAGTGGTGCCGCGCGCTCTATCCTGGCAAAAAGGTGCAGCGCCTCAGCCAGCCCGCTTTGGAAACGCTCGCCATCATCGCCTACCGCCAGCCCATCACGAAAGCGGGTGTGGAAGCCGTGCGCGGTGTCTCGGTGGACGCGATGGTGCAGCAGCTCGTCGATCGTGGCCTCGTGAAGATCGAAGGCCGCGCCGATCTGCCCGGTCGTCCACTGCTTTACGGCACCACGGAGGCCTTCCTCGATCACTTTGGCATCAAGTCCCTCGATGAAATGCCGAACTCCGGCGAGCTCCGCCGCGTGAAGCTGCCGGAGGCTCCCTCCGAGCAGGTTTCAGGCTCTTCCGAACCTCAGGCGGAGCAGCTCGCGCTGGCCCCAGTGGCCAGTGAAACCGCGTCCGACACACCGGCGGAGGACGCCGAGTAATTTTTCACCTCTCACCCGGCGGCCATGTCCCTCTCTGAAGTCCGCACGAAGATCGACGCCATCGACCGTGAGTTGCTGCGCCTGCTCAATGAGCGCGCGGAGCTCGTGCACGCCGTCGGCGAGATCAAACGCAAGGATGACCTCGACATCTATGTGCCGGGCCGCGAGAACCAGCTCCTGCGACGCCTCGTGGAGCTGAATACCGCGCAAAACGGTCGCCTCACCGAGCGCGCCATCCGCGCGATCTTCCGCGAGATCATGAGCGCCGCGCTCGCCTTGGAGGACAGCCTGAAAATCGCCTACCTCGGCCCGGCGGGCTCGTGGACGCATCAGGTGGCCGTGAACAAATTCGGCCACTGCGTCGAATACGTGGCCGAGGCGAGCACCGAGGCCGTTTTCAGCCGCATCGCCGCGCAAAAGGCCGATTACGGCGTGCTGCCCATCGAGCACAGCTCCGAGGGCGCGGTGCATCACACGCTGGATCACCTCGCCGGCAGCGATTTGCGCATCTACGCCGAGATTTTGTGGAAAGCCGATGCCGCCGTGATGGCGCAGGACCAGTCCACGCCCATCACCGCGATCCACGGCCATCCGCAGATGCTCGCGCACTGCCGCCCGTGGCTGCTGGAGCAGTTTCCCGGTGCACGCCTCGTGGAGTGTGTGAACTCCAGCGCCGCCGCCGATGATGCGGCAAGTGATCCGGCCATCGCCGCGCTCGGCACGCCGCTCGGTGCGGAGCTGCATCACTTGCGCGTCGTCGCCAGCTCGCCGCGCGCGTATGCCACGCAGACGCGTTTCATCATTCTCGGCCGCCGCAGCGGTCCGCCCTCCGGCAACGACAATACGATGCTCATGCTCGATGCGCGTGACCGCGTCGGCTCGCTCATGGAGGTGCTGCAAATCTTTGCCTTGAAGAACGTGAACGTGCGCCAGATCGAAAACCGGCCCGTTCCCGGTGCCGCCGCCGCGCGCCACGCGCGGTTCTTCATGGAAGTGAGCGGCCATTTCTCCGATGCCTCGCTGGAGGACACCATCCGCGCGCTGGAGGCGCAGCAGGTCTCCGTGAAGGTGATCGGCAGCTATCCCGCTCCCGCTTGGGTGGAGGAACAGTAAGGCCGGGCGCGAACCTTGCGCCTTGCGGTGCCCCCGCGGCGTGATACCCTCCGCGCGAAACCCACCCTGCATGGCCTCCGCGACGCAACTACCCGAATGGAGCACGAACACCCGTGCCTCCTACCGCGCCCGCGATGACTGGGCGCTGAAATGGTGGATCATGTTCGCGCTGATCTTGAGCGTTCTCTTTCACATGGCCCTCGTCGTCGGCTTTGATGCCTTAGGCTTCTCCGCTGTGGCCAAGCCGCAGCCGAAGATGCCGGAGCGCATGCGCATCTCCGAGGACCTGCTCCGCAATCAAAAAGCCATCCAGGAGATTCCGGAGACTGTCACGCAGACCGGCCCTGTCGCTCCGCCGGATGTGAAGGCCTTTGAGCCGCAGAATCTCGATGTGAACGACATGCTCCAGGAGCTGCCGAAGAATCAGGACATCGATCTTTCTCCCACGGTGAAGGAGATCACGAACTTCATCCGCAAAAACGATCCCGGTGATGGCGCTCCCGGTGCTCCGCAGGCCAATGAACTCGCCCAGCTCCTCGCCGCGCCGATGAATCTGGAAAACGCCGCCGCCGATCTCGCCAAGGAAATGGCCAGTGTGCGTCGCGAGGCCCTCATGAAGCCCGTTTCGGAAAAGCAGATGCTGCTGGAAAGCGGCGCGCTCGATTCCGCCGGTCCTGGAGGCGAGATCGACACCGGTTTGCTCGATGCCGTGAAAAAAGAAGGCACCGCCTCCGCTGCCAGCGCGCGCGTGAAGGGCTTCAGCAATCTCGAAGACGTGCTCAGTGGCAATGGCGGCCGCGTCGGCGGCAACATGGCGCCCATCCTGATGCCAACCGACCTGCTCTTTGAGTATGGCAGCGATCAACTCGCCGAAACCGCGCGCCTCAGCCTCATGAAGCTCGGCATGCTCATCCACAAGAACCCGGACAGCCTTTTCATCATCGAAGGACACACAGACAACTTCGGTGGCGACGATTACAATCTCCAGCTCAGCCTCCGTCGTGCGCAGGCCGTCGTCGGCTGGCTGCAGGAGTCGCTCGGCCTCGGCGATGATCGCGTGCGCGCCGTCGGCATGGGTAAAACCCGTCTCATCGTCCCCGGCGGCAGCGTCGAGCAGCAAGGCATCAACCGCCGCGTCGAAATCAAGGTGCGGAAGCGCCAGTAAGCGCGGATTTCAGAAAGCGCGCCACCGCGTCGAGTTGCGTGTCGTCGTAGAATTCATCACCGCCATGCTTTGAGCCGGGCACGGTGCTGAATTTCACCTTCAGGCCGTGTTTCTCATACGCCGCGGCAAACTCGACGGACTGCGTGTGCGGCATCTGCGGGTCTGCATCGCCATGCAGCAGAAAAAGCGGCGGATCACCCGCATCGAGGTGCGCTACGGGACTGGCGAGTTTCGCGAGTGCAGGTGTTTGATCCGGCAGATCGCCCAAAAGCAGCTTCAGCGCGGGAATGCGCACCGTGAGGCCAAACTCGGTGCTCTGGCCGAGGATCGATTGCAGGTTCGACGCGCCGTAAAAACTCACGATGGCGCTCACATCGCTACTTTGGTCGAGATGGTCGCCGATTTGGCCCTCCAAGGCCTTCACACCGTTTGAAACGCCTGTCAGTGCCGCGAGATGGCCTCCGGCCGACGAACCAATGATGGCGATCTTGGTCGTATCGAGGCCATACAGCTCCGATTTGGCCCGCAGAAAGCGGATCGCGGCCTTGATGTCCTGAATCTGAGCCGGAAAGCGCGCCTGCGTGGAAAGCCGGTAATCGACGCTGGCGATGGCAAAACCGCGTTCGAGCAGTCCAGCCACCGGAACGTCCGATTTCGAGCCCGCGCGCCACGCGCCGCCATGCACATAAACCACCACCGGCGGCCTTTTCGCCTCCGGTCGATGCAAATCGAGCTTCAGTGAAAAATCACCCGCACGCGCATACTCGATGTCCGTCTGCGTTTCGCCGAAAACGGCATTGGCGAGCGTGAGTAGAACAATGAAGACTTTCACGGCAGTTCACGAATGCGCAGTTTGCGGAAAAGAATGGGCGAGCCTTCGCTTTCGAGGCAGAGGAAGCCTTTCGTCACGGAGCTGGCGGTGCCGCCGCTGACTTCCTCGCCATTCACCCACAGGCGCACCTCGCCGTTGATGGCGCGGATGTAGTAGTGGTTCCATTCCGGGCTGCCTTTGGCCAGATGCTTGCGCGGGAAGCTGCGGCTGCCATCCGGCGAGAGCGGCGGGAAGGGCGTCAACTTCACGCCGACGGGGAAAACATCGCCGTTCGTGCCGAACCAGTCGGTTTTGCCGCCGGAGGCTTTCACTTTGTCGGTGTAGCCATGATCGAGCACCTGCACCTCGATGCCTTGCGGCAGGCCTGGCTTGCCCGCGGCCGTGAGTCGCTCAATCGAAGCGGGCGTGGCCCACACAAACACGCCAGAGTTCCCCGCAGGCTTTTGATGGCTCCATTCGACGACCATCTCGAAGTTTTGATACTCCTTCGTCGTGCGCAACACGCTCACCGGCTTGCCCGTGCAGTGCAGCACGCCGTCCTTCCAGCTCCAGGTGTCGTCCGCGCTGTTCACCTTCGTGAAATCTTCCGCCTTCAAATCGCGGAAGCCGGGCTGCGTGTCATCGATGAAGGCGCGGACAGGATCAGCGGCATTGAGGAGGGCGGATGAAACGAAAAGGGCGGTGAGGAGTGCTTTCATGAGCCCTTCCAAACGCCGCATCAGGCTCGATTCAAGCAATCCACGGCTTGATCACTTTCCCGGCCACATCGGTGAGCCGGAAATCGCGGCCTTGGAAGCGATGCGTGAGTCGCAGGTGATCGAAGCCGAACTGGTTCAGCAGCGTGGCATGGAAGTCGTGCAGATCGACGGGATCGCGAGCGATGTTCCAGCCGATCTCGTCGGTCTCGCCGTAAATTTGACCACCTTTGAGGCCCCCGCCCGCGGCGAGCATGGTGAAGGCGAAGGGATGATGATCGCGCCCGGTGGCGTTCGGATTGCCGCCGCGGTTTTCGCCGAGCGGTGTGCGGCCGAATTCGCTGCCCCAGATGATCATCGTGTCATCCAACATGCCGCGTTGCTTCAAATCCTTGATCAAAGCGGCGATCGGTTGATCGGCCATGCCGGCGTTGTAGCTGAGCTCGTCGTTGAGATTGCTGTGATGATCCCAGCTCGCGTGCATGATGCTGACGAAGCGCACGCCGCGTTCAACCATACGCCGTGCGAGCAGGCAGTTTGTGGCGAAGGATTTGTACTGGCCGGGACCGCCGCCGCGCGAGGCTTTGATGTTCGGATCAGGGCGATCCACACCATACATTTCGAGCGTTTTGGCGTCCTCGCCCTTCAGGTCGATCAATTCAGGCGCGGAGGACTGCATGCGAAACGCGAGTTCATAAGCGGCGATGCGGCTGGCGATCTCCGGGTCGCGAATCTGGTCGTAGCGGCTCTGATTGAGCTCCATGAGCGTGTCGAGGCCCTTGCGCTGGAGATTCATCGGGATGCCCGCCGGATTTTTCAGGTTCAGAACGGGCTCGCCCTGATTGCGGAACAACACACCCGCGTAAGTGCTCGGCAGGAAGCCGCTTTGCCAAAGCGACGCGCCACCGCTGGTGCCGCGGCCGCTGTTCAGCACGACGTAGCCGGGCAGATTCCGCGACATGCTGCCGAGGCCGTAATTCAGCCAGGAACCGACCGTGGGCAGGCCAAACTGCGCGCGTCCGCAGTGCAGCACGAGCTGGCCGGGATGGTGATTGAATTGATCCGTGTGCAGGCTGCGGATCATGAGCCAGTCATCGGCTTGTTTGGCCATGTGTGGCAGCAGATCGCTGAAATCCATGCCGCACTGGCCATGCTTGGCGAACTTGCGCGGACTGCCCATGAGCTTCGCGGTCTCTTTGCGGATGAAGGCAAAGCGCACGTTCTTCGTCATGCTGTCCGGCAGGCTCTGACCGTTCAATTCGTTGAGCTTCGGCTTCGGATCGAAAAGATCCATCTGGCTCGGGCCGCCTTCAAAGAAGATGAAGATGCAGTTCTTCGCCTTCGCCGGAAAATGCGGTGCCTTCGGCAGCAGCGGATCGGCAGCCACGGCCGTTTCAGCGCTGAGGATGCCTTCTTGCGTCAACAAGGAGCCCAGCGCGAGCGCGCCGAGGCCGCTGGCGGTCGTGTTGAAGAACTCGCGGCGTGTTTGCTGGATCTGATGCTCGACGGGATGCATGAAGGGGAATGTCGAATGACGAATGGGTTCCCCAAGATACGCGCGCCGAGGCAGGGGACTTGCCGCTCTTGCTTGAGACTGGGATGGGATTTCAAGCCGGAGGCTTGATGGAGAATAGCCGGTGGTAAAACCACCGGGGTAGAAATGCACACATAGGTGGCGCCCCGAAGGGGTGAGAGAAGGATTCTCGCGTCCTTTCAGGACGCAAATCGAGCGCTCGGCGTATTCCGGTGGTTGCACCACCGGCTAATTTCTTTCGTGCCTTCGGCACTGGCATAGTCGGTGAAGATTCACCCGCGTGCGATGCGCTGCTGGAGCAGCACTTCGAAGAACAGAAGCACGAGCAGCGCGATGAGGAGCGGCTGCCAGAGTTCGCTGCCGTGGCGGCGGGTGCGGTCGAGAGACTGGTAGCTTTGCAGAGAGTCGGCGAAGGCGGCTTCGTGGCGGTCGGCGATTTTTTTGATCTGATCGGCCGAGAGCGGTTTGAGGTCGCTTTCGGTGTTGTCGGTGTTGAAGGCGAGAAGCGTCGCTTTTTCCGTTCCGACACGCTGAAGGGCGAAAATGCCGGGTTGGGAGATCGGCGGGCTTTGGACGAAGACTTTGTCGCCTTCCTGCTGGCTCTTCAAAGTCTGCGTCTGGCCGGTGGGATCGCGCAGGGTGAATTCAGCGCCGAGTTCGGCCTTTTCGAGCGGCAGACGCAAGCTCGTGCCGACGAGTTGCCAGGCGGGTGCGCTGCCTTCGGTGGCGAGGTAGGTGGTGAGACGCTGCATGAGCGGCACAAAGAAGGGCTGCAGCGGCAGATTGGTCCATTCGGCGTTCGCAGTCGTCGCGCAGGCGATGACGCGGCCCTGACCGAGTTTCTTTTCGAGGAGTAGCGGCGCGTTGCGATCAAGGCTGAGGATACGCTGCGTGTTTTCGTTCGGCGGCGGGGCGAATTCGATCCAACTGCGAAACTCGGCATCCTGCAATCGGCCGCCGCGGGCGTCGTTGAAGTAGAGCACGCTCGGATGCGTGAGGCGCTGCATGAGCACGCGGGCGGGCGAGTCGGCGATCTCGGCGCGTGCCATGCCTTTGATGGCGGCGGGCAGCAGGCCTTCGCCTTTGCGGAAGAGCTCGCGGTTGTAGTGCTCGATGTCGATGTCCGGACCAGCGAAGATGAGCAGGCCGCCGCCAGCTTTGACGAATTTGTCGAGCTCCGCGAGGTCGTTGCCTTGGATGCGCTGGCAATCGGCGAGGATGATGACCTCCGCCGTTTTGTAGTCATCGCGGCGGAGCTTGCGCAGGTCCACTTTGCGCGTGCGGATGAGGTCTTTGAGCGAGTTCGCGGCAGCGGTGTGCGGCGTGAGGGCGAGTTCGAGGAAATCGGCCGCACCTTCGAGCGGCGCGGTGCCAGGTTTGCCGTCGATGAGCAGCACGTCGAGCTGATTGCGCACCTGAACGACGCTGTGGAAGGCGTTGTCATCGCTGAAGCTGTCGCCTTCGAGGCGCACGGAGAGCGAGTGGTCGCCGACCTTGTCAAAAGCATGCGTGAAGGCCAAAACGGCCTCGCCTTCCGGCGCGAGGGATACACGCGCGGTGCGCAGTCGTGTGCCATCGGCCTCCAGATGCACCGGAATGTCCTGCCAGGGGCGTTTGCCGTGATTTTTGATGCGCACGCGGATGCCGATGGGCTGGGTTTCGGCCGCGACGAGCGCGGAGAGGTCCGCGGAGGCAATGCTGAGGTTTTCCGCGAGATCGCTGCCGATGCGATAAAAGGTGATTTGCGGCTTCGGCTCCTGTTTGGAGAGATTTTCGAGCGCTGGAAGCGCCGCGCCGTCCGCGATGGCTTTCCAGTCGGCTTCCTGGAAATCGGACATGACAACGATTTCGCGCGCCGCGTTCGGTGCGTCCTTCAAAGCGCTCGTGGCGGCCTGAAACGCGTCATTGGCCGAAACCGGGCCGGACATCGATGGCACCTCGGCGAGCTTCTTGGGCACGAGATCAAGCGCGGTGGTCGGTTGATCGAGCAACTTGCGTGGCGAGCCGCCACTGAGCACGATTTGCGCTGCAGAGCCTCCAGGAAGGCTTTCGGTGATCTGTTGAAGATCGTGGCGTGCCGTGTCAGCGACGCTGGCGCCCGGTGTGGCCGTTTTTTCAGCCGGGGCACGCATCGAGAACGAATCATCCAGCATCACGATCAGCGACGAACTGCCCATGCCGAGCGAACGCAGGGCCGTGAGCACCGGACGCGCGAGGCAGAGCGCGAGAATGATGGGAATCGCGACGCGGGTGATGAGCAGCAGGAGCTGCTCGATCTTCATTTTGCGTTTCCGCTGCCGGATGACCTCGTGCAGCAGATGCATCGCGCCCCAGCGCACGGTGACCACCTTCCGCTTGTTTAGCAGATGAATCAGCAGCGGAATCAAGAATGCGGCCGCGCCCGCCAGAAGTGCAATGTTAAGAAAGGTCATCGCATGCGCAGGGCGAGATAGTTGCGAAGCGCCATCGAGTGCGATTCGTCGGTCGGGAGGCTCAGGTAGTCGATCTGATGCTTGCGGAAGCCTTCTTTGATGTCGGTGGCGAATTTCTGCTGCACTTCGATGTAGCGCTGGCGCACGGTGGCGGGGTCGAGAAGGAGGAAGTCCTCGTCGTTCTCGAGATTCTCGAAACGAGCCCAGTTACCGAAGGGGAAATCGATTTCGTCGCGGTCCCAGAGCTGGAGGGCGATGACTTCGTGGCCTTTGCGGCGAAGAATGCCAACAGCTTTCAAAATGGCCGCGGGATCGTCGAAGAAGTCACTGATGAGGATGACGAGGCCGCGGCGCTTCAGGCGCTGGGCGAGCGATTCGATGACCGGCGCGAGGCTGGTGTCCTTGCCGGGAGCGGTTTTGATCATCGTCTCCAAAAGCACGTGCAGATGCGTGATTTTGGTGTGGCAGGGAATGATGTCGCGCACCTTGCTATCGAAGGTGACGAGCCCGACGGCGTCCTGCTGGCTCATGAGCAGGTAGGCGAGGGATGCGGCGAGTTTGCGCGCGTAGTCGAACTTCAGAATTCCTTTTCCACCGCGGTAGTTCATGCTGCCGCTGGCATCGAGCACGATGGTGGCGCGCAGATTGGTCTCCTCGTCGTATTCGCGGATGTAAAAGCGGTCGCTGCGGCCAAAGACCTTCCAGTCGAGGCGGCGAATCTCATCGCCCTGCACGTAAGGCCGGTGCTGGCGGAACTCGACGCTGAACCCTTTGTGCGGCGACGCGTGATGCCCAGTGGTGAAGCCCTCCACGACGGTGCGCGCGAAGAGCTGCAAGTTTTGCAGCGACGTGATGTCTTCGGCGTGGAGGATGTCGGAAAGGGTGGCCACGGAGGAGGGGAATTAGCGGGCGCGAGGTGTGGCGGGGAGGAATGACGAATGACGAATTCCGAATGACGAAGGAATGACGAGGCTCGAATGACGAAGGTGCGACATGAGGGCGCTGGATTCGGGTTTTGGGCTTAGTTCGACATCCGACGTTGGAAAAGGGCATTAGAAGCCCAGGCGCTTCGCGACGTCGGCGAGCGGGGTGCCTTTTTCATTGGCATGAGCCTCGCGTGCTTCTTCAAGTGTTTGCAGGTCTTGAAGGTCTTCGAGTGCTTCTTCCACGGCGATGTATTCCTGGTAGGGCAGGACGACGAACTCGTTGCGGCCTTCTTTTTGAATGATCTGGGGGTGGAGGGTCATGACTGTATCAGCGGTATGCCTCTCGGCGGTTCAGGATGCGATGGACGATGATACTCTGGTTCTTGAGGTCAAACAAGGCTCGCCAATCACCTGACCGAAGACGGTAAGCCGGGGCGAACTGATTGAGCTTTTTGACATCACCGGTCAAACCATGCTGGAGTGTCATCAGCTTGTCATACATGCGCTTACCGTCTGATTTGGGCATGTCTTCGAAATCTTTGATGGCTTTAGGCATGATGATGACTTCGAACATGAATCACAAAACCCTCGCTTCCGACTTCTTCGTTGTCTTGATGAGCTCGGCGATGATCTGATCGACCGTGATGCCTTCGGCTTCGGCGTGGAAGGTGGGGACGAGGCGGTGGCGCAGGGCAGGGGCGGCGAGGGCTTCGATATCGTCGATGGTGACGTGGGTGCGGCCTTGAAGGAGCGCGCGCACTTTGCCGGCGAGGACGAGCATCTGGCTGGCACGCGGGCCGGCTCCCCAACTGAGCATGCTTTTCACATACTCGGAGGCGGTGGGTTCGTTCGGACGCGTGGCGCGGACGAGGTCGAGCACGAAATCGATGACGTGATCGGGCACGGGCACTTTGCGGGCGAGTTGCTGCGCGGCCTGGAGGTCCTCGGCGGTGATGACGGCGTCGATGTCCTGCGATTCGGTGCCGGTGGTGCGGGCGATGATGTTGCGCTCGTCTTCACGCGTGGGGTAATCCACTTTGATGAGGAAAAGGAAGCGGTCTTTTTGCGCCTCGGGCAGGGGATAGGTGCCTTCCTGCTCGATGGGGTTCTGCGTGGCGAGCACGAAGAAGGGTTTCGGCAGTTCGAAGGTCTCCTGACCGACTGTGACGTGCTTTTCCTGCATCGCTTCGAGGAGCGCGGCCTGGGTCTTCGGCGGCGTGCGGTTGATTTCGTCGGCAAGGATGATCTGGCTGAAAATGGGGCCGCGTTGGAAGACGAGCTTCCGGCGGCCGGTTTCGGAGTCCTCCTGGATGATTTCCGTGCCGGTGATGTCCGCGGGCATCAAATCCGGCGTGAACTGAATGCGGCGGAAGCTAAGGTGCATCGCGTCGGCGAGCGATTTGACCAGCAAGGTCTTCGCGAGGCCGGGAACGCCTTCGAGAAGGCTATGACCGCCCGCAGCGATGGCGATGAAGACCTGCTCGATGACGGCCTCCTGTCCCACGATGCGCCGGGCGAGCGCGGCTTTGAGTTTTTGGAAATTTTCGACGAGGGCGGAGGCGGAGGCGGTGTCGGACATTCGGGATTCCTGATTGGAGATTTCTGATTCGAGATTCAGTCGGGCTGAATGGGGAGACGAGGTCGAAGCGAGGGTTCTTTCGCCAACCGCCTCAAGGCAGCGCTTTGATCTGAATATGACGGTATTCCATGACGCCGCGGTCGCCTTCGAGACCGATGGGGCCGGTGGCGGGCACGGCCATGGCGGCATCGAGGACTTCGCCGTTGCAGGTGCAGTGGGCGACGCCGTCCTTCACGGTGACCTCGATCTGGTTCCACTCCTGCGGTTTGTAATTCTTGAGGCCTTTGTAGGGGCCGGCGACGAGGTAGTCGCGGCATTGGAGCTGCGGCTTGCGGACGAAGATGCCGCTGTCCGCATTCACGCTGGCGCGGAATTCGAGCTTCAGCACGAAATTGGTCGGAAACACCTCCACGGTGTACATCTGGCCGGTGAGCTTGTCCGCCTCTGTGGGGAAGGTGACGGCGATGACGCCATCTTTGACGATGTAGCGGCCTGCGTCAGCGGCTTCGGCCTTGCCGTCGTGCTTGGCGGTGATTGTGCCGGGATTCGGATCGTCCTTTTTGGTCTTTTCGCGGAAGCACCAGCCAGAGAGGTCGGTGCCGTTGAAAAGGCTGGTGAAGCCGGCTTCCGGCTGCCACGCATCAGCGGCAAAAGCGGAGGTCGCGACGAAGAAAAGGGCGGAGAGCAGGTGTTTCATGGCAGTGAGATGAGCTAAACGCGAGAGAAGCCGTCTCCGCACATAAAAAAACGGGGGACTTGCGTCCCCCGTTCGGAAAATCGCTGCCGATCAGGCATCGAGGCCGAAGGCGGTGTGCACCACACGGGCGGCGTTTTCGATCTCGCTTTCCTCGACGATCACCGCGGTCTTGATTTCGCTGGTGGAGATCATCTGGATATTGATCGAGGCGTCGGCGAGGGCTTTGAACATCTTCGCGGCCACACCGCTGTGGCTGCGCATGCCGATGCCGACGACGCTGAGCTTGGCAATGCCGCTCTGGGTGCGCAGGGTGGCTTTTTCGCCCAGTTTCGGCAGTTCGGCCTTCAAAGCGGCCTCCGCCTTCGCGAGGTCGGCTCCGCTGAGGGTGAAGGAGATGTCCGTGATGCCGTCAAAGCTGACGTTTTGCACGATCATGTCGATGGTGATGTTCGCGGTGGCGATCGCGCCAAAAATGGCGGCGCTGATGCCGGGGCGGTCGGCCACATCATCGATGGTGACCTTGGCTTGATTGCGTTCGAGGCTGACGCCGCGCACGACGACGGACTCCATGCCGGGGGATTCTTCTTTCA